>Ga0114922_10000068_pt1 | contig 85766 bp, 53 predicted proteins | sample AartaG_FD_100975 | JGI IMG/M metagenome (GOLD analysis project Ga0114922, IMG submission 100975) | Deep subsurface microbial communities from Aarhus Bay to uncover new lineages of life (NeLLi) - Aarhus_00045 metaG | ecosystem: Environmental > Aquatic > Marine > Oceanic > Sediment | place...
ATCCTGGGGCTGTAGGCGGTCCCAAGGGTTGGGCTGTTCGCCCATTAAAGTGGTACGCGAGCTGGGTTCAGACCGGCGCGAGCCAGGTCGGTCCCTATCTGCCGTGGGCGCAGGAATCTTGAGAAGATGCTTGCCTAGTACGAGAGGATTGGCAAGCACTGACCGCTGGTGTACCGGTTGTCCCGCTAGGGGCAGCGCCGGGTAGCTAAGTCGGGAAAGGATAACCGCTGAAAGCATCTAAGCGGGAAGCCCGCTCCAAGATGAGGATTCCATGTCGCCTTCGGGCGGCAGAAGAGCCCTGATAGACTATCAGGTTGATAGGCCGGGTGTGTAAGCGCAGAAATGCGTTCAGCTAACCGGTACTAACGCTCGATTACTTGACCATATCAATCCTTGGTTGGCATGGTTTAAGACCAGAGTTTGTGCTCATAGGCGTATCTGCATATTTATTGAATCAATCCGCTTTTGCGGATAACGAACTTCCTGGTGACTATACTGACGGGGTAACGCCTGATCCCATTCCGAACTCAGAAGCTAAGCCCGTCCGGCCGATGGTAGTCCTTACGGGCGAGAGTAGGTATCGCCAGGATTTATAAAGGCCGGCTTGAAAAACAGGCCGTCCTTTTCCTTTGCGCAGCGGCTTACTTAACTGTTGATTTGACTTGACGAAATTTGGGTGTCAGACTAAATTTGGACAAAACAGGCAAATCTGTTCACCAGATATGTGGTCAAGGCAAGGAGCAAGAATCATGTGCCGACGGCGTGCCGCAACTTTGTATGGAATCCTGTCGATATTTTTGTTTACTGCAACCTTAGCAATCGGCGCGCAAGCCCAGGATGTCAACTATGACGAATCGAAGGTGCCAAAATATGTTCTGCCGGACCTGCTCTTACTCGCGGATGGTATAAAGGTAGCCGATGCAAATATGTGGCGGCAGCGTCGCCGCCCGGAAATCCTCAGACTATTTGAGCAGCACGTCTACGGTAAAGCACCCGGCCGGCCTGAACGAATGAATTTTGCTCTCGCTTCGGTCGACACGGAAGCGCTGGCTGCAAAAGCCACCCGCAAACAAATCAGTGTCTATTTCACAGGCAAAAAAGACGGCCCAAAGATGGACATTCTCATATACCTCCCTAACGACCGGCCGAGGCCTGTACCCCTTTTCCTGGGACTGAACTTCTACGGGAACCATTCGATTCATAAAGACCCCGGCATCACACTATCGAAACAGTGGATGCGAAATAATAAAGATTACGGCGTTATAAATAACAGGGCAACGCAAGCATGCTGCGGTGTCAGGGCACACCGCTGGCCGGTTGAGGTAATTCTTCAGCGCGGCTACGCCCTGGCCACTATTTACTACGGCGATATTGACCCCGACTTCGACGACGGGTTTAAGAATGGTGTTCATCCGCTATTTTATAAGAAAGGCCAGACAAAACCTGCACCCGACCAGTGGGGCTCGATTGGTGCCTGGGCATGGGGCCTGAGCCGTGCAATGGACTACTTCGAGACTGACGAGGACATTGATAATAAGCGGGTTTTGGTAATGGGTCATTCGCGCCTCGGCAAAACCGCCCTGTGGGCGGGCGCACAGGACGAGCGTTTCGGGTTGGTAATATCGAACAATTCCGGCTGTGGCGGCGCGGCATTGTCACGAAGGCGGTTTGGCGAAACCATTGAACACATCAACACAAACTTCCCACACTGGTTCTGTGACAATTTTAATAAATACAATGGCGCCGAAGATAAGTTACCTGTAGACCACCATATGCTGATTGCATTGATTGCTCCCCGCCCGGTATATATAGCCAGTGCCGAGCAGGATTTGTGGGCCGACCCAAGGGGAGAATTCCTCGCCGCTAAGCACGCCGACGTGGTCTATCGATTATTAGGTACTGACGGTTTGGCCGCCAATAATATGCCCGACCTCGAAAAACCTATAACCAGCACCATCGGCTACCACATCCGTCCCGGCAAACATGATGTGACCTTATACGACTGGGAAAGATTTATGGACTTCGCCGACATCCACCTCAAACAGGCCAGAGACTGAGATTTACCGCTAAAACGTCAGCACAAACGTAAATGTTGCTGATTACGGCCAGAGTTGCTCAGCAAGCCAGTTATCTGCGAGGACATCAAAGTCTTCGAAGTTGACAATATCGTCGTCAACCAGGTCTGCCTTGACGCCAGTGGTAAGCCACTCCTGTGTCACTACCTTAAGGTCTGAAAAATCGACGATGCAGTCCTCAGTTAAATCCGCCAGAGGATGAGCAATCTCAACAACGCATCTGGGCGGATGGAGCCTGATACCATCGATCCACAAACGATTTGTCGTGGTTGCCTTGCTTTTCTGTCCCACCCTAACGCCGCCAATCCCGATGGTGAAACGGTCTACACTTGACAACATTACACCGCAAGCGTCGAAGATTGACAGGTCAATGTTCCACTCGTGCCAAGTCTGCTCGGTTACGTGGTTCGGGTCAGGGTACTTTACCCATCCAGTGTTGCCGTTTGTGTCCTCCAGCTCGACCCACGGCCAGACAGCCTCCATGTCAGCTGTAACCGTACACGGGTCACCCAAAAAGTACAGCACGAGTGCCTTAACACCAGCGATAGTCCAATCTGGTCCACTCCGTAAATCAGCGAGGTTGGCGTCGACCTGGGCGCCGATATAGTTTCCTCCGTCCTTAGTCGTATTGGTATACTCATACCTCATCGAATTACCATCGAGCGTGCAATTAAGGTCTTTCTCAAGGAAGATTTCCGAGTCACCACCGTGAACCCAATAATCGTCCCACAGAGAGCGGAGTTCCAAATCGTCTACATACAAGTCAAAGTTGTCGACAACGATATCGATATAGGCCGTCGCCGGTGTTAGCCAGATATCATCAAACCAGACTTTAGCCCCTCCTGTCATCTCGGACTGTTGTCCTGCCTTTGTACCGCCGACTCCGATACTGACACTGTCGATAGCTGACAGTGTCACACCGCACGAATCGTAGATATCCAGGTCAATATCCCACTTATGCCAGATGGCCTCAAACATGTCGTTCACATCGTCGTAGTACACAGTCCCGGTATTGCTGCTAGTATCTTCCAGTTCCACCCACATCCGCGCAGCGTTAATATCACTAACAAATGCCTGACTGCATGGGTCCCCACGGAAGTGCACACTCAATGTGTTCACACCCCCTATCGTCCAATCCGAGCCGACCTCCAGCTCAGTCATATCTTGCGCGTCCATCCACGAACCGATATACTTGCCTACCTCCAAACTGAAATTGTGATACAGAAACTCAACAGAATAGCCGTTACGAGTGGCACTCGGGTCCATCTCAAGGAAGATTTGTGCATCGCTGCCGTTTGTCCAGTAATCACCCCACACGTTCCACAGCGCGGTTTGGTTAGCGTAGTCAAAATAATCCACAATAACTTGAGCTGTTGTCGTACCGGTCAAACCAACCAGCAAAACTGCCATTACTACCCACCTCTTGAGATTTGTTCTCTTCAACATTTTCCGCATCCTTTAATTTGGTTCCCTGAAATTTTTCTCGCTCGCATTGTTACCCTTGCTCCTGTTAATCCGCCGAAAGTACCTTTCCTTCCATCCTTTAAAGAAAATGATGTATTAATATTACCATAAATAATCCACAAAATCAATGTTTTTTGCCTTTCCAAGGCCTTGACCCTAAAATAAACCTCTAAAGCGAACGCCAGCGATATTTCCCTTCAAAACCGCTTTCTATCCCCTATAGTCCAGTAATTGACAACCGCGTTACACTTTTTTTAAAAAATTTTGTATCCTCTCTAAAATGACTCTTCTCCGCCCAATTACAGGCCGAAACGCCCCTCTCAGAGCAGTTTAACGCACAGTTTCAGCACTTCCAGGATGATGCCCCCGCCGGATAAGACCATAACGAACTGCAGACTACATAACGAAAGGCCGTAAGCGTTATACTCACAGTCCATTGGTTTTCTTGCGCTTCAGAATAACCCTTCTTCCAGCCCTGCCGGGCAAATTATTTCTCCTGCGGCCTTTATCTATCACTCTAATCGTATCCGTACCCTCAAATATAGTCCCGTCACTAAGTTCACCGCTCACAACCAGTTCCACCTCGACAGGTGTTTCCAACTCGGTCAGCATTTCCTTTACCGCTCTCCGGCTGAACTTTGCGACTGCAAATTCATCCCCCAACCATACTCGCTCGGCTTCTATTTTCTCTTCAAGCAAGACGCTGTTGGGCTCAATGTCGGCAACGTTGTAATCTTGGGCTAACCGGATGACGCACATAATCCACCTACCCTTGCTCGCTAAATTAAGTCTCCTGGGCAAAATCCTAACTGCCGCTTCAATTAGTGGCCGAGCAACCTCCCTTAAGGCAAGACTGTGCCACGCACCTGCGGAGACAGCCACAAAGTCATTTCCCGAAGGTGCTGTTGCTTGGCCGGAATCATTCCGCCCCCATCCTACGACGCTGCCGTCGGCCTTCAGCGCAAGACTGTGATACTGCCCTGCGGAGATAGCCACATAGTCATTTCCCTCTGGTGCTGTTGCCTGACCATAAGAGTCATCTCCCCATCCTGCGATGCTGCCGTTGGCCTTCAAGGCAAGACTGTGATTGCGCCCTGCTGAGACAGCCACAAAGTCATTTCCCGAAGGTGGCGCTGCCTGACCATAATTGTTACGACCCCATCCCACGATGCTGGCGTCGGCCTTCAGCGCAAGACCGTGGTTCCAACCTGCGGAGATAGCCACATAGTCATTTCCCGAAGGCGGTGTCGCCTGACCATAATAATTATCCCCCCATCCTGCGATGCTGCCGTCGGCCTTCAGCGCAAGACTGTAGTCCCAACCTGCGGAGATATCTACAAAGTCATTTCCCGAAGGTGACGTGGCCTTACCATCACTATTATGCTCCCATCCCGCGATGCTGCCGTCGGCCTTCAGGGCAAGACTGTGATGCCCCCCTGCAGAGATAGCCACAAAGTCGTCCCCCAAAGGTGGCGTTGCCTGACCAGCCTCATTCTGACCCCATCCTACGATGCTGCCGTCGGCCTTCAGGACTAGATTGTGAAAGCCACCTGCGCTGCTATCCATAAAGTCACTTCCTCGAGGCGGCCTTGCCTGACCATGATTGTCACGACCCCATGTCACGATACTGCCGTCGGCCTTCAGCGCAAGACTGTGATTCCACCCCCCTGCAGAGACAGCCACAAAGTCATTTCCCTCTGGTGGTGTTGCGTGACCATAATCATTATCCCCCCATCCTACGATACTGCCGTCGGCCCTCAGCGCAAGACTATGACCCGGCCCTGCAGAGACAGCCACAAAGTCATTTCCCGAAGGTGGAGTTGCCTGACCATTATTATTATACCCCCACCCTACGATGCTGCCGTCGGCCTTCAGGGCAAGACTGTGGTCTCCCCCTGCAGACACAGCCACAAAGTCATTTCCTTCAGGTAGTGTTGTCTGACCTGCCCAGTTAGACCCCCACCCCACGATGCTCCCATCGGACTTAAGAGCGAGACTATGTACGCCCCCCGCCGAGATTGCCACAAAGTCATTTCCCGAAGGCGGCGTTGCCTGGCCAAAACTATTACGCCCCCATCCTGCGACGCTCCCATCGGCCTTCAGAGCAAGACCGTGCGACTTCCCTGCAGCGATAGCCACAAAGTCATTCCCTTCAGGCGGCGTTGCCCGACCATCACCATTATAACCCCATCCGATGATGCTCCCATCGGCCTTCAGGGCAAGACTGTGCGCCTGCCCACCGCCGGAAATAGCCACAAAGTCATTCCCTTCAGGCGGCATTGCCTGACCTTGCTCGTTATCCCCCCATCCTGCGATGCTGCCGTCGCCCTTCAGGGCAAGACTGTGGTCCCAACCTGCGGAGACAGCGACAAAGTCGCCCCCGACAAAATCGTTGCTGTCGACGACCATCCTCCCCCAACTTACCACCGAACCAGCCCAGGCTTCTTGCCCAACCGAATACTGAGCCGCCAAAAGTAGCGCTATTATTACCAGCCAATTTTTCAGACTTCTTCTCTTGAACATTTTACGCCTCCTTTAATCTTGGTCCGTGACATTTCTTCTCGCTCGCATTGTTACCCTCGCTCCTGCTGGCCCGCAGGCTACGAGCATAAAATTACCGGATTTCCCGCAAACTACCCGGAACATCCCTGAAAATCCACTGATATATCATCTATTATAAAGCCAATCCTGTCAAAAAACAAGCAATTTTCAGCACAAACGCGCACCCCCCTCTAATACTGAGCGGACCCTCTGTCCGTCCGCTCTTTGAAAACTCAATATCGAAGACCCGGCCGCCCCACCCGCGGTTAATTCCCTTCGTGCCCCTTGCCCCGTTAGAGTGCGCGTCCCGTCATAATCTATTACGGGGTCGTTTACTCTAATCGGGGTCTGTGCGCTCTGTGGCAAAAAAATGCTTTGTGGCTAACTAAAAAATGTAAAACGAAACCAATTTTCGAAGGGCAAAAATGAACATATACTCAGCTATAACAAAGGATTACGAAAATGAACAACCTGGCAGACACGGACAAAACGAAACCAATCTTGTCCGTCTGTTCCAATCGCGATAGGGCGATAGAGCTGTCATCTTTTGGCATTGGAGCGGATGTTTCATATATTATAAGAGGGTGGTCTTTGGGCACTTGCCATCAAAATGGGGGGTAGGAATGCTCGAAGTAAAGGATGTATGTGATACTGCCTTTAGCAAATGGCCGGTCAGCCGCAACTACAACTGGGCCGAAGGCTCCCTCAAAGCAGCCGACGACGACAGGTCCGTAGCAACAATCCGCGAATATCTGGCCGACGATATTGCCGACGTCCGGCTGAGCGCCAAGGATGCCAATGCCGCCACTTCAATAGTCCAGACGTTTGTGGATGCCGCCTCTACCATCCGCGACAAACTTACCCAAATGCAGCAGCTCGCCGAAAAAGCCGCCTACGGCTACTGCCCCGACCTCAAGAAATCCTCTTTGCAGAAACAGTTGGAAGCATTAGCGGCGGATATCAATAAGATAGTCGCTGATACCAGTTATATCCACGATACCGAACACGGTGTGAATAAGTTGCTTAGTGGCCAGGGCGAAACGATAGAAAGACGCATTGACAAAGTTCGTACCATCAAACTCTTTCCAAGAAACCTCACCTTCAACATCGAAGATGTGAACTTAACCAACGACGCGGCGGGTACATGGAAAGTCATCAAAACTGCTGTAAAAGCAGCCACCGAATACACCGACTACCTTGGCAGCCAGGCCAAAATTCTGCAGGATTCAATGGCTACAATAGAACGCAAGATGACCGCCGCCGCGGGTTTTGACTCAAGTAGTTTTGAAACGGACACGGCAGCGCAAATAACAACCAACCTGGCAAAGCAAATCTCAGAAAATCCCCTCCTGTCTTCAAAGACCCAATCAAACATCACGCCTGATGAGGCCCTATATTTGCTCAAGATGGAGGGCTGAGCCCTGCCTTCTCGTCGAAGCCAGACTTTACTTTTGCACCTCGGCTAACTAATTTTATTCTTGCTTTCCAACTTTTTCCTCTAAAATTAGCCCGTGTTTTATCTCTGGTCAATCGCGCTGATTCTGCTTAATGCTGTATGGCTTGTGCTGGTCTTTTTTGGTCTGCCGGGCAACTGGCTCATCATTATATCGACGTGTCTGTTTGCGTGGTGGCGATGGGCCGACGGTGTCTTTAGCATCTACACACTGCTTGCCATAACAATCTTGGCTGTCTTGGGTGAGCTGGTTGAATTTTTCGCTAGCGCCGGCGGCGCCAAGAGGGCAGGGGCGGGCTGGCGAGGCTCAATCGGAGCGATTGCAGGCGCCGTCACAGGCGCGATAGTCGGGACATTCACTTTGCCCATCCCAGTGCTGGGTACACTGCTGGGTGCCTGCATCGGAGCAGGGTTAGGTGCCTGGGGGTTGGAATTAGCCGGCGGAAGAAGATTGCAGGATTCCTTTCGTTACGGCATTGGAGCAGGGGTCGGCGAATTTCTCGGCATTACCAGCAAATTCATTCTCGGCGTCCTCATCTGGCTTATCGTCGCCGTCGCTGCCTTTTGGCCGTAGTACCACTCACCTTAGCATCTGTGACAAATCCGTCAACCTCCTAACGAGCGGGTGTGATACCGCAGAACAAAATAATCAGGGCTTTTTCCTACCCGCTGTCATGTCAACCGCTATCTAACTGAGCTTTTTGAAAATTACTGCGTCAGCCGATACTTGTCCGATTGACCCTTCTGCGAGAATTTCGACAAAACCATCGGTGCCTTCATTAAATTCAAATGTCCCAATCACTTTCGTTGGGTTGGGTATCATATGGTCCCACATGCCAATAGACTTTGACCTCTTTGGCTCTATCCATACTGTCTCGATACCGTTTTTGTGCTTTATGCGTACGGCAAAACGCAGTTTGTCACGCTGCCAGGATGAGACTATTTCAGGGAAGAATACCTGATATGTCCCGGCGCTCAGATCAGGGGTAAAGCGGGCGAATTCTCCAGCAGCGGCGCGTTTTCCATTAATTAAACAAAAATCGTTGTAGCCCTTTGGCGGCCATCTGTGGAATCTGTGTCCCACCCAGAAATATGGTGTAGCGTAAAAACCGAGATAGCTGTCGTCTATTATTACAAGTGGTGGTGGTTCATAGTCAGGTATGTTCAGAACAACACGAAAACATTGTCGAGCGTTGACAGCATCGACACACTCTATTTCAACTGTTGCCGAATAGCCTGCGGGCTTTAAACCGGAAGCATCAACGGAAACAGTGATGCGTTGGTTGTCTCCTGTGCCGGTCAGGTTGGTAGTGAGCCAGCCCGTATCGCCGTCGTAGTCAATTTGAGAAACTTTTGCCTGGCCTAATGTTCCTTGCCCCGTTTTTTTTAGTTCAACGGTCTTCGAATCAGGAGTTGTGCGGGACGGCCTCGCAGTGAAACTGAGCGTATGAGGAATAAAGGCCGGCGGTATGCCGTAAACATCCATCATGTGCACCGACCGCTTCCTGAAAGTAAATTCTTCGGGTGCTGTTAGAGCCAGACCTGCTTTAGTAACAGGCTGTCCGTCGACGGTAATATGCTGAGTAAAAGTGTCCCGATACATCCCGTCGTCAACAGTTAAAGTGACCGGGTAAATACCCGAACTCAAGTAAACGTGCGTGGGATTCGCCTGTACCGAAAATCCACCATCGCCGAATGTCCAGTAGTACCTAAGTTTTCCGCCCTGTGGACTTTCACGGCTGCCATGACTCGAAAAAGCAACTGCTTGCCCGGTCTTCTGAGGGCCAAGCAGTTCTGCGGACGCCTTGATAGTCTTTTTTCTCTCTTTGTTGTTCTCAAAGATTTGCCAAAAAATAATCCAGGGGTCCAGCCGGATTTCCTGACCGTCCTGGCCCGTTACCATAAACATAAAATGGGAGTGATTATTGGCCCACACCCATACACCGGCCCCCTCGGCAATATGTGTTCCTGCCTTAAGCGGCTGGTGCTGGGGATAAAGGAGTCTGAGTATATGGGAAACACTGATTTTCCAAACGTCTCCATTCGCCCACTTGCGCACGCCGCGCCATCCGTTATTGGCATCGCCGGCAGTTAGGCTCTTGTAGAGAAACTGGTCGTCAACATCAATCGGTGTAAAAATCTCAGTGCCTCTCGGGTGATTGATATCGAGCCCGCCATGCGCTTCTTTACCCTGGAACGCGCCCAGCCAGCAGTCATCGCCGTTATAGCAGTCCTTTATGTCAATAAAATCCCGGGCCATAGGGCACCATGGTTTTATCTCTTCCGGGCAAATGGAAATGCTCGCATCGGCTATCGCAAAGCGTGCGTCTTTGTTCGGTTTGCACTTGCCGTGTGTCTCACGTAGAAAATCAAAAATGCCCGTCACCGCATCAAACCACACGTGCATTCCATTAATGACATAGGGTTCATAAAAGCTCTCCTGGCAGCCGACGTACCGCTCCATCAGCATCTCGTGGCCATCTATAGTGACATTGCAGGTAAAATGGTACAGCAACCCCTCATGAGCTTTTAACAGAATCTCGGCCGAGGTTTCCATAAGAGTCAATTGCCGCACCTGCCCATTTAATAGTCTAAAATGCAGGGTTTCACCGCAGTTTAACTCCACTGCTGTCAAGGTATCCTTTGCCTTGCGCCGTATTATCACAGACTTCGATCGCAGCTTGTCGGCCGAGATCGCATCCCCAAGTGCCCGCCCAGACATCACCTGCGAGGCCAAACCCAGACCTGCGGCTTTCAAGAAACTACGCCGATTCAACCTCACATTCACGCCATTTCCCTGTAAAGTTTTACAGATGTTCACGGTCAACTTTCCGCTATCCAGTCATATCGGCCATGGTAGCTAATGGCAAAAAAGAGCCTGTTACACGGCTGAATACACGTGTTTTTTGCTACACATTAATCCCGGCGTGGTACCCATGAGCCTATAGACCGGCTGTCTTCACACAAACAGCATATACTCAACCACCATTGCAGTCAAGTGCAATACGCAAAGTCACTTGTCCCCCTGTCGGTGCATCTGAGCCGCGATACAGGTCGGCCCAAGTAAAAAGCATTGACTCAGCTAACTCTTTATGTTAAAATGAGTAAGCTTCGCTTTTATGATGCAGGCAATACGCTACCGTATCTGCGAGGAAGGAGATGGATAAGTGCCCAGGTTTGTAAGAATTTCGTCACTATCAGTGGTACTGGTAGTATTTTGGGCCGGCTCAGTCCAGCTCCTCGCCTGCCCGGTAGGGGACTTGACTGGCAACTGCAAGGTCAATTTGCAGGACCTGCGGCTATTTGCCCAGCAGTGGCTAAATCCGTCGGGCAGCGCCGACTTTGACGACGCCAACGGCGTAAATATGGTTGACTTTGCCATCCTGGCCGCGGACTGGCTCGTGGACTACGGCGAAACCACCTTGGTAATCAATGAATTCATGGCAAGCAATGCCACGTTCATCCAGGACCCCTGCGGCGATTATGACGACTGGATTGAAATCTACAACTATGGAACCTCCGCCGTCGATATAGGCGGCATGTACCTCACCGACGATGCCTGCAATTCCACAAAGTGGCAGGTACCCGACGATAATTCTTCTGAAACCACCATTGCTCCACACGACTATCTGCTGATTTGGGCTGATGACGAAACTTACCAGGGAACGCTACACGCAAGCTTCAAACTCAGTGCCGGTGGAGGTGAGGACGTCGCTCTATTCGATGCCGACGGTAATAGTCTCATTGACAGCATTGTCTCATTTGGCCCTCAGGATGGAGATAACTCCTACGGCCGTTTTCCAAACGGTAGCGGCCCATGGAAGACCTTTTTCCATGACACTAATACCCCACCCACTCCCTGGGGCTCCAACGGCGGTGAGCCAAATGACAAGCAAGTACTAATCAACGAGATTATGTACCACCCACACCATAACGCCGTTACCCTCGAGCCAGAGGATATTAGCGAAGAATACATCGAGCTATATAACGGAAGTGATGCCAACGTCAATCTCAACGGCTGGCGGTTCACCGACGGTATAGAGTTCACCTTCCCGAATGTGACAATAGGTGCAGGTGCGTACCTTGTGGTGGCCGCCAATGAGCCGGTATTCACAGCCAAGTATCCGGGTGTGACAAACAAGGTTGGCGGCTGGGTCGGAAAGCTGAGCAACTCAGGAGAAGCAATTGAACTAATAAATGCCAGAGGCATCAGAATCGACTATGTACGCTACGCCGACGAGGGAGACTGGTCGGTCCGTGAGCAAGGCCCGCTCGATAACAATCACTACGGCTGGGTCTGGCTCGACGCCCACGATGGCGACGGCAACAGTCTGGAGCTGAGAAATCCGGCCTTGTCCAATGAACACGGACAGAACTGGGCGGCAAGCCTCGGCAGCGGCGAAGGCACACCCGGCGTGCAAAACTCCGCCTATGACGGCGATATCGCGCCGATGATTCTGGATGCCGAGCATCTCCCGACCATCCCGCAGTCCACCGACACCGTTACAGTAACAGCGCGCATAGTCGACGAGATAACAACGGGTATTACAGCAACGCTGCATTACCGCGTGGACGGCAGCGTCGACTTTAATACACCCGCAATGCTCGACGATGGGGCGCATGGCGACGGCAGGGCGGGTGACGGCATATACGGCACCGATATCCCGAGCCACACCAATGACACAATTATCGAATTCTACGTTGAGGCCAACGACAGTAATGCCAATAGTAGTACATGGCCTGCTCCCACACAACCAAGCGCCCAGCAGCTAACGAACCTGCTGTATCAGGTGGATGACAGGTTCGACCCGGATGCCGGCTGGGTTCCGGGCAGCCAGCCGGTCTATTACATCATCCTGACCGACGATGAGCGATATGAGCTGCTGGTGGAAATCGGCAACGGTGGCTCTGATATGTACAGCAACGCCCAAATGAACGCCACGTTCATCAGTGTGGACGGCGTAGATATCAAAACGCGTTACAACGTAGGCGTGCGCAACCGCGGAAAAGGCTCGCGGTTAAGTTCGCCGATGAACTACAGGGTGAACTTTGCGAACGACCGGCCGTGGAAGGGCGGTACCGCTATCAATATCAACAGCCGGGTTGCCCACTCGCGGCTTCTCGGCAGTATAATCAGCCGCCTGGCCGGCCTGCCGGCGGCGGACTCCACCTCGGTGCAGACCCGGGTCAACGGCCTGAACCGAACCGACCCCGCTGTTCCGTACTTCGACTCATACGCCCACATGGAGGTCATGGACAGCGACTTTGCCGACAAACATTTCCCGGACGACGACAACGGGAACGTCTACAGGGTAATCGACACTGACAAACAAGCTGACTTAAGTTACCTGGGTACCGACCCGGCCTCATACCTTGCCAGGGGCTACTTTAAGAGGTCCAACACAGCTGAGAACGACTGGTCCGACCTTATCAATCTGACAAATATACTGACTAACGCGTCGGACGCCACCTATGTCGAGGAAGTTAAGAACGTGGTTAATGTCGAGCAATGGCTGCGATGGTTCGCAGTTCAATCGCTGTTCTCCAACACTGAGACAAACCTTGGCAACGGCTACGGCGACGATTACTACCTCTACTGTGGCATCAACGACCCACGCTTCGTGCTGGTGCCGTACGACATGGACAACATCCTCAGCTTATACGATGTGCCCGACACATGGTCAGACCCAGGCGTATATAATGCGTCCATCTGGGTGGGCGATGCGACCACGGCAGATACATCAAATATCAACAATGTTCCCATCATAGAACGCTTCCTCCTGCACCCGGCTTTCGTAGGACGGTACCTGGCTTATCTGAAAGAAGAAGTTAAAACTACATTCTCGGCTGACAAGATAAACCCAATGTTAGACCATGCGCTCGCCGGCTTTGTGCCGCAGTCCGTCATCGACGACGTGAAGGACTTTGTCGCAGCGCGCAGCGCGTACGTCCTCTCGCAAATCCCGCAGCAGTTCACAATCAACAGCGACCTGGGAATATCCAAAGGCTACCACAAGACCACTAATTCGTCCCTGACCGAACTCAAGGCCATCTTCACAGCTAATACTGTTGAGCCGCTCTCGGTGCGGGTCAATGGTCAATTGTCTGACTGGCAGCGGATAAGCGGCAAGTGGTGGGACGGGGACAGCGAATGGACCATCAGCACGAGTATTACCCTCAACCCGGGTATCAATCGCATGATGGTTCAGACGTTCGACGATGCCAATGGAACCGGCAACGAGGTTGAACGCGGCTACGTTGATATCTGGTACGACACTACGGGAAGTATGGTGCCCAACCCACTCACCGACCCCAATACCGTCCTGGACGCCGCCTCCGGCCCGTGGTACGTTTCAAGCAATCTGACCATCCCGGCCGACAAAACATTGACGATTGAGCCGGGGACAACAGTTTTCTTCGGCAAAGGCACGGGCCTCACCGTTAATGGACGGCTCGTTAGCGAGGGCACCAAATACCAGCGTATCCGACTGGCGCCCGACCCTGATGACTGGAAACCAAACCAAACGCCGCACTGGAATGGCATATCTTTCAGCAGCACATTGCAGGACAACCGGCTTTGCTATGTCGATATGGATCTCGCCGACAACGACAGCGAAGCGATTAATATCAGCAGCTCGCGACTTCTTATCGACAATACGACCTGGCTCAATACCACCAACCTAATCCTGGAAGTCAGCCATCCGTCGCTTATCGTAAGCAACTCGGTCTTCCCCAACACCAGCGGAGTCGAGATTATCCACGGTTCAAACCTCTCCGGCAGCGAATACTTTATTCTCAAAGGCAATACTCTTGGCACTACCACCGGCTATAACGACATAATCGATTTTTCCGGCTGCTCGCGGCCGGGGCCAATACTGGAAGTATACAACAATGTCTTCCTTGGTGGCGAAGACGATGCGCTCGACCTCGACGGTACCGATGCACATATCGAGGGCAATATATTTATGAACTTCAATGGGGGAGTCTCGAGCACGAGCAATGCTATTGCCACGGACCTGTCTTCCGAAATCGTTGCTGTAAGAAATCTCTTTATGGACAACGACCGCGCGGTGCTGCTAAAAGGATACGCTTCAATAACCGCCGAGCACAACGTCTTTGCCCGGAGTTCGGTCGCAGCAATCAACTTCCAGGAGAGCGGCGGAGTTGACCCCGGCGAAGGCGCCTACCTCGAAGGCAATATCTTCTGGGACAACAACAGCCTGTTCGAGAATGAATTCGGCGCCGACCCGAATATTATCGTCAACCGCTGCATCATCTCCTCAGAGATGCACCATCTGGGTGCGGACAACCTCGACGTTGACCCGCTCTTCATCGACCCTGACGCAAACGACTTTCAACTGCAACCCATCTCACCGGCGATTCGTGCCGGAATCAACGGTTTGGATATGGGCGCGTACGTCCCCGGCGGGGCATCCACTTCAGGCGAACCTAACGGGACAACTCGCATCAGCGACGTTAATCTGACAGTCGACGGGCCCGGCATCACACACTACAAGTACCGCATCAACGACGGGGCCTGGAGCAGCGAGATTTTGGTCGACGTCCCGATTGAACTGACAAGCCTTGTAGACGGAAACTCCTACACCGCTTATGTAAGCGGCAAGAACTCGGCCGCCGTATGGCAGAGTGACCCCAACTATAATGCCTCAAACACCTGGACCATTGACACCTCTTATTCTCAACTGGTCATTAACGAGGTCCTGGCGCAGAACATCGAGGCGTCCGACCACAATGGTACCAGACCCGATATGATTGAGCTTTACTATGATGGACCCGGTTCGCTCAGCCTCTCGGACATGAGCATTACCGACAATCCCGACAATCCCAGAAAAATTGTCTTTTCGGGTGCTACTACGATGGATCCGGGTGACTATCTCGTACTTTACGCCGATGACTATATATGGACGCCCGGTATCCACCTGGGCTTTAACCTCAACGCCGACGGTGAGGGTGTATACCTCTACGATACAACCGCAAATGGCGGCGGCCTGATTGACTCAGTCGAGTTTGGTATGCAACTGCCAGACCTGTCAATCGGCCGCGGCGCCGACGGACAATGGCGCCTGACCATCCCGACCCTCGGCCAGGCCAATGTCGCCCACACCCTTGGCAATCCAGCCTTGCTAAAGGTCAACGAATGGTTCACCGAAGGCAATGTCTTCCGCAATACCGATTTTATTGAAATCTACAACCCCCAGACAGTGCCGGTCGATATGGGCACAATGTACTTGACAGATGAACCCGTCGCTGAGCCGAACAGGCACCAGATTGCACCTTTAAGCTTCGTCCACGCTGCAGGTTATGCTATCTTTGTCGCGGATGGCGACCCGGAAGATGGTGCCGACCACCTCGACTTCAGACTGTCTTCAGACGGGGAGATAATCGGCCTCTTCGACGCGGACTTAGAAGATGTTGACCAAGTCATCTACTTCCCACAGACAACGGATGTGTCGGAAGGCCTTTCCCCTGACGGCAATGACAGCTATGAATTCTTAGAGCCGCCCACTACCAGTGTCTCCAACATCACTACAGTGGTGATTAACGAAGTTTTGGCGCATTCCCACGGTACCGCCCCTGACTGGATAGAGCTGTATAACACAACGGACGCCAACATTGACATCGGTGGCTGGTTCCTCAGTGATAATAGTGGGAACAGGACAAAATACGAGATTGCCGATGGCACGTCGATACCGGCCCACGACTACGTAGTTTTCTATGAAGACGCCGATTTCAACGACCCGTGTGATCTAGGCTCTCTCGTACAATTTGCACTAAGCGAAAACGGTGAAATGGCCTGTTTGTCTTCGGCCGCTGATGGTGTGTTGACAGGATACTATAAGCAGCAGGATTTTGACGCTTCGGCGACCGGCGTATCTTTCGGCCATCACCTCAAGAGCACCGGCCTCTATGACTTCGCGTCCATGGATTCTAACACACCGGGCAGCGCCAATGCCTATCCAAAAGTCGGTCCGGTTGTCATAAACGAGATTATGTATCATCCTGACCCCAACGGCGATGCCGAATATATCGAGCTATATAACATTACCGACGCCAGCGTGAATTTATATGACGGCTTCGGCAACACCTGGCAGTTCACCGAGGGTATTGATTTTGCCTTTCCCCTTGACGTGAACATACCTGCCCATGGCTATCTACTGGTGGTCCAAAATATAAGCGAATTTAATGCCGAGTACCCGGGTGCACCCGGTTCGGTGCAGATATTCCAATGGAATTCCGGCAAGTTGGACAATGCCGGCGAGAAGGTTCAGATAAGCATGCCCGGCGACGTAGATGCCGCCGGTGAGCGTCACTTTATCTGCGTTGATAGTGTGCGCTATGATGATAGTGCCCCATGGCCCATCGAGCCGGATGGTGACGGTTACTCGCTGACGAGGACCGACCCAAATCTTTACGGAAACGACCCTAACAACTGGCAGGCAGCCTCGCCCTTGCCCGGCGAGTAAATCCCTGCTGAAATGGAAGCGAAACCAATGGCGCGAAATAAACAGTGAGGAAGGAGAAAAAAAATCTTAGATTTGTGAAAAGCTCGGTGCTATCACTGGTCTTTGTAGCATCCCTTGCCGGTTCCGCCCTCCAGGCTTGTCCTGTGGGCGACGTGAGCGGAAACTGCACAGTCGACTTGCACGACCTGCGGCTTCTCGCCGAGCAGTGGCTCGACCCTACAGGCAGCGCCGACCTGGATGATGCCAACGGAGTAAATATGGTCGATTTCGCCATGTTAGGCGAAGACTGGCATAAGGTTGAAGCACCATTGTTAATCACTGAGTTCATGGCCTCCAACAGGACCACGCTGGTTGATGGGGACGGCGGCGCCCCTGACTGGATTGAGATTTACAATCCGACGGATACAAACATCACTCTGACCGGCTGGTGCCTGACCGATGACTATAGAGACCTTACCAAGTGGCTATTCCCCGAGGGTCTTATCATTGAGCCGAGCCAATACCTTGTAGTCTTCGCATCAGGACAGGATGATGCTAATTACCCATATCTTGACCCCAACGGCTACTACCACACCAACTTCAAGCTCGACAAGGCCGGGGAGTATCTGGCACTCGTGGCGGGCGATGGCAAAACAATAGCTCATGAATATAATAGTTTCGAATATGATGATGATGAGTTCGGTTTTCCGTATCAGAGAACCGATTTCTCATATGGCCTGATTAATAACGACCCTAACCAGGAGGCCTATTTCGACGCTCCCGCAACACCGGGTGCGGAAAATGGTCCTGCGGTACTGGGTCTGGTAGCCGACACTAAATTCAATTACGACCGCGGCTTTTATGAGAACCCTTTCTCTCTGGAAATTACAACGGATACCTGTGACGCTAATATATACTACACCACGAATGGCAGCGAACCGATGCCGAGTACGGGTACACTTTATACGGGCCCCATTGGCATCAGCTCAACGTCGTGTATGCGGGCGGCCGGGTTCAAGACGGGCTGGCTCCCGACGAATGTTGATACGCAGACTTACATCTTCGTCGACGATGTCAATCAGCAGCCTGAAATGGACCCCAATATCGTAAACGACCCCTGCTACGGCGGTATTATCACTGGTGCGCTCAAGTCTCTACCTACACTGTCAATCGTCATGGACGAGAATGACTTGGCCAATCTTCAGGCTCAATCGACTTATCCGCCCGGCAGCCCACCCAAGGAGGAACTGCCAACTTCAGTCGAGTTTCTTTACCCTGGCGACCGCGACGGTTTTCAAATCGACTGCGCCATCGAGGGACACAGCTGGTCGATTCCCAAACGCGCGTTTCGGCTAAAATTCATACGGGATTTCGGCCCGGGCAAACTTAAATTCCCGTTCTTTGAATCAGACCTGCTGAACGCAGATTCGGCGGTCGAATTTTTTGACCGGCTCGTCCTTCGCAGCGGCAAGAACATGAGCTGGGCGCTTGGCGGAACGCACGGCGGGGGCGCCACCGTAACCTATGCCCGCGACCAATGGACGCGCGACGCCCAAATCGCCATGTCCGGGACCGCCTCACATGGTATCTTCATCCATTTATACATTAACGGTAAGTACTGGGGCCTCTACAATCCCTGTGAAAGGCCGGACAGGTGGTTCTTGTCGGCGTATTTTGGTTCGGAACCGGAGGACTGGCTTTCGTCAAATCACGGGCTTGAACGAGATGAGGGCCACCTTAGCGGCGACAGCACCCGATATGACCTGATGATGACACTGGCCGACGAAAAAGACCTTGAAGACCCAGCCAAATACGATGAATTTAAACAGCTGCTCGAGGTACCCAAATACTTAGACTACGTCATCCTGTACTGGTACGCCGGAATAGGAGACGGTATCGATAACAACTGGTACGGCGGTAACTGCAACAACCCACAGGGTCCTTACATGTTCTTCATGTGGGATTCGGAACTTATATTCATTAATTACATCTCGGATTCGCCGGGAAACGACGTTGCCTGGGTCAATACTCTCTTTCTGGATCCCTCCTCTGACACTGATTTTGACAGCACAACGATTATCAGGCTGTGGAAGTCCGCACGCGAAAATGATGACTTTATGATGACCTTCGCCGACCGGGTCTATGAACACTGCTTCCATGACGGCGTACTGACCGAGGATAACTCACGGCAGCGCTGGCAGGTCATTACAGATTACATCAAGGACGCTGTAGTCTGCGAGTCGGCAAGGTGGGGAGATGAAGTCACTAACCCGGCAAGGACCCTTGAAAATGATTGGCGACCAGCTGTGCAGACAGTAGATACTCGAATGCAGGCAAATGTGGCACAATTTATCACGGCCTTGCGCGCCGAAAGCCTTTATCCGTCAATCGACCCTCCAATCTTTCGAGTAAATGACGCAAATCAGCATGGCGGCTATATTTCGACCTCAGACAACGTAAGCATGATTAATCCCAACGGTAGTGGTAAGATTTACTACACACTCGACGGGGCAGACCCTCGTCCGACCCATACCTTCCTTGTGGTCGAAAACGCCCCCAAAAAAGCGCTCGTCCCAGCCGGTGACATCGGCACCTCCTGGAGGACAGACCCGAATTTCGACGACTCCACCTGGACCCACGGTACTCCAATCATCCCAGGTACGACCGGCGGCGTCGGCTTTGAGGTACTATCAGGCTATGAAGAGTACATCAGCTATGACGTCCAAGCAGAAATGTACGGCCAGAATTATACATGTTATATCCGTGTTCCATTTACCGCTGACCCGGCAAGCTTCAACATCCTGACATTACGAATGTGTTACGACGACGGCTTCGTCGCCTATATTAATGGCGTCGAGGTTTGGCGCGAAAATGCGCCCGCTTCGCCGCAGTGGAACTCAGGCGCTACCACCAGGCACAGTGACGCGGAAGCGGTCGTCTTCCAAGAATACGATATATCCGACCACACCACCGCCTTAGTGTCCGGCGACAACATCCTGGCCATCCACGGTCTGAACAACTCCGGCGGCAACGAGAACAAGGACTTTCTCATCTCTGTTGAACTTATCGCTGATGCCAACATCGCACCGACCGCAACAGAATATACAGGCCTGTTCACGCTCGATAAGAGCACACTCATCAAAGCACGCGCCTTGAGTGATGTAAACGAATGGAGTGCACTAAGCGAGGCTCCTTTTGCCATCGGCCCGATAGCTGAGAATCTCCGCATCACCGAAATAATGTACCATCCAAAGGACACAGGCAATCCCAACGACCCAAACACCGAATTTGTCGAGCTGAAAAACATAGGCCCGAATACGTTGAATTTAAGTCTGGTAAGCTTTACTGAAGGGATCCATTGTACTTTCCCCGCACTGGAACTCACAGCCGACGATTATGTCCTCGTTGTAAAAGACCAAAACGCATTCTTGGCTGAGTACGGCCCAGACCCCAATATAACTATAGCCGGCCAGTACACCGGCCGCCTTGACAATGCCGGTGAGCGAATCAGACTCGAAGACGCCGCTGGCGGGACAATACTGGATTTTGAATACAACGACACCTGGCGTCCGATTACTGATGGTCTGGGATTCTCTCTCACCATAATAGATGATAGTAATAGCGACCCAAACAGTTGGGGCGAAAAGCAGAGCTGGCGTCCCAGTGCCTATGATGGCGGCTCACCCGGCTGGGACGATACCGGCGCTGTTCCCAACCCGGGCGCCGTCGTGATTAACGAACTGATGTCCCATTCACATGGCATCGCACCTGATTGGATAGAATTGTACAACAGCACCAATGAAACTATAAACATCGGCGGGTGGTATCTTAGCGATAGTGACACCAACGTCATGAAATACGAGATTGCCGAGGACACAACGATTGACGCGAACGGGTACATCGTTTTCTATGAAGACACTAATTTCGGCCATACCAGCACTGACCCGGGTTGTCTGATATCTTTTGCATTAAGCGAGACCGGCGAAGAAGTATGCCTGTCCTCGGCACAAGGTGGTGTGTTGACCGGATACCAGGAAGTAGAGGATTTCGGCGCCTCCGAAGCCAGCGTCTCGTTCGGCCGCTACTACAAGAGCAGTACCGGCAACTTCAACTTCGTCGCAATGGAGTCGAACACGCCCGGCTGGGCAAACTCGTATCCGAAGGTCGGCCCGATCGTCTTTGACGAGATTATGTATAACCCCCAGTCCGGCAATCAGAACGAGGAATACGTCGAACTGTACAACATTACAGGCGCCGATGTGAATTTATTTGACGACTATAGCAATCCGTGGAAGTTCACGGACGGCATCAGTTTCACCTTCCCAGTGGACGCGAACATACCGGCGTATGGGCTTATGTTGGTCGTCAAAGACCCAACGACTTTCACATCGACCTACGGCAGCATGCCTGCCGGCGTCCAGGTGCTTGGTCCGTACGACGGCCAATTAAGCAACGGCGGCGAAAAAGTCGAGATTGGCAAATTTGGCGATTTGGACGAGTACGGCATACCTTGTTACATCCGCGTCGAAAGGGTCAATTACAGCGACGGTTCCCATCCCGAAGACTGCCCCGGCGGTGTGGACCTCTGGCCAACCGAGCCGGATGGCAACGGCCTCTCACTGGCCCGAATCGACCCGAACCTTTACGGAAACGACCCCAATAACTGGCAGGCAGCCTCGTCCACCCCGGGCGAGTGAACTTCCGATAAATAATGTCACTATTTGGGCGTTTGCGCCATCTCAGATGTCACCAAACAGGGACAAATGCTGGGCCTGTATTTTACGCCAAAAGTGTTGACTTGAATGTCCTAATATGCTACAATGCGTAAAACCTGTAAAACAGTAAGCTTACGGGCCAAAACCTGCAAAGATAAAGTCGGGTCAGCAGCCTAAAGCCTCAGTGAGGAAGGAGATGGATAAAGTGTTCAATTCTACGCGAATTCCATTAGTGGTACTGGTACTGACAGTCTTTTTGGCTGGTCCGGCCGAGGTCCAGGCCTGTATTCCGGGCGATTTGGATGAGAACTGCTTAGTCGACCTGAAAGACCTGATGGTCTTTACCGAACAGTGGTTGGACACAGGGGGCTGTTCAGAGCCCAACTGCGCCGACCTGGATGATGACAGCAACGTCGATATGGCCGATTTCGCCATTTTCGCGGACAACTACCGCAGACGAGTCAACCCAGTGGTCATAAACGAGATTCACACCGACCCGGACGTCAAGACCAAACAGGTCGAATTCGTCGAGCTGTACAACATCAGCAATGACACCGTCGATTTGTCCGGCTGGTATTTCTCCCGTGGCTTCGATTTCACCTTTGCCCCGAGCATCTCGATTCCGCCGCACGGTTATATGGTCATTGTTGAGAATACAAATGTCTTTGACTCGAATTCACTAAGCTCTGCGGATTTTCAGGCCGAGTTCGGCTTTGAGCCCAACGGCGTCTTTATCGGCAAGCTCAACAACAACGGAGAAAATATCGAATTGCGAAACACCGAGGGTGAGGAAATGGACCAGGTCGATTACCAGCTTGGCTTCCCCTGGCCGACTGTGGGTGACCCTGTGCCCTTTGCCTATGAACCCGATGGTAACGGACATTCAATGCAACTGGCAAATCCCTGCCTTGATAATGATTTGGGCGGCAGTTGGCGCTCGGCTTATCCCACGCCGGGTGCCAAAAACACACCGGTTTATTCCGACAACATCCCGCCGCAGATTCGTCAGGTAAACCACGACCCGGAAGAGCCTGCCTCAACCGACACGGTAACTATCACCTGCAAGGCTACCGACCCGGACGGCGTCGCCTCTGTCACGCTGCGCTACCAACTGTTAAATCCGGGCAGCTACATCCCAATTACACTTCCGAACTACACCACAGTTGAAAGTCCAATAGTGAACACGGCCTATGAAAACCCCGCCAATTGGAGTTCGGCTGTAACGATGTATGATAACGGCACGGGCGGCGACCAAATCGCAGGTGATGATATCTACACCGCGCAAATATCGGCCTCTACAAACCGCAGCCTTCTCCGCTACCGCATCACAGTCGAAGATAACGATGCCTGCGGCGTTACCGTACCGTATTCCGACGACCCGGTGCCTAATTTTGCCTATTTTGTCTACGATGGCGTACCGTCCTGGAGCGGCGCAAAAAATCCGTCGGGCTCGCCGCCGGATAATGTGGTCGTCACTTACGGCACGGACGTTCTGACCTCGCTTCCGCTGTATCACTTCATCAGCAGAAATTCAGACGTAGAGGATTGTACATGGAATTATGAGTACGGCCTGAGCAGTTCGCACCGAAAAGACTTCAAATGGGCCGGAACGTTGGTCTACGAGGGGCAAGTGTACGACCATATAACCTACCGCGCGCGGGGCGGGACACATCGGTATGACAGCGGCAAGAACATGTGGAAGTTCGACTTCAAGCGAGGCCATTACCTCCGGGAACGAGACGACTACGGCAGGTGGTACGACACAAGACGGGACAAGCTCAACTTATCTTCAACCATTCAGAACCCATACTTCGAGATACACGGCAAGCAGGGAATGTTCGAAGGTATCGGATATAAGCTCTTCAACCTGGTCGGGATACCCTCACCAAAAACCCATTGGATACATTTGCGCATCATAGACGGAGCATCGGAATATGTAAATCAGTATGACGGAGACTTCTGGGGGCTTTACCTTGTAGTGGAACAGATGGATGGGAGGTTCCTCGACGAGCACGACTTGCTCGACGGCAACCTCTACAAAATGGACACCAACGCCGATAACGGGTATTCTGACCGCAACAACCAGGGACCAACGGGGCCTGACGACTACTCTGACGTCTCGACATTCGTTAATGCCTACAAGACCTACCCGTCTACGAGTTGGTGGACGACAAACGTGGACGTCAATTCCTACTTCAGCTACCGGACGGTGGTTGAGGCCTTGCATCACTACGATATAGGCTCAGGAAAGAACTATTTCTACTATATCGACCCTGTAACAAACGTCTGGGAGATGCTTCCCTGGGACCTTGATTTGATCATCGACGATGACGTATGGGATTGTTTCAACAACGGCGAAAGTCCCTTCAAGAAATACGGCCTGTGGGCTGACAGCAGTCTGGAGATTGACCGTAACAACCGTATCCGTGAGATACTTGACCTTCTGTTTAACTACGAGCAGGAGAACCAGTTAATTGACGAATATGCGGTCATCATAGGCGACCCCAATGCCGGAGGGCTTTCTTTCGTGGACGCTGATGTAGCGCTGTGGGACTACCACCCGGAGAACAACTATCAAGGAAATTTCTTCCAGACAGTAAAGTACACCGGAGATTTTGACGGTGTGATTGATAGAATGAAAAACTTCATACGTCATCGAGTTGTTGAAGGCGACCCGAACGAGGGCACGGCAGAGCCGGGACTTAGCGAGATTTGCGATGACCCAGCTATTCCGAATACGCCTGTGATTACCTTCGTCGGCGACCCCAACTACCCCACAAACAACCTCAGGTTCCAAACCAGCGCATTTAGCGGGAGCGGCTCGTTCGCGGCAGTAAAATGGCGAATCGGCCAGGTAGAGGAAAGCTCAAAAATCTCCGGCGCGGTGGAGCTTGACTTGGTATCCGACGGCAGTAGCTGGAAATATTTCAAGGGAACTACGAACCCTTCTAATCCAATAACCAAGTGGCGTCAGTTTGGTTTCAACGATTCCGCGTGGTCGTCAGGTCCGGCACCGCTCGGCTGGGGAGAGGACCCGTGCTTCCTGGGGACTGAACTTACGGGCATGCAATACACCCACTCATCTTTTTACCTGCGCAAGAAATTCACCGTAGACGACCTCTCGGCGCTGGACAGCGCGCGATTGAAAGCTATGTACGATGACGGCTTTAATGTCTGGATTAATGAGACCCAGATGCTGAGCAAAAACATGTCGAGCTACAGTGTACCTTATGACGGATACGCGACCGCGGCCAACCCGGATGAGAAGGACTGGTTTACGTTTAGCCTGCCTGACCCGTCCGGCTACCTGGTCGAGGGCGTGAACGCCAATGTCCTGGCCATCCAGGTGCAAAACATGGAGTACGAAGAAACCGGCGACGACCCGGTGGTCAACGGAAGCTTCGAATTCGACGACCTCGGCGACCAGATTACCTGCCACGACGAGGTTGGTATCGGCTGGACCGAAGTGGGAACCTGGGTCGGCGTCGATGCCGAGTGCGGCAAGCCCGGAGTCTGCACGGAGGATTGCCGCGACCCGGTTGCGCCGGACGGCAACTGCTATGCTTTCATGCAGAGCAACGATACGTATCTGTATCAGGTTACAACTCACAGTATCGTCGAGGGCAAGGAGTATACGCTGTACTTTGACGCGTCCCTTCCGTGGAACGCCAGCACCGATATCGTGGCGTCTATTTATTATGTAGACGACGGCAATGAGTTCGAGATAGACAGCAATACGGTATCTCTGCCTTCGTACGGCGGCTGGCTGTACGACGAGTCGGTGTCGTTCACCGCCGGGTCGGGACAGGCGTATCTCGGAAAGAAGTTAGGTGTAAAATTTCATGCTCCGAACCTTGGTGATAGTAACAAGTGGATTTTCATTGATAATGTTCGACTCCAGGCGAGTCCGCCGTTTGTACCCGTCCTGGACCCGGATTGCTTCATAGACGTCAGTCTGGTTGCCGACACGCTTGACCCGTGCACGACGCCTCCGAATTATCTGACCAGGCCCGGAAGATACGAAATCGAAGCGCTTTGGGAGAGTGACGAGATCAATCCGTTCCAGAGCGATATTAATATCCCCGCCAGTGTGGTCAGGCCAAACCGCACCTATAGGGTCCGCTGTCGTCACAAAGACACCACGGGCCACTGGAGCCACTGGTCTGACCCCAACCAGTTCCTCACGGGCGACCCGCTCTCGGAAGGCATAGTCGCAGATTTAAGAATCACAGAACTGATGTATAACCCTGCGGATGGCAACGGTTACAATAACGATGACTTCGAGTTCATCGAACTAAAGAACACTGGTTCAACAACCCTCGATTTGACCTACGTCTCCTTCATCGATGGCGTCACCTTCGACTTCAATGACAGCAACGTTACCAGTCTTGCCTCCGGGGCCTTTGCACTGGTGGTAAGTGACCAGAACGCTTTCAAATCACGGTATGGTGCGAGCTTCAATATTGCCGGTGAGTATATCGGCAACCTGGCCAACGGCGGTGAAACTGTCGAACTGGTGGATTTCTGGAACGGAACCATTGCCGAGTTTGGGTATAATGACGGCCGAGGCTGGCCTCTTGCGGCTGACGGCGCCGCCCATTCGATGGTGCCTTTGAATTCGGCAATACCCGGCGAACCCTTTAACTCGCTGGAGTACGGGGGCAACTGGCGAATGAGCACGTATATGCACGGCTCGCCAGGGGCAGATGACCCGACCGTAGCAACTACTGTTGTCCTAAACGAGATAATGGCACATACCGATTACAACTCGCCGCCCTATGATTCCAACGACTGGATAGAGCTTTACAATACGACCGGCTCAACCGTCAATCTGACCAGCGACTGGTATCTCAGTGATGAAGGCAATACGATTGCGAATCTGAAGAAATGGGCCATACCGAGCACTTCAATCGGCGCCTATGGTAAGGTTACCTTTGACGAGGTCGACGATTTCCACAATCCATATCCGACAGGCTTCGGCATCGACAAGGCAGGCGAACAGATATACCTGTCCTACCTGCCCGGCAACTCCAACGACCGTATAGTTGACTGTATCACGTTCAAAGGCCAGGAGAACAACATCTCTCTCGGCCGCTACCCCAACGGCGACCAATTCTGGTTCCATATGCCCACCTCTCGAGGTTCAAACAATAGCATGCCGAACCAGTGCGCGGTTGTTATCAATGAGATAATGTACCATCCGGTAGACCCGAATGATGAGTATATCGAACTCTACAATCCTACCGGAGCAACCGTCAACTTGTGGAATACCGAAGGCACGTGGCGCGTGCGCGGAATTGGAAATAACGATTATTACTTCCCGCCGAGCATTTCAATCTCGTCGCATGATAGTATTATACTGGTGGGCTTCGACCCGACCGTAGCAGTAGACAGGCAGCTATTTGAAAATGCTTATGACACAGGCACATTGGTACCTAACGTGGACATCTTTGGGCCGTGGGATGGCAACTTGAGCAACGCCAGCGAACGATTCGCCTTGGAAAAACCACAGGCAGCAGACCCGCCGGACGTAGAAATTTCTTGGGTGATTGTGGATGAGGTTATGTACGGTGACTATTCTCCCTGGCCCGAAAGCCCGGACGGTGAAGACGATGCCCTGCATAGAATCTCCAACGCGGCGGATGAATCTGGCAACGACCCGACAAACTGGACCGCAGCTTCACCTTCGCCCGGCAGCTAATTAAGCCATCAAAAAAGCGTGGCGGCCATCCTATGACCGCCACGCCTTAAAATCTCTATAAGCTAACACTACATCTTAGGCCAGGCCCAAGTAATCACTCCTGTCCGGCTTTTCTGCTCTTGATGGTTTCAACATAATTCCCTAAAAGCGATGCATCATCTTTCCGGCCGTGGTGCAGCATATACCGAATGCCCTCCTGCAGCAGCCGAACGGCCTCGTCAAAACGCTGCTGGACCTCGAGGTTTCGCGCCATCTCTAAATGGTGTGATAGGTCGGCAGGATTCAAATCCAACGCCTTTGAAAGATATTTTCCAGCCTCCACGAGTTGTCCCATTGAGGCAAAGGACTTACCTATCTTAAGGTACAGCTCGGCATTTTTGGGCTCAGCAACCAATTGCTCCTTGAAGTCCTCAATCGCTTTATTAAACTCCTCGCCGGCCTCTTCCGCCTTATCCATCCTGCTGTTGACCACCGCAAGGTTATAGTGAATGTTCCCCGTGTATACCTCTATACCCTCCAGTTCAATAGCCTTAAGTGACTCACTTAGCGCATCGGCCGCCTCAGACCACTTACCAAGTTTAATCAGCGCAACAGCCATATCATTATACGCCTTTATCGCCATCGAAGGGGCCCGCCGGACTATCCGCTCATACCTTTCCACGCACTCCTCAAACTTGCCCTCCTCGAAAAGCTTCCGTGCCTGCCTGAAATACTCCTCAGCCAAATCGTATGCCGTTTTCCTCCGCGCTACCGGCGCAAGCAGATTTTCCACCGGGGCATAATCATCGGTCAAAACAGCCCCGTCCGACTTCGCCCTGAGAGTATTGATATCGGATTCATTCAGCAGCCAGAAGATTGTCCCCTTTCTCTTGGATTGTTCGTACAGACCCTGAAGGTCGAGTTCTTCCCTGACGGCAATAATAACAAAAGTGTTGCGGTGTGAGCGCGGCACGCCCGCTTCGGTCATAACATAAACATAAGCAAAGGTTTTCTTGAGCGTATTGATAATAGCGCCTAAGAAAAGGCCGTCGTCAAATACGTCTATCAGATTGACCATATAAACACCGCCCTCAACAAGTAGTCGCGCGACTTTCTCATTGAATTCCCAAGTCGTAAGCTGGAACGGCACGGAATAATCATTGATGGCATCTTCATAGATAAAATCGTAACGGGCTTTTAGCCCGGTAGTCGCCTCACGCTCCAAAAGTTCATCTACGTAGTTTCGCGCATCCATTTGTATCGTTCTTATTGACGTGTCTCTCGGCAGACCGAAGGCCGCCATAGCCGCTTCAGTGACACCTGGGTCAATCTCTACAACCTCCACCAAGCTGCCGGGCCAGACCTTATCCACATAGCGAGGAAAAACATAGCCGCCGCCACCTATGACCATCGCTCTAAGCTCATCATCATCCTCACTGAGCATCTCCGTAACCGCAGCGTAAATACGTGTGTAGAAGTACTGCAGGTCTAATATGTCTTCCATATTAATCCGGCTGTGCATGAGCTTATCCTGTATAAAGTCACGTATCTCGACAGGACCTGGCACGCGGTTAACCGCGATATAACAATACTGGCTCTCATCTTCGTAAATAACATTCGGTTTCGGCATATCCCGCAGTGCAAGTCTGGCCCCGGCCTTTTGGGCCCATTCCCAGGGCCCCATCCCCATTGCCAGCCCGCAGATCAGCACCAACAGACAAACATACAAAACCCACAGCCGGAACCAATATAATATTCCCATAGCGAGCAGCACCACGGCAACAACCCAGACAATCGCAACGCTCCCCATAGCGGCAATCAGATAGTAGCCTGCCGCAAAAGTACCGGCAATACTCCCGGCCGCCCCCCAAGCATATATGCTGCCGACGGTCCTGCCGGTGGCCAGTCCCCTCTCAAGGGCCATCTTGGCCACCACTGGGCTTATTGTGCCCAACAGCATAGAAGGCAGCAGAAATACCAGCGCTACGTGGCTAAAAACACGCATCGGCAAACTAAAGTACCATAGCAACTTCCAGCCGCCAACCAGGTTATTCGCAACCACCGTCAAAATGCACGCAAGCGAACAAAGGGCAAACAGCCCCGCCAGGGCCTTTCGAGCAGGGTAGCGGTCGGCAATCCGCCCACCAACGTAATTGCCAAGTGTGATACCGCCCAGCACCACACCTATAACGGCTGTCCAGGTATACAGTGATGAACCTAAGTAACGCGCAATCAGCCGGGCCGCAACCAACTCCAGAACCATTATACAGAAGCTCGAGATAAATACTGTCGCACTTGGGACCAACAAAGGCCATCTGTGTCGGGATGTTTTCGCTGCTACGTTACTATCCTGCACCTGCGTTTTCCTCTGCCAGACCTCAATGCTGACTAATAAAACGGCAAGCCTGCCTGAAAAATCTTTGTTAGGCCTGCGACCATAACTTAGATTCCTCGGCCGCTGATTCTAACCGCTTCTTATGAGAGGTTCAATAAAAAAGCATGGCGGCTTAACAGCCGCCACGCTCTCTAAATCAGCACTTAGCCGGGAAAATCCGACTAAGCCCATATCCGCCCTACGGTGCGGTAACCGAGTTGCTATCCATCACATTAAGCGATGAGTTATACGTGTAGCCGGTCGCCGAGACGTCTGTAACCGTAAAGGTATACGTACCGCCGCCTTTTACAACCTTTGACTCTAAGGTTACCTTGCCGTCCTGACCGGTCTGGCCCTGCTCGTCGCCGCTCGTCGTCGCTCCGCTCCATTCACCGCTGACCGTAGCACCGTCAACGTCATCGGTATACTCGTCCTTGATCCAGACCGTTGCCGTCGCTATATAGTACCCGCCCTTCGGCTCGTACCACGACATCGCGATGTCATTGACATACATGTCCGGTCCCGGCGTGGCTGTCGGTGTCGGTGTTGGCGTAGGTGTCGGTGTCGGTGTTGCAGTCGGAGTCGGTGTTGGCGTAGGTGTCGGTGTCGGTGTTGCAGTCGGAGTCGGTGTCGGCGTAGGTGTTGGGGTCGGTGTCGGCCCGACGCCATGCACCGTCGTGATGTACATATCATCGATGTAAATCGTATCCAGCGTCTGGTTGCCCGCCGTATGGTCTGTATCCGTCACGCGGACGTAAATATACCCGCTGGTGGAACTTGGCAGCGTATAGCTCTGCACCGTGTCATCGTCGGCCGTCTTGGTGACCGTTACCATGTCGGTGTACGTACCGTCTACGCTGGTTGAGTAAGCAAAGACAAAGTCGTCACCATCGCTGCTTGCTGTCTTATAGGCCTCTACGTTGAAGGTCACGCTCGCGCCGCCGGTAACGTCTATCCGCCACTTGTGCTCTAAGTAGCTGTAACGAGTGGGCGGACCGCCGCCTGACAGAATCTCCTCGATAGCCTCATAGCCGTCATTACTGTTTTGAGTATCCACGTGGCTGCCTGTGACTGTGCCTGCAGCCGCTATATCGCCGTCGGCCACATCATCTATGTAGCCTAAATCGTGCTTCAGCAATACCAGCTCAATACCGCTGCCGGTCCCAAGGTTGCGCGTGTACTCCATATCAGTAGCGTTGTTCCAGTGCTCATGCACGCCCAAGCTGGTCTCAATCTCATTTCCGTCCCCGTCCGGGTCATAAAATGCGCCCGAACACGGGTCGGGAACCAGTGCGGCTTCGTGCAGGTAGTCGTCGGCCCCGTCATAGTGGGGATAGGACTCCGGATCATTGGGGTCCCACTCCTCGTACATAAAATCATAAGCGACCGAGTCTATGGCCACCGGGTCCTGCGAAACAAACAGACTTGAAGGATGGTCGTTGTTGAACGGAGCCATCTCCCACAGGATTATGTCGCCGGATTCCTTGGGTGCACTGTAGACGCCGTCGATAAGCCACAAAACGCCGTGGGCGTCTATCTTCGGATGGCCCATCAAGTCCACTATGGGACGGTAATGGCCCATGCCGGGAACTTTGTCCGGCATAAACCTGTGCAGGTCGAGGTAGGCGTTGCCGCCCGGCCAGTCATGCCACCAGTTCATCGGTGTCCGGCAAAATGAGCCATAATGGTTCTTGGCACAGACTGTAATGCCATTGCTGGCATGGGCCTTGAGCACCGCAAAATTAATCATATACTCACATGCGGCATAGTATGTCGGTATACCTTCCGAGTACGACGAGTTCGCGTCGCTCCAGTAAATAAAATCGGTTTCCGATTTGACGGCCTGCTCTCGCCCGGGAAGGCCCTCATAGTCCATCACGTGCACATCCGGAAACTCGTCCTTGATGGGAGCATAGATGTGATTGGGTACACCATCAATCGTGCTACCGATATAGATGTCGCCGTCATCCACGCCCGCATCATAGACCAACTGCCTTAGCAGCGGAATAATCATCTGCGGGGCGTTGTGGTAGCGTTCCCAGCCGCCTTTCTGATAGCCGTCATTGTCGATGTTCCGCCCGTCTGTCCCGCGATGGAACGTAACCATATTTATCTTGATATTAACCTTTTCGCCGCTGCTGTAGCCGACGCTTCCTTTGCCGGCATTGCTGTTGTAATGCTTGAAAATCGCATCCCACGCGGCAGAAAGCGTGCTCTGGCCCGTAAGCTCCAGAACGGCTGTGTCTATCATGCTCTCGCAGACACCCTGGTTTGTAGAACTGTTGTCCCACCAGCGAGCCGCATCTGTGGCGCCCTCCCAGTCGGCTGCATTCGGGTCATGCACCCAGACAACTCGCCCCGGGTTACTGCCTCGTGCTGTTCCTATCGGGTCATTCGGGGTTGGGGCTTCACCCAGGACAAACCTCTCATACCCGCCGCTCATTGCAAAGAACGCGGCACCAATACTAACAGCTATGCACAGCGCTCCAACAACCCAACGCGACCGCTGAAAGGCGCGTTTTGCCCTGCGGAACGCCGCAACCGAGCCGAATGCTCCTATCAGCCATACAACAAAGCCCGAGGCCAGTGGAAAGGCAAGCCGCTGACACGGATACGTCGCCCGGCTGGGCTTCGGGATAACCCGAATCAGAAACCAAATCAGCGCTGCCAAGCCCGTAATCGGAAGCAGCCATCTTACCCAGCGGTGTTCCCTCCAGAATTTTGGCAAATGTCTTCTTTTGTGTTCTTCCATATTAACCTCCATTATTTAGAATAAAAAAACACTCTTTCCAATCTCCGAAACTTCAAAAATTGTATTTTATTCTCCCTGAATTAACCTCCTTTCTTCAAATAGGGGATAAATCTTCCCAAAGCCCATTAATTCACCGTATTTCAAGCCTAATATCTATACTGCATGTCGCACTCGACACACAGTTGCTTCCTCAGCAAAGACTCTGCCCACATTTAATCGCTGTCGCAGACAATACTACACCGGGTCTTCCACCCTCAAATTCCACAGAAAAGGAAACTGATACCTGGGTGTGCACGCTACCAAACATCTTAATCCCAAACACACGACTCCCCACACAACTCTGAGTCTGGCTCAAAATCTCTATACACAAAGCCTGCAATAATCTCGCAAGTAATAGAGCTTAAGATTACCCATTCTGCCTATTTTCACAATACTGCCAGCAAAATTGGCCACTGTCAAGAAAAAAAAACGGATTTTCACATATTTTTGAGGCAACAGCCGTAGCTTCTGTATTCGCAAGCTGTTACAGATGTCCCCGTGACAAAAATTTATCCAGGACCGTAGTTCTTACCCAACTACTTTAGGCCTGACCACCTTGGCACACTTAATCCTTTTCCTCCGGAAGGATTTCCTGTTTGCGCTTTTTCACATAACGGCTCAGCGGCTTCTCCAGCTGCCCCAGGCCCATCAGCACCAAAACCGCCATCAAAGCCGACAACACTGCCAGGCCGTGAAAGCCCGCCCCGCAGGCCATACCGATACTCGCAACAAGCCAGATTGTGGCGGCCGTAGTTAAGCCGTAGATACCGGCCCTGTCCCGAATAATCGCACCGGCGCCGAGAAAACCAACCCCGGTAACTATTTGGGCTGCTATTCGCGTAAGTGAATCGTTATGCTCGACGCCCATACGTTTGGAAATTATGGTAAAAACCGCCGCCCCAAGGCATATTAAAACATTTGTCCGCAAACCGGCGGCCTTGCCCCTGACCTCCCTCTCCAGCCCGATTGCCGTACCAAATACAACCGCCAAAATTATACCCACCAAATCGTCCATCCAAACCATTGCTCTACCTCTCTATAAGCGTCTCATCAACCTGCATGCCGAAGTGCCTGCCAGCCTTTTCAATATGGCCGAGCACCTCGTCACCAACTTTCAGTTCCGTTACGGAAATTGCCTTGCCGTCCGGACTGACCAATCGAATCGTCTCGGCATTTTGCATAACAAGACTTATCGGCCGACTCTCGGCCTCGGCCTCTATCAGCATCATAGGCCTTTTTTCAATCTTGTTTCTGCCTAAATATGCGGTCTGACTCTTGCCCTTGTAATCCACCACAAGCACTTCGTCGCCAGCCTTCAGATCCGCTAAATACTTGGTTTTACCACCCGGCGCCAAGGTATAAGCATGCACAGCACCGGCGTTGACACGAAACGGCCTCGATGCTACGTAAGGATTATCTATGGACTCAGAATGCACCAGAAAGAACCCCGAAGCCGTATTACCAACCAGCATCCCCTCGCCCAAACCCATCTGAGTACAGGTATCAAGGCAGGCCCTGTCACCCATACCTAATTGTTTAGTATTAGTTATGGTAGCCGTGACAAGCTCAACCTTTTCACTTATACCGTGAACAATCTCCGAGGTCTTTTTAATCTCATTTATATCGGTTGTCTTAAGCAGGACACCATCGACGCCTTTCTCAAGTATCTCAACCATAAGCTGCGCCTGCTCGCTGTTTTCAACCTGCACCATGATATTTTTGCCGCGCCGGGCCAGGAGATTCTCAATCGGAATAATTGTCCAGTCTAACATTCTCAGAACAACGATTTTATTTTCCGGAACTGCTGCAGCCTTGTCTTCGTCGGCCTTACCGGCTATACCGATGAACTCCACATCGACGCCGGGCACAATGTCCCCCTTGGCCTCGACGATTTTTATCTTGCCAAATTCCCGCACCGTCTCGCTCTTACCGGCCGGCAGAACTACCGCCTCAGCCCCGCTCTCAAGCGCCGATATTACCACCTCCTTGTTATAAGGGTCTGCATTTACCCACAGTTTTTTCATTGCACTTGTCCCGTATCTACTGCCTGCACAATAATTTTTAGCTTGTTAGTACTTTAGCTGCCTCTTCGATGCCAGCCCCTTCGTGGACCATTTTGCAAAGGGCTTCGACCATTTTGTCCGGCTTTTCGTGCTGGAATGCATTTCGGCCGATCGACACGCCCGTGGCACCTGCCTTGAGAGCATCATCCACCATCCTGAATATGTCCTCGTCGCTGTCCATCTTCGCCCCGCCGGCTATAACCACCGGCACCGGACAGCCCTCAACTACCTCACGGAAACTGTCGACACTGCCGGTGTAGGAAACTTTAACAATATCCGCCCCCAACTCAGCCCCGACCCTGGCGGCGTGCTTGACGTTTTCAGCGTCGAATTCATCTTTGATTTTCGGCCCTCGAGTGTACATCATCGCCACCAGCGGCATCTGCCATTCCATACACCGCTCGCTAACCCACCCCAGCTGCCGCAGCATCTCCTTATCTGTCTCGGCCCCAAGATTTACGTGAACAGACACCGCATCGGCACCAAGCTTAATCGCTTCCTCAACAGTGCAGACCAGCTCCTTCGCATTCGGGTCGGGACTCATTGCTGTCCCCCCTGAAAGGTGGATAATCAGCCCTACATCTCTGCCGCTGCCTCTGTGTCCCGCCCGGACGATTCCTTTATGCATCAGGATGGCGTTTGCGCCTCCGCTCACAATCTTACTCACCGTCGCCCGCATATCAGCAAGCCCTTCAATGGGCCCGACAGTTACGCCGTGGTCCATCGGAATTATCACGGTCTTACCGGAATTACGGTCGATTATTCTCTCCAGCCTTATCTTTTTCCCTATCATAGCTAAATCTCCAACACTTCTTTTACCAGTTAATCGGCACAGACTACTGCAAAAGATATGAAAAAGCAACCCAATTTCTTCCCAATCGGCCCAACTAAAAAAATCGTCACTTTCTGATCGAGCTTGCCCGCCCCAGCATTGCAATATCCGCACTCTTACCCTATCATATCGCCAACTTGGTAACCTTATTGCGAGATACCGGCGGCAAATGACCTATTTAACCGTTCCCATAGCAGCAAAGAACCTTGACCAGGCAGTCCGGCAAATCAAGGCAGCCCGCGCCGCCGGGGCCGAGATGCTTGAACTGCGAACCGATTACCTCGAGAACCTAAGCGTTTCGGCCGTTGAGAAATTAATTGCTGAAGCTAAAAGTACCAACCGTAAGCCGATGCCGATAATCGTAACTTGCCGTGACGCCCGGCAGGGGGGGGTAATCGACTATCCACAGCGATTGCGAGTCGATGTACTGACCGCTGCGTTGCGAGCCGGTGCCGAATTTATTGACTTTGAATACGAAAATTTTCTCCATACAGACTGTCAGGAAAAGATACAGCTGGCGATATCAGAGAGTCCAAAGGCCCGACTGATAATATCGGCCCACAATTTCGAAAGCAAATTTGATAATATCGGCAAACTCTGTCGTCGCATCCAGACCGCATACCCGGCTGCAATTCCGAAACTTGTTTACACAGCTAATCACATCAACGATTGCTTTGAGGCGTTTGATTTGCTGCGTAGTACCGGCGGCGAGCGAATCGTCTTTTGTATGGGTGTGGCCGGTCTTATCAGTAGAATCATCGCAAAGAAGCTAAACTCATTTGTTACTTTCGCAAGCATCGATAATAATACTGCGACCGCGCCTGGCCAGCTGACATGTCAGCGACTAAAAAAATTGTACCGCTATGATTCTATCGGCCCCGACACCAAACTCTACGGCGTCATAGGCTCCCCCATTGCTCATTCACTAAGTCCGGCCATCCATAATGCCTGCTTCGCCGATATTGGGGCGGATAAATTGTATCTACCTTTGCTCGTCGAAGGAGGCAAAGACAAATTCGACCAATTCATGCACAATATCTCGGCCAGACCCCGGCTTAGCTTTGCCGGCTTTAGCGTAACAATTCCGCACAAACAAAACGCCCTTGATTATGCAATCGCCGGCAGGGGGGCAGTCGAACCTTTGGCTGAAAGAATCGGTGCGGTTAATACCTTACTTATCGGCCCGGAAGGTAAGCTCGCCGCCTACAATACTGATTACACCGGTGCCATGGACACAATTATTTCAATCCTTGGCTCCAAAGCGAATCTCAAAGACCTGCCCGTTGCCGTCATCGGGGCGGGCGGCGTCGCAAGGGCGATAGTAGCAGCCTTACGCGACGCAGACGCCCAAATCCGCATCTACAACCGTACCGTCGAGAAGGGTAGAAAACTGGCCGCTGAGTTTAACTGCGAATTCTCGCCTTTGGATGATTTGCCAAACATAGATGCAAAACTTCTCATAAACTGTACCAGTATTGGAATGCACCCGGACACTAACGCAACGCCTCTTCCGAAAGAGTACATCAAAAAAGATATGACCGTCTTCGATACGGTTTATAATCCGCCGCAGACTCTCCTCTTAAAGCAGGCCAAACAGAAAAAGACAAAAACAATAGACGGCGTTTCAATGTTCGTCAATCAGGCCGCTGCTCAATTCAAGCTCTTCACCGGCAAAGACCCAAATACAAAACTTATGCGAAAAACTGTTTGCAATTCCCTTTCTCGCCGATAATTTATATATAATCTTCCTTCAGAGCGTAAAAGACGGAAGTTTCTTAAGGCAAAAAATGGCAAAGTCCGAAAAAATAGTGTTGGCCTATAGCGGCGGACTGGATACCAGCGTCATTCTGCCTTGGCTTAAAGAGACCTACGGCTATGACGTAATAGCATTCGCAGCCGAACTGGGCCAGGGCGATGAGTTGGCCGAAATCAAGAAGAAAGCTCTGCAATCCGGTGCGGTCAAATGCATAGTCAGAGACCTGCGGAAAGAGTTTGTCGATGATTACCTCTGGCCGCTCCTGAAATCCGGTGCCGTATATGAGGGCGGCTACCTGTTGGGCACAAGTATTGCCCGGCCTCTAATCGCAAAGCATCAGGTCCAGGTCGCCCATGCCGAAGGTGCAACAGCAGTTGCCCACGGTGCAACAGGCAAGGGAAACGACCAGGTACGCTTTGAACTGACCTATATGGCACTTGACCCCTCGCTTAAAATCGTAGCTCCATGGAAGGACCCAAACTTTACGCTGACAAGCCGGGAAGCTGCGGTCGATTATGCCAAAAAACATAAGATTCCTATCGAACAGACAAAGAAGAAAATCTACTCTTGCGACCGCAACCTTTGGCACCTCAGCCATGAAGGGGCTGACCTCGAAGACCCGGCCAACGAGCCAAAGGATAATCTGTTCGTCATCTCCCGGCCGGTCTCGAAAACACCCGACAAGCCCGAGTACGTTAAGATTGGCTTCGATAAAGGTGTGCCGATAAAACTTAACGGTAAAAACATAAGCGGCATAAAGCTCGTTGAGACTTTGAACAGCCTCGGTGGCAAACACGCAATCGGACAGTTGGACCTAGTCGAAAATCGTCTGGTTGGCATAAAATCGCGGGGCGTTTATGAAACGCCCGGCGGAACCATCCTCGTCGAAGCACACAAAACCTTAGAGAGCCTGACACTCGACAGGGAAACTGTGCACTATAAACAGCAGCTCGCCCTGAAATATGCTGAGATGGTTTACTACGGCCAGTGGTTTTCGCCGCTGCGTCAGGCTCTCGACGCATTCATCAATGCCACTCAGAAGAACGTCACCGGTGAAGTTAAAATGAAACTGTTCAAGGGCCGCTGCACGCCGGCCGGAGCAGAAAGCCCCAACAGTCTGTACAAAACCGATTTGGCAAGCTTTAAAATGGGCGCCGAATACGACCCGACCGACGCAGCTGGCTTTATTCGTCTATTCGGCCTACAAATGAAAGTGGCCGCCGCCGCTAACAGAAAAACGAAAAATCTAAAGCCGAAAGCGAAAAAACGTCCCCACTGAATCAGATAAGAGTTTTGTGTTTCTCGTTTTGAGTTCTTAGCTGCAAGGAGGCATTGTGGCAGTACCGGATTGGATTTGGTTTGCCTTTATCTTTGTGTTTGGCTGCTGTGTAGGCAGTTTCCTGAACGTTGTCATCTATCGACTGCCCCACGACCAGTCTCTTGTAAAGCCACCTTCAGCCTGTCCCGCGTGTGGCAGGCATATTCGCTTCTACGACAACATACCGCTGCTTTCGTGGCTGCTCTTGGGCCGAAAGTGTCGGTACTGCAAGGCCCCAATCTCGCCTCGCTACTTTGTTGTTGAGCTGCTGACAGGCTTGGTCTTCACCGGTCTGTTTATTTTATATTTTCGCACCGATTTGCGTCCCGGTATGCCTCCATTTCTACGCGGCGGCTGGTTCATTTATCTTATCTCTATCATTTTGTTGGCCGCTTTCATTGCCGCCTCGGCAATAGATTTGAAGTTGTGGGTCATTCCGGTTTCAATTTGCTGGCTCGTTACAGCAGCCGGGTTGATTGCTTCGGCGGTCGGCATCTACATAATTACCCCTAACATAATTCGCAATTACGGCCTTTTGCCCAGTGCTTCAGCCACAACTGCCTCGCTCGGTGCCGGGGCTGCGATAGGGCTGGCCATATCCATGACGCTACTGATAACTGGTCTAATAAAAAGAAGCTATGAATCTGACCGTGTAGATTTGCCTGATTACCAGCAAGAATCAAAAAAGCCTCAGTATAACCATCGCCTGGAAATGTGTAAGGAAATCACTTTTCTGCTGCCTATTATAATCTGCTCGCTGACGGCTTTCCTGATTGTCAGGAAAATTGCCCCAGCAAACACCTGGTGGGGGGGGTTTTCACAACGGCCCGCAATTGCGGGACTTCTCGGTAGTCTGTGGGGCTACTTCGTCGGCTGTGGAGTTGTCTGGGCCACCCGCATTTTTGGCACCTTAGGCTTTGGAAAAGAGGCAATGGGCCTTGGCGACGTCCACCTGATGGGTGCTGCGGGGGCGGTGATAGGCTGCGGTCCGGTCATCGTGGCATTTTTTATTGCACCTTTCTTCGGGCTCACCTGGGCGGGAATTCAACTTTTTTTTAAAAAAATCCGACAAATACCTTATGGTCCTTTCTTGTCATTGGGCGTACTTGTGGTTATGATTTTACATGAATGGATTTTCAGTCGTTTACTTGCAATATTTTATTATTAGATTTCGATGGAAAGGAGATATCGAATGAAAACCACCAACAAAAAAACATTGATGCTGTTAATTGGTCTTATATTAGCTTCTCAACTATGTGGCTGCACTAACTGGGAGAAAAAATATAACGCCTTGAACGTGGAGCACCAGAACCTAAAGGGATTGCTGGAGCGCGAAAGGGCAGAGAAACAACAGATCGCTACGCAGAGCCAACAGACAATCGAAGAACTTCAAAAACAAATTTCCGAACGCAACCTCAGCCCCGGCGAAGTCACCGGTTTTGGTGCCGGTTATGACGTTTCAGTTGACCCCTCGGCCGGAACCATCACCGTAACTCTGCCCAACGCAATACTCTTCGACCCCGGAAAAGCTACGCTAAAAAAGGCAACAAGTACTGAACTTAACCATATCAAGTCCGTGGTGCAGCAAAATTACGCCGGTAGACTAATAGATGTCGTTGGACATACCGATTCAGACCCTATCAAAAAATCAAAATGGAAAGACAACTGGGAACTCTCTGCTCAGCGCGCCCTCGCCGTCGTCAGATACCTCGTCAAAGGCGGATTTCCCAAAGACAGAATTCGGGCTGTCGGCCGCGGAGCCACCCAACCCATAGCTTCAAATTCCACAGCCAGCGGCAAGGCAAGAAATCGAAGAGTTGAAATCGTTGTTCATATGAGGTAAGCTTCGAGATTGGCTCCCGGTTGTCTGTAACCAAATTAATGTTGAGAAAAATAGCCTTTCAAAAGTAAAGGCTATTTTTTTATTGTTCCGCAAACACGTCAGTTTTTATCCTGCCGTCACTATCAATGCAAACAGTAATAGCTCCGTCTTTGGGCGTATAGAACGCCTTTGCCCTCTCTTGGCCCTTGTACCTCTGTTGCCTTTCGTACTGCCTCCGGCTACAACTGCATATTAAGATATCGGCCCCAAGCGCATCAAGAAAGTCAGCCTCCAATGTATTAACTGAGCCGTGGTGAGGAACAATGACCACTTCTGGCTCCAGCCTCGGAACCAACCGCAGAAGCTCTCTTTGTGCGACGTTCTCGATGTCCGAACACAGAAGCACTCCAGCCCCGGCAAATTCAATCAAGGAAACCACCGATTTTTCATTATCATCTAATTGACTGTTTGCGCATATCTCCTTGCTCGGCCAGAGTATCCTTATCCTGGCGCTGCTACTCAGGTTTAAATCCTTACCCAAGGACCGTATCTCAAGGCCCTTGTTCCTGAGCGACTCCTTGAGAAATTTTGCGTTACCTTCCTGCTCAGTCTGGCTGAGAAATGCGTCATTGGCATGAATACTGTTGACCTTGCAGTGTTCGACAATCTCAGGTATGCCATTGATGTGGTCTAAGTCACTGTGACTTATTACAATCGTGTCAATCTCATTTATTCCGCTGTAGTCCAGAAAGGCCGTTACAATTCGTCTGCCAATATCACTTTTGTAGAGCGAACCTGCGTCGAACAGGACATTCTCCCCGCCGGGAAGTTTAGTCAATATGGCCTGCCCGTGGCCGACATCAAGACAGGTAAGTTCCAAACTATCCCGATAGGTCCTTTGCCATTTTGCAAGGCCTAAGAAAACAACAATTGCCAAAACCATCACCGTACACGTTGCCTTCATTATCGCCGGACGCCGAAAATAAACAAAGGCCGCAAAAAGAACAAAAGCGTAATAAAAAATTATCAGCACAGGGGGTACATGACCAACAAGTATCTGCGAAACACCCAAATCTGCTATAAACTTTACAGTCCAAATAAGCCACTGCGACAAACCGGTCACTATAACGCCTAAAACCGCGCTCAAGGTCGGCAGCAGAAAAAATAAAATTATCTTTAGAAACCCCAACACCAAAATTGCCCAGACAAAAGGAAAAACCAGCACCGTCCACACACTTGCCAGCGGCACTATTGTGTAAAAGTGATATAACAAAATGCCGGCACCACCCAGCCACGCCGCAAAGCCCACCGAAAATAGCGCTACCACCGCCTTTCCAAATCTCTTCGCCAAGCGTCTCAGCACACTCACATCCTCCAGTGGGATGTTCCAGAACCAATCCCCCGTTATCTCGTGCAAGAAGTTTGCAACTCTTTCATTGAAAACCAAAATGCCTAACACCGATGCGAACGACAGTTGCCAGCCGGCTTCGAACAAGCCCGTCGGCCTTATAAGAAGCAGAATTATTGCTGCCAGAGATAACGTATTTAGAGGATTGGAGTATCGCCGAAAAAAAAACGACAAACAAAAAACAAAACCTATAACGGCCGCCCGTAGCGTCGGCGACCTCGGCGGAACAACCAGCAAAAACACGCATATCGCGATTATGCAAATAATCGCACGCGCACGTTTTAACAAGCCCGCCGCCTTGCACAGCCACCACACAGTCCCCATCAGTATGCCCAGATGCAGTCCCGAAAGGCTGATAAAGTGCAAGAGTCCGGTCTTGCGAAATGCCCTGTAAGTCTCATTGTCGATATTGCCTCTGTAACCTAATAGCAGCGCTTCCAACAGTCCCCGGCTTTGCTCTTCCACGGAGATCTCACCAACCAATGCACGACTTGCCGACTCCCGCAGCTTCCTTTTGGCTTTTGTAAAAATACCGGTATCGCTGCTTTCCAGCACCTCAATCCCATCCCGTGATTTAACGAATGCTCCGACAAAAACATTTTTTCGCGCCAAATACTTGGCTGTATCAAATTGGCCCGGATTGCTCGCACCTTTGAATCTGTCCAGCCAGCAGTACATCTGAACGCAATCGCCGGCCCTCAAATCCAGTACCGGCTCTGCAACTTGCACTCGCACAGTACCACTCACTTTCGCCCAGCCTTCGACAGCCTCCGCCTCCGCCACCCTCAGATAAAAACTACTCCCCGGATCCATCTGCCTGAACCCTGCAAATTCCCACCGCTGCTTATCAACATACGGCTCAGTGAGAATCACTCCCCGAATCGTTGCAAGCCTCCTTTCATCACCAACCAAATTCCGAATATCATCCGACTTCGCCCGATAGTAACTTGCCAGCCGAATACCGCCAAGGCACACAAAGCAGACCAAAGCCATGTATCCGATTGCATAGGGGGCAAATACCTCTTTCCTGCTTTGCAAAATAAAAAATACAAGCGATGTCACCATACAGACAGCCAGCAGTACCAACCACAGTTGCATCGGCAAATCGAGTGTGCTTTGTACGACAATCCCCGCTATCAAACCCACTCCTGCAAACAGCAGGGGGGCTGTACTTACAACCTGTCCATGAAAATCCCTCCGCCACGCAAGCTGCTTGTCAATAAACTCCAATTTCCGGCGTACCGCATCCATAACAACCCAGATTACAAACTTAAAAGGCAAGACTCAAGACTAATTTTAGGCACGGTAGCTGGGCAGATAATACCGCAGCAGCAAGCAGAGGAAAGCTAATTGCCTTCTCTTACAGTTGGACGTACTCCTTCGGCTGGAAGTTGGTCTCCATCGTCCAGACTGTGGCCCGCCCGCTCTTCAGACAATAAACAATCAAAACGTCGTAACCCTCCCTGTCCACCCACTCTTTTAAAAACGGGTAGTCTTTGACGACCTGTTTTTTCAATTCCAAATCCTCTAAGACCTCGACCGTGCCACCAATCCTCACCTGTCGCTGCTCCTCAGCACTGTAAAAACACATCTCAACCTGAGGATTGGCTAAGAGTTGTTTGTGAACGTCCTTGTTTTCGCCGGTATTAAAGATGATACCATTCTCATCCGCCCGATACAGCATCATCATCCGAACATGTGGCTTATTATCATCTGCTGTGGCAAGACCGAAGACAGGATTCTTCCCTACAAATTCAAAAACTTCTTCCTTGGTCATAAGCCGGCCTCTCACTTAAGATTCAGCGGTTATCTTTTCTTTGCCGTTCATATACGGCCGCAGCACTTTCGGTATTGTTATTGAGCAGTCGGCGTTCTGGTAAAGCTCCAGAATTGGTATCAGTATTCGAGGGCTTGCGATTACGGTGTTATTTAACGTGTGGCAGAATAAATTTTTCTTCGTCACCGCGTCTTTATACCGCAGGTTCATTCGTCTTGCCTGAAACTCATAAAGTTTACTTGCGCTGTGCGTTTCGCAGTAATTACCTCGTGACGGCATCCACGCCTCTATATCGAATTTCTTCGCCTGACCCCTGCCCAAATCGCCGGTGCAAACATCAGCCACACGGTAGGGCAGTTCCAGAGCCTGCATTACGCCTTCGGAATTGGCCAATATCTCTTCGTGAAACTTCCGGCTTTCCTCTGCACTGTCCTCACAGATAACCACCTGCTCGACCTTATCGAACTGATGGATTCGGTAAAGCCCGTATGTGTCCTTGCCTGCGGCACCGGCTTCCCGCCTGAAACAGCTCGACAGCCCAACGTACTTTAGCGGTAGCTCCTCGGCCTTTAATATCTCACCCATCCGATAAGCCGTCAGCGGCACCTCGGCCGTCCCCGCAAAACTCAGCTCATCCTTTTCCATCCGGTACGTCTGGTCTTCCGAGCCCGGGAAAAAACCCGTCCCTACCATTGCCTCATCTCGCACAAGAACGGGAACCGACAGCGGCACATAGCCTTTGCCGACCATAAAATCTATCGCAAACCGCAGTACCGCCCAGTGCAGCAGCGCCCCGTCACCCTTTAGCAGATAGTTTCGTGTCCCCGCCAATTTCACGCCTCGCTCGATATCAATAATCCCCAAAGCCGTACCCAACTGCACGTGGTCCTTTGGCTCGAAATCGAACTCCCGTATCTTCCCCTCTCTTCTTATCTCAACATTTTCCGTATCGTCTTCGCCGATGGGGACGTCATCGTCGGGCGGCTGAGCAACCCGATACATCAGTTTCTTAAACTCAGGTTGGAGACTTTGGGCCTTTTCAATATGTTCGATATTTTTCTTCTTTAATTCTGATAACTTTTCAAGTAGAGTTATTTTCTTTTCTGAATCTGGCAACTTTGCAACTTTTTTGCCGAGTTCGTTGACTTTTGTTCTGGTTTCCTGCAGCCTTTTATTAACATTCTGTATTCGTTCGTCTAAATCAAGCAGTTTATCAATGTCTACTTCGAAGCCTTTGTCCTTGGCTGCTTTTTTGAATTTTTCGGGGTCTTCTCTTATCAGCTTTATGTCAATCATCGCTATTCTTAATGATATCCCAAATGTAATGTTATACAGTTAGTTAGATGGTGAATATATAGGAAAGCCTCTTGACCATCAACGGTATTTTAATAAATTAAGCCGCATTAGTTTGCAGCAAAGCGGTAATATACCACATCTACAGGAATGTTTTGAGCACGTAAAAATATGCTGTGATAAGAGCGAGATTTAGTGCTACCGACGGCCATAGGCGACGGTATACCGGCAGGAAGCCTGTTTTGAAATACTGATTGCTGACCACGTAACACAAATGCAGCGGGCTTATCATTTGTCCTATGTGGCCACATCCATAAGCTAACGCGACATAAGCGCCTAAGGATATGTCGGTATCCAAGGAGTTTACCAGAGCCAATATAATTGGAAAGCTTGTCCCCACAAAGCCGATTGCCAGCCCTGTTACTATGCCTGCGATGGCCGGCAGCATCACTACTACCAGCACCACCGGAACCTTTAAAGCCATAAGCTCGTCGGCGATTTCACCTGCTGCACCAATCTGTTTCAACATATACTGAAAGGCCATTACGCTTACTACCAGCAATACCATTGCGTAAATTGATTTGTCGGAAAGGATTTTTATTACCCGCAGAGCACTTAGCTTTTTAAATGCCGCTGTCCAGATAATGGCTGTGATAAGCCCGATGGTTAGCGGCAGGTATTTATCTACAACTGAGCTGATGGTTTCAGGCAGTATTGGTGTAACTGTATTGGTTATAATGCAGCTTGCAATCAGCCAAGTCAGAGGGATTATCCAGATGGGAGAGGTTGCTTTGATAAACTCTTTTTTAGCGGCCGGGGCGGTGTGTTTAGTGCTTGCGTGCAGGTCGGGGTGTGTACCCCTGAATATTAACAGCCCTGTAACAATCATAAAGATACCCATCGGCAGTTGATAAGCTACGAACTGGCCATAGGATAAGCCCGTTAGCGTAACTGCCAGTATAACACCCGGGTACAGACACCACCAGTGTTCCCAGATATGTCGATACCAGTAATTCACAGCTGACAAAACCTCGCCACGGTTTTCAGATTTGCTGGCAGCGGACTGAACCATCGGAGCGGAAAATAACGCTCCGCCAGGCATTGGCAGTAATCCTATCAGGGCCGGCAGTGCTGCCATAGCAAAAGCAGGGCGGCGAAGTAACTGCTTTGCCAGCTGTACGATTTGGTCGTATTGGCCAACTGTGCGCATTACCGATGCCAGGCCGAACAAAAACACCGTAATCACAGCCATGCTTATTGTTCGAGGCTGGATGAGACTTTTGGCCAGTTCGATGGCGATTTCGATACCGGTCAGGCCGAAGGCGTATCCTAATACGGCTGTGCCGGTAATGATAGCCAGGGCCAGCGGGGCTTTCAGCCGGGCTAATACCAGAATCAATGCAAATACCAGTAATGTCCAGATAAGCGCAGTCATAATATTCGGCAGATTAGCAAGTTAGTAATCGGATGAAAAACAGTAAATTGCCCGTTAACAATCCAAACTATATAAGTAATTAATATACACAATTGATAGTTAACAAGCCAGTTCAGCCAACCGGGGACTCATGCCGCTTAGTTTTCCCTGAGTCTTCTTATTATGACTACGTTGTTTTGTCCGCCGAAGCCGAAAGACTCATTCATCGCGATATTGACCGGCATCTTTCTCGGCTCATTCGGCACATAATCCAAGTCAAGCTCAGGGTCAGGGTCGTTCAAGTTCATTGTCGGCGGGACTATATTATCACGTATCGCCAGAACGCACGTAATCAATTCCGCAGCACCGGCTGCCCCGATTAAATGGCCAAGCACACTTTTGACACTGCTGGCGGGAGTATTTTTCGCCTCTTCTTTGAAAACCGCCTTTATCGCCTTGGTCTCTATCGAGTCGTTCTCCGTTGTACCCGTGCCGTGTGTGTTTATATAGTCTACTTGCTTTTCGCTGATACCCGCATCAGCTAATGCCCAGCTCATCGCCTGTATCGGCCCTCGCCCTTCCTCGTGCATATCGGTGACCCTGAACGCGTCGCTGCTGCTGCCGTAGCCTATCACCTCACCTAAGATTTCCACACCTCTTGTTCTCGCAGAGGTCAGCGATTCAAGAATAAGCATCGCCGCGCCTTCACCAAGCACAAAGCCGTCCCTGCTGACAGTGAACGGCCTCGACGCCGTCTGCGGACTATCATTCCTTGTTGATATCGCGGTTAGCCGGTTAAACCCCATAACACCCAATGGATGTATCATAGAATGTGCGCCGCCGGCAATCATTATATCCGCGTCACCTCTGCGGATCATTTCTGTCGCCTCACCCACCGCCTGAGTACTCGCCGCGCAGGCGGTAAGACAGCTCCTTGTCGGCCCACGTGCACCGGTAAGCATCGCTATATGAGCGGCAGGCATATTTGGCTCCTGTTCAAGCTCACGCATCGGGTCCATCCGACCAAACGCAACCTCGGCCCACTTGCCCCAGTCCATCTTACCTTTCTCCGAGTCCCATGCCTCCACCAGAGCAGCAAAAAATACATCATTATCAACCGAGCCTTCGCCCGCTCCCAAATAAATCCCCAACCTGCTCCGGTTTATCCTGTCACCGGGCTTATCGGTCTCCACATCAATCCCGGCCTGCCCGCACGCCTGGACCGCTGCACCAACAGCAAAGCCGCTGCCCCGGTTACCGTGTTTGTGAAACTGTGGCTTCTTTGTATATTTGACCGGGTCGTAATCTTTGACCTCCGCTCCGAAAGTCGACGGAAACGTCGAAGCGTCGAAAATGGCCGTCCTGGCCATTCCGCTCTTGCCTGCCAATACCGCTCGCCAGACGGTCTCCACATCGTGCCCCAAAGGACAGACAATACCCATCCCTGTTATCACCACCCGTTCAGTTGTATCTCTCTCAATCATTTAATTCGTCGCCTCACCGTCAAAACTCTTTAGCACCACCGCTGCTGTTTGTCCGCCGTAAGTATAGCTGCAGCAAAGTGCATAACGAATATCCACCTCCTGCGCCTGTTTTACAATATTCAAATTGCAGCCATCAGCTTTTCTGTCGCAATTCTTCGCGGCAGGCACCTTGCCCTCGGCCATCGCACAAACCGCCGCGATAATATCAAGTGCCCCGCTCGCCGCGCCGGTATTACTTAGTACACTTTTGGTCGGCCAGACGGCGATTTCCTTCACTGCCTCGCCCAGAACAGCCTCAAGCCCTCTCGCCTCCGCCATATCATCCGCTGCTATCCCCGTCCCGTGTGGGACTATCAAATCCAAATCATCCGGCTGTATCTGCGCGTCTGCCAGTGCCTTTTCTACCGCTATCTGAATACCTCGGCCGTCCGCCTCCAGATGTTCATACACCGGATTGATACTATTGCTGCTGCCGACTCCAACTACCTCCGCATAAATTTTCACACTTCGGTTCTGGGCCCTTTCCAGGCTTTCCAATACAACCACACCGGCTCCCTCGCCGAAGACCGAGCCCTTCGCGTCGGCATCAAAGGGCCTGCACGCCGCAGCTGGTTCGTCGTTATTTTCGCTTGTCGCTCTTTTAATCAGGCACTGACGAATCATAACTATCGGATTTACCTTCGCCTCAGCCCCGCCGGCTAAAGCAACGTCACTATCGCCCCGGCTGATAATCTGCGCCGCCTCACCTATCGCCAAATGCGCGGACGCCTCCGCACAAGTGATACTGTTACTCGGCCCCTGAATATCGTGAATAATACCTACATGACACGCCAACATATTAGGCAGATACTTCAGAAGCCACAGTGGCGTCACCTGCTCAAGACCCTCCTTGCCCCATTTCCGAATGTCGAACCTGCCATCGGTGACACTTACCGCAGCCGCCGGCGCCAACTCAACCAAATCACAACTGATAAGGCCCGCTCCGAAATTAATAGCCACACGTGCTGGGTCAACATTGATTTTGTCCGCATCGATTCCTTTTGTGATAAGCCCGCTGCTTCTAAACGCCTCATCTGACGCTACCACCGCCAGTTCAATATCTCTGGACATCAGCTTGGCGGCCTTGCGATGACTCTTTGGTAAATATGATTGTATCTTATGATCCGGCACCTGGCCGGCCAATTTGCAGTTAAAACCCACAGGGTCAAATGCCGTAATCTCGCCTATCCCGCACCGCCCGGCACAAAGACCCTCCCACATATCGCCAACACTCAATCCAAGGGGACTTACCGCACCAAGACCGGTTATCACTACGCGAGCCGAAGCCACTACTTCCCCTCCGATTTCGGCTCACGGCAACCGCCGTCAGAAACCAGCCCTCGCAGAAGCGATTTGAACGTGTTGGTGAAAACGAAGTTCTCCTCCGGGAATTCCTTACCGGCCAGATTCTGGTCTATATGGCTGAACATCAAATCTATCTCGGCAATTAACCGCTCTCCCAGCGTAATCCTGCCGCTTGTACTCGCCGCCTCAGAAGTGATGGATTCGATTCGCGCATCCACTTCTATCGTATCGCCCGGTTTTACGTAGTCAAAAAAGACAGCCTTTTTCACCTTCGCAAGAATGACCTTTTCCTCAAACTTCTTCGCCTCGCCGACAAGTATACCCGACGTCTGTGCCATGGCCTCAATCATCAGACTCTCCGGCATAACAGGAAAGCCCGGAAAATGATCGTGCAAATGTTCTTCAGCAAGCGTCACATTCTTTACCGCCACCGCACGCTCACCGCTGTGAAACTCAACGAATTTATCTATCCAAATCCAGCGCATTTCCCGCTCACATTAAAATTATCGGCAGGCTTACTCAAAGTCAACCTGCCGATAACATCTCAAAGCACATTCCCTCTATTATGTTGCATTCAACTTGGTCTCAACGTAATTTATAATCGCACTGACAGTAAACAAATCACCCAGCTTATTAACATCGGGGTCGTTCTCAAATGTGGATAGGTCCGTGTGCGGTACTTTATCTCGCAGTTCAGCTAATCCCTTCTCCGTCATCTTCCCGTTACTGACAAACTCGGGATTATTCATCAGGCTCTCCGCCGGAAATAGCTCTTCCCGCGGAATCTTTATATCAAACGCCTTCTCTAACCGAAACACTATGTCCAAAAAGTCAATGCTCTCCGCCCCCAAATCCCCCATCAACGTCGCCTCAGCCTTGACCTCATCGTCATCGACCCCCAAAGCATCCACCAAAACATCCTGAACTTCCTGGAATATTTCATCCCGACTCTTTGCCATAACTTCTTACCTCCTGTCGTCGCAGCAATCTTTTTTATATGTCCTTAATTGTTATACGTTTGTCTATGAACAACCAACTAAAAACTACCTCAGCAATTTCCATCGCTGTTTCATTCCTTCAATTAACTCGGCATCGACCGCCGCCATCGCCGGATTCTCATCGGCAAGGTTAAAGTGCCGCAATCCGAGTTTCGCTTCCACAATTCGCTCACCGCCTGATTCGCCAAGGCCGCTAAAACTGCTTACGTTCTCCTCGATTGTCTTGGCCTCGACCGTATATTCTACTCTTGAGCCCGGTGCCAGAAAACTCTTGTATTTTACATTCCTCGCCTGTTCAAGCAATATCATACTGTGGGCAAAATTCTCCGCCTCTCGCACCAGCCACGATGCTGATTCGATCAGCCCCTGCAGCAGAAAAACGCCCGGCAGCACCGGAAACGTCGGAAAATGGTCCGCTAAATACTCCTCAGCCAAAGAAACGCTCTTGACCGCCTTTATTTTCTTGCCCGTTTCCAGCGAAACAATCTTGTCAATCAGAATAAACCTCATAATCTCGGTCATTGTAGTAACACACAACAGCTTTGCCAGCCTTTTTTCGCTTTTTTGATACTTCGTGTACTGCATCCCGATTGATACTGGAAACCTGCACACAATCAGCTATAATACATAGTCCATGAAAGTACGAAACGCAAAAATCGCCGATGCCAAGGCCATCTGTTCTCTGATAAGTAACTATGCCGAACGCGACAGGATGCTGCCTCGTTCAATGGCCGATATCTACGAGAACCTCCAGATCTTCACTGTTGTCGAACTAAACGGCAATGTAGTGGGCTGCTGCGCGCTGGCGATTATCTGGGCAGACCTGGCGGAAATAAAGTCCCTCGCCGTAGACGAAGCCAAAAAAGGCTCCGGCGTCGGCAAAGTGCTCGTAAACACCACCCTCGAACGGGCCCGCCAACTCGGCCTCGCGCGAGTCTTCGCACTCACGCTAAACCCCGACTTTTTTGAGAAGCTGGGCTTCCACATTATTGAAAAAGATTCCCTCCCCATGAAGGTCTGGAAGGACTGCGCAAAGTGCCCAAAACAGCAAAATTGCGACGAAATAGCGGTAATTAACACCCTGTCCCCTCAGGCGTGACGCCCGTCCAGTAAAGAATACGCAGCACATACCACGAACTACCCTACCTACCCTACCTGTCGTCTCTGGAACAGGGCGATGGCCACCAGAAGTATAGCCGTTGTATAACAAACGGCATAGAAGGCGCTTATCACGATATATTTTAGCGGAACTACGCTGCCTTCGTAAATAGCATCGCTTATCCAGAAAACCTGCAAATTCGGCACCAAAAACCTGCCTATCTTGGCCCAAATCTTGGTCTCTGCATATCGTCCGAATACGTAATCGCTTACAAGACCTAACAGAAACACACCGACACAGGCTGAAAGCGTTACCACTATGTTGAATCTCGACGAAAATGCTACCGCCAGCGCCGCAATTACAATTGCCGCCAACAGCAACAATATCGAACCATAGATATCAAGTGTGTTTATACCATTCTCTTGGGGGGCAAACTGCCACTCCCGGTTTATTAAACACAAGAACACCATGCCAAATGTGCCAAATACACCCATCAGCACCATCGCCGTCGATGAAAATTTCCAGTCGTAAGCATAGTTGAAAAAAGCACTTAGCGAAAATGCCAAAAACAAAACAACCAATCCCGTGCTAATAACTGTCCAGTCCGGCTCATCCGATGCTGTCTCCATTACTCCGTGTCTTATCGCCATCAATAGGGCGATAGTGCATATATAATGGGCCAGAGTCACCGCAGCAGCCACTCCCAAAAATTTCGCGATTATGAATATCGGACGTTGTACCGGCTTGCTCAGAACTGTCGTTATCGTCTTATTCTCAATTTCTTCCGCCACTGCCCCTGAAGCAGAGAATATTGCTATGAACAAGCTCGCCAAGAATAACGTAGATAAGCCTATCTCGCGCAAGAGTTTACTGTCGTCGCTCATTGTGTACATCGTCATGGGCGGACTTACAATAAACAAGAACAGAGCGGTGAAAATTATTATGGCATAGACCGGTTGTCTCAGTGTATCTATGAAAGTATTTTTCGCTATAGTAAACAGTTTATTCATTATTCTTTACTCATTTAGCCGCTCGCCGGCCTGCCGACTCGCCGGGACTGTAGCATAATTTTTTCGTAATCGTCACTATACTGAAATGACGCTTACTGTTATACTACACAACTTCTAACTCGTAAAGGGCTTATACATCATAAATAATACAACGTTTGTGAGTTATTTGTTCAAATTGCAAAAAGCAGGATAATAGATGACATTATCATCCAAACGTGCTGAATACGTGGCTCTGGCGTCTCTGATTTTGAGCGTCCTGTTTTTCGGCATCGCCTTTTTCGTAGGCCGATGGAGCGGGTTCTCCCCCGTCTCCGCTGTAAGCTGGCTAATCCTCTCCGCGGCTCTGATTTGGCTTGTTCTCGTCATTCAGTTTCATCAACGCGCCCTGGCCGAGCAGGAAAAGCTTGATATGAGCCAATTGGCCAAGGACCAGGACGCTCCCACAATCTTTCAGGCAAAGGGCGAACGCGCAGCTATGTTCACCGTTGCTCAACGCCGCCTCGAAATACTCGAAAAGTGGTTCATTCCAATATTTTCGGCGGCAATAGCCGTTTACCAAATAGCTGTCGGACTGCACCTCTTAAATGCCCTCCTGGCTCCCACCGACCAACAGACCAAACAACCATTGATCTGTGCCATCTGCATGACTGCCATTGCCTTTGTCAGCTTCCTTATCTCACGATACGCCACTGGCATGTCGGTGCAACTGCAGTGGAAACCGTTAAGGGCCGGAGGCAGTATTTTTCTCGCCATAGCTATCCTGTGCTTCACCCTGGCTGTCAGCCTGGCACTCGCACAATTCAAGATTCTCGCCGTGGTAAATGTAATCGGTTTTCTTATTCCAATCCTACTGCTCGTCCTCGGCTTGGAAACCGCCCTCAATATCGTCCTCGACATATACCGCCCAAGGCTAAAAGACCAGTACAGCCGAACCGCTTTCGACAGCAGATTGCTTGGGATTATAAACGAGCCCGGAGGAATATTCCGCACCCTCGCAAGTACCATCGACTATCAGTTCGGTTTTAAAGTCTCTCAAACATGGTTTTACAAGCTCCTCGAAAAAGCAATTGCTCCCCTGGTTCTCTTTGCTGCCGTTACGCTGTACCTGTTGAGTTGTATCGTTGTCGTAGCACCTAATGAACAGGCAATAATAGAACATTTCGGCAACCCTATGAAAGATGCTGACAGCGTGAGAATCGTTGGGTCCGGACTGGCACTTAAAAGACCCTGGCCCATTGACATTGCCTATAAGTATCCTACGAAAAAGATTATGGAAATCAGCATTGGTTTCGTCCCCAAGCTCGACCCAAGAACCGGAGAGCCGGAACCCGGGCCGCTCTTGTGGGGTGAGGCTCATCATGAGCAGGAACACCTGCTCCTTGTCGCCAGTGAACAGGCGGGTGAAAAACTAACCGCTGGAGCCGTGCCCGTAAGCCTTTTAATTGCTGCTGTCCCGGTCCAGTATAGAATCAAGGATTTGTATTCTTTTATCTATAACCACAGCGAGCCGGAGAAACTACTTGAGTCCATCTGTTATCGCGAGCTTACGAGGTTTGCAGCCAGTGCAAAGGTCGAGGTCGATAACAGCACGGATATGGATAAGAGCCTGCTTGGAGCCGGGCGTGCCGAGGCCAAACACACTTTAACAGAAAACATTCAGGCCGCCGCCGACAACGCCGGCCTCGGCGTTGAAATCGTATTCCTCGGCCTGCAGGGAATCCACCCGCCTCCCGAAGTCGCACCAGATTACCAAAAGGTCGTAGGCGCGGTCCAGAAAAAGCAGGCAGCTATACTTAACGCGCACGCCAAGCGCAACAGAGACCTCACTACTCTTGCAGGTTCTGTTGCAGCCGTTGACAGGCTTTACGCCCTTGCAACTGAATACCAGGCCGCTAAAAAACAAAACAATTCACAGAAAATAAGAGAGCTCGGCAATGAGCTGGACCTTGCCTTCACACAGTCAAAGGGTGATATCTTCAAAATACTGAGGCAGGCACAGAGTTACGCCTTTGAAAAGGCCACACTTGCCCAAGCTACAGGCCGGCGATTCGACGACCAGCTCAAGGCCTATACCGCTGCAAAAGAAGTTTACAAGCGTGAGCAGAGATTGGTTGTCCTTGAAGAGGCTCTGGAGAATATAAGAAAGTACGTCATCGTCGGCGACCCGAACCACTACCAGATTTTCGAAATCGACCTCCAGGAAAAACTAACCCCCAGTCTGTATGACTTGACAGGCTATGAGGAGACTAACGAAAAATGAAAAATATAGCCATTACAATCTTCATCGTGCTGATAGTTGCTATCATGGGTCTGTATCTCGTCTCGTTCCAGGTAAGAGAAACAGAATCGGCCCTCGTAACGACCTTTGGCAAACCAACACGCGAGAAGACAGAACCAGGATGGTATTTCAAATGGCCGACACCTATCGAACGCGCCTACAAATTTGACTCCCGAGTCAGGGTCTTTGAGGGCGACCTCGGCGAAACAACAACAAAAGCCGCTGTGCCCATTATAGTGAACACATACGTCGTCTGGAAAATTGCCGAGCCGCTCCAGTTCTTTAATGCCGTTGGAACCGTAACCGAAGCCAAAAGCAAACTGCGCAGCCAACTCGCTGATACCCAAAATAAGGTCATTGGCAGCCATTACTTCGCCGAGTTCGTAAATAGTGACCCCGCACAAATAAAAATCGAAGAAATCTCGGCCGAAATGCTCGCCGACCTCAAAGAAGCCGTCAGGGCCAACTACGGTATAGAAATAAAAGACCTTGGCATCAAACAGCTCAAGGTCAATGAGGAAGTCACCAAAGACATCTTTGAACGAATGAAAGCTGAGAGAAACCGCAGAACACAGGCAACTATCGCTGAGGGAAACGCCGAGGCAATTAAGATAGGAACCGACGCCGATTCAAAAAAGACCGAGCTGCTTGCCGCCGCCGAAGCAAGAGCAAAGGCAATCCGGGGCGAAGGCGATGCCGAAGCTGCAAAATTCTATAAAATGCTCGAAGCCGACCCCGACCTCGCAATGTTCCTCAGAGACATCGAAGCCCTTAAGAAAACACTGGAAAAAAGGTCAACTGTCGTTCTAAGTGCAGACTCGGAACCATTCAACCTGCTAAGGAAAATACCTGACATCAAACCCAAAAAATAATAACGCTAAACAGATACCGTTTAGAACAGAACTAAATAACAACAAGTAAAACCTGAAGACCGATTATGCCAGAACAATATAACCAGGATGATAGAAACTTAATCCCTAAAGCGCCTGGGATACGCCCCCGCGACGAGCTTGATGCCGGCGGCAAATCACTCTCCGACGCATTAAGAATCAGCTTTATTATCCTGAAGGTAATAATGGTTTTTCTGGTCATTGTCTTTCTGGCATCGGGTCTTAGAACCGTTGGCTCTGACGAACAGGCACTTGTCTTACGCTTCGGAAAGATTCGCGGCGTCGGCGAAAACAGAGTCCTCGGGCCGGGTCTTAAATTGTTATTCCCATACCCAATACACGAAATTGTAAAAATACCCACGGCCAAAAAACAAAATCTGCCAATCAACTCCTTCTGGTACGCCCAGACAAACCTGGACGTGCTCCCAAAGGGCCCCAGAACCAGAAAACGAATCCCGGAAACCTTAAAGCCCACAGAGGATGGCTATTGTATTACCCGCGGCGAACAACAAAGCCGGATTATCCCCGGCGCTACCGGCAGTGATTATAACATCGTACATTCCAAGTGGCAGTTAACTTATAAGGTCGACGACCCCGAACGCTTCTTCAAAAACGTCTACGTCGAGGACGTAAAACCGGGCCAAAGTTATGCCAACGTCATGGAAAAAAGCTTAACGCCGTTATTGAAACCTATCATAGAGCACTCCATTGTTACCGCAATGGTCAGCTATACGATTGACGATGTTATTCAAAGCCCCGGCAGAATCTCAAAACACGTCGAAAGACTCGTCCGCCAGAAGCTCGACAAAATTGAAACTGGAATAAAAGTCATATCAGTCCAGCTCACCGACAGAATTTGGCCCAGAAAGGTCGATGATGCCTTCCAGGCATCCATTAAGGCAAGGCAGATAAGTCAAAGGTCCATCAGCGAAGCAAAAGGCTACGCTGAAAACACACTCAACGAAGCAGCCGGCCCCGTCGCCGAGAGGCTTCTTCAGGCACTCAAGGACCAAAATCCCGGCGAACAGGAAAACGAACTCCTCTGGGCGCAATTGGCCGGACAGGCCCAGGTAAAAATCGCTCAGGCTCGGGCATACCGAACAAAAATCGTCGAAACCGCCAGGGCAAATGCCGAATATCTGAAACAATTACTGCCCGAATACCGAAAACGACCGAAACTCGTTATTCAGAAAATCTATCAGGACGCCATAGAATACGTCCTTAATAATGCGGACGAGAAAATGATTATCCAGCCTACTAAAGGTACTAAAGGTACCGAGATTAGAATCCGGTTGAACAGGGACCCGACGTTAAAACCGAAATCTGAAAAAGGACAGCAAAAGCAAAAATAAGACCCATTCAAAATGATAATTACAATGACCTGCCTGCAGGTTTTTAATGACTGATAGAAGTTAGAGAACCGAATATGGCTCATGAGCATTTACATTTCAAACAGGACGTTGCCGCTGAACATACCCACGGAAAGCAGATTCGTGTGAGCATGGCTCTGCTGGGTACACTGGCCGGAGGGGTGCTGTTGATAAACAGCGGTATTGCCAGGCTCTTTTACGGCACTGGCAGCTTCAATACCGAACTGCTGGCAATGGCCGGCGCAATACTCCTCGGAGGACCCATCGTCCTGCACGCCGTAAAGAGCCTTATAAAAGGGCAGATGCACATGGACGAACTCGTGGCTCTGGCAATAATCGCCGCCTTTGCTACACAAAAATATGCCACCGCGGGTATCGTCGCCTTCTTCATGCTGCTCAGCGAACTCATCGAGACACGAACCGCTCTCGGGGCCAGGGCCTCGATTGAATCACTGATAAGGCTGACGCCCACAAAGGCAAATCTGCTCGAGGACGATGGCTCCGAAAAAGAAGTAAAAGTCAGCGCCCTTAAAACCGGTGACCGTATCCGCGTCCGGCCCGGCGATAACATACCAGCCGATGGAGAAGTGGTAAAAGGACTTAGCTCCGTCAACGAGGCAACTATAACCGGAGAGTCCCTGCCCGTCGATAAAGTCCCCGGTATGCAGGTCTTCGCCGGCACTACCAATCTTACCGGCGCGCTGGATATTACCGTAACAAAAGCCGGAAAGGATACAACTCTTGGAAAAGTCCAGTCCTTGATTATGGAAGCCGAACAGACAAAGATTCCTATTATGAGGATAATCGACCGACATGTTAGGTGGTACACTCCCACTATCCTGATGATTGCCGGGATAGTCTTGTTCTTCACTGGAGAGGTCAACAGGGCTATTACTATACTCGTTATCTCCTGTCCCTGCGCATTGATTTTAGCGACCCCCACGGCAATGGTTGCGGCGATTTCGGCTTCCGCAAGGCTCGGTATCCTGATAAAGAATGTTGCCGACCTTGAGATTGCAGGCAAGATAACGGCGATGGTGTTCGATAAGACCGGCACGGTAACGACCGGTCGGCTGTACGTGACCAAACTCACACCCGCAGAAGGTACCGAACCGGCTGATTTGTTGGCCGTCGCCGCTTCCGCCGAGCAGATGAGCAAACACCCGGCTGCAAGGGCATTGAAGGAGGTGGCGAAAGAGGCCAACCTCTCCTTGCCCGCGACAGACGACTTCAAAGAAACACCCGGCAAAGGCGTAACAGCTACCGTAGATTCGGCGAAAATTCTGGTCGGAAGAGATTCCTTCCTGAAGGAAAACAACGTCGACATAAGCAATGTCTCTGATCCTGCCCTTAACGAGGAGCAGGGCTTCAGCACACTTTATGTAGCAAAGAATGCCAAGTGCATAGGCTGGGTCGGCCTTCAGGACAAAACCAGACCCGAAGCCAGACACGCCGTCGATGAGCTGCTTGATATGGGCATCAAAAGGGTAACTATGCTCACTGGAGACAGGAACGAGGTCGCCAACCGCGTCGCCGCAGAATTGGCCTGTACCGATTTCAAAGCCCATTGTCTGCCTCAGGACAAACTCACCATCGTAGAACAAATCAGAAAGGATGGACACACTGTAGCCGTAGTCGGTGACGGCATTAACGATGCACCTGCGCTCGCCGCAGGCGACCTCGGAATCGCTATGGGCGCAGCCGGTAGTGACGTCGCCATAAACTCCGCTTCCATCGCGCTTATGAGCGACGACTTAAACCGCCTGCCCTTCCTTGTCAGGCTTTCACGAAAAACAAGAGGAATCATCAACGGAAATCTCTGCTTCGGAGCTCTTTTTATTATTCTCGGCGTTCTCGCTGCCGCGTTTGGTTGGCTTCCAGCCGTTTATGCAGCCATCCTGCATTTCGTCGGTTCGCTGATTGTTGTCTTTAACAGCGCTCGACTTGTCCGATACGGCGAAGAACTCGACCATGGACCAACCTAAAAAGAAAGGAAAAACAAAATAACTTTTACTTCTAACCATGGAATACGCAGTTGAAACTTTTTCTCTTACCAAAATTTTTCCCGACTGGTGGGGACGGGAAAAAGTTTATGCCGTCGACGATCTGAACTTGCAGGTTCAGTACAATGAGGTGTTCGGCCTCTTGGGCCCAAACGGCTCCGGCAAGACAACAACCCTGAAGTTACTGCTCAACTTGCTCTATCCCACAAAGGGAAAGGCTCTTGTCCTCGGCGGCGACAGTACGGATCCACAAATCAGCGCTCGCATCGGCTTTATGCCTGAAGAATCCTATCTTTACAGATATCTCAATGCACGAGAAACGTTGGATTTTTACGGCAGAATATTCGGCTTGCCCGCCAAAGTTCGAAAAATGCGCACCGAAGCCCTGCTTGACATGGTCGGGCTAAAGGCCGTAGCAAATAGACCTGTCGGAACATTCTCAAAAGGTATGGCACGTAGAATCGGCCTCGCGCAGGCCCTGATTAATGATCCCGACCTGCTGATTCTGGATGAGCCAACAACAGGCCTCGACCCTATCGGAACAAGACAGATAAAGGACTTAATCCTCGAACTCGCAAAACGCGGCAAGACGGTCCTGCTTTGCAGCCATCTGCTCGCCGACGTCGAGGACGTCTGCGACAGAATCGCAATCCTCTATGGCGGCAAAATCCAGTCTGAAGGTAAAGTCAGAGAGCTCCTCCAGCAGACACACAAAACCCAAATCACTACCGGCTCTATTAGTGACACCGCCATTGAAAAGATAAAGCAGATAGTCCGAAATGAACAGGATGACTGTGTCATTACCTCTCCAATGGACAAGCTCGAGACGTTTTTCATCAAGACCGTCGCCTCTGCTCGCGAGCAGGCCCAGCCGACAAGCGGCGTCGTTTCAGACGGTACTTATATCAGTGATTTCCTCACCGCCGGGCACGCCGAAAAATCCCGGCGGGCCGAGATACTCGATAAACTTGTCTCCGCACCCGTTTCTCCACCGGCTTCATCGGAGCCTCCGACAACAGAACATCCCACCCTGGTCGAAACTTCTGAACCAGAGCCGGATGAGGAGCTCCTGGAAAAACTAACCCGGCAGTCCAAACCGGCCGAACCCAAACACATCGTAAAACCTCAGCCGGTTGAGTCCGAAGTACTTCAGCCCGAACAACTCAAAAAAAACGTCTTGGATCAGCTCACAGACAACCCAACACCTCAAAACCAACAGACAGACCAAACCGACAAATCCCAGACGGGAGGCAGCAGCGATGCATAGTATATGGGCCGTCGCCACAAACACTATAAGGCAGGCTCTGCGTATGAAAGTCGCCCTTATCTTTACCATCCTGCTGCTTGTCCTGCTGCCGGTCATGGCCCTCTCAATGCCCGGTGATGGCACCATCAAAGGCAGACTGCAAACCTTCGTAAGTTATGGACTGTCGCTCACCAGTCTGCTGCTCTGTCTGCTCACGATAGTCGTTTCAATCTTCTCGCTTACAAACGACATAAAGCAAAGACAAATATTTACCGTTCTTACCAAGCCTATCCGCCGCTTTCAGCTGCTCCTTGGTAAACTGCTCGGCGTAGTATTGTTGGATGTGGCACTGCTGCTCATCTTCTCCGCCATTATTTATGCCATTACCGTTTACACGCCCAGATATCTCGAAGCCGGTGAAGATGAACTCGCCTCACTCAACAATGAGTTCTTCACCGCCAGAACCAGTTTGACCCCCCCTAAAATCAACGTCACACAGGATGTGAACGATACCTACAACAGACTTAAAGAAACCGGCCAACTGCTTCCAGGCTCTTCGCGGGATGAAGTCATTTACGTGCTCACCCTGCGCAAAGAACTTGAAAAACGGGCCGTTCCGGTTGGTCGAGAGTTAGTTTGGCAGTTCCAGAACGTCAAACCCCTCGATCCGAACCAGAGCTTGTTTATAAGATTCAAGTATGATGTCTCGGTAACTCCGCCCGACTTGAACATCCACAGCAGGTGGGTCGTAGGCGATGACCGCCAGATCAAATACGGCACCGAAATGAAAACGCCAATCTATACTTTCGACCGCAAGGACTTCATTCGAACTTTTCACGAGATAGAAGTACCCGCCGACGCCGTGGCAGAAGATAACTACCTGGCCGTCGGCTTCTTCAACCCACCACTAAACAATACCGTCGTAATCTTTCCGCCGGACGATGGCCTGGAGGTGCTCTACAAAGCTGATTCATTCACAGCCAACTTCATAAAAGCAGCGCTCTTAATCCTTCTCAGGTTGATTTTCCTCGCCTGTCTGGGCACGTTGGCTGCGTCTTTCCTATCATTCCCTGTGGCTGTTTTATTTTGCCTCATGATTTTCCTTACCGGTACCATTAGCGGTTTCGTCCTCGAATCCTTCGATGTTATGAGCAAAAACCTGACCGGCATCTATTCCTATACCATAAGACCAATCGTTCAGCTCTTGCCCCAGTTTGATAAATGGAACCCCACAAAGTTCCTGGTCCCTGCGAGACTCTTGAGCTGGCCCCTCCTGGCTAAAGTCGCCGGTCTTATGGTCTGCGTTAAGGCAATTTTAGTCCTGCTACTTGCCTTACTGATTTTTACTTATAGAGAAATCGCAAAAGTTATAATCTAAAAAACACGAAAAACATAAAACTAAAGACCTTAAGTTGTACCAGTTGGCCTTCAGTGCCTTATTCTGCCTATGCGTTTGCGCGACACAATAATTTGCTTCGTCTGTATCGTCCTTGCCCTCGCTCTACTTATCATTGCAGGCACGAAACTTGATTTCATAAATTCTCAGCGACGGCAAATGAGACTGATAAGCAACGAGCCTCTCGAAAATGCCCCGCCTTCACTGGCATTCGCGACCGTCGCAATGGGTGCTTTTCGCGGTCTGGTCGTCGACGTATTGTGGCTCAGGGCCGACAGACTAAAGGAGCAGGGCCAGTTCTTCGACGCAAAACAGCTCGCAGAATGGATAACCACTTTGCAGCCCCGTTTCGCATCCGTCTGGCAGTTCCACGCCTGGAATATGGCTTATAACATCTCCGTCGCCATACCCGCGTCTCAGCCGGACGAACGATACCGATGGGTAAAAAACGGCTATGAACTGCTGCGCGACAAGGGCATCCCCCTCAATCCCAAAAGCATCGGCCTCTATCACGAACTTGCCAGAATATTTCAGCACAAAATGGGCTCCGTATCAGATGATGTACATAAATATTACAAGCTGCAGCTTGTTTTGGCCATGGAACCCCTGCTCGGCCCGGCAGATAACCAGTATTTCAACGCGCTTGTCCATGCACCAACAGACTTCCGGCAGGTTACAACAGACCCTAACATCGCCCGGATAATGACCGCCTTAAAAGCCGCTGACAAAGCCTTTGCAGATAATGACCGTTTTGCGAGTAACTACTTATCCCTGAGGCAAAACCCGGGCAGATTCAATCCGCAGGCCATCAACACAATAGACAACTTCAGAGGCACAAATGCACTCCGAAAGCTTGACATCTTCGCCAAAGCCTACCAGTTGCGTAATACCTGGAAACTGGACCCCGCCCTCATGCAGCGGCTGAACCAAACCTATGGCCCTGTCGACCTCAATGACCCAAACAAACATCTGCCTCTCGACTGGCGACACCCAAACACCCACGCAGTTTACTGGGCCCTCAGAGGCCTGCAAGTAGCCGGCAAAGAGGAATTCTCTACAGCGGAAATCAATACCGACCGTATAGTAAACCACAGTCTGCAGACCCTCTTTCGAAACGGAAAAATATTTGTCTATGACCTGCCCCCCGAAAAGCTTGCCCAGGAACCCACTTATATCCCCTACAGAGCTGGAACGTTCGTTAAGGAGGACACCAGTAAACGCCCAACAAAGGAAGTATTCCTGCGACAGGACTTGAGAATGTTTGAATCCGTCAACAAAAGCTGGTTGACAAGAATAGACAAATACACCGACATCGGCACGTTTGGCAGCTACGAATCCCTCAAAATCGGCCACAGAAACTTTCTCAGAAACGCCTTGTTCTCCTTCTATCAGGCGGGACATACCCCCCAGGCCCAAAAAATTTACAACCAGTTGAGAAAGTTATATCCATCCGACGACGTCAATGTACCCTTTATCATCTTTGTAAAAAACCGACTTCGCGAAGAACTTCGGAATATAGGCTTAAACAATGCAAAAGAAATTGTGCAGCTGATGTTGCGCGAAGCTTACTTCAGATACGCCATACACGATGACGATGAGGCGTTCGGCAGAGAAAAAATGGCAGAAGAAGTTCACAACCATTACCAGAAGGCATACTTGGATGAAAACAGAATCGACCTGCCTGACCTTAAGTTGCTCAGATACCTCGCACTTATTGATTTCCTTAACGACCAGCGATACCCACTCAACCTCAGACTCAGCCTCCGCGGACGCATAAGAGTTGAAAGGCCCGACCTCGCCAAGCAGTTGGAACGCCAGGAAGAAAAGTTACAGAAACAATTAAAAGAAAAAGAACAAGCGCAATGACACACAACCTGCTCCTGTTATGCACGACATACTCTCGCAACAACTGACACCTTCGCAGAAAAAAGCTGTTTTCCACATCGAAGGACCGTTGCTCATCCTCGCCGGCCCGGGCAGCGGCAAGACCCGCGTTATCACACACCGAATCGCAGCGCTTATCGATTCAGGCATCCGGCCCTGCAATATATGCGCGATAACATTCACCAACAAGGCCGCGGACGAAATGCGACAAAGGGCAGGCACCCTTGGCGCCTCCGCCGATGCACATATCAGTACCTTTCACTCTCTGTGCGTCAGAATCCTTCGCCAATATGCACCAAAAGCGGGTATACACCCGAACTTCAGCGTCTATGATGACGCCGACCAGAAAAAATGTATCAAGCAGGCCGTCAAAAATTGCGAGCTTGATACCACAAATTTCCCGCCCGCACGAATGCTCGAAGCCGTATCGACCTTGAAAAACAACCTCATAGACGTTGACTCCTTTAAAACGCAGGCAGATGATTTCTTCTCTAAAACATTGGCCAAAGTTTACGCCAGTTATCAAACCATACTGACCGAAGCAAATGCACTCGATTTCGACGACCTGCTCTTCAAAACCGCTTTTATGCTGCATAACTGTCCCGATGTATGCGCAGAGCTTGGAAACCGCTTCAAATTCCTGCTCATCGACGAATATCAGGACACCAACCACGCCCAGTACAATATAGCCGGGTCCCTCGCCTCAACGCATGGCAATATCTGCGCCACCGGAGACCCCGACCAGTCCATCTATGGATGGCGCGGAGCCGACATCAGAAACATACTTGCATTTGAAAAGGATTGGCCCGATGCCACCGTCGTCAAACTTGAGGAAAACTTCCGAAGCACCCCCAACATCCTTGAAGTTGCTGATAATCTGATTGCGGCCAACCAAAAACGAAAACCAAAAAAGCTCATCCCAACAATGCCCCCCGGCAAAGACATTGTCATAAGTCCCTTCGACGATGAAATCGAGGAGGCACAGGGACTCGCACAGCAAATCAAAGAAATGACCGAACAAGGCGCCTCCACAAAAGATATGGCCGTGTTCTACCGTGTTAATTCTATGAGCAGAGTACTCGAAGAAGCGTTTATCAAAAACAAAATTCCTTACCAGATTGTACGCGGCGTCGAATTCTACAGCAGAAAGGAAATAAGAGACCTCCTTGCCTACTTAAAAATCCTCGTCAACCCAAACGACGAAATCGCACTCTTGCGAATCATCAACACTCCTGCCCGCGGCATCGGAAAGACAACTATCGACAAGGTCCGTACTTATGCCGTTTCGCACAACATTACCCTCTTCGATGCCCTCAAAAAAGCTGAGCACCTCGACTCTCTCTCAAAAGCCCCAAAAACCAAAATCGCCTCTTTCGTCAAAATGATTGAGCAGTTCAAGAAAGATTCGACCGGCCACGTCGCACCGCTGGCCGAGCGCATCTTCACCGAATCTGGATTGGAAAAATCCCTCAAGGACGCCGCCCCGGACGGTAAAAACGCAGTCGAAAACGTCAACGAGCTGATAAGTGCCGCCGCTCAGTACGACCAGCAGGCAGAAGAACCTTCACTGCTCGACTACCTTCAGCAAATATCGCTCTTCAGCGACGTCGACGTCTACGACTCATCCACAGAACGCGTCGCTTTGATGACCCTCCACTGCGCAAAAGGTCTCGAATTTGAAAACGTTTTCATCGTCGGCGCAGAAGACGGCCTGCTGCCACACGAAAGAACCAGTTCCGACGACGACAATGACCAGATGGAAGAAGAACGAAGGCTCTTCTTCGTCGGTATAACACGCACCAAGACAGCCCTGAATGTAAGCTACGCTAAGTACCGCACTATACGCGGCCAAGTGCTCCGAACAATACCCTCGCCGTTCCTCTTCGAGCTCGGAATCGACTTCACCCAAACCCCCGCCGACAATGATTACTGCTATGATGACGATCCCAGCCAGGACATCCCCCAATTCGCCCCCAACCAGATGATTCGACACAAAATATTCGGCCTCGGAACCGTAAAAGAATTCATCGACATGGGCCAAAACAGTGTCGTCGTCGTCAAATTCACTTCAGGACAAACAAAATCACTCATGCTAAGATATGCCAAACTCGAAATAATTGAAAACGCCTGACAAACAGTTAAAATATACCTCTCTCGGTACAAAAAAAATCGGCAGGACAGGCCCGGCCGACAAGATATCTCTAAACTTGCATAAAAGGACGATGTCATGAACCGACGTGATTTCCTAAAACTCTCCGCAGGTACCGGCGCACTGACTCTAATACCAGGCTGTTTTCTCGCCACCCCCGAGCCGCAAAAGAAAAAACTCAATTTCGTCTTCATTCTCATTGACGACATGGGCTGGACCGACGCCAGCTGTTACGGCAGCACCTTTTACGAAACACCCAACATCGACAGACTCGCCGCCGGAGGCATGCGCTTCACAAACGCCTACGCTGCCTGTCCCGTCTGCTCACCAACACGCGCTTCTATCCTCACCGGCAAATATCCTGCAAGAATAAATCTGACAGATTGGACCGGACCGGATAAATGGCATGCACGCGGCAAACTAAGTTCACCCGAATACATCCGACAAATGCCTTTGCAAGAGCTCACAACCACTGAGGTACTCAAAAAGGCTGGTTACGCCACCTGCTTCGTGGGCAAATGGCACCTTGGTGAAGAAGAAAAATATTACCCCGAAAACCAGGGCTTCAATGTCAATAAGGGCGGATGGCGTGCCGGCCATCCCTGGGATGGATATTTTAGCCCCTATGGAAATCCGAAACTTCAGGATGGCCCCGATGGCGAATATCTCACCGACCGACTCACCGATGAAGCCCTTAAATTCATCGATCAAAACTCAAATAAATCCTTCTTCCTGTACCTCTCGTACTATGCCGTACACACACCCATCCAGGCCAAGAAACACCTCATCGATAAATACACAAGCAAGGCCGAAAAACTCCCCCCGGCCGACGGACCACATTACCTCCCCGAAGGTGACAATATAATGACCAGGCAAATCCAAGACCATCCCGTCTATGCCGCCATGCTTCAAACCACCGACGAAAGTATTGGCCGTGTGATGAACAGGCTCAAGGACCTGGGCTTAGCCGGCAACACTGCTGTAATCTTTATGTCCGACAACGGCGGCTTGTCTACAAGAAAATCCCGGAACATCCCCACATCCAACCTGCCGCTAAGGGCGGGCAAGGGCTGGCTCTACGAGGGTGGCATACGCGTACCCATGATTATCAAATGGCCGGCTAAAGTCAAACCAGCCAGCGTTTGTAACGAGCCCGTAACCAGCACAGACTTCTATCCCACTATGCTCCAGATGGCTTCCTTGCCACTCAGACCCCACCAACATATTGACGGCCTCAGCCTCGTACCTCTGCTGACCGGCACCGGCAAGCTCGACCGAAACGCAATCTACTGGCACTACCCGCATTACCACGGAAGCGGCAGCAGACCCGGCGGGGCGGTACGCGCAGGAAATTACAAATTCATCGAATTCTACGAAGACAACCACGTCGAATTGTATAACCTCAAAGATGATGTCAGCGAAAAACATAACCTTGCCAAAAAAATGCCACAAAAAACCGCCCAGCTTCGCGAAATGCTCCACATCTGGAGAAAATCCGTCCGCGCCCGCATGCCAAAGCCAAAACCCGAATAACACCCAAAGCCAAAAACTACACCAAACAACAGAACACCCGGAACATAAAATGCACGTAGACAGACACGCGATACCAATGTAAACTCAGTCCAATGAAAATCGTAACCAAAATTTATATCTCGTCAATAGTTTTATTGCTGATGATGCTTTTGCTTAATTGTCCAACAGCTAAAGCCAACAGCCCATCTGTAAAGCTCTGGGCCGAACCTCTCGTAATACCAACTTACTTGGTGGCCCCGCCCGACCGAAACCCAATCTTCTACAAAGGCGAGGTCTATCAGGGAGCAAAAAAATCCATCTACCCTTATCCATTTCAGGACAAGTTGACCGACACCCGTGAAGACAAAACCTACAACGCCCTTTATCTCGAGAACGACTATGTAAAAATCTGCTTCTTACCCGAATTAGGCGGCCGGCTCTTCTCCGCCCTCGACAAAACCAACAACTACGACTTCTTCTATCGCCAGCACGTCATAAAACCCGCCCTTATAGGAATGCTCGGTGCCTGGATTTCAGGCGGAATCGAATGGTGCGTCATCCACCACCACAGGGCAACAACCTTCATGCCCGTCGATTACACACTCATCGAAAACTCCGACGGCAGCAAAACCATCTGGCTCGCAGAAACTGAACGACGACACCGTATGAAATGGACAATTGCCGCCACCCTCTACCCTGATAAGTCCTGCCTCGAAGTAAAGGTCACGATTTTCAATCGCACATCCTTTCCACACTCGTTTTTGTACTGGGCCAACGTCGCCGTCCACGCAAATCCCGACTATCAGGTCATCTTCCCACCAAGCACCGACTTCGCAACATTCCACGCCAAAAACCAGTTCTCACACTGGCCGATTTCATATGAACGCTACAATCGCGCCGATTACACAAGCGGCATCGACGTCACCTGGTGGAAGAACCATCCCAAGCCAACTTCATTCTTTGCCTGGGACCTCAAGGAGGACTTTTCTGGCGGATACGACCACGGAAAAAAGGCCGGTGTGATTCACGTTGCTAACCACCACATAGTCACCGGTGCAAAGTTATGGGAGTGGAGCCCCGGCCCGCAAGGACAAATGTGGGACAGAATACTCACCGAAACCGATGGCCCGTATGCCGAGCTTATGGTTGGCGCCTACTCCGACAACCAGCCCGACTATAGCTGGATAAAACCTTACGAAGTCAAAACCTTCACTCAGTACTGGTACCCCATTCGAGAAATAGGTGCTGTAAAAAACGCAAACCTCAACGCCGCCGTAAACCTCGAACTCTCCGCCGAAAACACTGTCAAAATTGGTTTCAACACTACCTCACAATATCCGAACGCCCGCGTCCAGCTCTCCGCAAACGACCAGCCAATCTTCGAACAACAAATAAATATAGCCCCCGACAAACCATTCCTAAAGGAAGTTGCTCTGCCTCCCGGCGTCAGGCAAACCGACCTAAAGGCCTCGCTCATATCCGCGGAAAACCAGCAGCTCATCTCATACAAACCCGTCGAGAACAAATATGACCCGAACCTACCCGATGTTGTTAAACCACCGCCCCCACCCGAGGACATCAACACAGTCGAACAGCTCTACCTAACGGCCCTCCGCATCGAGCAGTTCCACAACCCGACCCTCGACCCGTATGCGTATTACCAGGAGGCCCTGAGAAGAGACCCCAACGACTCCCGCGTCAATACAGCCCTCGGCATCGATTACAACAAACGCGGACTTTTTGTAAAAGCCGAGGAAAAACTAACTCGCGCCATCGAAAGAACCTCTTACAACTACACCTCACCAAGAAACAACGAGGCATACTATCAGCTCGGCCTCGCACTAAAAGCACAGGGAAAGCTCGACACCGCCTACGAAAACTTCTATAAAGCAACCTGGGACTATACCTTCCACAGCGCCGCTTATTACCAACTCGCCGAAATCTCCTGCATCAAACAAGACCTCAAAACCGCCCTTGACCACATCAATCGCTCACTCGCCACAAACCAACTAAACACCAAAGCCATTGATACAAAAACCGTCATACTTAGAAACTTAGGACAGATTCGACAAGCCCGAGAAGTACTCTCGAAAGTCCTCAACACCGACCCCCTCGATTTCTGGGCAATCAATGAACTGTACCTTATCGAATCCATCACCGGCTCCAAAACAAAAACCGATGAAATACTTAACGACCTCAAGACAAAAATGCGAGATGACGTTCAGTCCTATCTCGAACTCGCCGTCGACTACGCCAATCTCGCCCGCTGGAACGAAGCGATAGAAGTACTCTCGCGCTCTCTCGAAACTCACAATAAATCCCTCAGCACGTACCCTCTTGTCTATTATTATCTCGGCTACTTCTATCAGCAAAAAGGCGACAACCAAAATGCCTCAAAATACTACTCACTGGCAGCCAAAATGCCGCCCGATTATTGCTTCCCACACCGCGCCGAGTCCATCGACGTCCTAAATAGCGCCATACGCCATAATCCATCAGACGCCCGCGCTTGGTATTATCTCGGCAACCTCCTCTACGACAGCCAGCCCGAAAACGCAATCAAAGCCTGGGGAAAATCCGCTCAGCTCGATGACAAGTTCGCCACCGTCCATCGAAATCTCGGCTGGGCCTACTACAGAACACAAGACAACATTGAAAAAGCAATCGCCAATTATGAAAAGGCCGTTAACTCCGACCCTAAAGACCCCAGACTCTACGCCGAGCTTGACGTACTTTATGAGGCAGGGGGGCTCTCTCCTCAAAAAAGACTCGCACTATTGGATAAAAACCACCAGACCGTAATCCAGCGAGATGACAGCCTCCTTCGCGAAATTATGCTTCTTGTGCAGGTCGGCCGATATGATGACGCCATCCAATTTCTCACAGACCACCATTTCCACACCCGGGAGGGCGGCGGTGAAGTCCACGATGTCTACGTCGGTGCTTATCTGCTTAGAGGCGCCGAAAAATTCAAAAACAAAAAATACAACCATGCCCTCCAGGACTACCTCGCCGCAGGCGAATATCCGGAAAACCTCGAAGTCGGAAGACCCAGAAACGATAGTCACGCCCCCCAGGTCAACTATTTTGTCGCAACGGCCTACGAAGCTTTGGGCAATGACCAAAAAGCTAAAAGATTCTACGAAAAATCTGCCAACCAGCAGAGAACTTCAAACTGGCCGCAAACCCAATACTACCAGGCCCTGGCCCTGGGCAGACTCGGCCGAAAACAGGAGGCCGCAGAAATATTCGACCGGTTGATTGCTGACGGACAGGAAAAACTCACCGAAGATGTCACCATGGACTTCTTCGCTAAGTTCGGCGAGCGCCAAACCAGACAAGTTCGTCTTGCCGACGCCTATTACGTAATCGGCCTCGGATACCTCGGCAAAGGCAAAACAAAGAAAGCAAAAGAACAGTTCGAGCAGGCCCTCGAATTAAATGTAAATCACCTCTGGGCCCAAGCGCATTTGTCCGAGCTAAAATAAACGCTAAAAATTCATAGGAGAAACTTATGAACCGACGCGATTTCCTGAAAGCCGCAGGCCTGACAGCAGCATCCCTATCAATGCCCGGATGTGACAAAATTTTCCAGCCCGCGACCCTTCGCTCCAAAGAACATATCCTCGACCAAGCCGATGCACGAATTGAAAAATACCGAAAGGCCGATGCCGTATTAAAGCTCCTCGGCCCCGACGGAAAACCTCTCAGCCCCGGAACACCCGCAAAAATCGAACAGACAAACCACAGGTTCCTCTTCGGCTCAAACATCTTCAAGCTAAACCGCTGCGAAACCCCACAGGCCAGTGCCGACTACGCGGACCGCTTCGCCGAACTCCTCAACTTCGCCACACTCCCGTTCTACTGGGCACGCTATGAGCCCGAGAAGGATAGACCCAACGATGCCCGAACCAGAGAAATCGTAAAATGGTGCAAGGCCCACAACGTAACTCCAAAAGGCCACCCCCTCGTCTGGAATCTCGCCGACCCGAAATGGCTCCCCGAAGACCCACTAAAAGCTATGGATGTCCAGTTCGAACGCGCCCGCCAATGCACCGAGCGCTTCAAAGGCAAAATCGACATTTGGGACGTCGTCAACGAGGCAACAGAGTATGACCGCGACCACTTCCTCAAACACGCGCCAATTCTCACCGAGGCCATAACCAGGATGGGCATAGGCGAATACGTCCGCCGCTCTTTCGAAGCTGCACGCGCAGGAAATCCGGATGCGACCTTGATTATCAACGACTACAAGGCCGACGACGATTTCGACCAAAAGGTCGTCTCCCAGCTCGTCGACGGCGCCGGCCGACAGCTCTACGACGTCATCGGTATCCAGTCGCACATGCACGTAGGCTATTGGGGCATCGAATTACCCTGGAACATCTGTGAGAAATTCGCCAAATTCGGAAAGCCAATCCACTTCACCGAACTCACAATCCTCTCCGGAAAACTAAAAGAAGATGATGACTGGTTCTCACGCCGCGAAGGCTGGCATACCACCGAGGAAGGCGAAAAAAGACAGGCCCGGCAGGTCGCAGAACTCTACACGCTCCTCTTCTCACACCCCGCCGTCGAGGCCGTAACCGTCTGGGACTTCAGCGACTACAACGCCTGGCAGGGGGCCCCATCTGGATACATCCGCAAAGACATGACGCCGAAACCCGCCTACTTAAAACTAAAACAGCTTATAAAAGGAAAGTGGTGGACAAAAACTAAAACAACAATCACAGCCGATGGCAAAGCATCCTTCCGCGGCTTCCACGGCCAGTACAAAGTCACCGCTCAAACACCCACCCGAAAACTAACAGGCTCATTCGCTCTCGACAAAACCACAAAGGAAACTATCCACGTGAAATTAAGTTGACTAAAATAACCAATAAACCATAATTGCCTCGAATCCAAAAGGTATATATCGATGACACAACCACAAATCAAACTCCACTACAAAAATGTTTTGGCAAAAGTCGAGCCCCTCGGCCCCGAGCACGGCATCAGTGACGACCAGCTAAACGACCTTGCCGAGAAAACCACCCCTCTGATTAAGATGCTAAACCAACAAACCCAGGCCGGCCAACCTCCCGGCACAGCATACAGAAAACTGCCTTATGACACCCAGACGCCCCAGCAGGTAAAACAGCTGGTCGCTGAATTAAAAGATGGTTGCGAAAATCTCGTCGTCCTCGGCATCGGCGGCTCCGCCCTCGGCAACATCGCACTGCAAACCGCTCTTAATCCCTATATGTATAATCTCGACGATAAACAGCGCTCCGGCCCGCGACTCTTCGTCTTCGACAACGTTGACCCCGCACAGCTCACCTCGTTCCTCGACTCCATCAGCGACAACCTCGACAAAACCGTCTTTAACGTTATTAGCAAATCCGGCCGAACCGCTGAAACCGCGGCACAGTTCCTCATCATTCGCGACCTGCTCAAAAACAGACTCGGCAAAGATGCCCCGAAAAACCACATTGTCGCAACGACCGACTTCAAAGAAGGCACTCTGCGTAAAATTGCCGATGAAGAAAAACTCCCTTCCCTCCAAATCCCAAAAGGCGTCGGCGGAAGATTCAGTGTACTAAGTGCCGTCGGTCTCTTCAGTGCCGCCATGTGCGGAATCGATATCGACTCACTCCTGGCCGGCGCAAAAGACATGGATACCAGAGTTAGCTGTGAAGATTTTTATAAAAACCCCGCAGCAATCAACGCCGCTGTAAACCACCACTTCTACAACCACGGCAAAAAAATCTCTGTCATCATGCCTTACAGCTACCACCTAAAAGACCTCGCCGATTGGTACCGCCAGCTCTGGGCAGAAAGCCTCGGCAAGGACAAGGACCTGACCGGTAATGAAGGGCACATCGGCCCCACACCCGTAAAGGCCCTTGGCACCACCGACCAGCACAGCCAGGTCCAGCTGTACCGCGAAGGCCCCAACGACAAATTGTTCACCTTCTTACAGGTTGAAAACTTCCACAAAGACCTAAAAACAGGCCCGGCACCAAAATCCGCCCCTGAACTCGAGTTTCTCGCCGAAAAAGATTTGAGCTCTTTACTCAACAATGAGAAAAAGGCCACCGAGTATGCTCTCCTCCAGAGCCACCGCCCATGCCTCACCATCCTCTTTCCCGAAGTCAGCCCCTACACCGTCGGCCAGTTCATTTATCTCTTCGAGGTAACAACCTCCCTCACCGCGGCACTGTTCAACATCAATGCCTACGACCAACCCGCCGTAGAGTTGGGCAAAGAAGCCACCTTCGCACTTATGGGAAAAACCGGCGACTACGAACCCGGCCGCACATACCAACAGTTCGCAAACGATATCCAAACTCTAACCGAAGTTGACGGAGAGTATCTCGCCTGATGTACACTCCTCTATCCGACCTGCTCGCCGACCTCTCCGGTACCGACGTCACGCGCATCCGCCTTATCAGTATGTTCGTCGTCTTGCTGGCCGGTCTGACTTCAGGCTACTTCGCAGCTAACCGACTCCCACTGCACCAAAAATCCGCAAAAAAAATAATGACCCTCGTCCTCGTCTGTTTCAACTGGCCAATCGCGCTGCTCGTCATCTGGAACGCGCACCTGACCGCTCAATTCATTTGGCTGCCAATAGCAGGCCTCATACTAATGCTCACAAGCACGGCTATCTCGGCTGCTCTGTTCTCCTTTTTCAAACTCGACCCAACAAGCAGACTAACACTCATCCTCGCAGGCGGCCTCAGCAACGTCGGTTATACCGGAGGCGCCTTCGTATGTTACGCTTTATTCGGCATGACAGGCCTGGCCCTCGCAAACATCTATCTCCTGCTTGTATTGCCAACTTTTTACCTCATCTACCTACCTCTCCTCAAAGTCCGCGAAATGCGCACCCAAAACCGCCGCACCAAATTAAGGCTCAACTTTCTGCTCGACTCGCGCATGCTCGCCATCCCAGCAATAATAACAGCTATCATCCTGAACCTGACTAACGTAAAACAACCCGCACTCATAGCCGAACTACATATTATCGATATCTTTGTCTACATCGCCTCCAGCCTCTCCTTCTTCGCAATCGGTCTCCAGGTAAAATTGTCACGCCTCAAAAATTATATGACCTTGTATTTCCCGCTTGCCGCGGTAAAATTCATCTTAACGCCGGCCGTCGCTCTCTTGCTCATCACGCTCCTGGCACTGGCCGGACAGAGTTTGGAAGGATTGGTCCAAAACGTGATAATGGTTCTCGCAGCTACCCCCAGTGCTGTTCTTATGGTAACAATGAGCAACGTTTTTGACTTGGACGGCCCACTCGCCAGCGCGCTTTGGGTCGTCACCACCGCAGTATTTGTATTAATCGTCGTCCCCGTATTGTTCCTTACTTTCACTTAGAAAGGATTTCGCAATGGATTACGTAGTCGTAATGGCAGGGGGGACCGGGAAAAGATTATGGCCCTTGAGCAGAAAAGAACGCCCTAAGCAGGTGCTCAAACTGCTCGACGGAAAGACCCTTCTCCAGCGATGCTTCGAAAGACTCTCTCCCATATTTGACGAGAGAAACATAATCATCCTCACCAACGCTGGCTATGCTGACCTCGTCCGCGAAAACCTCCACGGACTGCCCCCCAACAACGTCATCGCCGAGCCAACTGTACGCGACACCGCCGGAGCCATCGGACTCGCCGCAACTATCCTCACCAAGTATGACCCCGACGCCGCAATCGCTGTCGTAACCGCAGACCAATTGATCGAGCCCGCCGAGCTTTTGCAGCAGGCCATCAAAGACGCCCTTATCTTTGTCAATAAAAATCCCGAAAATATGATTACCTTCGGCATCAAGCCGACCTTCCCCAGTACCCAGCTCGGCTACATAAAGTGCACCGCCCCACAAACTTGCCCCGAATGCAAAAATAAAATCTACACCGTTGAGGCCTTCAAGGAAAAACCCGACCTGAAAACCGCAAACGAATACCTCGGCACCGGCCAGTACTTCTGGAACTCTGGCATGTTCGTCTGGAAAGCAAAAACAATCTTGGCAAACCTCCGGAAATTCCTGCCGCAATCAACCAAGCCGCTCCAAAAAATCCAGACCAACTGGGACGGCCCACTCCAGCAGCAGGCCCTACAGGAATGGTTCCCAAAAATGCCCAAAATCAGCATCGACTATGCCGTCATGGAAAAAACAAAAAACGTCCACGCAATAAAGCTCGACTGCCGCTGGCTCGATATGGGCTCGTTCGCCGCACTCGCCGATATCATAACCTCCGACAAAAACAATAACATCGTAGTCGCAGGCCAGACAGAGCTCCTTCAATGCAAAAACTCTATCATTGTCACCGAAGACAAGGAACATCTAATTGCCGCCATCGGCCTCGACAGCTTCGTCGTCGCACACACGCCGGACGCCACACTCGTCTGCCACATCGACCAGGCTCAGAAAATAAAGGAACTGCTCGAAATAATAAAAGCCAACTCCGGAGAAAAATTCCTCTGACAAACAATACGCACGATGCGCAATACGCAGGACGCAATACGCAGGACGAGTCAAATGAGATACTTGGCAATAGATTACGGCGACAAACACACAGGACTGGCAGTCTGCGACCCGGCCGAGACTATCGCTTCGCCACTCACCGTAATAGACGGCCAAAAAGGCCTCCTCGACAAAATCGCACGAATTGCCACCGCCGAGAACGTCGAAGCCATCGTCCTCGGCCTGCCACTGAATATGGACGACTCCACCGGTCCCCGCGCAAGGCTCGTCCTTAAGTTCGCAGAACAGCTCAAAAACCACCTGCAAATACCCGTCCACTTCCAGGACGAGCGGCTGACCACCTTCGCCGCAGAAGACAAAATAGCGCCCGCCAACCTCTCAAGAAAGAAAAAGAAAAAACGCCTCGACGCCATCGCCGCCGCCCAAATCCTCGAAACCTTCCTTGAACAAAAAGGCGCAAAATAATCCCCGCCAATTACCAGTTGCCTGAACAACGACTCACTATCCACGATTCACGAGCTATGAACCCTACCTCAGCGGGCACGGAGTACTCACCGAATTCTGCCCAAGTATCCCCCGCCCACACAACAATTTTTCCTTTTTTTCCAACCTCTTTACCCACTAAATCCCCAAAAAACCTCGCCAACCTGTGCCATAGGAATCCTGCCTGCCCTCGAATTCTGTTGTCGCGGTCTGGAAAACTTCGCGCCTCAGTGCGGTGATGTCGAGAAACAGGACTGACGCCCCATAGCCGGCTCAGATAATATTTACCTGCCGGAAGATGCCCTGTTCCATTCCGTATTTCTCTTACCCCTCCCTCGAATTCCCCGTATCCTTGGCCTAGCTCGTCTGCGATTCTCACGAGGGCCGCCTTTCTTCTCAGAACCCCCTTTCATCAGAGTCAGGGCTTTAACACATGCCGCTTTCGTAGTCCGGTCACGATGATTCAGCCCTTGCTCAAGAACCTCCAAAGCCATCTTCCTCATCCTGCCCTTCATATTCCTCAGTCCGTACGTTGATGCCTTCTTGGCCGTCCTTGAGAAGTTGCCAACTAATGTCTCCATCAGGATGGCCAGACCATCTTCCTGCAGCCACGACAGATTATAAGCCGCCCGCCTCGCATGTGAAATATCACCTGTCCGCAACTTCTGTTTTAGCTGCCTCAGAAGCTCGAGTGCTGCTTCGTCCTTTTCCTGGCCGGCCGTTTTCTCTTCTTCCTGATTCATACAGTCTCCTTCAAATCCACACTAGTATAATCGAATTCCCCTGATTATGCCAGTCGAAAAAATAGCTTCGAATCAGTTATCCGAATCCCTAATCTCCGACCCCTAATTTGCCCCTTTTCACTTCAAACCTCCGTCCCGACCCTGTCTACCGTCAGGTAGGAGCCTCAGTGTTCCAGCAGGAGTATCTCGATATTTCTAAATTCGACGGGATGGCTCTCGGCCTGCACCGAAATATAACCTTCGTCCACCATCAGCTCGCCGTCATTGGCCTCTATCAGCTTGATGGCGGCGCCGTCCTTCGGGTCGAATTGCGGCTTTTCGTATTCCAGCACGCTCTTGCCATTGATAATATGCTTGACGACATCGTTACCGTGGACCTCCACTTCCGCCGTAACCCACTGCTCGCCGTGATACGTTTTAGAAGACGAACTGATGCAGTGGTCCGTGACCAGCGTGTCATTCATCACGATGTGCGTGCCCGGCGTGCAGACGTTCCCCGTGGACCGCTCGTCTGTACCGTCCCCGCCCAGAAGCTGCGCCTCGATACAGACGGGAAAGTCCTGGTCCTTCCGCATGGACTGGGGCGATTGGCAATGCAGCATTATACCGCTGTTCCGGTAGCCCCAGCCGGGACCGCCGGGCAGCTGCTCACCGACGAAGCGGTATTCAAGCCGAAGTCTGTAATGGGAGAATTTATCTTTATAGAAAAGGTGACCGAATTCACCGTCAAACTCGTCATACTCATCGTAGGAGACCTTCAGAATCCCGTCTTCCACACGGAAAGTGTTGCCGAAGTTCTCCCCGACCTCGTAACCTGATATCTTGGGCCGCCACCCGGCCAGGTTCTTCCCGTTAAACAGGCTCACCCACTCCTCACTGCCGCATTGCCTACTTTCCGCCCCACAACCGCAAACCGTACTTATCACTGCCACCCAGATTACAGCTCTTAAGATGTTCTTCTTTCTCATCTGTGCTTCCTTTCTCCTGTCTATCAAAACACTAACAATAAATTTCAGTCGCTAACGATTCCACCTTTTTATCCTGATTTCTAACTTTTGACAAGCCAAATCTTATGACCTGGAGATTTTAATACATAAGCTTCACGGTCACATCCGCTGCGCAGGACGAAGGACGCACAACTCAGGACGAATACTACTTCAACGGCCAGTCATACGGGCACCAGTACAGCCATTCCTCAACGAACAGCCCAAGGTCAACCCCGTCAACATCGCCTAATTGGTCCAGGTCAGCTCCCCCGCACCACTCATCGCCGGCATTACACGGCCCGTCCAGCCAGTAGTCCGCGAACCTCGCATAGTGATGAAACTCTACCGTGCATAACGGCTCCCCCGGCCAGAAGCCGCCAAGCAACTCATATTGACCTCCCGCAGAATAGCCGCCTTCCGCCTGACCGATTGTACCCGCCACGATATACTGCCCGCCGCTGCTCACTCCACCGCCGCCGTCAATCGTATGCCAGCTGAGATCATAGTTGCCGCCGCTTTGAGCGAAAGCAGGCAAGCCGATCTGGAAAAACACCAACATAATTGTGAACTGTGCTACCCATCGCGCTATCACTGTTCCATTTCCATTCTGCATGTCATACTCCTTATCAATTCACTAACTTACTGCGTTTCGATTTCCAATCGAGACTACTGGCCAAGAATTACGCTTCCTCCCGCAGCAGACAAGGTCACATTCTGGCCGACCGTGAACGGGGGTGGTCCTCCATAAGAGCCGCCTGCAATAACGAGCGTATCATAGGGGTTTGCTATGGCCAGTGCACCCCAAAACGTGAGCGCAGGGTCCCATATCGTGCCGGTCTCCAGAATAGAGGGATGACCTTTGTCAACGTACACGGTATTCGGGGGGGTAAACCTCGTCAACGCAAGGTAATCTACAAAATGTTCGTTGTCGAAACCCGTGCCCCAGTTGTACAGGTAATTGGGATTCTCGCATTTGCCCTCCGTATGGATACCCATAGATACCTTGCTGTAGGACGCCAGGACCCTCTCCACCGGGCTTCCGGAGTTTCCACCCGTAGTGTCGGCGGTGTATTTTATGATCTTACCCCACCAATCGGTATCGGGGTCATTCGCGTCATATTCCCCGAGAAAGGCCCCTGAATCTGTCTGTAAGGTGCGGTTATCGGAGTTCTCACCGTCAGGGCCATCCCCTGCTGGGGTTTTGTCGAGCCCGTAGCCCGTAACGCGAACCTCTGTCGGAAACAGGTCGTCCTTCACGATCCGGTAAAAGGCCTGCTGGGCTTCAAGAGGAAGTCGTTCGGTCTCGCTGTTTGGGTAGCAGGTAAAAATTGCATAATCTTGGGAGTTTGTATCAGCACCTGGACCTTTGAGAACGTCATCAATGGTGTACTGACTAGAGGGGTCCGGGTGCTGAATCGTGCCATCGTTCAGCGAAGAGGGGACGTTAAACTCAATAAGGTCACAAGCACCACCGAAACAGTGCCCGGCTGTCAGCAGTGCACCGTTTTGGATAATGTAGGCCGTGCACTTCGCCAGTAGCTCCCCATCTTTATCGATCAATATGCGAGCAATTGCCGGGTCGGTTGTCCCGACGCGGTCGTCGTCGTCATCGCAGAGAGTTAATATCCCTACATCGCCGCCCGCCATTTCACCGGTTGTTACCTGTTCCATCTGGAAAAAGATATTCTTATCTCCCGGCCCCACGTTAAGCTCCACTTCCACGCTCTCGCCATTGAAGTAAGCGCTCCCGCCTCGGTAACTGGCCATACTTTTCGCATTGAGATGCTGTTGGGCCCCATCCTTTAGCGAAGTAATCCTGATGAAGCTGTTCGCGCCCAGGTTGTAGTCGCCAAAATGCAGACGCAGCGACGAAGCCCCCGCCGCCACAACGACGTCCCGGTAGGCTGCGCGCCCCTTGCCCGCAAGCCCCTCGTGCTTGCCGGAGTCCATGCGGTACGCCTTCCGCCCGGATGCCTCCGACCCCGGCCGCGCCAGTAATCTTGCCCCGCCCGAAAGCAACAGCATTATCGAGACGGCGCATCGAGGTATCGCTCCTATCCTTTTCTTCGTCTTCATTGCTAACTCCTGATTCCTTTATTATTCAGTAAATCCCGGGCCCGTCGTCAATACCTTGGCCCGGTATCCATAATATAAAGCCGACGCAGCTCAATCACCCTGTCCCAGAAAGACACCTCCCAACGGAGCTCTCAAAGTCGCGGCGGTCGTGTACACACCAATTTCATCATGGTTTCCCGGCTGGATAATAATCGTCCCACCGGCTGTCACCACACTGGAGGCGCTGTTGAAGTTCCTGTATGGCCTAAGGAACGTGCCCGCTTGCGGATTGCCCTGAGGAGCGTTCACATACGAGTGGTTCACGAACACCCAATCCGCTTCCGGGTACACGAATGACATTGTAAGCTCATCCGTCGTACTAAGGTGGTTCCTCTGGCCAATTGCATTTTGCCAGATGACGTCCCAGGGCTCGTTGACTTCGATTGTTCGGCAGTTCTCAGGGTCAAGAGCACAGTGGCATGGAGGCGTGCAGCACGGATTGCAGGGATCGCTGCAGCATGAGAAAGCACACTGACCGTAATGCATTACTGAATCAAAATCGTACGGTCCGTAATATTCTTCACGAGGATATTTATAAAAATTGTGTAACTTTCCGTCTATGACTCTATCCTCGTGAATAATCACATACTTGTTGCGGTCCGGTCTTGAGTGCTCATGCCAAAAACCCAGAGCGTGGCCCAGCTCGTGGACCATTATGAACCGGAAGCCCCAGTTATAGATGTTCACCACCTGCCCACCGCTCTGCATGCCCACAGCTGAACTGTTTACCGTGGCGTTCTGAATGTGCAGGTAGTTACTTTCTCCGTCACGTTCCACAAACTGCACATTTGCGACTGCCTCCCACTCATCCATCGCATCGCGCATGCGAGTCTGATTGTAAGGGGTGACATTACCATCAAATTCATAGGCGACCACACCATTCGTCCACCAATTCGTGTCGAATAAACCCTCGACCCAGATTTCGGGCACGATAATATCGCCCTCAATGAGCATGAATCCCTCCGGCACGCCGTTGTCGTACGGCGCATATGGGTCGTTCGCTTCAGCGTAGACCAGCAAACAATCGCTCCCGAACGGACAGGCCAGGCTCAATAAAACTCCAGCGAACAACACGGATATCTTTATATCTGTCAGATGCATCTCATAACCTCCTTTCACTGTAAATTTACCAGCACTAAGACCAGCCCTTGACCTTCCGTCAGCGACGACATCGCCTTGCCGAGGACTGCCCCCTGCGCCCTGGCGTAGTCCGTGACCTTCATAGCGTGCCCCGCTGTTTCTGATGAGGTCAGAAGGTCGCCCGGCTCAATCGAGCCGCCAGAGGCGTCTGCCCGGCAGTACACCCGCCCCGTCAGCGCAACCGGGTGCTCCCCGTCCGCCATCGTACCTTGCTGACCCATCAGCATCCCGGGTTTAACGCCGCCTGCCCCGCTGATTATTCCCGCAACCCTTCGGTCGTAGCCCTTATCGCTGACCACCAAAGCTCCGGGATTTTCAGCGTCGATGCTCACAACCATACCCGCAGACGGCAATACATCTGCCTTGACGGTGCCGATCTCGAACTGCTCGGATACGTCCGCACCGCCGGTGATTTCCAGAACCGGCGTCGTGACCCTGCCACTGGTGATTAACACGTCTCCAGTGCTGATTAACACGTCTCCAGCAAAGTGGGCCGCAAAGGCGCCACCGGAGGCAGAGATACCTATACCGTCTGTCCCGCTGGCCTCAAACAGGCCGCCAACGCCATATTTGCCTGCAGCGGTAAAGTGGCCGCCGTAGTTGGTAGGGTCGTTCGGATTGGAGGCCTCACCGTAGACGCCTACGCCATAATGGCCTCCAGCGACAAAGTAACCGCCGTAGTTGCTGGAAACGTTTGGACTCGAGGCCTCGCCGTAGACGCCCCGGCCAAAGCCGCCTGCCGCCTCAAAGTAGCCGCCGTAGTTGGTAATAACATCGTTCGGATTAGACGCCTTGCCATAGACGCCCCAACCCGAGCTACCTGCGGCCTCAAAGAGACCGCCGACGTTGGAGCCACCGTCGCTATTACTGGCCACGCCACGCACGCCCCGGCCTTCGCCGCCTGCGGCCACAAAGTAGCCGCCGTAGTTGCTGCCCGCTCCTGGGTTACTGGCATAACCATAGACGCCGTGCCCATTGCTGGCCGAGGTAGAAGCGTCCACGCCCTTAAGAGAGCTGCTTGTTACAGTCAGTGTACCGCTCATACTGTCGCCTGTTGTGTTGACAAACCTCGTATCTGCCTCGCTCTCGGTATAATACCTATCGTCATGGATATGGGTAACAAGGGCATACACGCCACCGTGGCTGTGAGAGAAAGGCGCAAACGCACCTGAACTCAATCCATCGAGGTAATCCGCATCCAGCGTAGACCCTGGCCCATCGCCGGCCAAGACCCACGACATAATCTCGCTGTCACGGGTAATAAGACCATCAATATAACTTTCTGTGACCATGCCGGAGGTAATATCCGAGCCATCGTGGCTGTGAGATACAGAGGAGAAATCGGCCGAGTTTTGCCCGTCTAACAGATCCGCATCCAGACCTGACCCTGGGCCATCCCCCGCCAGGACCCACGACATAATCTCGCTGTCACGGGCAATAAGACTGTCGATATACCCTTCGCCAACCGACCCGGAGGTAATATCATCACCGCTGTGGGCGTGTATGGTCCATGCGAACTCGGTATGGTCATAGCCATCCAGGGCATACGCATCCTCCGCATTCTCAGCAATCTGACTATACATTGCATACGGCGTCGGCGTTATCTCCTGCCGGGGACTTAGCGTACTATATGTGTTGGGGTCTTCAAACTCACCCGGCCGAACCCCAATCTCAAGCCAGCGGGCCGAGCCGTCAAATGCCCACGGACTGTTGAAGTCCAACACTACAGTAAAGTAGCCGTCAATTACATCCACGTCAGGCTTGTTGACGTCATCACCTCTCTTAAAGACAGGTTCGGTTCTGCACGGGTCCGTCCACAACTTGAACTGAAAGTCATATAGGCCATTTGCGACGTGGCTGGCGTCGTAGAGATGCCCCTCGTACGTAAATGCCGTCCCCATCGGCACTGCCTCGGCAACGCCGCCGAACCAGACCATCAGGCACAAAGCCAGAACCAACATTGTTAACATTCTTGCAGTCTTCATCTTTTTTCTCCTTTCAAAAACAAAACCCTTAATATTTCACAAAAAACGCCCATCTAAACGCCTAATTTTTTTCCAAATCCAGAAAAATTTTATTGCCGGTTCCTCCGCCAAAAATGTATCGGGACTCTCCCGCACCCCGGATATCCCCCTTGGCATTCTCCTCGCGTCCTCCGTGCATCGAAACAAACTCCTCCTTTCCCGAACAACCGGCAGCGCAAACCAACCACCGATTATGCAAAAAAACCTCTTTTCGCGGGAAAAAACCACCACTCCGGCCAAGAAAATGACACACTGGATCTTCTCCCGCTCCTGCATCCGCCGGTACGAAGGCGGGTGTAGAACTTCTTTCACCGCAAGACTCCGAAGCGGTCATTCCAAATGTACCCTACCTCAATCCACCCATCAACAGAAAAACAAAAAAAATCCATCATCCCTACCGCCGCAGTAGGAACACCCGGAGCCCGGCAGATGCCCAAGAGCGCCGCTCAAAAATACCTGGCGCAAATCGACAACACATTTGACAAAACGCGCAGTTTTCCTCCAAGATATACACTAGTTTAAATAGTGTATATTGCACGCCGGCTCCAACTCCGCCACTCCTTTGCCCCTCCAAACCCCCCATTTTAACGCTAAAATTTTCCTAAATTTTCACACTTTGAAACACTTTCAAACACTTATTCCAGCGCAATTCCACCACTTTTTCTGAGTTTTTCCAAACTTTTCACACTTTGAAACACTTTTCAACACCCCCAACCCCCATTTTTAGCCCAAAAACAAGGGCGACCCCGCACCTGTCGAATTCGCCACCCCCATTTTTCCCCCAAAAACGCGGATCACCACCGTCATTCCGACCACAGCCGAAGGATTTGCCCGTTAATCTGGGCAATTTGCACAACCCCGGCAACCAAAATCCACGCCTAATCACCCCTTCCGGTAGGCAGTTATTGCGGCATCCAAAACCTCTTTTACAGCCACATTGTGCTTTTTCGCAGCCAAACGGCAGTCCGAAAACTCCGGCTTGGCATTCACAACCCGCTCGCCCAACTTCCCGACCTTGATTCTTATCTCACCGAATTCAGTCTGCACGGCAACAAATTCTCTGGCCAATTTGCTCCTCTGCAGAACCTGCTTTCTGATCCCGAACGTAACCCCTTGTTCAAAAAGGACTTGCTCCAACTGTTGAGCATCTCCGATTTTGCAGAGCACAGAGATTTGCTCGGCCGGACGGCTCTGCTTCATATAAATCGGCGTCGTGAAGACGTCCAAAGCGCCATTCTCAAACAGCTTGTCCGTTACCGAACCCACCAGCTCGCCGCTTACATCATCGATATTGGTCTCAAGCAGACATACAGAATCCGCGTTTTCTGAGCCTTCAGCAACGACCTGGCCCAAAATCAGTCGCAAAACGTTAGGAAATTCCTCCGATTCTAACGACCCCGCCCCGTATCCTATTGTCTCGATTTTCATAGCCGGCAGAGGACAGAACCCTTCAGCTACGGTCGTCAAAATCGCCGCTGCAGTGGGCGTCAGCAGTTCAACCTCAGCAGGCCCGGATGCCGTTGGAACACCCTTTAGCAGTTCAGCAGTCGCAGGGGCAGGGACCGGCAGCAATCCATGAGCACACTTAACGGTGCCGCCGCCCACACTTAAAGTCGAGCAATATACCTTCTCAATTTCCAGGGCCTGCAATCCGACGGATGCCGAGACAATATCCACGATCGAATCAAGGGCCCCTACTTCGTGAAAGTGGATATCGTTAGGGTCTTTGCCGTGAACAGCTGCCTCGGCCTGGGCCAACCGATCAAATATGCTGATTGCCGTGTCCTTGGCCTGATCCGTTATCCCGCTTTGGCGAATGATTTTGGTGATATCTTGGAGATTTCGATGATGGTGCTGCTCGGGCGCGGAGGGGACGAAGCCAAGTGCTCTTATGCCGCAACGCCTTGTCTCAGTTAATTTTATGTCGAGGTCGTTTATGCCGAGGGTCGCGAGCTGGGCCTTCAGGAAGTGGATATCGAGTCCTGCATCGAGCATGGCAGCGACAATCATATCGCCGCCGGCACCAGCAAAACAGTCGAAATAGGCTACTCTGAAAACCATAAACTCCCGGCCGAAATAATCTTAGGACGATTATGTCAGAGAGAGCACAATTGTTCAAGTACAAATAGTCAGTGCATCGGCAACAAAATCAGTGTTGTCAGTTCTGCTGGATGTGACGCAAAATGGCAGTTTGGGCGCGCTTGTGCGTCAAAAATTCAATCAAAAGTGCAAGTTTTTGGGGGTAGTTGTGTCAATCAAAAGTGCGGGGGGTGGAAAGAGAAAATACCGTTAGAGGAAATTTTAAATTTTAAGCTCTAAACCCTCCACAGGACACCTAACGGCGCAAACAAATACAAATAAACCAAGATTAAAGGTCAAAACAACACTTGGGTCCCGGGTCAAGCCCGGCATCTTCGCTGCGCTTCGAGGTGCGGTGGTGGAGTGGCCCTTGGTTCGTATCTCGTGAAGCGTGAAGCGTATCTCGGTGGTTGAGGCCGGCGTGGGACGGCACTATATTTTGGAACGACGGCTGGGTCCGGAGCCTGCGCTGGGGGAGGCAAGATGGCGCGCTCAAATTTGGTTCGTCCTACGTTGTGTGTCCCGCATCCTGCGTGAGAGGAAGGCGCGGACGCGGAATTAAGAAGTAAGAAGGGGCCGGGGTGGAAAAGGTCAGGGTTTGCCTAGCGGGGTCAGCTTGACTGAGCGAAGCTTATTTTTGTTGGGTTTGGCTGATTCTGATTGGCCTGGTTCTAACAGGCCTAATCTTATTGCAATAGTGTGGTCGAGTAGACGTAATATAATTCTTTCACGTAGGCATTCTTTGTATTCCCTGTTTCTCCTCTCTTTCGATTGAGGAGTGTCACAATATTCTGCCATGTAAAAGAACGTCAACGCCCCTCAC
>Ga0114922_10000069_pt1 | contig 85436 bp, 65 predicted proteins | sample AartaG_FD_100975 | JGI IMG/M metagenome (GOLD analysis project Ga0114922, IMG submission 100975) | Deep subsurface microbial communities from Aarhus Bay to uncover new lineages of life (NeLLi) - Aarhus_00045 metaG | ecosystem: Environmental > Aquatic > Marine > Oceanic > Sediment | place...
CAGAAGTGAAACGACCAGTGCCATCGCGTACAATATCCCGATAACCGCTTCGCGAGGTATTTCCCGACTTTTAGGCTTGATTAAGGCCAGCAGCAGCGAGCCAAATAGTACAGCTACCATTGCAAATAAATAGGAAAAGCCTGAGCCGTATTTGATATGCAGAGCGACACCAACCAGGGCGCCAAAAGCAGCCAATTGGTCTAAAACCAAGTCGGAAAATATCAGGGTACGCCTGATTATGTGAAGACCAATGTAAGTATGCAGCACCAAAACCACGGCGATTAAGACGAGCTGGCGTGAAAACAGACCTACCGTCTCCGGCATTATCGATGTCCTTCCCGACTCAGCGAGACCACACTTTTAGCACAGTGCAAAGTGAGAATCCCACCCAGACATTTAGCCAATCTCTTAAAATATCTTCTTCTTAGCTGCCTTCAGCAGCTTTTATCAGCCCGTCAGTCCAGTAATCGACAAGCTCAAAGTAATCGTCGATACCCGGAGCGCCGCCTACGAACAGCGGCACTATGACTGCCTTTGCGCCGGTTCTATCGGCCACGATCCTGACCTTTTGCTCATCAAAGTAGTTTGCGGCCAGTATAATACGAATATCTCTTTTACGCATCATGTTTACCAGCTTGGTCACATGTTTCAGTGACGGTGGTATGCCCGGCTTGGTTTCGATGCTGCCCGCTTCTTCGAGTCCGAACAGATCGATGAAGTAAGACCAGTTTTTATGGTAGACAATGATGGGGCTCCCGCGCAAAGGAAGCATCTTCTTCATCCAGCCGCCAAGTTTATCGATTAAAGGTTTCCCCTGGAATTTATTTTGTTGCAAAAACTCGATTAGCTTGTTTTGTTGCGCCAGTCTGCAGAGGGTATTGCCTCCAAGCAACTTAACTAATTCTTCGCCAAACATGCGCATGTCCATTTCATCATGCAGTTTCTTGAGGTTCTCTTCATAGATATCCTTTCCTTCAGGGTCGTTTTTGATCAGTCCGATGGCAATATTGCGAGCAATCTTCTTTGTGTTAATGGGACTGGTGTTAAGATGTGGGTTGCCAAATATGTGGACATCACCTTCAATTTGTGAAATAACCTTGGGTATTTCTACAAGTTTTATGCCTTGTGAGACCGCCACATAGCCAACTTCGCCACTGACGACCTGTTTGTTGCCAGACTTGTTGATTACAGTTGGCAGCCACATTTCCAAGTCGAGGCCCGTGGAAATCAGCACGTCAGCATCCCTTACCATTTGTACAAAGGATGGCTTAGGCCTGATGTGATGGGGGTCCTGAACGCTATGGACAATAGAATCAACAGTAATCCGCTCACCGCCAATAGCTTTTGTCAACACAGCGTAGTCCGGTAAAGTTGCTACAATGTGCAAACGTGAATTCTTTTCTGCCGCCGCATTTTCAAAGGAGCAAAACGTCAGCGCAACCAATATGGACAAAATTAAACAGGTTCTTCTTCTCATAATAATAGCCTCCTTTTAGTTTAGTACCGTTCGTGCTTATGCGGGCCGGCGGCAAAAATCGCCTGGAACCACAGTATATTTTCCGGCTTCTCCATACCCGAGCCATCTGCATAGTCATACTCAAGGCGAAACTTAACAAATTCGCTCTGCCACCAGGTTACATACGGGCATATTTGCCACCGATAGGCATCATCAGCAGTATAGGCCAACGGCGCCAGAGAAGCATCTGTTACGTTAGCGTAACCTTTGCTGTCCGGCTTATAGTAATCGTATCTGATTCCGACGTCCAGGTTTCGGGCTGCTTTTGTCTGCAGATAGCTGTAACCGCCCCAGGCCTGCAAATTGTCTCTTCCGGAATTGTCCGGGGCCATGATGTCTCGATTGAGAAGATATACTTCGCTGCGCCATTCCACGTTGCGATAGAGCGCCCGGTCTGCAGGTTCCCAGAGAACAGAAAGGTCTGCCCCGAATACCTGGGTTCCCAGGGCATCATATTCCGTTTCGAGTGCTTTTGCTTTTTCCACATTCCATCTATCGTTCCAGCCAAACAGGCCGCTCAGGCCAAACTCCAGATACGTGTCTCTGGAAAGATCTCGATAGTTCTTGTAGTGGAGAAGCAAGGAGGGATTGCCCAATGTGTCTCCGCCGAACAGCCGTTCATTTTCAGTATTTGTGAGTTGAACAACCAATCCCTGATGGGCCTTGCCCCACTTGGGTAGTATCCACTCCAGAGATGCGCCCGTTTGATTGAGACCTTCGTCACCGAAGATATTACGCAGGGCTAAAGGATATTCGACCTGATCGATTGCATCTTCATGCCAGCGGTTGACTACCCCAAACTGCTGACGGAATCTACCCAGGTCGAGATTGGCGTTTTCGAACATTGAGAAACGCGTAAAATAAATCTCTTCAAGGTGAATCTCTTCATCATGTATATGTGCGGTAGCTTTCAACCTCGAAAAGGGGTCAAGATAGGATTGAAAATTCAGTTCGAGACCTCTCATGGAAGCATCCGTACGTTTTCTCGTTCCGGATTGGTGCCTGTAGTAACCGAGAAAATCCCCTGAGACGCTGATTTCCGGATTAAGCTTTTGCAGACTAAGTCCCCCAAACTTAAAAACAGTTTCCTCCGGTGTTTTCTCTTCTTCCTCTTCGCCGGCCGTGCTCTCGGCTAACTTGCGCAGATAATCGGCTTCTTCCTCAGCTTTGACCTCCTCAGTAACAGGGGGAGGGGGGCTGAGCTTCTCGATTTGTTCTTTTAACGCCTTGATTTCATTCTCGTGCTTACTTTTCATTTCATCCATCTGACGCTTCAGTTCGAGCATCTGCTGCTTAAGCTCCGTAAGCTCGGTGTTCTCCGTCTCCTTATTCTGGGCAAGACCCAAACTGGGAAAACCTATCATTACGAGAAAGAGGACTATGCACGCCATTTTTTTAACTTGCATATTTACATCTCCCTTTTGAGAGCTGACACATTAGCCAGAGTACACAGAGTTTCCTGGGTTTGAGCGGTTGTTTTTATTCACTGGCCGTGCCGCGTCTTATGTTTTAAGACCTAAGATTAAATTTGCACCAGAGTATTGATACTCTGTGCCCGCATTAAGAAGTGCCGGCTGATGGGGGGGCGCGTAAGAGGAATGAGTAGGCCCGCTCATTGTGATTTACAACCGTCAAATGCTGTAAGGGTTGAGAAATAACCGGGGATTCAATCTTGAGCAAGACCGGGCCATGGTTTACTTCGGTCGACTTGAAGGTGGCTGAGAACATACAAGCCAGACACGGCCCGTGAGAGGATAAATCGTTTTGCGTGTCCGTTTTTATTGCGCCAAGAACACAGCCTTCATTGTGAAATAGTTCAATTGTGAAGATTACAATCAGATAGAAGGCAACGACCGCAACCGACTCCACCTGATGAATCCTGGAATGTTTTTTTGAAAAAGCGAACATATTTTTCTGACCACTTCCGACGGTTTCCCAATCTTGCGCCAAATCATGTAAAGAGTGATTCTATACACGTCGGTGTGTTATGTCAACGTTTGTCTAACTAAAATCTGGCTTTCCTGGAAAAATCTTTGATAAAGTCCTTGAGAAAAACGGCAGGACCTTCGATTTCAGCCTTTTCCACAGCCAAAATCCCCTGTATTTCAGCCACAAAGGCACCAAGACACGAAAGTTTGGATATATTTGTCTGTTAACTTCTAACTTTCTTTCATTTTTTAATGTCTTTGTGCCTTCGTGTCTTCGTGGCTAATCCTTAAATGGCGAATTGGGGTCACAAGCCACCCCGCACCAATTGCGTCAAGGTTCAGTATGAATGTTGATTTCCAGTAGCTGATAGGTTGTGTGTGGGAATTGGTGCGGGGCTAATTCCACCTGCCTGCGATATAATTGGGCACAGATGAATGGAGCGGTGAACCGGCGGATTATAAAATGTGATTATACCCCCGACTAAATCAGTCTCCCTGCTCGACGACACACCACTACTACTCTGCGAAGCAGCGCTTCGCTGCGAAGTACGAGCTGACAGTCTGCTACATCTGCAAGCACACTTCAAGACTCATCATCTTGTAACTTGGAACAAGCAGCAATACGAACCAGGGAACCTTCAGGGGGCATGTTCTCGAAGCGTACTCTAAATCTCTTGAAGCCTCGGAATTTGCCAATAATACGTCTTGGCACATAGACCTCTGAAGAGTGGGCCTCGTCCAACACGGTTCCATCAGGGGACAATAATGTAACGCAGACCTCTGTCTTGATAGGTAAGCCGACCCGGTCACGTCGCCTTAAAACTCCGGTTACTACAAAACCCTTTTCATCCTCGTATACGTCACTCCAGGCGACGTAAACCTTCCCGGAAGCCTTCTTTTCCAAGTTAAGCGAGCCGCTATCTATGAGGTCTACTCGATTGGCGCCACATCCTGCTAAAAAGACAACCGAGCAGACAAGAGCGATCCCAACTACTGAGCTAATAAGTTCTTTTTTCATCACAAAACATCCTAAAGGATATAACCGTATTCCCAATTAACATTAGTTCAATTACATTCCGGAACTCCTTTTGCTCAGTATACCACAATTGAGTGAGAAATACAAGCATCTATTAGTCTGTTTTCCATCAAATTTCCTCTTAAAGAAACTATATTTGTTTAACTCAAACCCTATAACCGCGTCAACAGTTAACCTCAATAAATACGGAAAATGCCCTATAATTATTATGCACGGCAAGTCTGAGATTGCTTAAATATCAGTCCGGCTGTTCAGTGCATTGCCAACCCGGGCGCCGACATCCCAGTTAGTGATGCCGTAGTGCTGGGTGTTCGAAAAGCAGATGCAGTATTAAAGGATTCAGAAACTCAACAGAGCACGGACAGCACCCAAACACATCTCTAACATCTCCCTGCTGACCCTGTGACGGACTACCTCACTACGCCATCTCCAGCTCCACAAATCTTTGGCCTAACTTGAGAATGATTAATTCATCCAGTCCGAATCCTTCCCCTTGATAACCTTTATGATACTTTTACCAAGGGCATCACCGATGAGAAAATAACTCTCCGCATTGCCACACCAATGGTGGCCATGATTTACATTAGGTGACTGTTGAGGCTCGCGCCAGAAGTCGTGGGTAATGACAAAGGCAGCGTTCTCGATCTGTTCGGCACCCTTCTTCTGGGCCTTTCTAAAAGCCGCCATATTGCCGCCGGCCTTAGGCCCTCCATTGCCGAGCTCACCAATAACAACGGGCAGATTAGGCGACTTGAATTCTTTACGTAAGTCTTTCACCAGGTTGATTAGATTCTTGTCATATTCCGGTATCGCCTTGGATTCGCACATATCGTTCCAGCCCTGCATCCAGACAAAGCCCGCAATCTCATAGCCCCGCCCGGCCAGCTCAGGAAAATTCTTTTCCATGTTATCGAGGGCCTTATGAATATCTTCCAGCATCAGCTCGTAAAACTGCCCAACCGTCCCCCCTGAGCTGGGCGGCCGGAAATCCTTAAAGAGACTCTTGCCGCCCCACGCGGTCTTTATGAGCAGCACCGGCCCGGCGTAATAATCGCCCACGAGATGACCGAACTGTAGCTCGGGGCCAATATGGCTTGTGCCGCCATAACCTGTGTATCCGATAGTAAGTCCACCGCTTCGGTTTCTAAATGTTATCTTGACATCATCACGAACAACCCATTCGCCTTTTTCGTTTTTAAGGTGCTTATATAGGTGGGCCTTTTTCGGATCTTTCATAGTATTGACAAGGTTTCCCTTGCCGCCGTTGTAGTACCGCGGATGGTCCATAGAAACAACCCCCTGGCCTTCCATATTTGATTGGCCCGCAAGCAGAAACACTTTGACCGGGCTCTTTGATTCCGGTAGTCTGTCAGCGTAGGTGCAGCCCAAAAGACAGAGAGCTAAGACTATAAGTGACACATTCTTCATAAAAACTCCTTTCAACCTGAGTAACCTGTATGAGCCAATGTAGATTACAATAACATCCGCCAGGAATCAAGAACAAGATAACAAGCACAAGGTACCACATCAACATTCATTCACATACGAGTCCTGCTCCCACCTCCCGGATAACTCCTTTAACATCTCCCTGCCCCGGCACCTATTTTGGGTTATAATATACGCATCTACCAAAATAATATCAAAATGGCTGCATAATTAGTTCTCAAAATAAGTGCGGGGTTTCTCCTGCCGCCCTAACCGCACTCTGGGCAGGTCAAAGCAATTCCGATGAAAATACATTGGAATTCTGCTCCGAGATATGTTAGCTTCTAATGGTTTCGGTAGGGGCGGTTCGCGAACCGCCCGTACTTCCCAGTGACAATGTCAAAAAATTATATGCGGGTGTTACGACCGGATCCAGGCCCTGGTGCGTTTTTTAGCCCGTGGAGGTTCGATTCCTCCCGCCCGCAGTTGTTTATTGGATACAAATGACAGGAATAAGCAAAATCAAGCTTTGCAAATCATATCCTCTGTCACAAGGAAATTTAATTTGGAAAGGAAAAACATGCTTTGTAAGAGACTCACAATTATAGCACTATTGACTTTAATTATCAGTACACCCACAAAAGCTCAATCAAACAAAAATCCCAAAGCCACTTTTTTCGTTGCAACAAACGGAAACAACTCCTGGTCGGGCAAATTACCGGCACCGAACAGGCAAAAGACCGATGGCCCTTTTGCAACTATCGCAAGAGCCAGAAACGCAGTACGCCTGCTTAAGGCAAAGCGCTCTATCACCAGGCCCGTAACTATTATGATACGAGGTGGAACGTATTTCCTTGGCGACACACTTATTTTTACCCCACAGGACAGCGGCACAAAGACCTGCCCGATTACGTATACTGCCTATCCCGGCGAAAAGCCCATCGTTAGCGGCGGAAGAAAAATCGCCGGGCCCTGGAAAAATTACAAGGACAAAATCCTCGTCTGCACCGTCAGGCAGGTAAAAGATGACAAGTGGACTTTCAGACAACTCTTTGTTGACGGAAAAAGACAACGCCGCTCCCGCATTCCAAACACCAGCTTTTACAAAATGGAAAAGCCAATAGACAGAATTGCCTTTAAATATAAAGAAGGCAATTTCAAAAAATGGCAAAATCTAAATGTGGCCGAAGTCATAGTCTGCCACTCCTGGAACGAATCACGCCTTCTCGTTTCCGAATTAGACCGGCAGCAAAGAATCGTAAGGTTCGTTGACGCAAAAGCCCGACACGCTATCAACTGGTCAGGCGCCACACTCAATCAATACTACATAGAGAACGTCCTTGAAGGCCTGGATGAGCCCTGCGAATGGTTTTTGGACAGGCATAAAGGGAAGCTGTACTATTGGCCTACTAAGAAAATGGAGGATTTGGAAGTCATAGCGCCTTTCTTGAATCAGCTTATGAGGTTTCAAGGCAACGCAAAAAAGAACGAGCATGTTCAATACATTAATATCACCGGCCTAACATTTTCTGACGCCGACTGGATACTGCCCGAAAAAGGTTATCCCGATTGCGGCGACGTTGGTGACATCGTCGAACCGTCAGCCATAACGCTCGATGGTGTTCGTTATTGTACGTTCAGGGACAATCTCGTAAAAAACGTCGGCACCTACGCCATCGAAGTAAACGGCTATGGCAACCGAATTGTCGGCAATGAAATTTTCGATGTCGGAAGCGGCGGCATCATAACTCGAAATTTCAGCACCGAACACAACATAATTTCCTACAATCACATACACCATTGTGGAATAGTCTATCACAGTGCCGTCGGAATCAACATTGACGATGGCGGAGGCACAATCTCACACAACCTCATTCACGACATGCCCCATTCCGGTATATATACGCGTCACTGGTCTACCAAAACTCAACCCTTAGGCCGAAGAAACCAGGAACAAGGGCTTGTCATCGAATACAACGAAATATATAACTGTTCTCAGATACTCGACGACAACGCCGGCATCTTCGTCCGCGACTCCGACATAACCATAAGAAATAACCTCATTCACGATGTCTATTGCCAGGGTCGCTGTCCCGGATGGGGAATATATCTCGGCTGTGAAACCAGAAACACCAGCGTAGCCAATAACGTCGTTTATAGAACAACCGAATCAGTTCACGTCTGGTACAAAAACAGAAACATTACCCTCGAAAATAACATCTTCATAGACGGCAAGAGAACCCAGATAAATTATCAAAATCCCAGGAACATGCGCCATGAGAACATAAAGTTCCTGCGCAACATCATTTATTTTTCAGACCCTGCTGCATCTCTTTTCAGAATAAGTGGCACAAGGTCGCTCCCGGTAGAATCGGACTACAATATCTTCTTCTGTCCCGGCGAGTGTATATGCCGTGACGCGGTCATCCAGGGGATGCCGGGCATTGATACCTGGGAAAAATGGCAGGAGGCCGACTTCGATATTCATTCGGTTGTCGACGACCCATTATTTCTGGATGCCGCAAACGATGTTTATTTCTTGGACACAAATTCGCCCGCCTTCGAAGTGGGATTTAAACCCATCGACTTGTCCACGGTCGGTTTAAGAGGCAACGAGCAAAAATACTAACGGCAACACTGCTGGTTCTAAAATGAAATGACAAACAGAAACAAAATGATAGGCAAAATAATCGCACTGACAACCTTTTTGGCGCTTGTCCCGCTCGCACGTGCAAACGCCGCAAAAGCAGCCCTGACTCTCGTCTCAGACGGTCAGCCGAAAGCAGTTATTGTGCTGCCAACAGAGCCTTCCCGCGCAGCAACCGAAGGGGCAAAAATCCTCAACGACCATCTGCACCAGATGTCTGGCGCCCGTTTGAAAGTCCTCAAGGAAAGCAGCCTCGGACATGTGAAAGTCGTTGATGGCCGCATTAAACTTGGCAGCCACAAAAACGCAACCGAGACATTTGTTCTCGTCGGCGAGGGCGAGCTGGCCGGAAAACTCGGCACAACCAGCAAAGGCCTTGGCCCGGGCGGCATCTTGATTCACACCGCAGGCAACACACTCATCCTGCTTGGCCCTGATGATAACACACCATCCGAACCTTCCGGTACCAGATATGCCATCACGACATTTCTTGAGGACGTCCTCGGCTGCCGCTACCTCTGGCCTGGAGAAAGCGGCAAAGTCCTGCCAAAACGCCGCACAATCACCATTGAACAAATCAACATTCGCTTTACACCAATGCTGACGCAGCGCAGAATCCGCTGGAGCGGATACAGCGACCGTATCCAGCAAGGTCTGGACCGCCTCGGATTCAAAAAGCAAGATTTCCTGCAGGCTCGCAAAATAGCTTCTGCCACACAATCGGCCGGCTCCGATTGGATGTCCTGGCATCGAATGGGCGGTACGCTGGGACTTCGGACCGGCGACGGCACAATCCTGCCGCCCAAAACCTGGGACAAGTTTCTGCGCGAACATCCTGAATGGTTCGCAATGCAGTTAGATGGTTCACGTTATTTTCACCCAACCTGGGAAAGGCCAAGACTCTGCAAATCCAACGCCGCACTTATCGAGGCAATCGCTCAGGAAAAAATAAAAGAGCTCACCCGCAATCCCGGGCAAAAGAGCATCTCCCTGATGACACAGGATGGCGGCGGCAAAGCGGGCTTCTGCATGTGCCCGGCCTGCAAAGAGTTAGACCCACCACAAGGCCGACCAACCCAGGTATGGACTTATGACCACAAGACCGAACGCACCCGTCGATTCGATTATGTCTCCCTCACCGACCGCATGATTTATTTTTACAATGCCATTGCCTCCAAAGTTGCAAAGGTACACCCCGACGTCTTGTTTACAGGCCAGGCATATAGCATTTACCGCTCCCCACCTCTGAGGCATAAGCTCCACCCAAAAATTGTGATACGCTTCGTCCACAATACCGCCCATTACGCCAATGACGAAACGCGCCGCCAGGGCATGGCCGACTGGGACGCCTGGGCCGACGCTTCAAGTATGATTTACTGGCGGCCAAATTCGCTTCTATGGGGCAGGCACGAAGGAACGTTAGGAATATATGTCCATAAGTTGTCGGAAGACTTTAGACATATTACCCAAAACAAGTGCGTGGCCACTGATTTCGACTCGTGTATGCATCATTGGGCAACACAGGGACTTAATTATTATGTGCTGGCCAAATTACACTGGAATCCTGTTCTGAATGTTGATGAAGTGATTGACGATTATTGCCGGACGGGATTTGGTGACGCCTCTGAAGTGATTAAACGATACTTTCTGCGTATTGAGCAATTGACCAATAAAACTGCCGCTAAGAAAGGTGAGGAAACCAGAAACATCGACGTCACTGAGCCATTCGAGCAGGAAGTGATTGAGGAGCTGAAAGGTATGCTTGATAAGGCTAAAACAATAGTGGGCCAAGATTTGACGATTCAGAGCCGTATCCTATTTTTGCGTCTTGGTCTGCTCTTTACCGAAAATCAAGCGAAGGTCTATCGAATACTGCGGTTGGCCAAACAGAGGCGATTGACCGCTAAGGCCAGTGAGGAAGCTCGGTTGCTGTTGGATGAAAAGTGGTTGTTAATGCAAGACATTTTCAGGCAAGGGCATTATGCCGTGAACGTAACAGCTATGTGTTGGGGAGAATGGGGACGGTTCAAAAGGCTGGGTTGGACCGGCCCATCACAGCAGGCCAAAAATAGAACTAAATCGGACTAACCCCGTTAGAAGTAAATCATTTGGGAAGTGCCGGAGATTCGGTCGGGACTTCTAACGGGGATAACAAGGTAAGCTCGCGTCATGAAACATACCGAACTCACACTAATCTTTTACATATCACTTTATTCTCTTATGCAGCTCATGCAGTTCGGTCTTTGGCGGCGACGGCGAGTTTCTATTGAAAAATGTACAAAGCGTCGGTAATCTAAACCTATTATGTGCGTGCTTTTGAGCGCACAAGCGATGCGTATATCTGCGTCTCTGGCACCGACATCATAGAAAAGGGATAAGGACAAAAGTGCCAAGGGTTCAAAATGGTCAGCGATTTTTTTCAGCTCAAAGAAAAGAAAACAAACATCAGGATTGAGACCGTGGCTGGCATCACGACGTTTCTTACGATGGCGTACATTATTTTCGTCAATCCGGCCATTCTAAGTGATGCAGGAATGGACAAAGAGGCGTTGATAGCTGTTACCTGCATGGTTACCGCCCTGGCCACTCTCATCGTAGGGGTATTTGCCAATGCCCCCATAGCGATGGCGCCGGGGATGGGTCTTAATGCCTTTTTTGCCTACCTGGTTGTTTCCGGGAAAATGGACTGGAAGACGGCCTTGGGAGTGGTATTTCTCTCCGGATTCTTGTTCTTGATATTGACCCTATTGGGGCTGAGAAAAAAGATTGTCGAAGCGATACCGCCTTCTCTTATTTCTGCAATCGCTGTCGGTATCGGACTGTTTATCACCTTCATAGGCCTGGTCAAACTGGGAATAGTTGTCGGCGATGAGCACACACTTGTAAAAGCCGGCCCTATAACGACAACGGTTCTCATAGGGCTTTTGGGACTGTTAATAATGCTCTTTTTTGAAATGAAAAAAATAAGCGGCGGCCTTGTCGTCGGAATTCTCGCTGCAACCGCTTTGGCTGTCATATTCGACGAAAAAACCACACTGCCGCAAAAAGTTATCACATTGCACCTGAATATGAAAGCCGTTTCTTTTCAATTGAATGTCCTTGGCGCTTTGAAATGGAGTTTCTTTGGAAGCATTTTTACTTTGATGTTTATGGACATGTTTGACAGCGTCGGAACGTTGGCGGCCTGCTGTCACCAGGCAAATATGGTTGATGAAAACAACAAAATAAAGGGGCTGGACAGGTTATTGGGAATCGACGCCATAGCAACTATGATAGGCGCCATATTGGGTACATCGACCACCACTTCCTATATCGAATCGGCCGCAGGTATCGAACAGGGCGGACGGTCGGGCCTGGCTTCGATAGTTACCGGCATTTTATTCCTCCTGTCGTTATTGTTTGTGCCCATTGTGAAAATCGTGCCGGATTATGCGGCGGCGCCGGCACTTATTATGGTCGGCTTGTTTATGATGAAAGAAGTTAAGAAAATAGATTTTATGAACGTGGGAGAAGCATTCCCTGCATTCATTATTATGGTAATGATAGCCTTGAGCTACAGCATAAGCACGGGATTAGCTTTTGGCTTCATCTCGTTTGTCCTCATAAAAGTGGCATCGGGCAGGGCGAGAGATATCAAGCCGGCTATGTGGCTCATCGCGGTTTTGTCTATACTGTTTTTAACACTGGATAGGCTGCCCGATATGTTCGAGTACTTAAAGACTCTTTTTTGAACTTACGGGCGGATAAATGGTATCTATCCAAAATCATAAATGGCCTTCCGACTGATTAAGGAAACTGTGATATGAAAGAGCAAAAAAATAACCCCACAAAACCGAATAACACATTCACACGTCGAAAGTTTATTACGAACACCGCAGCTGCGGCAGTATCTTTCACCATTATCGAGCCTTCACTCGTTCGCGGCACCAAGGCTAATTCCCGCGTGACTGTAGGCTGCATCGGACTTGGCGGCCGAGGCAGATTGATTGCAGGGATGCTCAACAAGCACGAAGCGTACCAGATTGTTTCGGTAGCCGATTATTTCCCGCAGGTCGCCCAACAGATTGGCGACCGTTTCAACATCGAATCCAATCGCCGCTTTTCAGGCCTTTCCGGCTACAAAAAGCTCATCGACGGCAAAGTTGACGCGGTATTTCTCGAAACGCCGCCCTGCTTCTTCCCCGACCACGCCGCTGCTGCTGTCAATGCCGGCTGTCACGTGTACGTCGCCAAGCCGGTCGCGGTGGATGTACCCGGCTCCCTGTCCATCGCGGCGTCAGGCAAAAAGGCCACAAACAACAAGACGGTCTTCCTCGCGGATTTTCAGACGCGCACCGACCCTTTCTTTATCGAAGCCATCAAGCGTGTTCATAACGGACTTATCGGCGGCCTGGCTATGTTAAGTTCTTTCTATACCGATGACGGCTTCTCCGACCCGCCTAAGACCAAAACAATCGAAAGCAGATTGCAAAGATTAATTTGGGTCAATGATATCGACATCGGAGGCGGACAGTTGGTAGCAGCCGGCATCCACGCCGTCGATGTTGCCTTATGGATTGCCGCTGCACACCCGGTAAGTGCCACAGGAAGTTCACGGACTGCAAGACGCAAGCCACACGGTGACAGCGCCGATGTTTACTCCGTCACATATCGCTTCGAAGATGGATTGATACTAAATCACCGTGGGGAGCACATCAGGAATACTCATGGCTTCCAATGTAATTGTTTTGCCTTCGGACAGGATGGCTATACGGAAACCAACTACGCCGGCAAAGTCTGGGTATGCGGCAATAGAGGTGGCTACCGAGGCGGCGAAGTAACGAACCTCTATAACAAGGGCATAGCCGGAAACCTTGATACGTTTTACAAAAGCATTTTCAACGGCGTTTACGATAACCCTACGGCAGCTCCCAGCGTAGACAGCACGTTGGCGACTATCCTGGGGCGTGAGGCGGCCCAAAGGAACACAATGCTAACATGGAAGCAAATGATTAAAGAAAACCGAAAAGTGGAACTGAACCTGACCGGCTTGAAAGCTTAACACAGAAAATATATTTCGATGCTTTATATCGTTGTAACAAACTAAAGATTTGCACTGATTACGAAAGGAGAGCAAAAGTGAACACGAAAAGAACAATCTACCGAATCGGAACAAATAGTGTACTGGCTGTCATCGGCTTATTACTACTTACTTGCCCAAACATATCGTTTGCCCAAAATACCCTGCAGGCCAAAACCGATGAGCCTTTTGTTACTGTGTCCGCAAGTGACCATATCCTGCTGCGCTACCGTTACGCAAAAGTACCTTTTAAGCCCTGCGTACAGGAACTGTTCTCGCCGGCCGGCGTCAATATCCTGCGGGATGCCCCTGCCGACCACCTGCATCATCACGCCCTCATGTACGCGGTCAAAGTAGATGGCGTCAATTTCTGGGAAGAAACACAAGCTGCTGGTAAACAGATACATCAATCCTTCCCCGACGTAAAAACCGATACGAAAACAGATATCGAAAATGGCAAACCCAGCAAAATACGTCAGGCCACTTTCACAGAAAACATCGACTGGACTAAGCCCGGCAGCCAGGAAGCATTACTCAAGGAGCTCCGCACAATCGAAATCCGCCAGGGAACCGACGTCGGCGCCACGCTTTTGACCTGGCAGTCTAAATTCGAGCTGCCGGAGGGAAAGGAATCAGCCACCCTTACCGGCTCCCATTACCACGGCCTCGGAATGCGTTTTGTCACATCAATGGATACAGGCGGTCGGTTTACCAACGCCGATAACAAGCCGGGCACGGTCTTCCGCGGTGACGAACGGCTTGTCCGGGCAAAATGGTGTGCATACACTGCCACTGCAAACGGCAAACCCGTTACTGTCGCAATGTTCGACCATCCGCAGAACCCGCGCCACCCGGCCACGTGGTTTACAATGACAAAGCCCTTCGCATATCTGTCCGCAACCTTGAATCTGCACAAGGAACCGCTGAAAGTACTACCGGATAAACCACTTATCTTGCGATATGCCGTGGCCTTATGGGATGGCAAAGTCGAAACAGAGCAAATCGAAAAACTTTATCGCCGGTGGACCGCTAAATGAATTTGAACTCCGACTGAAAATAATAAAAGAAAACGTAATTAAAAATTATGGAGAAAGGCTATGTCTCGCAAAAACCAACACTCGGATAAAGCCAACAATATGACTCGTCGACACTTCATTCGCAAGGCCGGCACTGCTGCCGCTGCTCTCACAGCTGTGGGGGCAACTACAAAACACTTTACCGGTAACGTTCTCGGCGCTAACGACCGCATAGGTATAGGATTTATCGGCTGTGGAGGTCGAAGCCACGCCCATCTTCAGACCGTGCATTATCTGAAAACCCAAAAAGGTGCCAATGTTGATATCGTCGCCGCTTGTGATGTTTACAAACCCCGCCTTCAGAAAGTCGTGGATGGCTACAAAGCCAAAGGATATATGGACCATCACGAGCTTCTCGCCGACCCTAACGTCGATGTCGTCTGTATCTCCACGCCGGACCACATCCACGGCTACCAGGCCATCGATGCCGTAAAAGCAGGCAAGGATGTTTACTGTGAGAAGCCCGTAACGCATTGGCGGCAGTTCGAGTTAACAAAGCGTTTGGCTGCAGAAGTGAAAAAGTCTGGCCGTGTCTTCCAGCTCGGCACGCAGGGGATGTCCGACCCTGCATGGCATCAGATAAAGAAGCTGATTCAGGACGGCTTAATTGGCCAGCCCGTCCACGCCGAGTGCGGCTATTTCCGGGTCGGAGACTGGGGCGAGGTGGGTATGCCAATCGACGACCGTAACGCAAAGCCCGGTTCCGAACTGAACTGGAACGCTTTTCTCGGCGACTCACCCAAGCGTCCCTTTGACGTCAGCCGCTTCTTCCGCTGGAGAATGTATGAGGACTACGCCGGTGGACCTTCAACCGACCTCTTTCCCCACATCCTAACTCTCGTAGTGCATATGCTCGGTGTCACCATGCCGAGCAAAGTCGTGGCAACGGGGGGTAAGTTCCGCTACCAACAGCGAGAAATACCCGACACCTTTAATATGCTCATTGATTATCCCGAGGATATTACTGTCGCTGTACTGGGAACACAGGCAAATGATTACCCGGGAACGGGAGCACGCGGTTCGGGACAGCGCATCCCCGTAATCCGCGGATGGCAAGGCTCCCTTACAATAGAAAAGAACGAAATTGTCTTCATCCCTGCCCAGGGCTCAAAGAAAAAGCTCCAGCGATTCGGCATAAAAGGCGGCGAAGATTTTGTCGGATACTGGCAGAAATTCCTCGACTGCTGTCGCTCGCGCAAGACCGATACACTCAGCCCGATGGACCTGGCTTACCACGTCCAAACGGCCTTACAAATGGGCATGCTCGGCCTGCGCCAGGGCAAAGTCGCACGTTTTGACAAAACCCGAGAAAAGATTCTCTTATAGCAATCACAATTTGTCGCAAAAGAACGATTTAATACAGAGAGGAAAATGCTATGCTAAAGAACGTTGCTGTTATAGTAGTGGCGCCTGTATTATTGTTTTGCTCTTGCAAGGAGAGCGAGGAAAAACATTTACAAGTAGAAGGAGGCAAAAAAATGGACATCAAAATAACAAGTTCGGCTTTTGAACACGAAGGTTTAATTCCGCCTAAGTACACCTGCGATGGCGCAGATATTTCACCGCCATTGCAGTGGGAAGGTGTCCCCGAAGGCACAATGAGCATCGCTATCATATCCGATGACCCCGATGCACCGATGGGAACCTGGGTACACTGGGTCTTGTTTAACCTGTCGGCTGATACCAAAGAGCTGGCCGAGAATGTCCCTCCCGATGAAATCCTGCCCAACGGAGCCAGACAAGGCATCAGTAACTTTGGCAGAATCGGCTATGGCGGCCCCTGTCCACCGAGCGGCACGCACAGATACTTTTTTAAGATTTATGCCCTCGATACGAAGCTTGAATTGGCACCCGGTGCCGGCAAAAGCGACTTGCTCAAGGCTATGGAAGGACACACTCTTGGCCAGGGCCAGTTAATCGGAAAATATAAAAGACAATAACTGAGCAACGCCCCAACATATCCGGACTTGGTGGTTATGACTCGTTGAGCTCAGAAGTTTTCCAGTATAGCGGCTGTGTTGATTGCCAGCAGCATCAGGTAGTCCAAATCGCTCAGACAGTACTGCTCGTGGTCGGCAGCGTTATCGACATACAGTGCACCGAAGCAGCCGGTTGGGTCCATAATAGGAGCTATCATTGCCGACCGTATCTCCGCCTCTCCCGTCTGGGCCGAAACTTGCGGCAGGAGTAAAAACTGGCCTTTGTCAACCGCCTGAGTGATCTTGTCATGAAGTTTTATATCGCTTAGTTGAACTGTCCGGCCGTCTTGGCTTTTGCCTGCGTGACTGGTCATCGCGCCGGTAGGCTGATTTCTTAAAGCGCACCAAGCATGAGATGCACTGAACTGTTTTAGCATAACACTCAATAAGGCCTGAAGCAGTTCATCCGGTCCGTTCGCTTTGCAGATTGCCTCGACCGCCTGCATAAAATCCTTCACCCTCTTGGCCGGCAGTTTAATCTCGGGGGCGTGTTCGGCATCCGGCTTTCGAACTATAATCTGCGGCCCACGAGAAACATCTGTGAGCGTATCTTCCAAATGTGTCGGTTTATCAGTCTTGGTTTCGTCTTCGAGATAGATTTCGAGAGTGAAATCAGCTATACGAAGGCAATCACCGCTCTTAATCTCAGCCTTGTGGATTTCCTCCTCGTTCAGATACGTTCCGTTCCCCGAATCCAGGTCCTCGGCCATCCATTTCCCATCCTCCGTTGCGAAGATTACGGAGTGCTGTCGTGACACCGTTCGTTCAGGCAGGAAAACCTGGCTGTTGGTGTGTCTGCCGATATAAATAGGCCCTTCGCTGAATCGAAACTGCCCGACACTCTGGCCCCCTTTTTTCACGACCAAACGCATTATCTTGTCTCCCTGTATCTGTGCTCGAATACTCTCATTATTTTTATTATCGGCTATTTGACATAATTTGTCAAGCAAACAATTGGTGGGGATACAAATTCTTTTATGCTGTACGTCTTCTTTGGATTCGGTATGTCCCAACCCTGCGAAACCTCGCACAATCAGAAAGCGTTTGTATGCCCGTGAAAACGAAACCGGCTCAATGTGACAGGTAATACAGCGTAAAGAAAATTATCAATAGCGCTGCCAAAAGGATGTAAAACACTGTCTCTACTGTTCTTTGCAGCTTGGGATTTTCAATCTTACCTATGAAAAACAATGGCAGACCTACGATTATCAATACGGGGGCAAAAACAAAAGTCAGAAATAAACAGAGTGACCACAATATGATAGAAGCTTCTTTATCATACAATACTTTCCGCCACATGTCTCCGCAGAATCCGCACGTGAAACGAATACGTACGAATGGCATATAGGATGCCAAAGGATTAATAACCTCGTTGGAATCGCAACTATCGCAGTAGTACTGCAGCGGATGGCACGGCTTAAGACATTTGAAGCAGACCGGCCAGGCATCAGCCGGAATAAACTCATCATCGACTTGCTCAGCTTTTTTATTGTCTCCCACCGGCATATTATCAATGCCTCTTTCAGTCATATCAGCACAATATACAATCTTTATTGCAAATCAGCCATAGTTATTATCCTTCCTGCGCCGACACCTATGTAATTCTTACCAAAATGTTTCTCGAACAAGCTCCTTGCTTTTTCGCCGGTACAGTGACACGGGCCTGCATATCGCACGCCTGATTGCTTAAAAGACGAAATGATTTTTTCTATCTTGCCACGGGAGGCCCACTCCAGATGAAAACCGCCCATAACCAAAAGTATATCATCTTTTACAAAATCTTTAGCTGCATTTACTATCTTGACAATGCCCGGATGAGCACAGCCGGTTATCACTATCAAGCCCCTCTCTGTGCGAATAATTAAAGACTGCTCTTTAATCCATCTCCCAAGCTGCCCGGTCGAATGAACATTTGCACAAATCTTCATTGCCTGTTCGACCTCAACAACTTTTGCTCCCTGTGCCTGCACCTTGTGCTTGAACTTCGCAGGAAATGACTCCGGCAGATAAACAGCAACGTCAGGATTCCTTTCAAGAAAGCTCTCCAATCCGCCCGTATGGTCGCCGTGGATGTGAGATAGAACGACTATATCTATCTTGTTAGGCTCTACCGCTAATTTCTCCATATTACTGAGCAATATTGAACCGTCTCCGCCGCTATCGAAGAGAATAGTCTTCTCAGGACCGGTTATATATGCAGAAAATCCCCACGCTGTTTCCAGGCCCTGCTTGTACGGATTATTGTCGTACACAACCGTAATTGTTAGGTCTCCGGCACCAGGTATCAAAATAGCCTCTGTTTCTTCATTCATAACTTCTCCTTCTCTTTGCACACACGTGGTCAGGAAAACAGTTACTCCCAACACAACAGCAACCGCTGTTAACAGTAAAATAATGCCGACCGATATTGTACGCATCTGCTTTTCACCCTTTCTTGTAAAGTAATGATTATAACCGCCAAACCACCAAGAAAGCAACATACCAGCAAAAGTAAAGGCTGTTTTAGTAACGAAAGCCAAAACTCCGATATGATTTGCAATACGCCAGGATGTATTTTTTATTAGCAACGTCCTGGTTTTTGCGTATAATCACGGTTTTATCCACCATTGTGAGCTTAAACGGTGGTTTGTTGAGGGCTCGATTGAGTACTTACTTGAGAAAATTCGGATTATCTTAATTTAACAACGAAGAACGCAGAAAATGTTGGTTAAATGGTTAAAGAATTACCAGTTACCACTTTGAAGGAGATGGTCATGTTTAAGTATTCACTATTCAGCGTCGTGTTGCTCGTTTGCCTCGCCGCTTTCGGCTGCAATGCCGGTGAGGACATCCGCGTTGTTGAACAGCCGAAGACTGAGGCGACGAACGACTTCTACGTGGGCAACCGTCCGCCGTTGACGCCAAGCCCGTTTATGAAGCTGCCGGTAGGTGCAATCAAACCGCAGGGCTGGGTACACAGGCAGCTTGAGCTGGAGGCTGATGGATTCACCGGCCACCTGCTCGAAATCAGCCGCTTCCTGAAGAAGGAAAACAACGCCTGGCTCAGCAAAGAAGGCCAGGGACACAGCCCCTGGGAAGAGGTCCCTTACTGGCTCAAAGGTTTTTGCAATCTCGGTTACGTACTCGGTGACAGGCGAATCATCGACGAGGCACAAACCTGGATAGAAGCTGCAATTGCAAACCAGCGAGACGACGGCTACTTCGGACCACGCGCAAACAAAACGGGCAGTCGCCGTGAAAAAGGTAAACCCGACGTATGGCCAAACATGATTATGCTAAACGTACTCCAGTCGTATTATGAATACTCCGGCGACGAACGCGTCATCGAGCTTATGACTAAATACTTCCGTTGGCAGTTGACCATCCCGGACGAAGATTTTCTGCCGCCTTTCTGGCAAAACCAGCGTGCAAGTGACAACCTCGCCAGCGTCTACTGGCTCTACAACCGTACCGGCGACAGCTTCCTCCTGGACCTGGGCAGGAAAATCCACCGCAACACCGCTGACTGGACTGGTGGCGTCGCAAGTTGGCACGTCGTCAACATTGCCCAGTGTTTTCGAGGCCCCGCCGTATTCTTCCAGCAGTCAAAAGACCCCAATCACCTCGCTGCTACTGAGCGCGACTATCAGACCGTTATGGGCACCTACGGCCAGGTCCCCGGCGGCATGTTCGGAGCCGACGAGAACGCCCGACCAGGATACATCGGACCACGCCAGGCCGCTGAAACATGCGCAATGGTCGAGATGATGCTCTCGGACGAAATGCTGCTCACATTCACAGGCGACCCCTTGTGGGCCGACCGCTGCGAAGAGGTAACATTCAACTCACTGCCCCCCTCTATGACCCCGGATATGAAAGCCCTGCATTATCTCACCGCTCCCAATTTGATACTGTGCGACCGCCACAACAAAGCCCCGGGATTCCAAAACGGCGGTCCCATGCTTCTCTTTAACCCGCACATTCACCGATGCTGCCAGCACAACAGCGGCCACGGCTGGCCATATTACGCACAGCACCTATGGCTCGCCGCACCGGGCAATGGCCTGGCTGCCGTCTTGTACGCCCCCTGTCAAGTTACCGCAAAGGTCGGAGACGCTGCTGAGGTCACCATCATCGAAAAGACGCACTACCCATTCGATGAGAACATCGAATTCACTGTCAAAACCGCCAGGCAGGTTCGCTTTCCACTTTATCTGCGTATACCGGGCTGGTGCCAAAATCCTCAGCTAACAATCAACGGCAAATCAGCGAAAGTAAAAGCCCGCCCGCGCTCATACATAATAATTGACCGCAAGTGGAACAATGGTGACAACGTAAACTTTACTTTGCCAATGAACATCACGCTCAAAAAGTGGACGAAAAATAAAAGCAGCGTCTCGGTAAACCGAGGGCCGCTCACTTACTCATTAAAAATTGGCGAGAGGTATGTCCGCGCCGGCGGCACTGACAAATGGCCCGCATGGGAAATACACCCGACAACCGCCTGGAACTACGGCCTTGTACTAAATGAAACAAATCCGGCTTCATCATTCGAGCTTGTACGAAAATCCTGGCCCGGTGACGACCAGCCTTTTGAAACCAAAGTTGCTCCCATCCAGATGCACGCAAAAGCTAAAAAGCTTCCTGCCTGGAAGAAGGACCACCTTGGCCTGGTCGGCAAGCTCCAGCAGAGTCCCGCAAAATCCGATGAGCCGACCGAAGATGTCACCCTTATTCCTATGGGCTGTGCTCGCCTGCGGATTTCCGCCTTTCCGACAATCGGCACCGGCCCCGACGCCCACGAATGGGTCGGACCCAGGCAAATTATTCCCACTACAGCGTCGCACTGCTGGGGCGGTGACACCGTTACAGCCCTCAGTGATAAGCTGCTGCCCAAAAATTCAAACGACCAGGGTATCCCCCGCTTCACCTGGTGGCCGCGAAAAGGCACAACCGAATGGGTGCAATATAATTTTGACAAGCCGGTCAAGACCTCTTCTGTGAAGGTTTATTGGTTCGACGACACAGGCGGCGGAGGCTGCCGCATCCCCAACTCCTGGAAACTGCTCTATAAAGATGGCGACCGGTGGAAGCAAGTCTCCAACGCCGGCAACTACGACGTGGACAGGGACAAATTCAACAAGGTAACTTATGCTCCGCTGGAAACGACTGCTTTACGCCTGGAGGTGCAATTGCAGCCGGACTTCTCCGCAGGCATCCTCGAATGGCAAGTCGACACTGAAAATTGACAAGAAACGATAAGAAAGAATGGGCTCATAGCATTTGAAAAAACACACTTGGCCTGATATTCTGATAGCCTGATGTCCACTACCTGATAACCTGGTAGCCTGATAACCTGAGCTAATATATGGCAAGGAACAAGATAACAATAGTCGGCGCCGGCAACGTCGGTGCAACAACGGCACACATCGCCGCGACAAAACAGCTCGGCGATATCGTCCTGCTTGACATAGTCGAAGGACTCGCCGAAGGAAAGGCCCTCGATATCGCCCAGGCAGGCCCCATTCAGCTTTCCGACTCTAATATCACTGGCACCCGCGACTGGGAAAAGACCGCAGACAGCGATATCGTTATCATAACAAGCGGACTCCCCCGCAAACCCGGCATGAGCCGTGACGACCTTCTTGCAAAAAACGTCCGGATTGTCAAAGATGTCAGCCAAAAAATAGCCGAATATTCACCCGATAGTATCATCATTGTCGTCTGCAATCCGCTCGACGCAATGGTTTATACCGCCGCAAAAGTTACAGGCTTTGCCAAACATAAAGTTATGGGTATGGCCGGCGCCCTGGACTCCGCGCGATTTAGCTATTTTCTGACCACTGAGCTTGGCGTAAGCGCAAAGGATATAAAGTGCGTCCTGATGGGCGGCCACGGCGATGATATGGTACCTTTAACAAGATTCACTTACATCGGTGGAAAAGCCGTGACCGAGCTGCTCGATGAAGACAAAATCGCCGAGCTAATCGAGCGTACCCGGAAAGGCGGTATAGAAATCGTAAATCTACTTGGCTGCAGCGCCTATTACGCCCCTGCCGCCGGCGCCGCCAAGATGGCCGAAGCCATACTGAAGAACACCAAAACCGAAATGTCCTGCTGCGCTTATTGCGACAGCGAATATGATGCCGGCGGATGCTTCGTTGGCATTCCCGTCATTCTCGGCAAAAATGGCGTCGAAAAAATCATCGAGCTTGACTTAAACGGCTCCGAGCTCACCCAGTTCAAAAAATCACTCGCTCACGTAAAAAAACTCACCGAACAGGTCGACACACTACTTTAAGGTGGTGGTGGTGGTAGAGGCATCATTGTCGAGAAGCTACACACAACACCAGCTGAGTCATCCTGGTTGGTTCTGCCGGCTGTTCCCGCTGCTGGCTCGCCCTGAGTGTCCTCATGCCACTCGCTAAATGACTGTTAAACCAATCAAACACTTTCGCTACAAATCTCATCATCAGTTGCAGGGGCCGCAAAGGCTGTCCGCACTCTTTGAACGCAGAATTCCAGAGTTCTTTGGCTATAACACGGACTTCTTTGTTCGTAGCAGTCACATACGTCGTCAATTTGATTTCCGGCACGCTCAGCCTTTAGAGACATTGCATATGCGATAGTCTGGCGTCCCCATGAAGTAATCTATTCTATTCCTTTTTGTAATTAACTCTTTTCCGGCATATATCTTCTTCAAGAAATAAATGAATCTTGCGATTTTTTTTTGCTCTGCGTATTCCTTTTGAGCCGTCAAGCTTTTTCGAAATCACCATTGAAATCTCCCATAATTACATAGTCCAGTAGTAATATCATCACGGCGATTATCGGAAGGAGAAAAAAGCAAAGGTTCGCTTCCCCCTTTACCGATAACAACTTGCATATTGGGGTTAAATTGACGTGAAATTCCCTAAATTTCACTTATTTATTGAACGACTGCCGATAATACCCTATAGTACTCGTTTTTATTACTGCAGGGATGCAAAATGGAATTGATAAAGCAAATCAAGCAGGCTGAAGCGAAGGCCCAGGAGGTCATTGAGCAGGCCAAAGCCGACGCAGCTAAGCAGGCTGAAGAAGCCCACGCCGGCAGACTTCAGGCATTGGAAAAGGCCGAGCAGGAAAGGAAAAAGGCAACCGAAGCCGCCGTCGCCGCAGCTCAATCGCAGGCCTCCGCCGAAGTCAAGAATCTCAAAGCGAAAGCCGAAAAGCAGCGCCAACAATTGCGCGACAAAGCAAATACTAAAATGCCCGCCGCAGCAGCAAAAGTAATGGAGTACCTTGGTTCCCATCTTGCAAAATGATTGCAAAATGGGGGGGAGCCGCTTAAGAGGTTAACTATGGCCGTTGCTCGAATGGCAAAAATTATTATTATCAGCCATCGTTCGCAGGCCTCCGAGCTTCTGGAGGCGCTGCAGCGAGAAGGCATTTGCCACATACTAAATGCCGAAGAGGCAATGGTCAGCAAAGACTTCCCCGAGCTTGGCGCCGCCGCCGAACGCCCAAGAGATATTGAAGAGCTGTTAAACCGCCTCGCAAAAACTATTACATTCCTCAAACCCCACGCCGAATCCGCAAAATCTCTCACCAGCATACTTTCACCGCGGGCCGTCGTTGATGAGCAAACATACGACAAAGTCATTCGGCAAAGCAGCGAATTACTGATGATTGTCAAGCAGTGCGAGCAGATTGAAGCAGCAATTGAAAAAGACAAATCCGAGTGCGAAAACCTCAATGGGACCCTGGAGATGCTCCATCCCTGGGCATCCCTCCGGACGCCCGTAGAAGAGATTGGCTGGCTCAAGCAAGCAACCTGCCTGCCTGGACTCCTGCCGCTCCAGCACATGGAGCAGGTAGAAGAGAAAATAGGCGAAATCGGCGGCGCAATCCAGCAAATAGAAACAACCGCCAATAGTTGTGCCTGCCTTGTTGTTTGTCTAAACGCTGATATCATTGACGTCCAGAAGCTGCTCCGCTCAGCCGAGTTTGAGCCGATTACTTTCGAACCGATGACTGGGACCGCAGCCGAACTAATTGGCGAGCACAGCCAAAAGTTGGACCAGGCAAAGAAGCAGTTGCAGGACCAATACGACAAAGCAAACCAACTGTCGGTGAATCTGCTGAATTTGCAAATCCTTCACGACCATTATGAAAATCTATTGAACAGAGAGCAGACCAGAAGCACCGCACCGGCAACCGAGCAGACGGTCGTTTTGGAAGGCTGGGTAAAAAAGGAGAACCTGCCTCGACTCCAAAAATTAGTATCCGGTTTCGGCGCCTCGAGTCTAAACACGGTTGAACCGGCTGAAGACGAGGAAATACCGGTCGAAATAGAGAACAAAAACTACATTCGGCCGTTTGAGGTAATAACCCGTCTTTACGGTATGCCGCAGCACTTTGAGGTTGACCCCACCGTCTTTCTCGCACCATTTTTTGCGCTATTTTTTGCGTTGTGCCTGACTGACGCCGGTTACGGACTTGTTATCATCGCCCTGATGGCTTTCTTCATAAAAAAAATGCAGGGTGACAAGAAGTTAATGTGGATGTTGGGGATTTGCTCAGCCGCCACCGTCGTCGCCGGCGCCCTGACAGGCGGATGGTTCGGCGACGCAATCCAGCAGTTTATACCCGTACTAAAACCGCTAAGAGCAAAGATGATGTGGTTCGACCCATTTGAGAAACCGATGATGTTCTTTGGCCTAGCACTGGCGATGGGTTATGTGCAGATTATGACAGGACTGATGATTGCGTTTGTGCATAACCTTAAACGAAAGCAATATATAGCCGGTTTGTGTGACCAATTGACCCTCTTGGTGATGCTCAATTCGATTGTGATATTTGCTGCGAGTAAGGTAGGGGTGGTCCCAATTGAAATCGGCAAAGTCTTCGGAATTCTGGCAATTGGTCCGGCGGCTGTGATTTTGCTGTTTAGCCAGCGCCAGGGCGGCTGGGGCGGCAGAATCGGTATGGGAGCATATAACCTGTTCAGCACCATCTTTTACGTCGGGGATGTGTTAAGTTACATAAGATTGATGGCGCTTGGTATGGTAACAGCCGGCCTGGCTATGGCAATAAACGTTATGGCACAGCTTGCACTTGATATACCTTATGGAATAGGTGTTGTAGCGATGATATTGATACTTATTGGCGGACACGGATTCAACATAGCCATAAACGCTTTAGGTGCGTTTGTTCATACCTTGAGATTGCAATACGCGGAGTTCTTCCCGAAGTTCTTCATCGGCGGCGGCAGAGCTTTCGAGCCGCTGAGCAAAAAGTACAAACACATTTATATAGGAAAATAGAATACAAGAAAGAGAGGTTTGGCAATGGATGGATTGACATTAGCTTTGATTGGCGTCGGATTGGCGGCTTTATTGGCTGGTATCGGCTCGGCAATTGGAATCGGTATCGCAGGAAGAAGCGCTACAGGCGTGTTGAGTGGAAAGCCGGAAAGGTATGGGCAGGTCTTTATTATGGTTTTACTGCCTGGTACACAGGGTTTGTACGGCTTTTTGGCGGCCTTTATGGCTATGCGCAAACTAAACTTCTTCGCCGGAACCGGTGTCCCGGAACTAAGTTTCACACTCGGTACGCAAGTGTTGGTAGCTTGTTTGCCTATCGCTTTTGCCGGCCTGGTAAGTGCCGTTTATCAGGGTAAGGTCTGTGCGGGCGGCATATTGATGGCTGCAAAAAGACCGGAAATGGCATTCAAGGCAGGCGTTATATATGCAGTTATGGTGGAACTTTACGCCATGCTTGGCTTGGTGATAACATTGTTTATCCTGATGTTTGGTATTAGTTGGCCGGAAGTTGCTGCTGCGGCTATGTAAACAAAACCAAAAACTATACGCTAACAAATGTGGATGTAGGTTATGGAAGCTGAACAGGTTGTAGATAAGATTTTGGCCGATGCCAAGGCGGAAGCCGAGAAGATAAAAAAGCAGGCCGATGAGAAGGAGGCCGCCGACCAGGCCAGCCTCAACGAAAAACTGGACGAATATAGTAGGGAAACAGAGGCCCTCGCTGACAGGCTCGGCAATGAGAAGAAGCTGCATCTCTTGGCGGCGGCGAGGATGGATATTGCCAAAGAGTTCCTCACTGAGAAAAGCAAAATACTTGACGAAGTCTTCGACCAGGCTCGACAAAACCTGCAAAACCTCCCCGATGAGCAATATCGCGAGCTTATCAGAAATCTAATGCTCGAAGCGGTCGAAACCGGCGATGAAGAGGTCATCCTTGACAAGAATGATACACGCATTGATGAGAAATTTATCAGGCAAATTAATCAAAAATTAGGTCGCGACCGCAAAGGCAATCTGAAACTGTCAAAAGAAAGGCAGCGGCTCGGAGCAGGTTTCATCTTAAGACGCGGAAAGATAAAGAACAACGTCTCGTTAGATGTGCTGTTGGCCCGTGCCCGAAAAGACCTGGAAATCGAATTGGCTAAAGAGCTATTTGGAGACTAAACAAAATGATTTGTCCTCCTATGGTTCTTTGTGTCATTCCTGTGAAAGAAGGAATCCAAAAATATAACTATATTGTGTACTCCTGCTACTTACTTTCACAAGATAAAGTTTCGAATTTTTGTAATTCGGATTTATAGAATAAGACACAAATGGCTGAAGTTGCTGAACAAGCTATTCTGGATTTTTACACATATCCACCTGTCGGCGCCGACGATTGGCGATACGTCTTTCAGACAGCTCAGGTGCGCGTCCTTGAAATGCAGATGCTGACAAGAGCAACTTACCTCGACATGGCTAATGCCCAAAACTTTGAGCAGGCTGCCGACCTGCTTTCGGCCGGCGAATACGCACTGCCGCGAGGTGTTGCTGGATTTGCCGAGATGGAGAATATTTTGAACCAACGAAGGGCAGAGCTGCGGAAACTATTTGCCGTTTTAATGATTGATAAGCCAATCGTAGAGCTGTTCAGAACGCGGGCTGACTTTGCAAACCTGCGCCTGGCAGTCAGGCGAACATTAACAGAAAAGCCCTTGGGAACCGATTACACCAATGATGGTAATGTGCCGCCGGAGCAGTTTGAGCAGGTCTTTGAAGAGGAAAATTACGAGCTGTTTCCTGATTATATGGCCGAGGCCGTTGAACAGGCCGTTTTGGCTTACTACCGAAACAAGGATGTAAGGCAGATTGACCACGCAATAGATAGCGCTCAGGCCGAATACAATATAAAGAAAGCACGCCGGCTAAGCAGCGTCTTTCTGCTCGGACTTTTCAGAACACAGCTCGACCTGACCAACATTCGCACGATGCTTCGCCTAAAATTTACTGACTCCGAGTCCCGCACCAAAACGGCGGGAGCCGAAGCTCTTTTGGTGCGGGATAACGTATTCTTAAAAGGCGGTTTTTTAGAGCTTCAGAGATTAGAACGCGGATTGGAGATTGGCTACGAATCGCTTGCGTCGTTGTTCTTTGTAACACCTTACCACCGCCTTGTTGAGGCGGGCGCCGGCTATCTTATATCGGATAAATCCTTTTTGAGGGCTGAGCAGCAGTGTGAAGAGCATTTGACCGGCTTCCTGAAATCAACGATTCAGATTACAACCGGCCCTCAGCCGATTATCGCCTATTTGTTAATGAAGGAAAATGAAATCCGAACGGTCAGACTAATATTGACCGCCAAAAAGAACAATTTGGACACTAAGCTCATCTTGGACCGCATAAGCTAATGAAGATAGAATGGAACATAAGACAGCCTTTTCTGCTATTTCTGCGAAGGCAGGAATCCGGAGCTAACTAAAAATGAAACCGAACCAGCCAAACCGTCATTCCGAGCGTAGCGCAGCGGAGTCGAGGAATCTATTCTTTAATAGACCTCTAAAACTATTCTGCCTGCTTTTGGCCTTAACGTTTATCGCTGCCGGGTGCGAGAAGAAACCAGCCACCCTTCACGAAGCTGCAGCGGCCGGTGATATCAACCATGTGCAGCGCTACCTTTCAAGAGGCGCCGACGTCAATGCAAAGGACAAGCTCGGCCAGACACCTCTGCACTACGCGGCTGAGCAAGGCCACAAGGACGTGGCAGAACTGCTTATTGCCAAGGGTGCCGATATCAACGCAGGGGACACTGACGGCATCACACCTCTGCACTATGCCGCTGGTCAAGGCCACAGGACCGTGGCAGAACTCCTTATCGCCAGAGGCGCCAATGTGAGCGCTAAATCAACCGCATACTGTACGCCCCTGCACTTTGCGGCGCTTGGAGGTTCCAGGGATGTGGCAAGGCTGTTTCTTACTAAAGGAGCCGATGTAAATGCAAAGGACAAAGACAGCATCACACCTCTGCACTATGCGGCCAAGCAAGGCCATCTGGATGTGGCCGAGTTCCTTATCTCCGAGGGTGCCGATGTCAATACAAAGTCCTATGAAAGCAGTACGCCTTTGCACTTTGCGGCCCATGCAGGCCACAAGGACGTAGCAGAACTGCTTATTGCCAAGGGCGCCGACGTTAATGCAAAGTCCGATGCCGGCTGGACGCCCCTGCACAGAGCGGCCTCTGCAGGCAACAAGGACGTAGCAGAGCTGCTTATCGCCAAGAGAGCCGACGTTAATGCAAAAAACAATAAAGGCCGAACGCCGTTGTCGCTGGCAAACGAGAACAGCCACAAAGAAATCGTTGAACTCTTGCGCAACCACGGAGCTAAAGAATAACGAACAAGTAAACGAGATACGAAACTATGGAAGGAAAGATTGCGGTAATTGGTGATACTGATTTTGTGATGCCGTTTTCGGCACTGGGGCTGGATACGTACGCTACAGGCGATACACCCGACGATATCGCCGAAAAGGCTAAGAAAATAATCGACGCCAAATATGCTCTCGTAGTGGTTGCCGAAAATATTGCTCCGGCGGTTGAAGAGGTTTTTTCAGCCTATCAGAATGCGCCGACTCCTTGTGTCGTGATTGTGCCGTTCACCACCGAATCCGAGGGCTTTGCTACACAGGCACTCGGAGAAGTGCTCAAGTTGGCCACAGGTATAAATATTTTGCAAGATAGTTAAAAAGGATAATCAGCCGCGAAGACACAAAATCACAAAAAAATTATAAGTTTTAAATACTTAGCGTCTTTGTGCCTTTGTGGCAAAAAACAAAGGTCCAAAAAATGAAAGAAACAAAAGCTGGCAGAATAGTCAAAGTCGCAGGGCCCGTTGTCGTTGCTGAAGGTATGACTGGCTCGCGAATGTATGACGTCGTTCGCGTGGGCGGTTTGAATCTCATAGGCGAAATCGTGGAATTACGCGGCGATTTGGCTTCCATTCAGGTATATGAAGAGACCACCGGCATGGGGCCAGGCGAACCCGTGACTGATACAGAAGCGCCCTTAAGTGTCGAATTAGGCCCGGGCCTGATTGAGAGCATTTATGACGGCATCCAGAGACCGCTCAACTTGCTCGTGGAAGCCGAGGGCGAATTCATGAGCCGGGGAAGCGCAATGCCCGGCCTAAACCGAGAAAAAAAATGGCACTTCAAGCCAAACATAGCAAATGGCACAAAGGTAGGTCCCGGTGACATTATTGGACAGGTTCAGGAAACCACACTAATTTTGCACAAGATTATGGTGCCCTATGGTGTATCCGGAACTGTGCAAAATATTGCTGAAGGCGATTACACAGTTGACCAACCAATCGCCGTTTGCACTGCCGAAGACGGGACTAAAACAGAGCTAAAACTAATGCAGGAATGGCCGGTCCGAAACCCCAGGCAGATAAAAAATCGCCTCACTCCGGATATGGTTCTTGTTACTGGTCAGCGGGTCATCGACAGCTTCTTTCCCGTCACAAAGGGCGGTACAGCTTGTGTCCCCGGCCCCTTTGGAACCGGAAAAACTGTTGTCCAGCACCAGTTAGCAAAATGGGTCGATGCCGACGTCGTCGTTTATGTCGGATGTGGCGAACGCGGCAACGAAATGACGGACGTCCTCACGGAGTTCCCGGAACTAAAAGACCCACGAAGCGGCGAACCGCTGATGAAACGCTCGGTACTTATTGCAAACACATCGAACATGCCCGTCGCTGCAAGGGAAGCCTCCGTTTACACGGGCATTACCATAGCTGAGTATTTCCGCGATATGGGTTATGTCGTGGCCTTGATGGCCGACAGCACCAGCCGATGGGCCGAAGCGATGAGGGAGATATCGACCAGGCTGGAGGAGATGCCCGCCGAAGAGGGCTATCCTGCATACCTGGCTGCCCGCATTGCCGCCTTCTATGAAAGAGCCGGTTTTGTAGAATGTGCCGGCACTCCCGAACGCAAGGGTGCTTTATCGATTATCGGTGCGGTAAGTCCGCCCGGCGGCGATTTATCAGACTCGGTCGTCCAGGCGACACTGCACGTCGTTAAGGTATTTTGGTCACTCGAAGGAAGGCTTGCTTACCAGAGGCATTTCCCCGCGATTAGCTGGCTGACATCCTATTCCTTTTACAAGGATTCCTTGAAAGACTGCTTCGAGGATAAAGACCAGGGCCGGGAAATGGAGCAGATGACCATCGAGGCAATGGGTCTTTTGGAGCAGGAGGCCGAGCTGCTTGAGATTGTTCGCCTCGTGGGGGCCGAAGCCTTGTCGCCCAAAGATAGACTGGCACTTGAGACATCAAGGTCAATTCGTGAGGACTACCTGCACCAGAACGCTTTTCACGAGGTCGATACACACACTTCGATGCCCAAGCAGTACGAGATGTTGAAAACCATCCTGCACTTCCACAGGCAGGGACTTACAGCCATCGACGCCGAAGTCGAAACCGCAGATATATTCAAATTGGCCGTCCGCGAAGAAATCGCAAGGGCAAAATATATACCGCAGGCCGATATTACCAAAATCGCCAAAATAAGGGAAACTATCGAAGAGCAAATGAAACATTTGCGGACCTCAGCAGTCGCTTAAATAACCTAAACCGCGAATCGTGATTTCTAAATCGAATCACGCTCGTGCTACGCAGCGCTTCGCAGAGTAGTAAGCGACGAGTTACGAAATAGGAGTTTAGAATGCTGTCAATAAAAGAATATCAAACAGTCGCAAGTATCGCCGGGCCATTGATGATGGTCGAGATGGTAGATGAGGCCAAGTACGGTCATATCGTCGATATCGAACTTGGCGACGGCTCAATACGTCACGGCCAAATCCTACAGGTCGAAAACGATAAAGTCCTCGTACAGGTCTTCGAGGGAACACGCGGCATTGACGTCGAAAGGAGCACTGTTCGCTTTTTAGCCAAGCCGCTCGAATTGGCCGTTTCGCCGGAAATTCTCGGCAGGGTGTTCACCGGCCTCGGCGAGCCGAAAGACAATGGTCCTGCCATCATCCCTGACAAGCGGCTGGACATCAACGGCAGACCCATAAATCCGTACGCACGCGATTACCCGAACGAATTCATACAGACCGGCATATCGTCAATCGACGGCCTGAATCCACTCGTCCGAGGCCAGAAGCTGCCGATATTTTCAGGTGCAGGCCTGCCCCACGACCAGATTACCGCTCAGCTTGCCCGGCAGGCAACGGTACTCGGCAAGGCCGAACAGTTCGCAGTCGTATTCGCCGCGATGGGTATCACCTTCGAAGCGGCACAATTCTTCATCAACGACCTGCACGAGACAGGCGCCATCGAGCGTGCCGTTATGTTCGTAAATCTCGCCAACGACCCGGCCATCGAACGCATCGCGACACCACGATTCGCCCTCACCGCGGCAGAATACCTCGCGTACGAGCTGGATATGCATGTGCTTGTCATCTTAAATGATATGACCAACTACTGCGAAGCGCTTCGCGAAATCAGCGCAGCCAGAAAAGAGGTGCCCGGCCGGCGGGGATACCCCGGATATCTCTACACAGACCTCGCGACCGTTTACGAAAGGGCAGGCCGAATCAAGGAGAAAAAAGGCTCTATTACAATGGTACCGGTTTTGACAATGCCCGAGGACGACAAGACCCATCCGGTCCCGGACCTGACCGGCTACATCACCGAAGGCCAGATTATTCTGTCCCGCTCGCTGCACAGAAAAGCCATCTCGCCGCCGGTCGACGTCCTGCCGAGCCTCTCCCGGCTCAAAGATAAAGGCATCGGCCAGGGCAAGACACGCGAAGACCACGCCGACCTTTATAACCAGCTTTACGCCGCTTATGCCCGCGGCAAAGAAGCACAGGAGCTGGCAACCATTATGGGCGAAGCCGCGCTCTCGGAAGAAGATAAGAAATATATGACTTTCGCCGATAAATTTGAGGCTGAATATGTCTCGCAGGACTATTACGAAAACCGCGAAATCGAAACAACTCTGGACCTCGGCTGGGAGCTGCTGAGCATGTTTGATAATGTCGAGCTAAAGCGTATCGATATCAAACTGATAGAGAAGTATATGCCGAAGTTCCGCAAAGAACAAAAGCCTGAAAAAACTGCTGAAGAAGTCGCTGACGAAGAACAGGACGAGCAGGAACCGCAACAGTAGGCGAACGAAACAAAAGGAGACGCATAGGTGCTGGCCAACGTTAATGCAACAAGGATGCAGCTTTTATACCTGCGTAAGCGGGTGGCTTTGGCCCGTCGCGGTCACCGTCTGCTCAGCGAAAAAAGAGATGAAATATCACGGCAGTTGATTCACATAGCGCGGGAAATCCGGCCGTTACGCAAACGTGTCGAAGCCCAGCTTCTGGAAACGTTTCGTCGATTTATGCTGGCCCGTGCGACGATGGAGCCGGAAGATATAAAGGCCGCCCTTGAAGGCCCCACGAAGAAGTTTTCGCTGACGATTGAATTCGCTCGCGTAATGAACGTAAAGGTGCCGCACTTAACTAAAGAGATGGAAGGCGAGATTATCTGTTATGGCTTTGCAACGACGTCCGGCGAATTGGACGTTGCATTATTGGCTCTGGAACGTGCCTTCGACCATTTGATTGAATTAGCTGAGAAGGAAAAGCAGGCCCGCCTGCTCGCTACCGAGCTTCAGATGACCCGCCGAAGGGTAAACGTATTGGAGCACGTCGTCATCCCCGAACTGGATGAGACGATAAGATTCATCTTCGACAAACTGGCCGAAGCCGAGCGCGACAACACCTCCCGCCTTATGAAAATCACCGACATCATAAGAGCTTAGTACTGGCGTCTTTAAAAGCAGCGTATATGGGAACTGTCTGTATAATTAGCATTTCGTCAAATATGGAAGTAAGGAGTATCGCAGTAAGGAGTATCAAGGATGACTAAGAAAAGAAAAATCAGTGATATTATTTTGTGCGTTGTGTTGCTGGTATTCGTAGCTGCCTGGATTGTGGGATGTAACAACACCGACATCAGTCCTCCGGTTCCGGCAGGACACCATATTGAAAAAGACACCAGCCGCATAAAACTCTTAAACGCACAAAGAAGCATTGTACAGGCAAAGAAAGTTGTCGTGGAAAACCTCACCAATACTCACACAATCGGCTACAAGAGGAATCTTGTGCGGTTCATGGACAGTACTACGGTTGTTGTAAGCCGGGACATGTCACAAGGTGAATTAATCCGGACGAATCGAAATCTTGACGTAGCAATTCTTGGCAGGGGTTACATCGCTGTCACAGATGCACGAGGCGAAATATTATACACAAGATGCGGTACACTGATGCTGAACGCCGAGGGAGAATTGATTCAGCCCAATGGATATGCCCTTGAACCCGTCATACAAGTGCCATCCGATTCCGTACAAATCCACATCGGAGATGATGGTGCCGTAAATTGCACAACTTCTGAAGGTACGTGTAGTATGATTGGGAATATTCAGCTGGCCGTGTTTGACAATGCAGAAGCGCTTTTGTCTAAAGGAAAAAGCCTGCATAAAGAAACAGCGGCATCAGGAATACCTGTGAAAGGAACACCGGGTTCGGAAGGACTTGGAGAGATTAAGGCAGGATTCATAGAGAGTTCCAACGTTAACGAGTCGGAAGAGCTCCGAATCCTTGAAGATTTGGAGATATACGAGAGCCACGTTCAAAAAGCTATAGTTCTTCTCCGTCCGCACTTGTAACTTGTGGCCCGGTTGTTAACTTCTATGTTCCGAGTTCCTTGTTCGATATTCGATATTTTCCTTGTCATTGCGAGCACCTCACCTGATTCTCAGGATGCATGCAAAATAAACTAAAATGTTGGCTGAATTACGCTAACATGTTTCTATTACAACACTTACAAACAACATTGTGCCGAATGCGATTTCTTAGTTCATTAGGAGGAGCGTACGTAGGACGCGATGCGGCAGTCTCACAATAATCAATAGTCACTCATCAATTGTCAATTAAAATGCCCACCCATTTTTGCAGACCAAATTGACTTTTTCAACATTCATAATTTATTTCTTCCGCTTCGCGTCCCTATCTTCAACGAATTTTATCGGTTCCCGGCCATCAGGACAACACTTTTTCCACTTTTTTGAGCAACAAAATCCCCGTAAATCCGTGAATCGCGAGAAAAAACTTTTCACGGCCAGCCGATAAAACAGCTCCTCTTTTTGCCAACCATCCGCAATTGGCCCTATAAACCGCCTCCGGCCAATATATGTTTGAATTGAACAGCCATTCCCGGTATAATTCTATGAACGTCAGGACACATATAAGGGGGGTAAAATGGCTAAAAAGCTCAAAAAATCAGCGATTGTAACAGCGGCGGTTGCTGTCGTTATATCCGTATTAGGGCTGGCAAAATACCTGAATATTCAACCGGGTTGTACGCTTGGCAATAACAATGGAGCCACGCTTATGTTATCCAGCCTCACGCATTTGGGCAAACAATTGCGTGCGTATCTAAACTCCAGGAACCACCTCTCAGCCGTCAAAATAATCTGCGTCGATGCCTTAGGCACTCTAACAAAACCAAATCTGTCTCCCCGAGCGCACATGTCCTGAGTTCTATCGAAGGAGCCGAGGAATCTATTCAAATAATCCCGCGAAGCGGCTCCTCATTTTGAAGTCAGGTTTTGTTAGAGCCCCTTAATATTCTTACTGTTTATATCAAGAGTTTCGCAGATAAGAAAACTCACGGGCTGAAGTCTTCCTAACCCGACCGAACGCCTCAGAACCTCCGGACTATGTGTTACTACAATTGCTTAATACGGATATTGCGAAACTCAAGCTGGGAGCCATGGCCGAGAAAGCCGATATAGCCCTTTTCCCGATGGAGTCCCGGATGAGGCCTGCCATCCATTGTCTCGGTGATTTTGCTTATGTCGGCATCGACGATAATACCACCATTGAGTTTGACCCGAATACGCCCTCCTTTGGCCATGACTTCTTGACAATTCCATTGCCCCACCGGTTTTTGACAGCCCCGTTTTACCGGAACCACGCCATAAATCGAGCCGTGATATTGATATGGTTTCAGGTTTCTATATTGGGCCGCCGTATCATCAAGTATCTGGAGCTCCATTGCCTGATAGGCTGCATTGCCCTGTAAAGGAGCACGAATACCAAGCCCGTTATTGGCTCCCGGCGTCAGCTTAAATTCAAACCGGAAAATAAAGTCGCTATATTCATCTTTCGTATACACATTACCGCCCTTTTGGCAGAGAATCCTGCCGTCTTTGGCGATATAACCTCCGGTATCTCCGGTCCAGCCGCTAAGGTCACTGCCATTGAACAGGGAAACAAAGCCCGCTGCTTTTTCCTCTTTAGTCAGACCTCGCGGGCCCTCATCGCGTGGTAGCTCGCGAAGAAAGATATTGCGGAAATGGATGGGGTCACCGTGACATTGCAATTCGTTTTGACCGGAAGGGAAAATGGGCCGCGAGCGGTCCCAGTAATTCTCCAACACAACATTATTAACAATGAGCTTTCCATTAAGATTTATCGTAACCCGCTCGCCGACCATCTTGATATGAAACGTGTTCCATTGGCCTATGGGATTATCGGCTATCATAGCAGGCTTACTGGGATTTTTCTTATTATTGTAAAGACCGCCGGAGCCAATCTTATGCTGGCCTGGGTCCCAGATCTGTACCTGCGGCGTACCGCGCAGATAGATACCGCTGTCGCCGCGTGGGTTGACAATCTTCCAATCTACCAGTAATTCAAAGTCTTCATAATCCCGCAGCGTGGCTAAGCTGAATCCTTTGCCGTCGAATTTTAGGATACCATCTTCGACATCCCAGTGCTCACGCATGGACTTGTCCGCCTTTGCCTGCTCTTTGGCCAGCGCCTCCGGACTTAATTTGGCCCGCTTAATGGGATTATCGTATGGGCTTGATAAGAGTCCTTTCCAGCCGGTCAAATCCCTGCCGTTAAACAGGGCAACGAACCCTTCGGGAGCTTGATTCAGTCCCTTACTCCCCCTTGCCGCCTGCGCCGGCAGGCAGGCAATCACCACCAATAATAAACAAACCTTATTGAGGTATTTCATCCATTTTGTGCTTTTTCCTGTCTTGTTCATTTCTGACACTCCTTCCTCTTTTTCCTGAATTGACCACGGTCTAATGCTTACCTTATAGGAATCGGCCCAGACGCTGCTAACCCTATTAACGGGAAGTATGTTACCAGAATGGGCCATGAATTGCAACTGCCATAAACACGTTATTTCAGATATTCGGCATCGGACTTCTGTTGCAAGCCTTTGGGGGAAGGGGGGATTGTAAAATTGGCTTTGTTTGGGTTTGTATTGGGTTTGAATTGGCTTTGTTTCGGGTGAAATTGGCTTTGAATTGGCTTTGTTTGGCTTTGAATTGGCTTTGTTTTTCCCGCGTTCACCAAGTGTCTTATTTTCATAATCCTTTGTTAATGCTTTATTTACGTTCATTTGACTTTTCGGGAAATTGGCTTTGTTTTGCATAAAAAGTCTGATTTGTAGTGCGCTCACTACAAATGTAGAGGAGAAATTAGTGAAAAGTGAGCTAAAGTGACTAAAGTGAACTAAAGTTAGATTCTCGATGCTCGTGAGTAGTTCATTGTTTCCTTCGGCTTCGCTCAGGACAGGCTCCGTTGGTAGTTGGCAATTTGGGCTGGATAGGCGGTTTGGGAAAGCCAAATGATTATTGATTGTTGATAAATGATTATTTTTTTTGACCATTTACTATTCCCTAACGATTAAACGTTCACAACTTTGCCTTTCTTGCCAAATAATGGTTTATGTGCGTGCCCCGCACCAATTTCGCTTAGGCTCACGCCTAATTGGTGCGGGACGATTCGTGCGGTTCTCCGCTATATCCGGCGCCTACTGGCGGTTATCGTTTGCCTGCTGGCAAACATAAGATTATATTAATATATTATCAAACAATAGTCAACAAAAAAATAAAAAGAATTCACCGCTGAGAACGCGGAGGGCACAGAGAGTTTTTTAGACAGGATTGACACGGATTCACACGAAGTTTTTTTAGACAGGATTGGCACGATTGCCACATGACTCAAGATAAGAACGGTAACAGAGGCAATAACACCAAGGCCAAGAAGTCGATTAAGAAATGTACAGTGATGTTCAGAGTAAGATTGCGCTTCCACACATATAGTCCTGTTAGGATTGCACTAAGCGGAAAAACCACACCAACGGTATGCCCTAAGCCCAAAGGCGGTATATGGATGGCAATATGAATGATGAGACCAATCAACGCTCCGGGCCAGATTCTACCAGTCAGGCAGTTTACCCGTTCAATTGGATACCCTCGGTACAAGATTTCTTCTACGAAACCTGCTCTGGCTGCCAGTAGAGCGCGCAACCAAATTGGATATTTGGCAAGTGCTGCAACTACCCCCATTGTGCTTGTTGCAATGCCGACGACACGTTCTATGAAAATCCCCAACGTAAGTACCAGTACGAACAGCAATATACCCAACAACAGGGCTAGTAAGCCATCCTTTCGAGTCAAACTGCGAAAACCAATGGACCGGAGCGATTGACGTTCCCAGTACAAAACTACAGCCACTACGCCGAGAGCAATTACCCAAAAGCATATTTCGTTAATTGCCATGTAAGCGGTTTGGCTGACACGTGATACCAGCCAAGGCGTGATGATATACATCAACAAGAGCGGCGCTACTAGAGAAAAACAAAGCACAACAGCAGTGGCGTGTCTGAGCCGACTTTTCATATTTAACGCTCTTAGTAACACTTCTACGACTTTCAATTCCACCATAATATCAAAATCTTCTTATAGCCACAATCACTGAAATTTTAATGACCTTGCGGCTGCAAAAAGTGATGAAAATCCGTACAACCAAAGTATGTAATCTTTTGATAAAAAGATAGGCCTTTGTGCACTTGATTGAAACGATATGAAAATAAAAATCGTGAATGTTAATAGCCAATAAATTCGATATATTTCTTTCATGACTTACCCCATTGATGTTATCCGGCGGCAATTTCGGCTACGGCCACGGAAGAAAAGCCTATGCCCAGCCCTCCGGGAAGGTGAGGCTGTTCAAGGTTGTCGCTTAAATGAGGTTTACCGGGAAAGAGAACGCAACATATATGCAACGGGTTTGTCGAATTGCCCAAAATTAAGTGATAATCCAAGGATTAAAACGGTTGAGTACACCGTTGCCTAAGTCAAATCCCTGTATTAAGCGAAAAAAACACCTATTTGCTTGTCAGTTTTTTCTTGACAGGTCAGAATTTGTTTGTATTTTAGGAGAGTAAAACAGCGGCTGGGATTACTCTGAATGACGAGAAGTTCGGGATGTTATACGGAAACCATATATTCATAGTTCGCAGGAGACAATACAATGATATACTATTTGATATTCATAATCATCTTGTTGGTTGTAGTAATTCTTAGTGATACCAATACCTGGTCACCTTTTCAATCTGAACAAGTGAAAGAGATATGCTCACGCATGACCAGAGGCGAGCGCAGAGCCGCAATTAAAAGAGGGGCTTTGTGGGGGCTTCTCATCGGCATAATCCCAGGTTCAATTGGGCTCATTTGTGGGCCAATCATCTTTAGATCGGCATTGTTAGGTGTGATGTTTTGTGCTTTGATAACTCCTCTTATAGCTTTCGTACTATGGAAAAAGTGGTTGCCACATGTTAATAAATCGCAACAGACCTTCCTTGCTTCCACCGAATGGGCAAGAAGTCAAGGCATCAAAGCAGATGGTATTCGATTATTTAGTTGGCAGAAATGATCGCATGAATGCGGCAATCAGAGCCGCCCAAATAATGTATCAATGCTTTGTCATAATCTGTCTCCTTCGATCTAAGCGTTCTTTCGCAACAAAATTGAGAAAGAAGCCTCTTTTCCTGAATTGACCACGGTCTAATGCTTACCTTATAGCACCTTTCAGACCACCACTATTGATAATCGTTACTCTTCCAGCAATAACTATATAAGGAATCATATAAATTTGCAATAGTAAAATTAAGAGAAGTCAAAAGGCAAACAGGAAAATCCTTTGACGTAAACAAGATTACGCGGGTACAATTCAAACAAATAACAGGCAAAAAATGTGAAAGATTGGGCCTTATTTGCTAAAATATTACGAACAATACATACCTGATTTGGAAGGTGGTCATGGCTATCAGTAAACAGACATCGGAAAAGATTATCTATGGAGTTCTTATAGCAATAACAGTGGGAATAGCAAAGCACATCTATCGCAAACTAAGCAGACCGGCCAATCACATTTTTCTTGCCGTAGTGAATTTGTTCTATTCGATACTTGTCTTTCTGTTATTGATGTCATTTGTTGCCGGCAGAACCAAAGTAATATCTGAAACCTTTCCTCAATTCAGAATCTTCACGAATTCATGGCTGCTTGTCCCATTTGGGATTGTGACTCTTGCCTTCATATATATTTTTCTAATTCTGCTTCTGCGGTGGTATTTTGAAAAGAAACCTTTAAGTGAAATCGCCGGGATTTTTGTGAAGTCTATAGCTAAAGGTACAAAGGCCGCAAAAAATACAGTTGCTGCGGTCGTCAAAGCCGGCGCTGCAGGTGCGAAGAAAGCAGCAAAAAAAATAGGGCGTGGGGCAGCCGCTGTTACACGAGTAACCGTTAGAGGCGTCGGAAAAGGTGGCTCTGTTGTCAAGAAAATTATCACAACTGTAATCAGGAAACCTGTCGGCCAAAAGCCTGAGCAGGAAATTGATTCCGCTCAAGACACGCAGAACCAGTAGCCGACGCGTCGCCAAATCTGAAATTTGAAATTTGAAATCTGAACTTGTGCAATCCGTAGTTAATCTGCCTTCATCAGATTATCATATTCAATCTCGAACCGCAACTTGTGCTTGACTTCTTCCTCGGCCAGCGACAGAAGTGTTTCGCGCGCATCTTCGCTTGTAACTCTTGCCGACAAATCCACGTAGAGTCTAAACGATGATTCTTCCTTCTGCATCGCCATAAGGAGCATGTCCTTGTAATCCATATCGATGTCGGAATCAGTTATCCCGATAGCACCCTCATCTCCAATATCCAGCTCTTCCGTTGCCGTTACGACTCTGCCGGATTTTATGACCTCCAGTTCGAGTCTGGCCTTGTGCTCTATTTCTTCACCGGCCAGGTCCTCAAAGACCTTACGCATCTCGGCAGTTTGCGCCCGGGCCGCAAGTGCCAAATAAAACTTATTGGCGTCCTCTTCCCTGGCGATTGCCAGGTCCAGAATCTCATCATCAGACTCAAATTCGACCATCTTTCAGCCCTTTTTGTAATTGTCCATTCCTAACCGAACCTTACCAGAACAAACCTCTACAACACTATCGGCTTGAAAGCGTAAAATATGCGAAATCTTCTAATGCGTCAACTAAAATCGTCGCTCGTCGCTTGTGAGTCGTGGCTCTTGAGGTACGGCTGCTTAATTTGTATCTTTGACATTTCGTGGTTGCTTTTTTCGTGCAGGCCGGATAGAATATCGACATAATGTGAATTTTGACGGCACACATTTCCGGCAAGGGTTTTCTTAAAAGATAAGGAATAAACAGAATGGATATTTATGTTGGTAATTTGTCATCGGATACCACCCGAGACGACTTAATAGAAATTTTCGAAAAGTTCGGCCAGGTTATAGAGGTCCGTTTGATAACGAACAAGTTCGGCGTTAAATCAAAAAAATACGCCTTTGTCGAAATGCCGTCTGAAGATGAAGCACAGAAGGCTATTGAAGAAATGAACGAAAAGGAGCTCAAAGAACATACTTTGAGTGTCAGCGTGGCCAAACCAAAGAACCCTCGCACACGGAAAACCAAAAGTGGCAAAAGAAAAAAACGAGGCGGCAAAGGAAAACGGGCCGTCTATGGCGGCGAAGACCGGGATGATTCCGTCAGCATCCGTCGCTATCGCCGGCGCCCTAAAGCCAGATAAAAAAAACCGGCAGCGATGAATGATTAGAAACCTGCCGAGGCGCCATTAATTACCGTCAAAATATAAAATTTGTACTGAGCACAACCGAAGCAATCCAGCATTTAACAATTCACCAATTCACTAATCCTCTAATTCTCTGTGTTCTCTTTGCCTGATAATTCAATCTCCTTTGTGTCTTTTTGCCTTTGTGGCTAATTCCGGAAAGTTCAAACCGGCAAACTACCTATGATATTTCTTCGCGGCTTTTTTGAACCTTTTAGATGCACAAGATAGACCTTTACCACCAATTTTCACTAATTCATTTATTTAGTTTTAGTTTCGTATTCGCGCCGGTTCGTGTGAATTTGTGGCTAACTTCAATACTATTGTTCCGGCAGCTCGCGAATCCAGATATTGCGGAATCGCACTGGGCTGCCGTGGTCCTGAAGACTAATCGGCAGCTTGTCTTCATGCCTGCGATACTGTGGGTTCTTCACCTTGTGTCCCGAAGGGCCCCAGTATTCGACATTGTTTTGCACGACAATGCCGTTGTGCAGCACGGTGATGCGGGCTCGGCGGATTAACTTGCCGCCCTCGTCGAACTTCGGCGCAAGGAAGCTGATATCGTACGTCTGCCACTCGCCGGGCTTTCGGCAGGCGTTAACAATCGGCCGGTACTGGCCATACAGTGACGCCGCCTGCCCGTCCGCGTAGGTCCTGTTATCTTTATAATTGTCCGCCGTATAAGAATCGAGCACCTGCACCTCGTACCTGCCCATAAAATAGACGCCGCTGTTCCCCCGGCTTTGACTTGTCCCCTTTGCCGGTGTCGGCGAAGCCCACTCGATATGAAGTTGGCAGTTGCCGAACGATTTCTTCGTCCGAATACCACCGCCTTTCTTGACTATCTCCATATAACCGTTTTCGACCTTCCATTTTAGTTTCCCGCTCACCCATTCCGATAGTGCCTTGTCCTTGCCGTCGAAAAGGACAATCGCATCCGAAGGCGGCTTGGCGGGGTCGTCTTCCGGCGTGATGACCGGCGGCAGCAGGGCCGGGTCCATATCATGCACAGTCTCGTAAGGCGGACGCCTGCCCGCATAGCTGCTGATGGCCAGAACCAAAGCCACTAACAGCAGGCAAACTGAAATCCTCATCACCATGGATTTCTCTTTCATAACTACCTCCCTTTTTCTATTATTAACCGATGTTACTCAAACAATTCCGCCCGGCTACGCCGCAGGGCTTAAGTACTGTAATAATACTCGATTTGCTCTCCCGTTTCCAGTCCTTTTGTGAAAATTCTGACAACTGCCGCTGTATCTTACGAACTTGATTGTTCGGTTTTGTTTTGTCCTTTTACTTAGGCGGCACACAATAGTACAGATATCCCCGTACAAATGACGCCTTCTGATTTTTGCCGTTGACCACCAGCTTCGGCTGACCTCCGATGGGCAATCTCATGGCCCGCATATCACCCTGGACCTCGACTTTGTCCCTGCCGATACGAAGGTATGCCCAGTCGGCAAAGGTAAAGCTCTCGCGGTCACTGGCAAGGGTAAGAGGCTGCTCATAGTTGTCACCTAATCGCAGCATCAGTCGGTCGTCGATTCCGGTATCATACTTACCCTCGATAGCCACGGCCACACCCCCATCTGTTTGCTCAATGGTTCTGAAATCGTATATGTTGGACTTGCCCCCCTCGAACGGTTCATGCAGCGCAACAAAGGTCGTACCGGCAGCTTCACGTTCCGCCGCGATTGTCACGCCGCCCACCTCACTCGGCATCTCCTTATATTGCTGTTGTCCTTTCTCGTCCCTGGATCTTCGCACTATCAGCGGCGTCTGCGCAGTGTAGGCGGTTGTATTGTCCCCGCCGAGCATCTGAAGCCGCACGCCAATCCTCCGCTCATACCACTTTTTCGGAAGTTTCGCCTTGCTTGGGTCGTCCAGCGCACATCTTTGTTCGCAGGTAACGGACCACTGCTTATTCCCCGCCTTGTATGCCCGTACCTTGTTCAGCGGACTTAGGTCTTTTGGAAGTTTAGAGTCCTTCCACCCGTTTGCTTTCTGTACCTGGCCGAGCGCGTGGATGAGCCAATAATACGAGTGCTCCTTATTCCCTGCCAACCGCGTAACGTCTAAGCAATATTCCTTTGTCAGCATCAGGCAGCGCGTCAGGTCCACACCATCGAAGACCTTATCGCTGCGGGCAGCGACAAATTTCACAGGCTTGGTAAATGCCTGGCGTGTCCTTGTTGCGCTCGTGAACTTTGGCTCAGCGCCATCGACCGTTACGCCACAGTGGCTCTGGATACTGCGCGACCAGTCCTGGGCATAGCCCGGCGTAACCTGGCGGTTCAGATATATTGGCCGATTGAAAGCATAGAAGCCCGTAAGAGAGAAGCAGTCGATAACGTTGTGCGCATAATTAGTAGCTAACCTCATCGCCACTGCCGGCGCCGGCGACTCCCAGTAGCTCGGACTCTCATCGGCACGAAGTATAACAAGACCACGCTGCGGCCAAACCGCCGATGGTGCAGGCGGTGCTTTGACCCTGGCCGGGTCAATGGGGTCAAGTCCAAAGAAAAGCGAAGGAAAGTATTTTTCCTCATCCGGCCCACGCATCTGCGCCAGGAAATAATCGAACCCAACTTCCGGCCACCGGGCCTGCCCGATCTCAAACCAAAATGGGACCTGCATCTTCGGCGTAAATCCGCCGTACCCGTCCCACTGCGAGTGCTTGCCACGAACCACACCGCCCCACGCCCCGTGCGCCTTCCACAGCACATTGCCACCAGTGCCGTCAGGCGTATAACCCATCACGATGCTGTACTGAAAGGCCGGGGACGGCAAATTCCACGACTGGCTCGAACCACTCTGCCTCAGGTCGCCAATGGTAAGCATCGGATATTGTGGACGGTTGCTTCCCACATCCACCCGTGGGTAGCCCAGGTGGATGAGGCTTTCGATATGACCACGCATAGTTGCGCCGCCTTTTCCCTTGTACCCGTACCCTAATTCGCCGAGTCCCAATCGTTCCACGGCCCGGCAGTACAAAAGCATCGCGCCAGGCGTCGACCCCATCTTACCGAACTCTTCGCTGTAGAAGCCGCTGTCGCACAGATACTCATCGAAATACCACTTCCACGAACCGTACGCCGCCCACACCTTGCGAATAAGTTTTTCATCCCCCAGCGCCGCAGCCATCAGGTTCGCGCTCACTTTCCATGGCCAGATGATGTTCGGCAGCCAGTTAGTACGTGTGTACTTGCGGGCGTCGTAACGCGAGAAGTTTTTGGAATCGTTGAAGATTTTGGGGTCAAGGATCGTACGCTTGAAAATCCGGTTATCGATATATATACGGAAGCACTCTTCAACTTCCTTCCGCTCACTGGGCGTAAGTGAGTCGTACAGCAAATCATATCTTATCACGTTGATATATTGGGCGGCTCCTCTCGGTATAGCCGACCTTGCCATCCGCATTAGTTCCTTCTTGTCCTTCTCAGCCGCTTCTTTGTCACCCATAACCGCATGCCGAAACAAATTGCCGAAACTCCCTTCGTGCCGCTCCGGATTATTGACTAATTTCTCGCAGGCCGCCTTCGCCCACGCATCAGTCTCGATTTTTTTGCGGATTGTGGCGATGTCTTGTTTGTCCCAGAGAATAAAAGGCCGCTCCATCACCAACGCCGCACTGGATAAGAGCATCGTCCCCACAATTCCACATAAAAACGCCGACCACAATGCCGTGTTTGTGCTTTGCATGTCGCTGATTTCCTTTACTTCCAAAGACCGACTATTTATGAAAACCTCCACGCCATCGAGGCTGATAATTTGCTCAACGACTGTGTCTTTCCATTTTCACGATAATATCGAAATCCCCCGCGAATTGCAACTTCATCCCCAAATCTGAAATTTGAAATGTGAATTCCAAATCCTGTCCCGAACGCAGTCGAGGGGTCTACATTCTCAATTCTACTTTCCCCCATACCCGCATCTATTCATTAACGCATTCACGCATCTACGAGTCACGAATATCTTGGTATCGAGAATCGTGCATCTACCCAGCTATTCCTCTTCCAGCCATTTCTCCGCAATAACTACAAAGTCAAGGAACTTAATTATTCTGTCGTGGTTACGGCGGTGGGGGATCGGGCATCCAGACCTCTACATTAACAGGCGAGGACGTTCCTGGAAGCCCCTCTTCGTCCCATGCCGTGGCTGTCAGAACGTGCCAGCCAAGCGAGTACCCCTGCCAGAGATAATTCCAGCCGTCACTTCCATCCGGGTCCTCGCCCAGCTTCAGGTCATTGGCGAAAAACTCAACACGAACTACAATACCATCGTAGTCGTTTGCCTCAGCCATAATCATTGTCTGCGGCGGGACACCACCAACCATCAGTCGCGCACCGTCATCAGGATACGTTATCCAAACTGTAGGCGGCTTATTCTCTGCTCCATAATCTTCTAACCAGTGTAGAGCCAAAAAGCCTAAGTCCTTGAAGTTCACTATTCCGTCCTTGTCAATATCACCGGCAGGGTAAGTTCTCAGGTAGGGATATGTCTGGTTCTCACCGATGTTCCATACGTTGATAAAATCCCAGTCTTCGAAGGTGGACTGCATCTGCATCTCGGCCGTGGTCTTGCCCGTTCCACCTGTACTTGTAGTCTGCCCGCTGGTTTCAGTATCCCAGAATGAAGCGTCGACCGTGCCCTCACTATATCCTACCAGGCCGCCCACATTATTTGGCCCCGTAACACTGCCTGTCGAATAACAGTTGGTGATTATCCCATCCTGATCATTATCTCCCACCAAACCGCCGACGCCATTTGCTCCCGAAGCATTGCCTAATGAATAGCAGTTGGTGATTGTCCCTTCCTGATCATTATCTCCCACCAAACCGCCGACGTCTTTTATTCCCAAAACGCTGCCTGACGAATAGCAATTGTTGATCGTGGCATGATTATGTCCCACAAATGCGCCAACATTATTTTGTCCCGACACGCTGCTCATCGAATAGCTGTTGATGATCGTGGCAAGATAGTAATTACAGCCCACCAGTCCGCCGATACAACTATTTCCTTCTGTAACACTGCCTTTAACACTGCCTCCAGAATAACAGTTGGTGATTGTTCCTTCCTCATTACGTCCAACCAGGCCGCCGAGAAATGAACGTCCCGAAACGCTGCTCATAGAATAGCAGCTCGTGATTGTGCCAGCTGCATTTTCCCCAACCAGCCCGCCAACGTAATAACGTCCTGAGACTCGTCCACCTTCAACGTAGCAATTAGAAGCAATCCCATCTCTGAGATATCCAAAGAGTGCACCGACAAACAATCCCGCTCCCGCATCAACATTAGGGTCAATCAGTCCCAGATTCTTAATCTCTGCATTAGGATCATCAACGTACCCGAAAAGCCCTATATGCTCCCTGTCGTTTGAATCCCAGGTAAAGTTTACAATCGTATGGTCGTTACCATCAAATATACCGGTGAAGGGATGTTCTACCCATCCTTCATCGTAATAACGCTCCCCTGTAATATTGAACTCCGTCCCCGTATACCCACTCAGGTCGATATCCGCCATCAACTTGAAACACTTGTCCCAGTCATTAGCATCAGCCCCTATAGCCTGCATATCATTAGCGTCACGTATCTGATATGGGTCATTAGGCTCTCCACTACCGCCTCCGTATTTTGCCTGAGCCGACAAACAACAACAGCAGATAACAACCAATACAGTGATTTCCCACAACAGGCTTGAAGTTCTCGTCTCACTCATCCTTTTTACATCCTTCTCCCCATACCTCATTTTCCAGCCGATTTCCGCAAAAAAACACGCCCACACTCGCACAAAAAAGCAAAGAAGTCCTCTCAGAAAAGCCGAATAGCCACCATACCATAGTTCCGGGGACTTGTCAAACCAAAAAAAATGCAAAAATGGGGACAGGGATTCACCTCGTTTTGTGTTTTTGAATTATGAGAATTTGAATTTGCTTCGTATTTCCACCGTAAGGTGTTCTCCCTGGGAGTCCTTACGAAATGTGGAGTGCTTAGGATTTCGAGTTTGTGCGAATTACGCTTCACACTTGGCAAGATTTGCTTTTTTAAAAAAGTTTGGGCTCCAGCTCCAAAAGGAACTGAAGCCCATTTTCCCGGCTAACCGCTTTCCACTACACGTTCGTCCTGACCTTGTCGAAGGACTAATCGCGTTAAGCGGCTCTCCCCAGAAAAAATTAACTAATCGCCTTATAGTTTTGAATTTCTAATTTCGTAAATTCGAATCTGTTTCGGATTTCGTATCTTCCCGTAAACCGTCTTTACACCTCCCTCGGCACGACGAAAGGCCTACGGTACCGCCGCGTAAGCAGTCTGTTGGCTCTCCGATTATCCACGAACTTCTCTGTCTCAGGGTCAAACTTCAGCATCGGCCCAAGCTGGTACGTGCTCTTCGACAAATCCAGACCTAATGTACCCTTCACGGTTCGTTGTATCATCTCCCACGATTTGCCGATTTCTTCGTGCTTCCTGAATACATCGGGCTCCGTTTTGCCGGAAACCTGCTCACCAAGCCTGTAAGAGACGTTACCTAAGTGGCAGCACGCCGACGACAGATGAGCCTCGGCGATATCTGCGTGGAGCTCACCGCGCTTCCGGGTCCGCATGCAGTGTATGAAGTTCTCGAAGATGTTACCGGGTCCCATCTTAACATCAACATCTACCAGCTTTTCACTCTTGTCCGAACCCTTCGGATAGAACTTCCCGCCTTTGATTGCCCCTTCTTCAAGGTAGAACTCATTGGTGACTTTTGTCGGATACTTCTTGCCGTCCACACCGGCCTTACTGTTCAGGCCGATGACCTCGAAAACCAACAACGGTCCGCCAAAGTCCATAATCGTCAATTGACAATTTGGCGTCTGGGCCTGGTCGGTATAAGGCGGATGACCTTCTGTCGAGTTGACCCACCGGCCGCCCATGCTGATTACGCTCTTGGGAAGTGTCCTCTCGGGGATGGCCCAACGCGCGATGTCCATCTGATGCACGCCCTGGTTACCGATCTCTCCGTTGCCGAAATCCCAGAACCAGTGCCAGTTGTAGTGGACCAAATTACCGTGGTACGCCTGCTTCCGGGCCGGCCCGAGCCAGATATCGAAGTCCACGTGTTCGGGCGGCTCTTCGATCGGCCTAAAGCCAATGCTCCAACGCGTCTTGGAGGCGTAGGCTTTGGATACCAACAGTTTGCCGTACTTGCCGCTGGCGATAGCCGCAACCTGCCTGGTCCAACTGCTGCTCGACCGGCTCTGCGTACCATGCTGCACAATTCTCTTGTATTTCTCTGCCGCCTCCACGCACTTGCGCCCCTCAAAAACATTGTGGCTGCAAGGCTTCTCAACATAAACATCCTTGCCCGCCTGGCACGCCCAAATAGTCGCCAGCGAATGCCAGTGGTTCGTCGTCGCAATCGATATCGCGTCGATGTTCTTGTTATCCAACAGTTCGCGAATATCCACATAGGTGTCAACTTTTTTGTTGCGTTTTTTGAACGACTCGGCACGCCTTTCCAGAACTTTCCTGTCAACATCGCACAGCCCCGCCACCCGCACTCCGTCCATCTTATCGAAATTGCCGATGTGCGACCCGCCCCGGCCGTTGATTCCAACAACAGCAACACGAATCTCGTCGTTAGCTCCCCGCACACGGGAGAATGGTGCCAGCGTCAGACCGGCGCCAACCGCTGCCGAACGTTTCATAAAGTCTCGACGTGTGATACGTTTCATTGCTAACCTCCTATCATATTTGCGTCTCGTAATTCAAATACCCGGCCTTACGGCAGGCCAAGTGCTATTAGCAGACGAATTCTCGGCACCTACATCGCTGATACGGCACGAGATTCCTAATAAAGGCAATCGCATCCCAAAAAAGCATAACCGATAACGGCAAAAATTGCAAGCGCCAATTCGAAAAAAGCTCAGGTTTTTTCGAACACAAGTTTTTCCTCTCCCACCCTGTTCTCAATCAAGCCTGATTCCCTGCTGCTGTAGCCACTGTTTCAAATCACCCATTTCGCTGTCGAAAATCTCATTGTCGTAGTCTTCTTCCAGCTTCTGAACATTCCCAGCCAATTCCTCCTGCTCCTGAACAACATCGCTCAATTTCTTTTCGAACTCATCACCGACCGCCCGCAAATCATCAAGCTCAATATGCAGACCCAGAATCCCCACCAGGCGTCTTATCACCGCCTCTATACACTTCGGATTATTGCCCTGTACATAAGCGGGAATCGTCGCTACGAAGCTTGCCATATTCAAATCGTGCTTGCCGGCGTTGGCGGTCAGGTAGGTAATGATACTCGCGGGGCCTTCGTAGTCTGTGAATTTTACCCCGTACTGCTCGAAGGCAGCTTTAACCTGTGCGTCCGAAACTGAGCAGAATATTCGTGGTTCTCGCGTATGAGGCACCAGCCCGGCAACGCTGCCTATGAAATATATCTCTTTAACGCCGAATTCCGCACACAGCGAGAAGATACGCTCCGCAAATTCCTCCCAGTGCAGATGGGGTTCCCTGCCTAAAAACAGTATAAGATTGCCTTCCTCGCTGACAAAAAACTCATTTACCGGAATTCCAAACGTTGTAATCAGGCCGTCCTCTATCTTCGTGTGCGGCCGAAATAGGGCCGCTATTTCCATTGAGCCCGGAAGGCTGTAGATATAGAAGTCATCCGGCTCGATTTCCGCAAATCTCTCCGCGCCGAGCTTGTCAATCAGGCACTTTACCGTTCCCGTCGAGACATTACCGCCGTCCATCCAGCCGGTAAAACCCAACAGCATCCGCGGTTTATCGAGTTTCGGCCTCTCGTAGATATTTAGTTTTCCAGCCATTTTTTCACCCTTCTAATAAAGGATTTTCCTTATATCATATATTTCCAACTTAATCCAGAAAAATCCCTACAATTCCCTGCCCCGCCTGCCCGAATCCCTGTATGTTGTAGGCAGGGACCCATACTCCCCCGAAAAAGTTCTTCTTGACGCCAATTCCCCTTCATGCTAATATTGTCATAAAACTAACTATAAAAAAGGCTATGGAGAAACACACAAATGGCGAAAAAATTACCCTTGAATAAATCATAAATTTTTTTATCATTTACATTGATGCAAAGTTCATAAGGAGCATTACAGGAATGGATTCGCGCGTAATCAAACTAACAACAGCAGCCCATAAACACGGCAATCTAAATATACGTACGTGTGGGCTCGGATTTTTCCCAAAAGGTATTCTTGGGGGCTCAACCAAAGCTAAATTAGGTAACGAAATTACAGTCAAGGCGGAGGGGCTTCCTGATTACATAAAGACAGATATACCTACGGATAGAAATACCGGGCGCCCACGGTGGATATTCCGGAGGAGATCCTGGGTAAAGAAGTTTGTGCGCTATCACAACCTCAAACCAAACGAATCGGTAAGGATTAAGCGGATTAATGAGAAGACATATGAAGTAATTCCAGAGAATAACAATGGCCAAGGAAGTACGAAACAAAGACTAAGGAAAACAACAGGAACAAGGCAAGTTACTAGCGAGGAAAGACGCGTTGAGATATATCAGAAACATTTTGATCCTACCAAAGCTAGTGATGTTACGCACGATACACCACTGGAGCGATTAAATTTGAACTGGCGTGAGAAGGATTTACGAGAAAAAGAAAGAACAAAACATGTTCATCGACTACACCCATATCTGGGAAAATATATTCCACAATTAGTTGAGATATTTCTTCGAAAGTATTTTACTCCGGGACAAACTGTTCTAGATCCTTTTGTTGGTTCCGGTACAACATCAGTTCAGGCGAATGAGCTTGGAATAAACTCCATAGGCTATGACGTATCAGCGTTCAATATTCTTCTCGCTCGTGTCAAAGCAGGTAAATATGACCTAATTAAAGCGCGCAAAGAAGTTTTAGATGTATTAAATAAGGTACGTTTGGCAACACAGATAGATAAGAGACAGGCAAAGCTCTTCGTTGAGGATTTGCCGGATGAGCTCAAAGAGCTATTGAGTGAAACGGACAGTGAATATCTTAAGGAGTGGTTCGCACCGAGAGCTTTACGAGAATTACTAACGTATCGCTACTTTATCAAGATCGGCACATATTACTATCTTGACCTGTTGAAAGTTATATTGTCACGGTCAGCAAGATCAGCACGGCTTACTACTCACTTTGACCTAGACTTTCCAAAGAATCCACAGAGAGGACCATATTGGTGTTACAAGCACTCTAGGACGTGTTCACCAATCAAAGAAGCCTTCAAATTTTTGCGCCGATATAGCCTGGACACATTAATGCGAATTGAAGAGTTTGCACGTGTGCGCACAGATGCTTCCGTGGAGCTTTACCACGCCGACAGCCGTAAAGTGAGAATTCCACCTATAGATGGAGTTATGACTAGCCCGCCGTATGTTGGACTAATCGACTACCATGATCAGCACGCTTATAGTTACCATCTTTTAGGATTGCCGAGAAATTGCCATAATGAAATCGGCCCGGCTTCTAAAGGTAGAAGTGAAGAAGCCAAGAGACAGTACAAGCACGACATTGCTGCTGTTTTTCATCGAGTGCTAGATGCAATGAAATCAGGCGGACACCTAGTCGTAGTTGCGCACGACCGAGCCAATCTCTATTCTGATATAGCGAACAGTATCGGAGTGGAGGTAGAGGATATTGTTAGGAGACATGTTAATCGCCGCACGGGTAGACGTGCTGGCAGTTTTTTTGAATCAGTATATATTTGGAGGAAACGATGAATATGTTGAGGAATTTTAAAAATGGCCGATTCCAATAAAATGAAGGATTCGATCCAATCTGTTATAAAAGAAATGATGGATAGGGTCATGAATAAGGTTCTCATAACAGATCCCTTCATAAAGGAGCAACACCATGCAAAAAAACCTCTTTATGCTGCACTCGTTCCAGACGAGATATTCAAAAGTTCACACTTCGAAAGAAGATTCGTAACTCCATTTGGCAGTGCATGGGAGAAGCTTGCTATAGTAGCGGCTAATGAGGGATTGGGATGTGGGATTAAAAGTCATTCAATTCATGGAACAGTCAAGGCTGAGAGGCTGAGACGCATTACAGAAATTCTTAATGCTCTTGAACACGGGGGGCGTGTAAAAGATAGGAGGAGGCCAGATTGGAATACAGAGCTTCCGTACGTTTTGGAAGGAGGCGGTGAGGATATTCCTGTAACTGTGATTTGTGACGTCTATGCGGAGGACAAAGAAAAAGGTAAAAAATATGCTTTTGAGCTTAAAGCTCCTCTTCCCAATAGCGATCAAACTAAGGTTAGTAAGGAGAAAATATTCAAGCTGTACAGCATGGTACCATCACAAGTAGACGAAGCCTACTATGCTTTGCCATACAATCCCTACGGGCGTAGAGAAGATTACAACTGGAGTTTCCCAGCCAGGTGGTTTAATATGAAGGAGGATAATGTAGTTCTAATAGGTGATGAATTCTGGGAAAAGATAGGGGGATTAGGTACCTATCAATCATTCATTGAAGCAGTAAACGAAATCGGACAAGAATATAGAGACAGGATATATAGAGAATTTCTCGGTATTGAACCCCCCGAGGAAGAAGGATTGCAACTTTAACACTTCCTATTTTTCATGCTAAGAAAAAACTAGGTAATAAACTAAGAATAAAAGCTAGGAACAGGAACCCGGCGGCTGGCCAATAAAGTAATTTGAATACATATTAACTTTTTGGAAGCAATAAAAATGGCACGAAAGAATGAAGCTGCTGATTGGTTAATTAGAGGTTATTCAATTCCAGAGATCGCCATGAAAATGGGTATTTCACCTATTTCAGTAAAGCTGTATCTATGTACGGTGGTTGGAGAGGGAAAAATTCAACGTTCCGATATATTTTTCAGTATTTCACCTAACAAGAGAAAAGCAATTGAAGAAATTGTAGGAAATTCTCAGGAATATCAAACTTGGGAAATTCAGAAAATTCTCGAAAATAATGGCTATGTAGTGTGTAAAGAAGAATTAGATATTTTTTTGATGTTGCGGGAAAAAGATGCTTTGCTTGGTGATATGTATGAGTATATCAGGAAAATTGAGCTAACATTACATGATATGCTCAAAAAAGTATTTGTTGCAGAATTTGGTGGAGACTGGTGGCGTAAGGGTGTTCCTTTGAGTATTCGTAAAGAATGTGTTGCCCGAAAAGAAGAAGATGAAGAGCCAGTAAAAGATCCTTATTGCTATACTACGTTTATTAACTTGAGTGTTATTATTGAAAGAAACTGGAAAATATTTAGCTTAGTGCTACCTCCAAAACTTACAATCAACAAAAAAACACTGCTTAAAGAATTTGGAAAAATTAACAATATCCGTAATAGGGTTATGCATCCAGTAAAAACGCGTGAGCTCACAGAAGAAGAATTTTATTTCGTACACGATTTTCATAAGAAAATTGAACGTAGCAAGTGGCAACCTCCCCCAACCAATGTCAACGAAAACACAGAATCCTAAGAACATCAGTATCGACGAAGCAATCGACGCCCACGGCGCCTGGCCAGATGCGTTTAACACATGATGTTAAGAAATCGAGATTGTTTATATGACCTTAAAAGAGATAAAACAACAAAAAAAAGAACTAACGAAGATATTGCAAAATGACTCTGCCGAGCAGAGGGTTATAGATCTTGTGAAGCTTGCCCAACAAGTTGGAGCGAGTACTCTAAGGATGGGACGAACCACAGCCGACGTTAACGAAGTCCCCCAAAATATTATAACTGAGAGTGAAATCGTGCAGAATATAAATATGGCGTTGCAGACTGCCTCGATGCTTGTAATGAGCAAAGCCGCTATTTGTGCTGCTATAACTGCCGTGATAAGTGCATTAGCGGCATGGGCCGCGGTCTTCGCGAATTTTTTGCGAAGTTATTCAGCGAAACCATAAGAATCATGCAGCAAATTGATGAAACAATCGACACCCACGTCGGCTGGCCAATAAAATAAAAAAAAGGGAAGAAGAATGGCAAAAGCAAAAAAAACAAAAAGAAAATCAAGAGCAATAGTCCAAGGTCATTTGGAAAGAATTAACAGTCAAGTTTTCGATAACTACCGAGATCAAATAACCGAGTTGATTGGTAAGAACCATGGTGTTTATGCTCTTTACCGACGAAATAAGCTTTACTATATAGGTTTGGCAGCTGACTTAAAAGGACGTATAAGAACACATCTGAAAGACCGCCATAAAGGTAAATGGGACCATTTTAGCCTTTATATAATTCGCAAGGAAGATCACATAAGAGAGGTTGAGTCACTATTAGCAAGAATAGCAAAACCACCAGGCAATAAACAAATGGGCAAATTAGGCAGGTCAAGAAACCTTTTGCCATTTTTGAAACAGATTGTAACTTCGAAAGTCAAGCATGATATTGAGTTTTTATTTGGAACTCCAAAAGAATTACAAAAAAGAAAAAAGAGAAAAGTAAGGAAGACAAAGGGGCATCGAGCAAAACGTCCTCTTAAAGGTCTCTTTCCAACCGGAAAGATGATCTATCGCAAATACAAAGGTAAAGACTACAAGGCTTGGATCTCTGGTAATGGGAAGATCAAGTACAACGGAAAATGGTATGATAGTCCATCGGTTGTTGGCAGCGTAGTTCGTGGCGGAAAATCGACCAACGGGTGGCGGTTTTGGAAGTACAAAAGCAAATCTGGTGAATTAGTTGAGCTCGCAGTACTGAAAGAATAATCGACACACACGGCGGCTGGCCAATAAAATAGAATTCTTTTATCTCAGCCTGCCCTGAGCATAGTCGAACGGGACTAAAAGAATTCTACCCTGAGCTTGTCGAATGGGTCTATCCTGAGCCCAAATTTTCTAAAATTTTACTTGATAATTAACATTTCCTGTTGTATAATATCTATCAAACTAAATATTGGAACTTTGATACACGCAAAAATAAGTTCAAATTCAAGGGAAACCACGAACTATGGAGCCTGTCCTGAGCAAACCCGTCCTGAGTTCTATCGAAGGAGCCGAAGGAAACAATGAACTACTCAAAAGCATCGAGAATCAAACTTTAGCTCACTTTAGGCACTTTAGCTCACTTTTCACTAACTTTTCCTCTACAACTGTAGAGAGCGCACTACAAATCGCTCATTTTATGCAAAACAAACCCAATTTCCAAAAAGCCCAAATGAACGTAAGCCGAGTATTAACAAAGGATTACGAAGATGAGACACTTGGTCAACGCGGGAAAAACAAACCCAATTCAAAGCCAATTCAAAGCCAATCAAACCCAATTAAAGCCAATAAAATGCCAAAACAAACCCAATACAAACCCAAAACAAACCCAATTTCAAAGGCAAAAAATGCTGATTCCGTGTCCTGTCGGCGAGTGCCCGGCTGTTGTGGGCTTTTAGAAAAGTGTCATTTTTAAGAAAGGCGGACAATTTAGATGATAGGGATTTATGAATGATTGTTTCGAGGCAATATTACTACTGCGGGTATATCGCTGTTCTATAGCGAGCCTGGATGTCTTTTTAGTTTCTGGGTGAGCGTCTATTTCCGACGGGCTTTTGTCTACGTGACCGCATCATACCAATTGTGCGTTGCGTTCTGCCTCTTTTTGGGACATCTCTGATTTCAAACCTACTTTTTTTTGCATTTCCTTTAGAAGCAGGTTTTTTTCCTGGCTTGCCTTCCAATCGCAACAAAGCGCTTTTGCATACGCTTCTGGTGTCACTGCTACGGTATTTGAGCCCCTGCTGTAAAACCTCCAGGGCCATTTTCTTCATTCTGCCGCGCATGTTTCGGAGGCCGTACGCCGCCGCGTTTTTTGTGGTTATGTGAGAATTGCTAAACAAAGCCGCTTTTAAGATTTCTAACCCATCTTCCTGCATCCATGACAGGTTAAAAGCGGCCTGCCGTCTATTCGAGGCGTTGGATGAATATAACTGATCCCGCAGCTTCTCAAGAAGCCTTATTGACGCCTCGTCCTTTTCTCGGCCTGAAAGTTTTCTTTTTTCTATCTCCATATAGCCTCCCCTTAACTTATCGGCAAGTGCAAGCAAATTGCTGAAGCTGTTTTTGTTTCTCCTGATAAGCAGAATAAAATTGTCTTTCTATGTTATCCTGCCAAATAATTAAAAAATCCCCTATCTTATCAATCACGCGGAGGTTCTATCCTCAGTACACTCCGGGCCCCGATACTGTCACCTCCCTCATTTCCTCCTACGCAAAGCCAGATCCCTTTGTCTTACTAAACATACATAGGCACTGCGTTACACAGGATTAGTGCCATACTCCTGTTGGGCCATTACTTAAAACCCTGCTTTCCAGTCTACCTGATATTCTAATAATAGATAGTTGAATTGTCAAACGATTTACTTAAAGTGGTCGATTTTAGGCAAGAATCCACCGTAATTGTATGTAAAATAAGCTGTTACGTTGTATTTCAAAATGTAATTTTTTCATAAAAAATTATTTTGTGGTATTTTTCGGGTCATACGCAGCAAACAAATCGGCGAATCCAAGTGGATTGTTTGGAAAAAACAATGCTTTCGTAATGTCACCGCCTCCTCGTCCCACATCCAGCACCAAAAGAGTTCCGGACTTCGACGGTGAGCTCAGTCGAACCGCTCACGCCGTTTTGGTGCGGGACAATTGGTGCGTGGCAAGCCGAGCAGTAAGAGTGTGGATGGCCCGGGGATTAGATATAATTATGTTACTTCTGATTAGCGAGCTTCCAGACCCTAACTGTCCCATCACGGCTGCTTGAGACTATTCGTCTTCCATCCAGGCTGAACAAAACTGAAAAGACCATATCCTCATGCCCATGCAGGGTCATTATTTCCAATCCCTTAGCCGTATCCCAAATCTTTACCGTCTTGTCTAATCCAGCTGAAGCTATCCGCCCACCAGAGGGGCTAAAGGCCACAGAGTAGACCCGACCTTCGTGTCCTGAGATGCTCTTGATTTCAGAGCCATTCTTAGAGTCCCACAATTGAATAGTTCCATCATGATGTCCAGAGGCAATCTGGCTGCCATCTGGACTAAAGGTCAGATACCCCGGGCACTTAATCGGCCCATGAAGCGTTGCTATTTTCTCTCCACTGACCATATCCCTTATCGAACTTCCTGTTACAAACCGTTTTCTGTCTGGGCTGCAAGCTACGGAAGATAATACACATGACCCTTTGTCATGGAATTGCATCATTAGCTTGCCACTGGCAGCGTTCCATATCTTGATGACGCCGCCTCTGACAGTATCAACTCCCACGAGATACTTGCCATCCGAGCTGAAAGCTGCGGCGGTACAGGAGTCCTTTGAGTTCTCCAACTTTATCCGCTCAGAACCAGTTTCTGAGTCACACAGCTTTATTTTCTGGTCGTAGGAACCAGAATTGTGACCAACTGCTGCAAAGCTGCGACCATCAGGACTAAAGACTACGCGTCTGACTCCAGGGCTAAGACACTGATACAATGAAAGTTTTTCGACATTAGTTTCCAAATCCCATATTTTAACTATTCCACGAGAGCTTCCAGCGATGAGATACTTTCCGTCAGGACTAATGTCCAACGAGAAGACGGCGCCAAGATTACGACTAAGGATTCTCATTTTCACATCTGTTGGACCCTCCACGGTGTCCCATACCTGCATTTGCTTTTCGATGCAGGCCCTCTCTTTCTCAGAGGCACAACTTGACAGCAAGAGCAAAGCTAAGGAAATAATGTTAAAAAAACGAGTCGTTCGAAATCTGTATTTTCTCATATTACATCTCTCACCACTGATACAGCGACCAAACAAATACAATTCTATGCTTCTCGGGGCTAAAAAATCAAGCGGAAATAGAGTCGATTTTTTTTGTATTTCGTCCTTCTCACCATCACCGCACCAAAGCCGCATATCAGACAGGAGCGGAGAGGGGGCTTCTGGGCGTAGTGTTGTTTTGCCAAAATCCGAAGGAAAAATTTGGCCTGTTTTTCGAAAAATAAATTGATTGGGAAATCCTATTTAGTCAACACCAAATCTGGCCGATAAAATTGTCAGGGTGCGACATGATAACAGAAAACCTGACCATACAAGGGCTACACATTATCTCCTTGGCGCTAACACCAATTGAGTGGTGGGAAGCTGCTAAGCGTTATTTTACCACTGCCTCCGCAGCCGAGACGTGGTTAACAGTATTCGAGGTGGTTGTTCTAATCATATCGGTCATACTTCTGTTCCTGGTAATCGCCAAGAACAGACATTTTGAGCATCGCCTTAAACAGAAAATCGACGAAATCAAACGAGAACCGGTAGATGTCCTGGAAGACATAACAGACGCGAAACCACCAAGGAAGAAAATCCCAGGCTTTAATCCTCAAGAAATGAAAGCCTTGAGTAAGTTAGCCAATCGCCTACGGTAACAATGGTTCTGACTACCCTCAAGACGAGAACGGCGATTCTACGGGCGTAAAACTTCTCTGAGAGATTCTGTGGGTGTGGGCTATCTTAACCGCGTTTTCTTCTCACCATCACCGCACCAAGGCCGAGCAGTGAGAGCGTGCAGGATTAATACTCTACAATGCTCGATTGAAGCCAGTTTCCGGCAAAGGCAGCGAAATCTGCCATATCGACTATCCCGTCGCCGTTGAAGTCTGCCTTGTTAAGAGGCTTATGCTTGCCACGAATAATAACACAATCGCTTCCCTCTATACGTGTTTCATCCGACAACACAGCGGTAAGCTCCAACACCAATTCATCACCATGGTCGACCTCACCTATCGCCTCCACAATCCTTTGCGTTTCGAATTTGAGTGTCAGGTCAAGGAACCCATCAGGGCCTTCTGTAGAACATTCACACTCATTACTGTCTGATACTGGTGTAGCTACATCTTCAAAGCTGCTTCGGATTGGTGCAACACCAGCCAGGCGAATAGAAGCTGCGTCAATACTGCTTACGTCAAAATCTTCCGACCCTAAGACGGCCACAGGCAGAACGCCGCGGCTTTTTACATTAAGCGGATTGGGACAAGAGCCAGGTTTGATGTCTATAGTGACCGGTATCGGTTTCAGAAACGGTCTTAGGAAAGGATATGTTTCATTTTCAATAATATCCCAAACCTCAACAAAATCCCAGCTTACGAAAGTGGCCTGCCGCATCATTTTTGCTGTGGTTTTGCCGATTCCGCCTTTACTTGACGTTCTGCCGGATGTATTAATATCCCAGTAACTATCGTAAGTAACACCGCCATTGAAGTTATAGCCGATTAAGCCACCACCTCCGCCCGTCACTCGTCCAGTTGAGTAACATCTTTTAACATATCCGCCTTCCGGATAGCAATTATCGCCGACTAATCCGCCGACTTTATGGTAACCTTTTACATTTCCTGTTGAATAACAATCAATAATGACAGAACCGTGGCCGTTATAGCCTGACAATCCACCGACCTGCCATGCACCGCTTGTAACATCTGCGATTGAGTAACACTGTAAAATTGAACTATCTTCGCTACTTCTCCCAACGAGTCCGCCGACCCTACTATTTACACTCCCAGACTCAATACCCGTAACATTGCCGCTGGACCAGCAATGAGAAATCTTTGCACCACCACTGTAGCCGACTAAAGTACCAACATCACTGTAACCGGTTATTTCAGCATCAGCTAAGCCGACATTTCCTATCTCTGCGCTCTCACGCAGAAGGCCAAATAAGGCAACGAAGTCGGTTGACGGCTTATGAATGAATAATCCTGTGATAATGTGTCCCAATCCGTCAAGTGTACCTGTAAAGCCTGTTGTAATATTTCCAACAGGTTCAAATCCTTCGCCGCCATTCCAGCTTGACGTGGCAGAGGCATCTATATCACCGCCTAACACATAGTAAGCACTTAATTTATCCTGCATTTCCTGAAGCTGCTGGACAGTTGTGATCACGTAAGGTTCTGGTTCTGTTCCTGAGCCGATCCCGCTAAAGGCCCATGCTGACCCGCACAGCCCCAAAACAACCAGCACCGCCATTGCCGATACAAGAATTGATTTGCTTCTCATTTTTTTCCCCTCTTGAAATATTATTATTTTTCCGTCCACAAAAAAGGGCACTACTACATTTAAGCCCCGCAAATCCATTGCAGCTTATTTTCTATCTTCGTTACTTTTCTTCATCAGTGAAAGTGCCATAATTGTATGTTTTCAGCGAAGAAGGTCAAGGGAAAAATAAAGCAAATTCTTTTAGACGGGATAACAGGACCTACCTCTCGACTGAGCTCGGGACATGCTTGAAAAGCAGGCAATTATTAACGGATTATTTTCCACAGAGAAATGGTGGTCACGGCCCACGAATCGGCCCTTGGTTGGCAAGTTCACGTAAGTCCTGCAATGACAAAGAGGACCAGAGTTTTTCGGGGGGACAGGCGCCCACAGGTGCAACCGAACTTTTCCGCAATTATCTGAGACGCTGTTGCTGGTGCTACGGGCTTAGTAGTATGGGTTTTCATACCAGATGACACCCAATCCTGTACTACCACTATACTCATCTTCTTCACAGGTTAATACGTCAAGGTCGCCGTCGCCATCCAAGTCCAGCAATTCAATCCGGTCATATTTAATCCCAAGCTCATCGCCGCTGATATCATGGTGTATCCACGTCTGGTCGTTTACGTCATTTGGATATGACAGCCAGCCCGCCCCATATTTGCCATCAGCGCTTGTACAAGTAAAAACGATATCCTGTCGGCCATCTTTATCGATATCGGCGACGGCAACGCCTTTTGTGACTCCAGTATTAATGGTGTGGTTAATGTCGTGCCGCTGCCATAGCAGCCCGTTTGGGTCGAGGCGTCGAAAATACAGCACGCCCGGGTCAATGGCGACGACGACATCATCCAGGCCGTCCTGGTCTAAATCGGCTATCTTCATAAACTTAGGTTCCTGTTCGGTGTTGGCGATGAAATGATTTGTCCAGGGCAGATACAGGTCGGGCCCCGGGCCTGGATTTTCAAGCCAGCGGCATCCCTGCGTTGCCGGTACTTTTCTGTCAGAGACGACGACGTCAAGGTCGCCATCACCATCCATATCACAGGTGATAAGAGACATAATCCATCTGGCATCAGAAATCTTATGATATTGAAAGTCAGCGAGAGAACGAGGATTGGCCGGAGCTTCGAACCAACCAACCTCCCCGCTGGTGTCTTTGGTGCCGGCTACAATGTCGATGCCATTTATGCCGTCTACCTGCATAGCAGCGCAGAAATACCATCGGATTAGGCCATCGGACTCAGGGATGACTTCTGTCTGCCAACTGTCGGGATCCAAATAGTCATTTGCATCAGCCGGTGCCCAGTTTACTAATAGCTTTTTTGTGTCACCCTCGCAAGAGCTGACAACATCAACAGCACCATCATTGTCAAGGTCAACGAATACGGCGTCTTCGACATTTGGTGTTTGTCCTACGGTAACTGCCGGCCATCGCTGGTTCGCGTCTTCGTATCCAGGATGGAGATAGACTCTCGTAATCCCCCCCTCCTCCCAACCGGTAGTTATATCCATAAGGCCGTCATTATTGATGTCTGCCAGCTTTACTCCATCGGCACCACTTGAAGAATCATCAATTATATTAAGTATCCAGGGACCAGCCACGAGGTTTGAGTCAAGCCAGCCGGATGCTATTCTCGCAAAATCAGCAAAATTAACTATGTCATCATTGTTCAGGTCAGTGGAATTAGCGTCAGAGGCGAGCCAGTCAGATGCGATGAGCCCTAAATCTTCCATATTAATCTCACAATCACCGTTGATATCGTTTTCGACTGGGCCGGTACACATAGGCTGTAAACCGGCGTCGACAAAACAGTCGCCGGTAAGGTCAGCCGATGGACAATCAGCAAGGGCAAAGACACTTGAAATTATAAACACAATAAAAGAAATAAGAATAGCTATATTTTTCCACCACATGGTTTGTTCCTCCTGATTATAGCCTCAATTTGGTGCTTATATCGGCTCAGCAAAGCCGCTGGGCTCCTTCTCCCGTACAATATCAAATCTGTTTGAAAAATACAAGCTTTTTAGCGTTTCTTTCTTATCATCCCCAACCCAAAAAGCACGACGCTATATCGTGCGACTTTAGAGACCGTAAATCCGTTGCAACGCTATTTCTCCGTACATTGATTTTCTCCATCGGCGAAAGTAAGGCAATTGTATTTTTTTGCGGAGAAAGTCAAGTGGAAAAAAGCAAATTCTTTTAGACGGGATAACAGGACCTACTCCTCGACTGAGCTCGGGACATGCTTGAAAAGCAGGCAAGGAACAACGGATTATTTTCCACAGGGAAATGATGGACACGGCTACACAACCTAACTGCGCGGGCACAGGCCTCGCAGGAATGACAGATGATGAGTGATTGCCATCCCCAAGCCCTTTGGGCTTGAGGCTGCCACCCCGTCTAAGAGACAAAGCCCACGTGAAACGTGGGGCTAAATAATAGACCCCTCGACTCCGCTCGGGGTGACGAATGGAAATTGAGTTGGTAAATATGGGTACATGCTTGTGGCAGGTCAACGCCAGGAATTCGGACGGACGGTATCTCTTATTACATTAGCTATGCGGCTTGCTCTTCGGCTGCCCTGCTCCGGGCCCCATACAGCCGCGGTTCCGCGTCCTGAGCGCCTTCGGCTCCCACGGCCGTAAATCCCCCCATTTAGAGCCATTCGGCCTCTTCCGCCCGCATACACTCCCATCGGCCAACCTCCGCCGAGGCCGGGCGCAAAGCCAAAACGAGCAGGCCTCGCCAACAGGTCGCTAATGTCATAAACCCGGGTTATCATTTTGGCAGGTAAAGAATCTTTTGTTGCGATGATAATTACTCCATGCTCAACTACATAGCCCAGCTCGGCAAAGCTGCCGGAAACCGCCATCAACAAAATCTCCAGGCCCGTACGCAGCCGAATCCTGGGGACACCGTCAATTCTGATGGGCGTGTCCCGCTCGATATTCGCATTTTCACTCAAGTCCCTCCACAACACGACTATCCTCAATGGAGGCTCGGCTGAATTGCTCAAGAGGTCAATCGCCTCGCTAAAAGGCGTATCGAGCGTAAGAGAGGAAAGGTCAACAGACTGCTGTAATTGATTGTAAACAGTCGTGTTACGCAGGCGGATTCTCGCAGCTCTGCTATGCGCGTATTTCGGTGAAACTTTTACCGACTTCTTTTGATAACTGTTTTTCCCAGCCGCCAAAGCTCCGGTATTGCAGAAGCCTAACGCGTAAAAGGCCAACATGATTGCAATTGAAAGCCAGATATTTTTCACATTTGCCATTATACACCTTTCCATAGGTTTTGTCTACTGCTGTTCACGCTCCATGATATAAATATTTGCAAACTGAATGGGGTCGCCATGATGCTGCAGCGCTATAGGCCCACGTTTTGGAATTCCCGGAAGGCGAGCATTTCGAATCACAGTTTTTCCATTTAGTACGACGGTAACACGGTCACCGATAGCTGTAATCTCGAAGCGGTTCCATCGGCCGATGGGATTGTCGGCATTGAGGATTGGCGTTGCAGCCTTTCGCACTTCCGGCGGCATATTTTTGTCCGTTCGATAGCCCCAGATTTCACCAGAGCCGACCGGCCAGTTCCAGATATTTATCTGGCTCTTGGAACTGCCGCGCAGGTAAATACCACTATCACCTGCGTCCTGCACGGTAGCGGTCAGTCCTTTTCCGTTCGAGTCGGCGGCCTGTGAGCCATCGGGCAGAATCACGGGTACAGCTTCGTTTTTCGGTTTGGCTGGAAGCCGCCAATCGACGATGAGGGTGAAGTTTCCGAATTCCTCTTGTGTCCACAAGTTTTTATCCTGTGCTTCGCTTTTGCCATCGTAATCCAGGACCCAATTCTTTGCCCGCCAATGTCCCTGGTGGCCCCTGGCCTGCTTGAAGCCTCGAAGGTCCAGGCCATTATAAAGGGAGCGAAAGCCACTTTCTTTCTTTGCAACCTCGTCAGGAGGCGGATTTGAGCTGGGCAGCTCGCGAATACGAATGTTGCGGAAGTGGACCTCGCTTCCTTCGGCTTCAAGACAGATATATCCTTTGCGCGGCTTTAATTGAGAGCCGCGAGTGACCACTTTGCCATTAACGGCAAGGGCGACTGCTCCATCTTTACTCTCAAGACGATAATGGTTCCATTGGCCGGCTGGTTTGCATCGCCGTTCACTTGGCAGAGAGCGCATCCAGCCTGTCGGATGAGGCTTATCCGGTTTCATAGTAGCGCCGTGGATGGCAAATACATCACCATGGCTTGTATAATTTTCTGTGTTGCGCCCATCAAGAATTTGCACCTCGATGGAACGTGTGAACGGCTGGCCCGGAGCGGTGAAAGGGTCGGAATGAATAAATAAACCGGCGTTGCCTTTCTCTTTCATGTGACGCCATTCCAGCTCGATGACATAATTTTCGTATTGCCTTTTGGTCCGCAGGACGCCGGTTGGGATACCGGTGCAGACGACCATCCCATCCCGGACGGTCCAGGTTTCCGGCGCGCAATTGACATTTACCCAGCCGTCAAGATTTTTTCCATTGAATAAAGGCACAAACTCCATACCAGCCCCATCCAATTCCTTTATCATAATATTTCGCAGGGTGATATTTCCGTTTAGGTTTTGAAAGCCGATGTGTCCTTTAAGCGGACGTTTGGCCAGAGCCGGGCCTTTTTGCTGCCGAGCTTTTGTTTCGCGGGAGAGGTCGGCGTCGATTATCTTTTCGCCGTTGAGCACGATTGTCACCCGGCTGCCGCGGGCCGTAATCTGCCATGAGTTCCACTGGCCGACCGGGTTGGTGGCAACCTTGCTCGGGGCAATCTCATCGTAAATCGAGCCGGTACACTGCTCAGTCCTGGCGCTGCCACCGTAATAGACCCGATCATCCACTACCTGAATCTCCATTGCGGTATAGGCGGGGTCTCCCTGAGGGGGAAAGCGCAATCCAATGCCGCCGTTGCTGCCACGGGTTACCTTGGTGTCGAGCTTCAAGACGAAGTCGCTGTATTCTTTTGTCGACCTAATCCAAGTGCGTTTGTTCAGGCCGTAGAGAACGCCGCCTTCTATCTTCCACGGTGTACCGCTGACCCTCTGCGGCGTGGCCACATCCGACCAGTCGCTGACCTTCCAGCCGGCCAGGCTGTCGCCGCCGAATAAAGGCGCAAAACCTTCGTCTGCGGCCAGCAGGATTTTGGCGTTACCTGCAACTATAGCGTATCCAATCACGCCAATCAGAAAGACAAAATGTAATCGTCTCATCGTAAAACCTCCCTTATAAATGTTTGTTAAGTCTACTGCAAGGATGCATCTGTACATCCTTCTTATTTCTTATTCCGGTAGTCGGTTACAAGGTCTCCAAACGGCGCAAGCAGCTTATATTTGTTCCTCCATGTTGTATACATAATTCCACACGCCCCGGGGGTATGCTCTAAGGCTTCAAGCCATCCTCTGGGATTGTCAAGGTTATCGCCATCATAATAAGCGCCCGCTAAAGTTTTGAAACCCAAAGAAGAGAAAAACTTAAGACTCTCAATGCGCTTTCTGTAATACCAGCAAACGATGACGAGGTCTTTGGGTACGTAGTTCCAGGAGCCTGCAAAGTCACCTTCAACGAGGTAGTAATTGTCATGAGCATTGTGGTTTGGGTCAAGCATGTCCGACCATATAAGAACCTCGGCATCCGGATTCACCTCGCGGATTATCTCGACCTGTTTCGTTACACAGTCCCCGAGTATCTGCGCCATTGTCATTTTGCGTTTTTTGCATGCCCGGCACGTTCCTCCGGCCCTTATCTCGTCCATGCTGAGCAGATACCTGGCCGGCGCAAGGTGCTCATGTATGAGTTTCGCCTGGTTTTTCCAAATTTCATAAACTTTTGGTTCCGACATGCAGGCAGTAACCTGACCTCTGTTTATTGCCATTCCATGGTAGTAGGTGACTCTTAAATGCTCACCATTCTTAATTGTGCCTGCCGGAAGTATCTTTATCGCCGGAGGGTCATGATCGAATCTGAAGTTCAGTCTCTGGTCTGTTATCGCAGCGAAATCCTTACCTTCCTTATAAATCATTCCTGTCTCTTCGCTTCTAACCGTTACAGGCGTTCCGGGCCGTCTTATAACATTAAGAAGCCCAACTTCTTCGACCTGGAGGTCATCAATCCAGAAGCGGCCTGATTTGCCTCCCCAAACACCCAGATATACCCTGACTCTGTCGTAGTTAAGACTGTTGAAACCCATAACGACATTTCGCCAGTTGGTGGTTGATGGGACAGTTGGGTCCCAGGGGGCGAGATTACGTCCATCAGGGCTTAAAACAGATATACGGAAGGAGCCTTCGGGCTCAAGCTGCTCGGTCCTGACCCAACAGCTTATTCTATAACAACGGTGCGGATGGACTTTGAGCTCCTGCATCACTCTTGCGTGTCCGTGTTCGTACTTACCGAAATTCTCAAATCTCAGGGATGCTTTTGGGCTTTTGAAAATCCTTCTGTCCCTAAACGAGACCTCGCCTGGTCTATCGTGGAATCTGTATCCCGTAAGACGGTTCCCGTCGTATTTCTCAAAGCCTGCGTTTTGAACCTTAACGGCAGGGTCGGGGACCAGATGAGCCTGGCCGCTTTCCACAACAAACAGAGCATCTTTGACAAGAATTCCCGCTGATAAGTTCCTGTCTTGAGCGAGGATGGAACCTCCATATCCAACAGAAAATACTATCGGGATTATCTCAATGTTGGACTGCCTGCAGATTTGCGCGACCTCGCTAAGCCTTTCGAAGTAATGCCGGGGTCGGCGGTCGAGCCTGTCAAGTCCTGCGGCAAGAACCATACCATTTAGACCGTGCTCAGAAGCGGTCCTGACTATGCTCTTTATATCCACTACATCGCTGTCTCTGTTCAGTGACCTTGAGACATAGACCCAGCGATTCGGATAATCTTTGCCTTGACATAGCGAACAGAGCAAAGTCAGGAACAATGTAAGCGTCAAACATCTCATTACGTTGACCATTGGTCGCATTTTTTCCTAATGAATTACGAATCCATATAATACCCGAATCGAACGCCTGATGTCAACAGTTTTTTGCGAAACCCGACATGGCACTTCGCAGAGTAAGAGAGCACTCGGCTTTTTGCTTCGCGCAGGGCAAAGTTATTTACTTTGCACAGCTTAATCCACCACTATCAGTTCGTAATAATTTCCTACTTGGCCTTATCGGAGAAGATTGGGATAAGCACAACGTTGCGATATTCTACGCGGCTGCCAGAAGCCTCAAAACCGATCTTTCCAGGCATTTGCTCACAACCCGTTCCCGTGGCTCGAAGGACGCCGTTAACCCTGACCTCAAGCTGTCCTTTATTCAACACGATCTCACATTCATTCCAGAACCTCTCAGGCATCCGTCTAAACGGCACAGCAGGCCTGTGCCATTTGCGCAGCTCCAGTAGGAAGTTTGCGTCAGGTCCAACCTGATCGAAATCGTCGCCTTTGCCGTAGATACGGATACCCTTTGGGTGGGTCCGGCCCGAATCCGCGAAGCGCAATAGTACTGCGGCTTCCTGCTCGCCTCGCTTGCGATATTGAAATCGCAGCACATAGTGAGTGTAATCGTCCTTTGTGCGGATGTTTGGGGTGGGGTGTCTCTGAGACCCGCCCTTGTTTACAAGCACACCGTCTTCTACGCTCCATTGGTTTTCGGCTTCGTCGCCGGCAAAGGTCCAGCCGGTAAAGTCCTGGCCGTTGAACAAAGCTTTGGCTTGCACGAAGTTTGTTTTTAACTTCCTGATGCGAATGTCTTTGAACTCATTTAGAAACGGCCCGCGGCCGGAGTGAACCTGCAACCCGAGCACGCCTTCCCGACGTGCTTCACGGCTGTTGTCAATGAACTCGACTACGGGGTAGCCGTTGATTCTGTGCAAGATGTGCGAGCCACGGGCGATGACCGTAAACTCATTCCACTGCTTCGGCTTGTAGTAGCCGGACTTGTAAAGGACGTCTTTATCTACGACCGAGCCGACAGTCTTTGTAACGTTCTCGTCGCCGCTGACCACGACAAACTGGCTGGGTTGTGCACCGGTTTTTCCCCAGTTATACAAGCTGCCCATCCACCCTTTGGCGATGTCGTGCTGATATCCGCGTATGGTCCATTTCAAGTCTTCACCGTTTCTGTCTGTAAGTACAGGCTCAGCGCGGTAATCAATGCCCGAATTGCCCACAGTTGAACGAAGCTTCACGTGCAGCTCAAAGTCGCGGACCTTTCCGCCCTGCCAGAGCAGGTACGAGTGATTTTTCACGGGAATCCCCGGATTTACCTGTGCAACGACGACGCCATCCTTTACAGACCAAAAACGCGGTTCGCCATCCCATCCGGTCAGGTCCCTTCCGTTGAAGATTGGAACGAATCCTGCTTTGCTCCGGTCCGCTCCTACTTTGTCACTTTCAACAGCTCGCCCACAATTGGCGGATAATACCAACATTATTATAGAGGTAACAATGACGAATCTGCGCAACATGATTGTCTCCTGAGCACACATAAGCTAAACAACCCCGCAATAAATTGCGTGGCTAATTACCCTGGATTCCTGCCCCCCCAATTAGGTAGGGGCACGTTTCGCAGGAATGACAACAAAGCGTCGCCGTGCTGCCGACGGCTAAACGACTTGCCAGTCTCGGAGCCAGGCGTATTCCTTCGGCAACACAGCCCATCGCTCGTCCGTCATTCGTTCAAGCCATTCTTTGTCCGCCGCCGTCTGCCCAAACGGGCGCGTGTACGAAGCCCTTGCAGCATTCTCGACCTCGTAAACCGTCGACAACCCCGGCATAACGGATGTAACGGCATCGTTGAGATTCAGGATGCACTGAAGGGTGAGCCTGACCAGGTCGTGGTCTTCCTTACTGCCTGCGCCCAACTTTGGTTTATCATTGCTCTTTAAGAGCCTGACGCCGAAGAAGGGTTTTATGGTAATCAGACCCACATCCTGTTCGGTGAGCGACTGGAATATGCTCTTGTGCTCGAGGCCGTAGCCTGCGTCGACCTCTTTAATATTGTCCTTAGTTGGAGGCTTGCCTCTCTCCTGAGTTTTAGCTGTGCAGGGGAAAATGAACATCTCAACCTCGGGGAATTTTTCAATGACATGCTGTGCCCAGGGACGGCTGTGAGATGAGATGCCGAGGTGCATTACCTTTCCCTCCTTGTGGAGCTTCCGGAAGGCCTCTATGCAAACCAGCACATCGGCGTCCGTGTTGGTTCCGTCCATCTTGGCCTGAATCCGCCAGATGTCAAGGTAATCGGTCCCGATGTTACGCAGGCACTCTTCGACGTTGTGGAGCTGGGACTTGACGTTGCAGTACTTGTCGCGTCGCGGACAAAGCTTGGAATCGTCGGCTCCAACAATCATCTTTTCCCGACGGCCCTTCAGTGCCGCGCCGAAGGCGATACATTCTTCCGAGCCGGTAATATCAAGATAGTTCATTCCACAATCTATGGCCTTAGAGACCACTTCGGTACGGTTTTTGGCGATATTATCCGATATGCCGTTTTTTATAAATTTTCCCCACCACCATCCGCCGCTACGGTCCCTCCATGGCGCCCTCCAGTGTCCGCCAAGGCTGACTTCGGATATCATCAGGTTCGTCTTGCCCAGTCGGCGGTAGTGCATCTTAGGGTTGTAATTGAGAATCTTCGATGTATCTATTTTCTTTTTACCGCCCTGTTTTGTAGAGGCGTGTCCCTTGCCGGCCAAAGCACCGGCAATCGTCCCGGCGGTAGTGAGAGAAGCTTTGTGGATAAAGTCGCGTCTGGAAAGTTTATCGTTATTCATAGGTTTGCCCTTTCCAAATTACCTCAACAATTGGCAGATAGCCTTTGCACAGTTCTTTCAACCAATATAATAATATTTTCATCACGCCCTCCACTGGCAAAGTTTCTAAAAGTTCTATGATTGTATACTTTCCAAGCTGAAAGTCAAGGAAAAACAAACGTATTTGGGGGATTAAAAAGGTGGATTAAGGGCCAACAACCTTTTTCGAAAGGAAAAAAAGGGGAGACAAAGGCAATTTTATAGCGAATACTTCGTCACCCTGTCTCCCTGCTGCGATGTGCCTTTATCTTTAAGTGGGCGAAACCGCCCGGACGCACTCGCAACATATATACTACAACACAAATCAAACCGCTCGTCAATAAAATATTACAAAATTGAATTTTTTCTCAACATCAATATACAAGCCGAGCAGGAGCACTAATCAATCTCTATAAGCTGATAATCGGTAGTGCCCAGGCCGATATGCTCCGCGTGCTCAATCTGATAACGAGGGTCAAGCTTATCTTTTCCCAATAACTGAGGTATTGTTTTGCCACTTCTGCTCTGGACGATATCTATTGAAGCCTTGTCCACTGCTACCGGGTCGGTTGAGGCAAATATGCCAATATCATCCACGATTTTGGACATATCCTGCCTGTCGAAACAATCGCAGTCACCGGTAACGGAAATAACAAAATTAAAGAACACTGCCCGGTTTTCCTTGCCCTTTACGACACCAAGCGCATGCTCGGCGATGTTCTTTTGCAGTATCCGGTCCTCAGCACCCCAGTCATATTTGACAGCACCAAACCTGCATACGGCCACGCACTCGCCGCAGCCGATACACTTGTCGCTGTCGATATTTGCCTTGACGTCACCGAGCGTAATTGCTTCAGCCGGGCAGTGGTCGAAACAATCTCCACAAAGCGTGCAATCGTTACTGACGTTTGGCCTCATTGCTGAATGCTGCCTCATTTTGCCCTTTCGGCTTGAACAACCCATTCCAAGCGTTTTCAAGGTGGCCGCTGCACAGGCGGCGGGGTGGCCGGTAAAGTGAGCAACCGAAAGAATCGACTGGCACCTTACGATATCGGATGCAATTAAAACTTCCTTATTCAGCTCACCATCAATTTGTACAGACGTCTCGGACGTGCCGAACAATCCATCGGGAGCAATAAACGGTATTCCAAGGACGGAAATATTAAAACCATGCTCATTTGCCAAAATGGCGTGGTCGATAGCATTGTGCCTTCGGCCTGTGTATAAAGCGCTGGTGTCAGCAATAAACGGTTTGGTTTTGAGCGCAAGCAGCTCCTGCACCAGCCCCTTAATACACGGTGACTTTATATATGTATTGTTGGGCGGCTCGCCAACATGGACTTTGACCGCGGTAAAATCGCCCTGCTTAAAGCAAGTTGCAAAGCCGGCTGCCTTAAACAATTGGCGGGCCTTTTGTGAAATTAGCTCTTGGCCATCACTTATTGCTGTTTTGATGAAAAAAACCTTTGAACTCATAGCAGAAATCCGATAAGAAATCTTTCCATTTTTCATCCAAAAACAATCGCAGCTATTGTACTATTGTTTCCTGCGACTTCAAGCTGCTATTACCTAATCAAAAAGCCGAACTTTGGCATTGACACCAGCGATGCAGCAGTATACTCTTGATTAAAATGTTGAGCAGCATTGCAGGCGATAGTTTAAATGGAAATGTCGGACAAATAATTTAGTTAAGGGAGTGAAATGTTATGAGTATTCGTAGGGTGGTGTTGAAAGCGGTAGTCTATGCGTTGCTGTGTTGTCCACTTGTGTTGGCGGGGCAGGGGTACAAAAATAATCCATTTGTTATCAAGTTGGCTGTTCCAGCGCCCAAGGACTCGGCCGGCGGGATAATCGTAGCGGATATCAACAATGATGGGAAGATGGACTATCTCGTAACCGTACCGGGTCACCTGGCCGTCTACGACAACAACGGCAAGAAGCAATGGATTAAGAAAACCAACATCGTGGTAGGCGGCTCGAGCGAAAACCAGGGCCTGCCGGGCCATTGTGGCCCCGGCGTTGCGGGCGGCGACGTGGACGGCGACGGGAAATGCGAAGTAGTTTTCCTCACCAGGGACTCCATCTTCCACATCGTGGATGGGAAAACGGGAGCAGAAAAAGCCAATGCCAAGCTGCCCCACCCGGAAGGCACCGACTTCTGGGAAGTGGCAATGATTGCCGACTTTCGCGGCACCGGCGGTGATGGTGACATCTTGCTTCAAACCACAAACAATCGCGGCTACCGGATGGGAAAGTTCCTCGCCGCCTATGACATAGACAAGCTCGTAAAGGGTGGCAAGCCGTTGTGGCAAAGCGACAAGTTCGTTTCCTGCGCCCACAACTCCGCCCGTCTTGCCGACATCAACGGTGATGGACGCGACGAGGTGCTCGGGGCGACAATCTTTTCGGCTGACGGGAAGCTTCTGGCCCGCGCTGTGCCCGGGCGATATCATATGGACAGTGTTTTCGTAGCTGATGTTAGAACTGACAAGCCCGGCCTGGAGGTCATCATGCTTGAGGAAGGGTCAAACCAGGTGCAGGTCGTCGGCACGACAGGCCCCATCTGGCGGAGCCATTTTAAGAAGCAGGAGCCACAGAATGCGGCGGTCGGACGATTCAAGAAAGGTTCCGATGAAATCTTCATCTGGTGCCGGTCGCGGTACAATGAACATCAAAAGCCTTTTGTTTTTGATTCGGCAGGTAAGAAAATCTTCGACTACAAGATGGATGATGTTGCTCCGGCCGGCTGGACGGCGAGCGGGGTGGAGATAATTCATACCATCGACTGGACCGGCAAACGTCAGCAGTTGGCCTGTGCAACGGAACGACACATGACCGGAGACGTATGTCTCTTCGAGCCGTTGACGGGCAAGTTCGTGAAACACTTTAAGGAAAAGGCGGACCGGCTGTACGTGGCGGACGTTACCGGTGACTGGCGCGAGGAGATAATCGTTTTGAACGGCAGCGAGCTGCACATATACGCAAACAACAGTCCCAATCCGCGACCAAATCGAAAGCGCTTATGGGCCAATCGAAATTACCGTCGATTGAAACAGTGTTACAACTACTACTCGCCGTAAAGTGGAATTGCATAATAATGCTCGCAGGTAGTACCCTTGCGGCCCCGGACTCGCAAATGCCTGTCTTGAGATACAACTGATGATAAATCGAAGATTGATTTTCGTTGCAATGGTCGTCATAGTCATTGGATTTCACATGACGAGCAGGGCGGCGGATGATTCGAAGATGCAACTGATAGTGGTGACCGCTGACGGGCAAGATTTCGCAGAGCGGGACTCCGGGCGCCCTTATATTCCATTCGGCACAAACTATTACGACCCTCACACGGGGTGGGCGCCGAAAATATGGCGTCAATTTGACGCTGAAAAGGTGCGCGAGCACTTTCTCCTAATGAGCAAACTTGGCGTCAATTGTGCGCGTTTATTTCTTACCGCCGGCAGTTTTCAACCTAATGCTAAAACCGTCGAGGAGAAGTCTCTTAAAAAACTCGACACCCTTGTCAAGATTGGCCGCGAGACAGGGATTCGGCTTATACTTACCGGCCCGGACCACTGGGAGGGCAGCCCATCTTATTGGAGGCCGGACCGTTTCGCCGGCGAAGAGGCTCTGCGGGCACTGGAGTACTTCTGGAATACGGTCGGGCAACGGTATAAAGGCGAGCCGGCCATATTTGCCTGGGACCTGCTGAATGAGCCTCACCTGCCATGGTTTATTAAAGAATGGCACGGCCGCTGGAATACCTGGCTGCGGAAAACCTATGGAAACTGGAAAACGCTGAAAGCGGCCTGGGGTGATGAACTGACGGAAAAAGACCAATGGGGTGATGTAGCTGTGCCTGAGAACCGGGCCGATGCAGACAATCCGAGATTACGCGACTTCCAACACTTCCGTGAACACCTGTCTGACGAATGGGTCCGCCGCCAGGTCGAAGCTTTGCGCCGCGCAGACCCAACTCACCTGATTACCGTTGGGTATATCCAATGGTCGTATCCGCTGGTTCGCCCTGGCCGCCCGAGTCGTTACTCAGCGTTCAATCCACACCGTCAGGCCCGCCGGCTCGATTTTGTAACTATTCACTTCTATCCGACTATGGGCGCTCCGTTCGGCTCGGACGAAAATTGGCAAAAGAATCTGGGCTACCTGCAAGCGGTTTTGGCTTACTGCCACACAGGAAAACCGGTGGTCCTTGGCGAATTCGGATGGTATGGCGGCGGCGCGCCCCAGAAGCACCCTTATCTTAGCCAGGCGGAACAAGCTCAGTGGATAAACGCGGAAATCGAGGTCTCACGCCCTCTGGCTGACGGATGGCTGTCGTGGCCCTTCGCGGACTCGCCCAGTTCTACCGATATTAGCCTGTTCGCCGGCCTGGTCAAAGCTGACTTTACTATCAAGGCCTGGGGGCAAAAGTTCAAAGAATTGGCATCTAATCTGTCGGAATTGAAGCAGCCAACACCAAAGCTGCCTCCATTTGATTTCCCAAACGCCCTTACGGCAGGAAACGAAGAGCTTGTCAAAATGCATCAGGGCTATGTAGAAACCGTTAAGGAGGTATCCAGCAACCCTCGTCCGATAAGAGAAGCACGGAGGAGCAAAAAAGGCCGGCAATAATGGACCAAACATAAAGCTGTCTGCCAGAAACCGGCCAAGGATATCAAATTAGATTGTCAAAGAGGCGGCTGAGGACTACAGCTAACTATTTGACCGTGGTGGCATATCCCAAAATGGAGGTTCGTCAAATTGCATTGCGACACGACGCCGGCTTTCACTTATAGTGTCAATACGGCAGACTCGGCCGGTGCGAGTGAGACTATGCGTATCGGAGCGGTCTCTGCCGGAACGTGGGATACTAAAGCGAGTGGTCAACTTTTGGCCCTGATATGGGCAGTTATCGTCGGTATTACAGATAAATGCCATCCCCCTGCTGGAAATGTCAACCATAATCCCCTGAGAAACCGCTGCGTTAAGGTCTTCAGCGAACCTGACAGGCAGTTCATAGTGCATTCTTTGCTCTTTTCTTCGTTCTTTAGCTTTCTTCTTTATTATTAATGTCCTCTAATTTTCGACTTCTATACTATTAGAAATCGGCAAATTTACGAAATTGCTTTAGAATGATTGCTGCCGGAGCATTACCGCAACCAAGCCACAGCGACCAACTTCTGCCGCCCGCCCGCTCTTCACACTGCCCGGAGGTTATCAAACAGCGACTTATGATGCCGGATAAGGCCCTGCCGGGCGGCTCTTTTTTTTGCGAGCCCCGTTAGAAATCTTTCCTTTTCTGTCATATTCGGCTTTTCGGGAATTTCTAACGGGGCGAGCCGGCGGCAAACAAACCCGTGTCCGTTCGCCAAACGACTTTTCCATGTGCCTCAATAGCCAGGAGCAGCTTCCGGATGTAAAAGAGGTCGGCTTTGCACGAGGGAATGTCGAGGAAACGTGTGAGCTTTTCGGCCGGCTCGCGAAGAATCAACGCACGAGCAGCAAAAACCTCCATAGCCATCGTAGGAAACGCGAAAGGACACTCGTTGCGCCACATTGTCTCAACATTCCAGGCCAGGTACCAGGTTGGGCGGTGGTAATCAACGTAAACATCCATCAGGTGTTTATGCGTCTGTAAGGCATAATTTGCACAAAGGCGGCCGATTTCAGGCGTCAGATGTCTCCAACGGCCAAAAATTGAGCGGAGAACCGGCACTTGCGTGATTAGACCGCCGTGCGGGTGGGCAAATTCGTAAGCCAGTCTCTCGCGTAAAGCTCTTCGGGCCGTGACTACACCTTTTTCGACGGCCTCATCATCGTTCATCCGCGCAGCCACTCGACAATAGGCAATCAGGCCTGCCAGATAACCATTGCGGCAGTCTTCGGCCATTTTATTGGGCGGCTGCTCGATGAGTTTACGCAGGAACTTCCAATTACTTTCGATTCCGCTCCAGTCACCGCTCGCATCCGCCCAAAGCCAGAGCGGATACAGCCGGGCCAAGTCACTGCGAACTATATCGTCCCTTACCTGCATCATATTTTCCGGGGGAACATCGTATAGAGAACGGACGGCGCCTACACTCTGGTCGTATCTCCGCCGCCCTACCGGGCCTTCCAGGGGGCCGCCGGTAGAACTCATCCGCGCAGCAATATACTGTTTAACGTCCCGCTGAAGAGCGCCGTCGATATACTTGTAGGCCCGTGCAAGTGTATAAAGGGTTTCAGTAGGTTCAATAAACAGCCGATAGGCCTCGCGGGGATGCTTGCCGACCGGAAAGAGCAGTGGACGCCATTCTTTGGAAATCAGCTCTGTGACGCAGCGCGAAAGCTTTGTCTCAAGAGGAGCCCACTCGCTGCTATCCGTGAATTGGACGGCGGGAACTTCCCAAATGAAGCGGTCGAGTTCGGCATCCGTGATATCGTCAACGAGGCCGGATGCCTGCTGTGTGAGCGGCTGCTGACGCGTGCCCGGAATTTTCCCCGGAAGACTCTCCAGCAGATGATTGAGGCGGCTCATTCCCAGCATGTCCCAGTCCCACGGGAGCTGTTGAACTTTTTTCCATTCACTATCAGTAAGTGTGGCGTTGGGTGGCTCGGAGGCTTTGCCCGCCGGCCGCAAGGAATCCATAGGACTGCCGCCCGCCTGCATTTTGTACGCTATTACAGCCGCTCCGGCGTTGATTTCGTGAGTGGGGATGTAATAGAAGCTATCGCCGGCGATGGAAATGGGCATATCAATTACCGAGCCGCCACCGTAAACAGCGGTGCCGCGAGGCAGCCATTCCTTACCCACAGGAAGAGATTGGCCACGGAAAATGTCCGCCCATATACCAACGGCTTCACCCGGTTTTGGTTCGTGGATATTGCGGCAGAAAGGTTCAGAGCAACCTACAAGCGTGTCCAAATCCATACCGTTGACGTTGTCCTGATGGGTGTTTATTAGGACTCGGCCGCCGACGGTAAGCTGGCACTGCTCATCGTGCACGAGCAGCAGGCTGTCGTGCCAGCCATAAGTGCGCGACTGGTCCATAATGGGGGTGATGTAGCCGATGGACGTATCGAGGTATCCAACGTTCAGGAACGGCGAGTAATGCTGGTATCGGCTCCGAAGCAGCGCCCGAAACTTGACCACCACCTTACCGTCGGGTGTTACGATGGGCGGAGCGCCGGTGCCGTTCATGCTCTCGGCGTACACTATCGGTGCGACGAACTTCTGCCTGCCTGTATCCGGGTGCAGGACAAAAAACGTCTGATAGATGGGCTGTTCGTTCAGCCGCTGGCGAATGTAATGGAGTTGTGCTTTGTATGTGCCCGGCTCTTCCATCACTTTGAAGTTCTCCCGGCGCAGCCGTTCATTCTCCTCTTTTGTGTGACGCCAGCTCGCAAAGTCTCCAAAAATCTTCTTGACCATATCGTGAAGAACCGGCGTGAAGGAGTCCAGCGAAATACCCGGCGTGACGGTAATCATTACCGAGCCGTCCGGCGCGATCACGGGATGATATCCACGGAAGCTGACACCGGGCAGCTTATTGCTCCGCCAAAACCGTGAGCCGGTATGGAAGTCGAATGCGTAGACGTGCATATCTTCGCTGCCGATGTAAAGTCGACCTGTCTCTATATCAAGGGCCACGCTTGATAGTAATGGCCCGCCCATCAATGCTTTCCACCTTATCCTGCCCGTTTCAGCATCAATAGAATAAAGTGCACCGTCACGGCTGCCGACAACGACCACGCCTTCATAAACTAACGGAGAATTCCACACCGCAGAGCCGGTTTGAACAAACCATAGAAGCCTGCCATCGCGGGCATTGACCGCGTAAACTTTTCCTTCAGCATTACCAAAAAAGACCTTGTTGTCAGCCACGGCGCATGTATGAAGAATGGCACCGGTCATCTTTAACTTCCAAAGGTCTTTGCCGGTGTCACTATCCATTGCGTGGAGAATGCCCCGCATCGTGCCGACGAAAACCTTTCCGTCCGCGATGATGGGCTGGATACCGGCCATTAAGCCTTCGTTAGGAAATATGCGGTACCATTTACGCTCGAAAGGCGGTCGAATCTCTGTCGAAGTCGCACCCGTCCGTGCTACATCGTGCGCAAGCATCGGCCAATCAGTCTCTGCCGGAGCCGCTCCATAACAGGTGTGCAAAAATCCGAGGAAAAGAACCAAACACACTGCCAACCGTGCCGTTCTTGTTTTCATTCTCATAGAATCTATCTTCACGATTTTTATTCTGCCTTTATCGGCTCGTCCCGTTAGAAATTCAAGAAACGGGGACTATCATAGAAAAGGCAAGATTTCTAACGGGGCTCGCCCAGAGAATCTAGAGGCTCTTCGACAGTCAGCTTATCTCCAAGACTCGCAGCGAGGTTGGGAAGGTCGTATATAGTCAGAGCTCCATGCACCGTATTGACCAGTTGGTTATAGGAGCGGCCCAGCTTGATTACATTCGACCACGAGACTAAAGAACGCACGAGCTTAACCTTCCCGAACAAATCCTGCTCGAGCGCGGCGGCGTGCAGGGCCGGGGTGCTAACGTGACCAACTGCAATTAAATCCACCGGACCCAGCCGCTTTTGACGCAGAAGACGGACGCAAACCAGCACGTCCTCTGCTCGCATGCCGACATAAGAGCGCCCGAGCACGTAGGCTATATAGACATCCTGACCATCAGGGCCAAAAAAGGGGAGGAAATATCTTTGGCCGGTTCCAAGCGTTTCGCCGGTGCCGCGAATGTCCACGGCCAGAACTGTCCGGCCGGCTTTTACCAGCTTCTCGATAGGACCGCCGGACGCTGCGTCTGCGGCTTTGCCCTCTTCGTGAAGATATAATACTGCGCCCCTGCTCTGTTTCTGCGAGGGCACAAACATCAATGCCGGCAAATAAACGCCTTCCTCGGGTTTGACAATCATTTTCCTGATGCGATAGCCGTCCCGCTCAATGATATCGAGCTCCTCTACATCCGGCTTGGGCAGTTCTGCGAGTTTGCGAATACCAGCAACCTTACGCACCTGACTTAACAGCTCGTCACGCTCGGTTTTCGCCCAAAGCTTCTTGCGGCGTTTAGCCAACTTTGTTTCATAGTCTCGATTCAAGTCATAAACCGACCGCGCCCCTTCGAGCAGCATCACCTGGCCGTCCGGAGTGCACTGAATCTCTTCTACGCTGAGCAGCTTGATGTCCGGCTCTATTATAGGTTTATCTTTGCCGCATAACCACCGTGACATCCACCGCACAACGCCTTCTCGCGCCTGCCGGTTGTAATTGTGTCCGGCGTCATTCTCCAACAGGTCGATGCGTTCGGAAAATCCCAGGCGTGTGTATAGGCGCTTGGCGTAGCGAAATGAAGTCCAGGTCCCACCGATGTCGAAGAAGTCTCCTGTCGCGGCGCAGATAAGTATCGGTGTCGGCGCGCGCATCATCAAATAGTCGGCGTGGTCCATCCCGAACGCGAGCTGGCCAAAAATATTCTGCTCGGCGTCCTGGCCCCCCAGGGTGTTCAGCAAACGGTCGAAATTAGTGATGTAACAACTCGGCGAGGCCGCAACGATGCGCTCGTCCAGTGCCATCAGGTATGATGTCTGTGTGCCTCCGCCGCTGTTGCCTGTGCAGCCGATGCGCTCCGGGTCAACCTCCGGGCGCGATTGCAGATAGTCGATACCCCGCATACCATCCCATATCTCGAATGTTGCGGTGTTACGGCCAAGCAGGATGCTGCCAACGCCGACCATAGTGTGTGCCTTCGTGCCCCACAAATCCGGCCAATCCTCGATAAACTGCCCTCGCTCACCCTGGTCGATTGGGTCAAAAACCAGTGCCGCCATTCCATTCAGGGCCAGCAACGCCCCCATCGTCTGATACGAATCATTCGCCTTGGCGATTTTAGAATGGCCGCACGGTACGAGAACTCCGGGATGGGGCGGCTTGTGCTTCTTCGTATCGGGCAAAAACAACGCGGCGGTAACGTAGTGCTTTGGCCAACTTTCGAAGATAACTTTCTCCACATGGTAGCCGTCGCGGCGAACCACACCAGTAACCTGCGGATTCAACGGTGTACGGTCCGGCAGGCCGCCGATTACCTCAATGAATTTTTCGTGAAGACGCTTCTGATACTCTGTTACCTGCTCGGCTGTTTTTCGCTGCTCGTATTCGAGCTTCCAATTCTCAAACTGCTGGGCGGCCTGCTGCCGCAGGTAATGACCCATTATCTTATTGGGGGCGACACCATCGAGCGTTTCAGGCAAAACACGCAGATTTTCATTAGCCGACACGCCGGCAATGCTCACCAAACACAGGCACACAACTACGACAGCTATTCTTTGTCGATTCATACTTGCCTCCTCTAAAAATGATATTTCCTGAAAGACGCTGTACAACAGATTTTCGGTAATATTATCGGAGTCTCTGCTCGCGAGTATACCCGAAGTGCATATCTAATTGCAAGGTAATACGGGTAATTACTTAATTTGCTCAGTTATTCCATCGCTCTTTGGGATACTAATCACGCCTATACCATTGCAGTTTGAGACGATTTATGTTAAAATAGGTAGAATTTATTTATGCGATTTTGCTATTAAGGCCCAGAAGTTACAGGAAAACCACAAAGATTAAGACTGTGGCAGGCAACCTCAAGTCATCTGCAAGGACAAGTATAGAATATGCCCGGAGACGTGAAAATCTCGCTGCTCGCCCTGGTGCTAACATTATGTTCGGCTCATTCTACAGGTGCCCAACTCTACACCGTAGGCGATCTGAATGCAGACCACAAGGTCGACTTCAAAGACCTGCAGATTTTTTCGTTGCAGTGGCTGGACCCCTCAGGCTGCTTCGGTTCCGGTTGTGCCGACCTCGACGGCCTTAATGGTATAGATATGGTTGACTTTGCCCTGTTAGCTGCAAACTGGCAGGATATAAGAAGCCATCTGGTCATCAGCGAGTTCATGGCGAGAAACAGTACCCTGCTGGATGGAAACGACGAGACTTCCGACTGGCTCGAGATTTACAATCCGACGGACACAGCGGTCAGTCTGGATGGCTGGTATCTGACTGACAGTATCACCGACCTGACCATGTGGCAATTCCCGGACGGACTCGAGATTAAGTCGGGTGAGTTTCGGATTATCTTTGCCTCGGACAAGACGGAAGAGGAGAACCCTGATAATTACCCATATCGTGACCCCGCAGGTTACTATCACACCAACTTCGAACTCGACGTGGGCGGCAACTATCTGGCGCTGGTGGCACCTGACGGTAGAACCGTCGTTCACGAATACACACCGGAATACCCGGCACAGTTGGCTGATATCTCGTATGGCCTGGCGCAATATGCCACGACACTCGTGCCAACAGGGGCTACCGCTTCTTATCACGTGCCAACCAGTGGTGACGCAACTCCGGGTACTGATTGGAACGCCCTCGATTTCAACGACTCGACATGGGATACCGGACCGACCAGTCTCGGCTTTGGCACTGCCGGCGGCAAAGGCACAATCCTGCGAGAGTACTGGACGGGCATCCCGGGTACAAACGTGTCGGACCTGACCGGCAATTCAAATTATCCGGACAACCCATCCGGCAGCAGTGAGCCAACATCGTTTGAAACACCGACGAGTTCTGGGGACAATTACGGGCAACGTTGCCACGGGTTCCTCCATCCACCCGCGAACGGCGACTACACCTTCTGGATTGCCAGCGATGACGGCAGCGAGCTGTGGCTGAGCACGGACACTAATCCGGCGAACAAGTCTATGATTGCGAACGTGTCGGCCTGGACCAGCTCACGTGAATGGACCAAGTATGCCAGCCAGCGGTCCTCGTCAATTACACTGGCGGCTGGTCGGAAATACTACATTGAAGCATTACAAAAGGAAGGCACCGGCGGCGACAACCTGGCTGTAACATGGGAAGGACCAGGCATCATCCAGGGCAATCCCATCGATGGTGAGTATCTCTCGCCCTGGACCGGCAGTTGGATTGCCACCGTTGTGGAGGAGGACATGCTGAGGGTCAATTCCTCACTGTGGATACGCATCGAGTTTGAACTTGAAGAGGGACAGTCGGCGACCTTTGATATGTTAACATTGCGGATGAAGTACGAGGATGGATTCGTGGCATACATCAATGGTCAGGAGGTTGCCAGACGCAACACACCGGCTTTGGTCGACTGGAACTCGACATCTGATTCTAATCGTCCGGAAGAGAACGCTTCGGTCTTCGAGACAATTAACCTGACGGTCTTTCTGGGCACGCTGCAGTCCGGTATGAACGTGCTGGCCATTCACGCCCTCAACGACGACAAGAACAATGGTGACTTCCTGATTCTGCCTGAGCTGGTCGCCGCAAGGAACGTGATGGTTCCAGAATACTTCATCACAGCCACACCAGGCACGTTCAATATTCCCGGCGCCATTGGTCGCGTCGGGGATGTCTGGTTCAGCCACAAGCGTGGTTTCTATGACGCTGGATTCCAGTTAAAATTGTACCCTGAGGACGATGATGTTGAGATTCGTTATACTTCCGATGGCTCACGGCCAACGATAACTCACGGGGACATTTACAGCCTGCCGATCCCCATCGAGGAGAATACAACTACCACTATTAGAGCCGTTGCGGTCAAGCCGGGCTGGCTGGACTCACAAGTTGAGACGCATACGTATTTACTTAATGCCGGCGAAACCATCAAGGCTTTGCCGGTGGTTTCATTAGTCGGCGATGAAGAGGACACCTTCTACGAGCCAAATGGTGTTATGGCCATCGTAGGCGGCTACTATAGTGGGGGGGTGTGGGTTCCGGACGGGCCGGACAGCTATAACAATCCTATGCAGCGAGGATTGGAATTTGAACGCCCTGTGTCCTTTGAGCTGATTAAGCCAGAGGACAACACGGGCCTCCATGCCGATTGTGGAATCCGGGTCCACGGCAGCGACTGGATGCGCCCACGCTATCGACGCTGTGACGGGTACTGGTCAGGCGATTGCAAATTCGCTTTCAGACTCTACTTCCGCAGCGAATATGGCGATAACCGCCTTGAATATCCTCTGTTTCCCTTCGAAGTTGAACGTTTCAAGAGCATAGTTCTGCGAGGCGGGCATAACGACAGGACTAATCCGTTCATTAAAGACGAACTCATCAGGCGTCTTCATATGGATATGGGCAATGTCGCCAGTGGCGGAATAATGGCCAACCTTCTTATTAACGGCGAATACAAGGGCTACTTCAATCCCTGTGAACACATCAAGGAACAGTTTTGCCAGGAATGGTACGGAAGCGACAAGGAATGGGATGTGATGACCATGAGCGGAGTTCGTGATGGCGATGCGGTATCCTGGAATGCTATGATAAATTACGCTCGCAACAACGACCTGTCCGATGACGTGCATTATCAGGAAATTGCCAGGCGCCTTGACATCGCTGCATTTGCCGACTATCTGATACTGCAACTGTGGTCGGGTAATTGGGATTGGCCTCAAAATAACTGGTCTGCTGCGTGTGAGCGGTCGGACGAGGGACAATGGAGGTTCTTCATCTGGGACGCAGAAGGCGGAATGTTCTCAGATCGCCTCAATACCGTCTATCTCGACAGACTTAACAGCCAAAGCAACGCTAACGGCTGGCTCTACCGGGCGCTGAAAGTCAACGTTAACTTCAGGCAGCTATTTGCAGACCGTGTCTATAAACATTTCTTTAACAATGGTGCGTTAACGAAATCCAATATAGAAATGCGCTTCTACGAACTTCGCGACGAGATGTTAGGTGTTCTTCCCAATATGAATACATACGTTGTTGACACATGGGTACCACAACGACCGGCTATAATATTAGACGCATTTATACAGGAAGGCATCTATTTCGACGTGGACGCGCCGGTATTCCATATCAACGGGTCCTGTCAGCACGGCGGAGAGATTAAAACCAATGATGAGCTGACGATGGTTAATCCCAATGGTTCTGGTAAGATTTATTACACCACCGACGGAAATGATGTGCGTCTGCCGGAGGAATTGCAGATAAGCGGTACCACACTCGTGGCTGAGGCCGCACCCAAAAAAGTGCTCGTACCCACCGGCGATGTCGACCCCGACTGGAAGAGCAGCCCGGAGTTCGAGGACTTGTCTTGGAACGACGCCAATTTCATATCCGGTAAGACGGGCGGTGTCGGATACGAAACAAGCACAGGTTACGAACCGTATATCAGCTACGATGTCAAAGCGAAGATGTACAACGAGAATGACACCTGTTACATCCGCATCCCATTCACCTTTAACGGCGACCCGGGTGAGTTCAACTTTATGACTCTGAAAATTCGGTACGACGACGGCTTCGTCGCCTACCTCAACGGCGATGAGCTCGAGCGGAAAAACTTTAGCGGAACGGCGGTCTGGAACTCCAGCGCTTCCACCACTCACTCCGACAGCCTCGCCATGAATTTTGAAGACATAGACGTATTCAACCACATCAATTCCCTGGAGCAGGGTGACAACATACTGGCTATTCACGGTCTGAACTGCGCCACGAACCCCTCCGACTTCCTCATCTCTGTTGAACTGGTGGCCGGCGAGGCCAATTCCAACGGCGGCATCTCGCCGAGTGCGAAGGAATATACCGCCCCGCTTACCTTTGACGGGAGCACCCAGGTCAAGGCACGCGTGTTAGACGGCGTCACATGGAGCGCTCTTAACGAGGCGA
>Ga0114922_10000070_pt1 | contig 85168 bp, 55 predicted proteins | sample AartaG_FD_100975 | JGI IMG/M metagenome (GOLD analysis project Ga0114922, IMG submission 100975) | Deep subsurface microbial communities from Aarhus Bay to uncover new lineages of life (NeLLi) - Aarhus_00045 metaG | ecosystem: Environmental > Aquatic > Marine > Oceanic > Sediment | place...
AAAAAAAAGGGGAGATTCCCCCCCCCCCCCCCCCCCCCCACCACACACGCCAACCGCTTCTTTTAATATAAAATAAAAAAACAAACCCAAACAATACAAGCCAGGGAAAAAAAATTTCTCTTCCTCCAACAACTTTTTTGGGGGGTTGTTAATTGTTTTTTTAAAAAAAAGCGCGCCCCCTTTTTAGTTTTGTGGGGGGGGGGGGGGGGGAATCTCCCCTTTTTTTTGATTTACCGCTCAAAATGCTGATTACCACCTGAAAAACCGCCCCTGCCACAACTTTTTGCATTCGTAGACCCTTGCTCGGCGTAAAAAAGGCAACTGCCCGGCAGATTGTATAAAAAGCAGCACCAGAGAGCGGCGAAATAATGTTTGGCCTGTTTTAACTCAATTTTTTTTTGATGAAAATATGAAAAATATTACATGATATATTTCGATGCTTGACCATTTTTGAGCAAATTTGTATTGTATTGAGCAACTGCCGTCAAGAAATGTTATAACAGTTTGGGCAATAAGTAATGAGCGCTAAGCTTTCCAGGGCAAACATAACCCAAAAGGAATTAGCCAAGATTCTCGGCGTTTCCCAGATGACCATCTCACGTGCGCTTAACAATCGGCCTGGTGTGAGCAGGAAGCTGCAGCGAAAAATACGTTTTGCAATCGACAAATATGGTTATATACCGAACCATATGGCTTCGGGCCTGAGAAAAAAATCGACCAATGTAATAGGTCTTGTTGTGCCTGATATAAGCGATTCTTTCTTTCCTGAGATCACCAAGATTATTGAAAAAAAAGCGAAGAAACGAGGCTTCAGCATTATTTTGTCTCACAGCCGTGAGTCATACGCGGTTGAACGTGCAGAGATAAATTTGCTTCGAGGTTTTCGCGTACAAGGTTTTATAATCGCCCCCAGCGGCAATCAAAAGCAAGTCGGTGTATATGAAAAACTGCAAAAGCTTCGGCTACCTTTTGTTTTTATTGACCGTGTGAAGGAAAAGATTGATTGCAGTTATGTTGTTACTAATACGGAAAAGGGGTCCTTGCAGATAGGTCGGTATCTTTTGAAGAAAGGGTATAAAAAGTGGGGATACCTGAGAGGGCCAAGAAGCATTTTCACCAGTGAATCTCATTATAAGGGCCTTTGCGCCAGTTTGACCGAATCCGGGCACAGTACAAACTCAATAATAACAGCTAGTGCAGGTTTCAAGGAAGAAGACGGCTATCGTGCTGTACAAAAATTGATGAGCAAAGCCAAGCCGGATGTTATTATAGCGATTAATGACCTGGTTGCTATAGGTGCGTATCGTTTCCTGAAAGAAAAAGGTATTCGGGTTCCTCAGGATGTAGCTCTCGTTGGTTTCAGCGATTTGAAATTTATGGATATTCTTGAGATACCCCTTACTACCGTCAGGGAGAATATTGCTGAAATCGGGCAAAAAGCAATTGAGATATTACTATACCAGATAGCTCGTCCGGAAGGTCCAAGCCGGAAAGTGCTCGTCGAGCCTGAGCTTGTTATAAGACAATCCGCTTAATAAATTAGCCCTGCCTACGAAGAAACTGGATTTCTTAAAGGAAAAGTTCTTGACATGCAGGAAACTTCCATGTAAACTGCATAGTTTACGTAAACTTAAATCGTCTGTGTGTTGAATTACAAATCTGTGGTTCGGCCGTTCGCTTCAGTTCATTTTATATGGTATGGCAGGGTTTACCCGGTCTGATTTTGAGAAAAGGAGATTACATTGCTTGTTCAAAATCGAATCGTACCGGCAAAGGGTGGACAGTACAAGTTACTTTCCGAAGACCAACTCAAAGCCCTGAATGATGCTACGATGGAAGTACTGAGCGACGTCGGTATAAAGATAATGCACAATGATGCGTTAGACCTGATGAAGGGCAACGGATGTGATGTGGATTATGATAAACAGGTGGTTAAGATTTCTGAAGATGTTTTGATGAAGTACGTCATGATGGCGCCGAGCGAGGTCAGGCTCTGCGGCAGAGACCAAAAATATGATGTTGTTTTGAACGCCTCCGATGACGTGTACGTCATGGGAGGGGCCGGAGCTCTTAATTATCTCGATCTGGATGGCAATCACAAACCGTCCACGATGAAGGCGTTAGAGGATTTTACCCGGCTGGAAGATACCTTGGAGAATATGGACATTACTCATTTTTTACTGACACCTCAGGATATTGAACAGCAAGGTCATGAGATGCTTCTGTTTGCTCATATGCTCAAGAATAACACACGCAATTTCTACGCCCTTGTTGGCAGCTGCAGAAAGGGGCTGGAATTTGAACTGGAAATGGCAGCGGTCTGTGCAGGCAGTGTTGAAAAAGTAAGTGAGCGGCCATTCTTTGTGGCCGGCTTATGCATCGAGAGTCCTTTGACCCAAAGAAGGGGTTTTGTTGAGGAGCTCTGGGCCTGCGGCCAATACAATATTCCGGTTTATGTCGAAGCTGATGCCAGTGCCGGTGGAACCACACCTTTCACGATTGCCGGTTGCGCAGTAGAGATCAATGCCAATGTACTGGCGGCGATTGCGCTGGCTCAGATGAAGCATCCCGGAACACCGTGCATCTATTCTTCCTCTTCCGGCATTCTTGATATGAGGTCGCTGGATTTTGCTGGCAGCGCTCCGGAATCCACGCTGCTCCATATGGCTTCGACCCAACTGGCACATTATTATAATCTGCCGTATTACGGTGCGAACACTCCTGATTCGAAGCTTCCAGATGCCCAGATGGGTTATGAGGCGATGCAGCACTTTATGGGTCTGGCGATGGCAGGCTGCAATATTATCCATGTTGCCATCGGTAACCTCGAAATGATGAAGCTGGCAAGCTTTGAAGCCTGCCTGATAGCCAATGAAATATTAGGCGCAACATACAGGTTTCTGGAGGGTATGGACTGCAGTCGGGAAGCAATTGGTGTGGAGGTCTTCAGGGAAATCGGGCACGAGAGCCAGTTCCTTGAGACAATGCATGCAGTCAAGTATTGCAGAGGCAAAGAAAGATGGGAGCCGAAATTGACTGACCGAAATTGTTGGGACACCTGGATGCAGAAAACCGGCGGTAAAGATATGGCCCAAAGAGCCAATGAACAAGCGAGAAAGATACTCAAGGAACATTATCCTGAGTATGTTACCGAAGAGCAGGCCAACGAAATTGACGGAATTGCAAAAGCGGCTCAGCAATATTTTGTAGAGACAAGTGCGTGAAATATGGTGTAGAATACCGGCAGAACAGGATTAGGGCATGTGAAGATAATATGACTTTTTAAAGAAAGGTTTAGATTATGTGTGCGAAATTGGCAATTAATGGTGGGCCAAGAACTGTTCCGGAGGGCCTGCAAAAGCCGTGGCCGCCAATCACTCAGGACGATATTGATGCGGTAGTGGCAGTTTTGAAAAGAGGTGTTTTGTGGGGACCGATGGAGGAAGAAGTAGTCGGCCTGCAGGAGGATTTTGCCAAATATATCGGTGCTAAACATGCCCTGGTTGTGAATTCAGGGACAGCGGCATTGCACGCGGCGGTAGTGGCCGCTGGCGTTGGGCCGGGCGACGAGGTGATAACACCTGCATATAGCTTTTGGGCAACGGCGCAGGCGATTATAGCACATAATGGTATCCCGGTCTTTACGGACATTGACGCAGATACGATGAATATGGACCCTTCAAAGATTGCGGAGAAGATTACCGAGAAGACCAAAGCTTTGATGCCGGTTCACGTACACGGTCTTTGTGCCGACATGGATCCGATTAATGAAATTGCCAGGAAGCACAATATAAAAGTCATCGAGGACGCCGCCCAGGCTGCCGGCGGCAAGTACAAGGGCAGAAACGCAGGCGTTCTTGGTGATGTTGCCGGTTTTAGCCTCAACGGCAGCAAGAACCTGCCGGCGGGCGAAGGCGGAATCGTCACAACGAACGACGACGAGATGATTGAGCGGGCCCGCCAGATGGCAATGTTCGGCGAGAAGGTGGTGCCGAAAGGCCAGATCAGATTATATGACGCCCAGATTATGGGGTTCAATTATCGTAACAATGAGATGGCTGATGCTTTTGCGCGGTCGTTTCTGAAACGGTATGACCATATGCAGGACCTGCGGCGAAAGAATGCGGAGTATCTCAACACTGAGTTGGCCAAGATTAAGGGGGTCAGACCGCCGGAGGAACCGGAAGGTTACGTGCATACATGGCATTTGTACAAAGTTCGGTTTTATCCTGAGCAGCTTGGTATTACAGATGTTCATGTCAAGCGTTTCCGATGGGCGGTACACAAGGTCCTGGTTGAAGAAGGTGTTGATGTCTTCGAATGGCACAATATGCCGGTACCGTCTCAGAGGATATTTCTGGAGAAAAATGCATACGGCAAGGGAGAACCTTGGACCGGTGCGCATGCAAGCCAGCAGGCAAGGGACATGGTTTATGATCCGTTTGATTACCCGGTTACGGTTGACATGTTTGACAGGTCATTTTGTATCGAGCCAATCTACCCGCCGAACGATCTTGAGTTAATGAAAGCTATTGTCGAGGCATTCCATAAGGTATTTGATAATCTGGATGAAGTGCTTGAGTTTGCCAAGGGCATTGAATTTCCCACAATGCCTGGTGAGAACAGAAAAATTTAGGGAGAGCTAAAATGTCTGATTACAAGGATTTGGCAAAAGTTGTTTTGCAGGAACATGAAAAGGTCCTAATGGCGGTCAGGGACGAAGAAGTCGAGAAACTTCTCGATGCCATTGCCAAGGCCAAGTGTATTCAGGTCTTTGGCATGGGCCGAATGAAATGTGCTGTGCGTGCATTTGTGATGCGTCTGATGCATATGGGGCTTGACGCCCACGTGGTTTATGACACGACCTGCCCTAACATCGGGCCGGGCGACCTGCTCATAGTTAATTGTGCCTGTACAACTATCGGGTATACGGTGATGCAGTTTGCAAAAAAGCTTGGTGCAAAGGTCGTCGCCATTACGGCAAATCCGTGTTCAAAGGCATCTAAACTGTGCGATTTCACTGTGAACCTTCAAGGGCAGGTGCACGGCGGCAGGGATTATGAGATTCCTTCGGTTCAGCCGATGGCAGCTTTGTTCGAGCAGACGATATTTGTTTTCGAAGACATAGTTATTCAACTGCTAATGAAAAAGCTGAATATCACGGCCGAGCAAATGGCGAAGAGACACACAAATGTCGATGGCTATATGAATTTTAATGTTGATGAGGAATGAGAAAGAGGACGCGAGAAATGGCAAAGAAAACAGCAAGGGCCTGTTTATTAGACAAACCGAACGGTGACTTTTTCATCGGTGAGTATCCAATACCAGAGCCCGGTCCCGGTGGCTTATTGATGAAAATAGAGTTATGCGGTGTTTGTGGTACAGATATTCATACCTGGCATGCGCCGGCAGAGGCGGTATTTGGCTGCGAATATCCCGTCGCGCTGGGCCACGAGATATCGGGAACGGTTGCGGCATTGGGTGATGGAGTAACAGCGGACTATATAGGTCAGCCGCTGAAAGTAGGTGACCGTATTGGCGTCTGCCCGGCGATTCACTGCCACAAGTGTTACTTCTGCACTATCGCTAAGACGCCTGAAAAATGTACCGATTGGAAGACGTATGGTACATGGCCGAAAGCCGACCAGAGGCCTCATTTCGGAGGTGGCTATGCAGATTATTTGTATATCCATGACCCCAACTCTGTTGTTATCAAATCGACGACTTCACCTGAGCGGACGGCTTTTCTGGAACCGATGGCCGTAATCGACCATGCAATGCTTCATGCTCAAATCAAACACGGCGATACCGTCGTGATTCAGGGTTCCGGCCCGATAGGACTTCTGGCTACCGCATGCGCAAAAGTCGGCGGTGCCGCAAAGGTCATAACCACAGATAAGTACAACCGCAAACGCCTTGAGTTGGCCAAGGAAATGGGAGCTGACCTCACTCTTTGCCACCTTGATGTTGAAAGCGAGAAAGGCCGAAAGGAGTTCATATTTGACAATTCCCTTAATCTGGTTGGTGCTGACGTGGTAATCAACTGCGTCGGTCATCCGGCGGCATTTAAGGAATGCCTGAACTTCGTTCGTGATAGCGGCAGGCTAATCGAGGTCGGTAATTTTGTTGACCGGGGAACGATTGAGTTTAATCCCTGCCGAGACCTGCTGGAAAAGGGTATCACTCTTATAGGCAGCTTCGATAACGAAGCTGAGCATTATGTGCGTTCGATGCCACTTATCTCGGATGAACGCATTAGGCTTGAAAAACTCATTACTCACACGGTTCCGCTTGGCGAGCTGCAAAACGTGTTAAGTTCGATTGAGAATCAGGAAAAAATTGACGGTAAAGAAGCGGTCAAGGTCATGATAGACCCGACGATGCCGGAAAGGAACTGAGCATGCTTAGAAATATACCTGCATGTATCTCACCGGATTTGATGCATGCACTGATGAGCATGGGTCACGGGGATGAAATCGTTCTGGCAGATGCTGATTTTCCGGCCGCAACACATTCAAAGAGACTGATCAGGGCAGACGGTCTTGATGTGGCCACATTGCTTGAGGCCATCCTGCCTTTTTTTCCGCTCGATACTTTTGTGGAAAAGCCGGTTATCACCATGGATTGTTCCGAGTGGGGCGGCGAGCCGGAGTCCTATGGAAGGTTCAGAAAAATTATCAAGAAGCATGACAAGAACTTTAAGGATTTTGAGCTTCTCAAGCGTTTCGACTTGTATGAGCGAGCGGAAAATGCCTTTGTTGTTGTAGTAACGGGCGAAGCCGACGGCAATGTGATTTTGAAAAAAGGCCCGGTGATGATATAAGCCGAGGATACGGACAAACAAGTATGCCGGGCTAAGGCTGGAGACGTGAAACATAATGTCGATAAGTTACCTTCGGGAGAGCCATCTGAAAAATAACAAAAAAGTGCGATTCATCGACAAGTTTGAGGTGATTCTGTTGGACATGGGTCGTACGTTTATGTTCGATGTGGACAGGTTTGGCAGGGATGATGGTCTCGAAGTCACTTATCGCAAGGTTGGCGGAAATCGTCTCGGCGGCCAGGAAGTACGCAAGATACTTTCCGAAAGCTTTGGTCAAATGATAGCTGATGGCAGAAATCCCGAGAGGTATGATAATTTCCCTTCAGTTTTGACCTATCTAAAGAGACACCCAGGAACAACACAATTATCCGAGACTGAAATCGCCGTGCTGGAGGAGGTTTTTTGTGAACACGAGATTGGAACGATTCCGCAACGCTATGTGAATGTTTTAAGGCAGCTTCACAAAACGCACCGCCTGGGTATCGTATCCGATATTTGGTCCCGCAGTGACAGATTCTATCAGGAACTGGACCGCGCCGGGGTCAGGGAACTTTTTGAAGCCATCATTTTTTCTTCCGACATTGGCATTATAAAACCTTCACCCAGGATTTTCCAAAAAGCACTGGATGCCCTTGGTGTAGATGTTTCACGAGTGGTTTACATCGGCGACAGCTTAAGAAGAGATGTCACAGCCGCTAAAGGTTTTGGGATGGCAGCAGTCTGGATTGAACGAGACGACATTCCTGCAAAGGAAATCTCCGTTAAACCTGACCTTATTATCAGTGACTTGCAGGATGTTCTAACGATTTAAGAGTATAAAGGAAGAGTCGGGCAAACACATGAGAGAAAAGGTAATAGTAGCCGGGCATCTTTGCCTTGATATTACGCCTAAGTTTTCTTCCGGTGAAAAACTTAATATCAGCGATGTCTTCTCGCCCGGCAAACTAACCAATGTCCAAGAGGCTGTGCTATCCGCCGGTGGGCCTGTACCCAATACGGGTCTTGCGATGGCCAAGCTCGATGTCGATGTGGTCCTCAACGGCAAAGTGGGCGAAGATACATTCGGTGACGTTATCAAACAGTTGGTAGGCGAGGAAAGAGCTGCGGCGTTCAAAATCGTTTCTGACCAGAACACGTCTTATACGATAGTGCTGGCACCACCGGGAGTTGACAGATTTGTTCTGCACAATCCGGCCACGAACGACACTTTCGGCGCGGATGATATTGACTACAATCTTGCCAAACAGTGCGTGCTGTTTCATTTTGGCTATCCGCCGTTGATGAAACGAATGTTTGAAAATGACGGGGCTGAGCTTGTCAAGATTTATAAGCGCGTAAAGGGCCTCGGTGTAACAACGAGCCTTGATATGGCTGTGCCTGACCCAACCAGCGGCTCGGGGCGGGCCAACTGGCAGATTATCCTGGAAAGAACTCTGCCCTTTGTTGACATTTTTGAGCCAAGCCTGGAAGAGATAGCCTTTATGTTGGACAGGGACTTGTTCGAAAGGAGAAAGGCCCAGGCCAAAGGCGAAGACCCGGTTCTGTTTTATAAACCGGCCGATTGCACGGCCATTTCTGATAAACTGCTCTCAATGGGAGTCAAAATTGCGGCGGTCAAATGCGGAATAAGGGGATTATATCTTCGGACAGCTCAGGCTGCAAGACTTGGCGATATGGGCAGTGCAAGCCCGAAGGACAAGGACCTCTGGGCAGACCGCGAGATGTGGGCCGGGTCGTTCAAGGCCGAAAACTTCGGTTCGACCCTTGGCGCAGGTGACGCGACCATAGCCGGGTTTTTGTGCGGTTTCTTAAGAGGTTTTTCCCCCGAACAAGCACTCCAGATTGCCAATACGGTGGGCTGGCAGAATGTGCAGACAATTGATACCCTCAGCGGTATAAAAGACTGGCAAACTACTCTTCAATTGCTCAAAGACAAAAGCAGGTCACGTAATCCGGCTGGTGTTGACTCTGACGAATGGTGTTACTGCGAAAGTGAACAGGTTTATTACGGACCAAAAGATAAGAACAAATAGATAGTTATTTTTTTGGAGTCTAATGATATGGAGTTTAATCTTGGCACAATTGATATGGTGACAATAGCTATTTTCCTTGCTGCCATAGTTGCTTTGGGCTGTTGGGTTGGCTGGATTCAGCGTCATTCAACCAAGAGCAGCGACTACTTTCTTGGCAGCCGGTCGCTTATCTGGCCCTGGATCGGCTTATCGTTATTTGCGTCGAATATATCGGCGATAGAGCTGGTCGGTCTTGCCGAAGAAGGATATAAACGCGGGCTTGTTTACGGCAATCTCGAATGGATGGCGGGAGTAACTCTGATAATATTAGCAATCTTCTTTGCCCCTTTCTATATTCGCAGCAAGGTTGCGACTCTGCCGGATTTTCTGCTGAAGCGTTATAACAACAAGTGTAGAATATTCGAGGTCTCTATGGCGATGTTCACGGCAATTTTCATTCATACCGGTTTTACTTTGTTCGCCGGCGCCAAAGTGTTACAACTTCTTTTTGACATGCCTATGATGATAAGTATGACAATTATAGTGGCGCTAACGGGGTTGTACACAATAGTCGGGGGTCTAAAGGGAGTTGTACTGACGGATTCTCTTGCGGCAATAGTACTGATAGCGGGCAGCATTGTTATGACTGTAATCGGTTTTAACATGATAGGCGGCTGGGAAGGACTAACTGCAAGTGTTGAATCGGTGCGGTTTCATATGCTGCGCTCAGACGACGCCGCCCGGGATATGTCGTGGTATGCGGTGTTCTTAGGGTATCCGATTATAGGGATCTGGTATTTCTGTACCGACCAGACAATCTGTCAGCGTGTATTAGGCGCTAAAGACGAAAATCATGCCCGGACAGGAGCCCTATTTGCCGGTTTCATTAAGGTGATTCCGGTGTTCGTTTTTGTGATGCCGGGTCTTATATTATTCGCATTACTTCAATCAAATCCAGGGGCGTTTCCCGCATTTCCGCTTAAGGCCGACGGCACAGAAGATACTGCTATGGCTTATGGCTATATGATAGTCCATATTTTGCCCATAGGTGTTAAGGGCTTAGTTACAGCAGCTATGCTGGCGGCGGTGATGAGCACTCTGTCAAGCGTCTTTAATTCAGTAGCGACGGTTGTCTGCTATGACCTGTATAAACCGATGAGGCCAAGCGCTTCCGAAATGGACTTGATCAGGGTGGGACGTATTGTAATAGGGGTTACCGTGGTTTTAGCCATCCTTTGGGCTTCACAAATCAGCAAATTTGGAACTATTCTTGAAGTTAACACTAAGATGATATGTTACGTTGCTCCAGCGGTAACAGCGGTTTTCCTTGCAGGTGTGTTGTGGAAAGGGGCTTCCGGCAGAGGGGCTTTTATAACTCTTTGTGCCGGTACAATTATGGGAGCAATTATATTCGTGGCAGACGTATGGTCTGGTCTCTGGAGTCAATTGCCGGGGCTTAGCTCTGTATTTAATTATCTGTGGCGGGATTGGTCATTTATGGTGATTGGCTTCTGGCTGTTTGTCGTTAGCTGTGTGATTCTGTATTTCACATCGCTTCGCTATCCCCACGAACATACAGCCGAAAGCGAAAGGTTAGTCTGGGAACGTGCACTTGCAGCCCTGCGTCGACCGGGCTGGGGCGGCCTGGCCAATTACAAATTCCTTTCAGTACTGCTGCTGGCATTATTGGCGCTGGGTTATACACTCCTTCAATTAGTTTGATGATTTTCCTGTGTATGTCTGAAAATAAATGTATTTAGCTCGGAAAGGAGAATGTTGTTATGAAAGGTTCGTTGAAATACAGTTTGATGTTAGCGGTGGCTTTGTTAACACTGGGTTTGTTGCTTTCAGGCTGCAATGTCCAAAATTTTCAAAGCAAGAAGATAAGCTGTCCCGAGAGTGCCGAATATCGGGCGCAAAGCTTGAAAAAACTCTATGCCGCCGAACTAAAAGAACTCAACCGGGTCGGAAGAATAGCAATTATTGAGCCGCAGAAGGTAGACCAATTCAAAAAACAGCACAACAGAACAAAACCCGGCCTCCAGAAAAACATGAAAGAGCAAAATGTCCGGAACTATTCGCTCTATCTTAAGGATTTGGGAGACCAGACGCTGGCTGTTTTTGCGTATTTTGAGACCCCGGAAGATACTTACGACTCCGACATACTGCCGGGCGGAAAAGAGCTTAACTGGACAGATGTGGAACAGGTGTTTTATCAAGCGGGAAGGACTGATATAGCTGTTCCTAAATCAAAGGTCAAAAGGCTTGGCATGGTAATTGGGGTAAGGCCAAAGATGGTCGATTCGTATGTACTGCTGCATAAGTATGCATGGCCCGAGGTACTGCAGAAAATCTACGAAGGTAATATCCGCGAATTCTCCATTTACCTGTATAAGCTGGCGGATAAATATTACATATTCAGCTATTTCGAGTATGTCGGAGATGATTTCACTGCTGATATGACCATGGTAGACAGTGACCCGGCCACGATTGCCTGGATGGAATTTACCGACAAGGTTTGTCAATTGCCGATACCCACCCGCGCCAAAGGAGAGTGGTGGGCCGCTATGGAGGAAATTTTCCACAGCGACTGAGTCGCAAACTTGCGATGGGTCGTTCACCGGCAAATCTAGATTAGAATTACTCTGTCGGTAAAAAGAGGTATTTCAAAATGGCACAATATGACTTGAGCGGAAAAAATGCTCTCGTTACCGGGTCCGCCAATGGGATCGTTAGTAAAATTCTGCAACTTTTTTTAAGGAGCAAACAAATGGTGGATCCTGAGAATTATTCTGTACACTGCCGGAGACTCAAGCGCTCGCTCATCGTGGCCCTGATCTGTTGTGGGGTGTGCTCAAATGGTGGTTGTTCCAAGGATGCCGCCACTGAGTTGATGCTGCGCGAAACGATCGAACAGGGCAAATTCATCCAGATTCCCGGTCCGAATCCAATTATCAGACCGGGTCCGGAAGGTGCCTGGGATGATTTGGTCGTTGAGGCTGCTGATGCCTTTGAAGAAGAGGGTACGTACTATTTCTATTACCACGCAACTGACAGGCGGGAGAATTCGTATGAACTCGGAGTGGCCACTGCAAAGTCCCCTTTGGGTCCGTTCAAGAAGCACGGTGACAAGCCAGTGCTTGAGGTCGGTCCCGAGGGTAGCTGGGATGAGGAGCACGTTGCATGCGCGATGATCGTCAGGGCGGAAGACGAGGAAGACGACACTTACTACATGTGGTATTCGGGATGTGATAAACTCTCGAAGTGGTCTATCGGACTGGCAACTGGCCCAAGTCCCGTTGGTCCCTGGGAAAAGTACGAGGGAAATCCTGTAGTTGATGATTTCGGATACATGGGTGGTGTGCTTAAGGTCGACGGCAAATACCGTCTATACACTGCCTGGCCGATCAACTCGCCCTGGTCCGAATCAGACTTTATAAAATCCCGGTCACTTGACTATCACAGCGACTACAGTCCTTTGGCGGTGGCCATAGGCGATAAACCCGAAGGGCCTTTCACAAAATATCCACGCAACCCGCTTATGGTACGAGGCGAACCGGGCGATTGGGACGATGGCGGTATCTCCGAAGCGGAAGTGCTGTATGACAACGGCATGTTCCACATGTTCTATGGTGCAGTGCGGACGTTTGGTCCACGCATCGAAAGCGTAGGATACGCATATAGCTTTGACGGATTTAAGTGGTACAAGTACAGGAGAAACCCGGTGGCCACTTATCATGCTAATCCGGGCGCCGCGGCCTTTGCCGAGATACATGCGATTATCGAACGTCCCTTTATCTACGTGTATCACACGCTGCGGCCAATAGAACACGGAGGGGAAAGTTATCCCTGGAATGAAGACCTTGGTGTACAGGTCCTGGTCACGCAGACGCCGTTTAGCCTTGAGATGCCTGCACTTACCATCGACTCACTCGATGCCGGAAAGACAACGGCATTGGCAGATGCCCCTCCGATTTGTCTTAGCAATATCACACGACTGTCTTTGAGTGCCGAGTGCAAATATGCTAAGAAAGCCAAAAAACCCATTCGCGTGCATGTCAGGGCCAGTTCCGACGGGCTCAAATACGACACAGGCGATCTACACACGCTGGACAACGATTTACAGCCTGGCAAGTTGGCAAGAAAGACATTCGAGATGAAGAGCAAGGCGCGCTTTATCAAGGTGATGGTGGAAAACCTCGACGGCTCTGAGAGCGTCTCGGACGTAAAGATAGTTGCTACGTTGGGCAGCTGACTGGCGCAATAAACAAGTTGATGCAAAACTTATTGAAGGTTTTGAAACATGATTAAACGAAGAGCGGAACTGCTGCTGGCTTCAATTGCTTTTTGTCTCCTGACAATGCTGAATTTGGTTTTGGCCGATGAATCTTCATCAAAGCGAGCATTGCGGAACGACCTTGTGGAAAAGGGGCAGTTTATTCACATTCCAGGACCCAATCCTATTATTAAACCAGGGCCTGAAGGTTCATGGGACGAAATCTGTACGGAGGCGTCAGATGCCTTTAAGGACTTCGGAACCTACTACCTCTATTATCACGGCTTTGGTAAACGAATGAATTACGCCACTCAACAGGGCACAGGATATCAACTGGGAGTAGCCACGTCTACACACCCTCTGGGACCGTTCAAGAAATATGAAGGCAATCCAATATTGAAAGTCGGCCCAAAAGGAAGCTGGGAGGACATTACTGTAGCCTGCGCGATGGTCCTCAAGGAAGGAACGGACAAATATTACATGTGGTATTCGGCAAAAAGCTCCCTTACGGAACAAGGCGTATTCGGGATTGGTCTGGCCACGGCTTCGAATCCACTGGGTCCATGGAAGAAATATGAGGGCAACCCCATCCTTGAAGATTTCGGCTATGTTGGCGGGGTAGTCAATGCGAACGGAAAATACTATCTTTATACTGCGTACCCTATCGGCTCGACCGGTGTCGATTACAGCCCCATGTCGCTGGCAATATCCGATACGCCACAGGGACCCTGGACCAAATACTCAGGTAACCCCGTTATCAGGCAGGGTGAATGGGGCGAATGGGATGATGGCGGCTTTTCGGAAGCTGAAGTTCTCTATCACAGCGGCGTCTTTCATCTGTTCTACGGAGGTACCAAGCTGTATGCACCCCGGCGGCTCAGTCGCGAAAGCATTGGCTATGCTTACAGCTTTGATGGTTATAACTGGGTCAAGTACGGGTTGAACCCGGTAGTCACCCGTGAGGCCTGTCCTAATCTGGCCTGTTTTGCCGAGGTGCATGCCATCTTCGAGTCTCCGTTTATTTACCTTTATCACACCATACGTTACAAGGGCCCCTTGCGCCAGGGCCAGGGTGATACGTATGATGGCTATAAGGTCGACCTGAAGAGTTATCTCTATGAAGACCTGGGCGTTCAGGTGCTTGTTACTCGGCGACCATTCAGTCTGGATATGCCGCTTCTGAATCTCGCATCGCTCGATGCCGGAACAACAACGGCCCTGACCGATTCGCCCCCGATCAATTTAAGCTACATTACACGACTTGCCTTAACAGCCAAGTGTACGTATGGCAGCAAAGCCACAAAGCCAATTAGGCTCCGTGTCAGGTCCAGTCATGATGGATACAACTATGACACCAGTGACTTGTATACTCTTGACAATGTTCTTAAACAAGGCCAAACAGTACAGAGGACTTTCGAGTTAGACAGCAAGGTGCGATTTATCAAGGTGATGGTGGAAAACCTCGACGATTCCGAGAGTGTCTCAGATGTACAAATTACAGCAACCTTGGGAGGCTGAGTGGTACATACCTGGAAAATAATCATCTGAAAAATGTCCACGAAAGGAGGCCATAGCAATGAAAGTTTTAGCTGGTGTTCTTGCGGTTCTGTGTGTTGTGACTGACTGCGCAGCCAAAAATAAGGACACTTCCATTATCTCGCCGAACCTGTATGTCGCCACTAATGGAGATGACAGCAATCCCGGCACAGAAGCGAAGCCTTTTGCAACGCTTGAGCGAGCACGAAAGGCAGTCCGGAAATTCAAAAAAACAGTCCCGAAACCTGTTACCGTACTTGTGCGGGAAGGAACTTATTATCTTGCAAGACCTGTCGTGTTTACACCTGCCGATTCAGGGACGGACCTGCAGCCAGTAACCTACGCTGCGTATCCCGGCGAAAAGCCCACTATTAGCGGTGGGGTGAAACTTGAACCGAAATGGGGCCGTTACCGCCAGGGCATTATGAAGTGCTCCGTGCCGACGGGGATTGTCTTCAACCAGCTTTTCATCAACGGCAAACGGCAAATGCGGGCCCGCTACCCCAACTTCGATCCGGAAAAACCGCTGGTCGGCGAGGGTGGCTATCTCAACACGACTGGAGCGGGTGACAAACAGTTTACCTACGATCCCAACACATTTACCAAAAACAGATGGGCCAAACCGACCGATGCGATTGTTCACATCTTTCCGGGTTCTTACTGGAACAACTTTCAGTTTCGAGTCAAATCAATCGACTGGGACCGCAACTTAATTAAACTCGGGGAGGGGGGCTGGCAGACCGCTCAATTGGATAATCCCGATGACTTTTTTGGCACGGCATTGGAAAAGGGTTCGCATTTCTTTGTTGAAAATGTCTTTGAAGAGCTCGATGCCCCCGGCGAGTGGTATCTCGACAAGCAGAGAAGTATTCTGTATTACATGCCCCCTGCCGGGTTGGACCTCACTCATGCCAAAGTTGAGGTCGGCCTGCTCAAGCGGTTAATCGATGTCAAGGGCACCAGGGAAAGACCGGTGCGGAATCTCAATTTCAACGGTTTTAGATTTGCGCACACGTCGGCGACATTTATGGATGACTATATTACCCCCTCCACCGGTGACTGGGGAATTCATCGCGGCGGAGCCGTCTATATGGAAGGCGCGGAAGACTGTTCCATCGAGAACTGCTTTTTCGATGCCGTGGGGGGCAACGCTCTGTACGTCAGCCACCATGCCCGCCGTATCCGTGTTTACGGCAACACGTTCGCTTATACCGGCGACAGCGCGGTGTGCCTGGTGGGTAAAAGTCATGTCATTGAAAAAGGGAGTTTGCCCTGCCCTATCTGTAGTGCCAAAGGCTATTGGGATTTTGGGCCAGACCCCAAGGACTATCCGGCCCACTGTTTGATATCGAATAACTTAATGCACCACATTGGCGTTTATGGCAAACAGACTGCCGGCGTTTTTATGGCGATTTCCTTGAAAAATACGGTCAGCCACAACCATATTCATCATATGCCGCGTTCTTCTATTTGTATGAACGACCCGTTCTGGGGTGGTCATATCATTGAATACAACTATATCCACGACACGGTGAAGGAGACGGATGACCACGGCCCGATCAACTCGTGGGGCAGGGGACACTACTGGTGTGTGGAGCATTATGGGGCAGGTGTTTATCACGACCCCGGCGATGTCAAACAAGATGCCAAGTTTACAACAATCATCCGCAACAATCTCATCCGAGAAAAAGTGACTGAGTTCCTGCCTTACGGTGCCTCCAACCTGGGTATAGATATGGATGACGGCTCAGCCAATTTCCATGTGTACAATAACCTTGTCATTGGTGCCGGCGTGCAAAATCGTGATGGTTCGCACCGCCTCGTCGAGAACAATATCTTTATCAATCCTAATAGGGGCATCAGCTATCATGTCGGTTATACGAACAGCGGTGATAGGTTTGTCAGAAACATCGTTGTCCAGAATTCCGGCTGGACGTTCTTCTACATCTTACTCCAGACCGACAAAGCCCCATGGGTTGATGAAATAGATTACAACGTTTACAGCGGTACCGCGGCATTCTCTGATTCTGCGAAAAATCTAAAAGAATGGCAGCAGCTCGGCTTCGACAAACATTCAGTGCTGGCCGACCCTATGTTTGTCGACCCTGCTAATGGAGATTACCGTGTTAAACCTGAATCGCCGGCTTTGAAACTTGGGTTTAAGAATTTTGATGTAAGTGATGCCGGCTTGCTCTCAGACTTCCCAAGATGGAAATTCTAATGGTATTGGGACATAAACTTATAGTTGTTATATGTTGCGTATTATTTTCTGTGATAGCTTGCACGGATGCAGTGGAAGATGAGAGTGCCGAGGCTGTCAAGCTGGCTAAACCCACCTCTGCTCAGGCCGCATGGCAGGATATGGGAATGTTCATAAAACTTTATAACCTTTGAAAGGGTAACGAAATGAAGCAGAGAGTAAAGTTACTGATTCTGTTAATGTTCTTTTTGGCGGCTGGTGGTGCAATTGTACCTGAGGAGACAATTGCAGCCGATTCAGTGAAGCGTGAGCGACTGAGTATGGATTTCGACTGGAGGTTCAGCCTCGGTAACACCTGCGATATGGCCAAAGACTTTGATTATTGGGGTGGCGACCCCGCGGGCAATGCCAAGACAGGAGATATTGCTGGTCCCCCGCATCCCAGCTTTGATGACAGTAGCTGGCAAGCAGTTGATGTTCCCCATGATTGGGCAGTTGGTGTCGGCTTCGACAAATCTGCCGACCAATACCACGCTTATAAGAAAATCGGACGGCCCTGGCCCGAGAACAGTATTGGCTGGTACCGCAAGACCTTTGAAATACCGGCCGCTGATCTTGGCAAGAGGCTCACGATAGAATTTGACGGAGTCTTCCGCGATTGCCAGATCTGGCTCAATGGCCACCCTATCTGGCATCAACAGAGCGGATATACCAGCTTCGGCTTTGACATTACCGACTATGCCAACTACGGAGAAAAGAACATGCTGGTAGTGCGTGCCGACGCCAGCGGGTATGAGCTGTGGTCTTATGAAGGGGCCGGGATATACCGACATGTCTGGCTTGTAAAGACCAGTCCCCTGCATGTGGCTCGCTGGGGCACGTACGTCAGTCCGGAGGTCAAACTCAAAGGCGGTAAAGCCGATGCCGCGATAACTATTAAGACAACACTTGAGAACCAGCAGGACGAGAATATAAAGTGCGAAGTGGTATCTACCATCATTGACCCCGACGGAAGAGAAGTAACAACAGTCAAATCCAACAAATTGCTCGGCGCCTGGGAAAGCGAGGAAATCATCCAGCAGGCAAATGTCAATAACGCAACGCTCTGGTCGCTGGATTCGCGCAATCTCTACAAAATGCTCACGAAGGTCAACCGGGCCGGCAAGACCGTTGACACTTATGAAACTACTTTTGGCATTCGTACTTTTAAGTTTGACCCCGATAAGGGCTTTTATCTTAACGGAAAACCAATGAAGCTAAAGGGTGTCTGCATCCACCAGGACCACGGTGGTGTAGGAGTCGCAATCCCCGACCGCCTCCATGAATTCCGAATCAACAAACTAAAAGAAATGGGATGTAACTCGATACGCCTGGCGCATAACTGGGTGGCGCCGGAAATGCTGGATGCCTGCGACCGGCTGGGCATTCTGATAATGGACGAGACAAGAATGTCGGGCAGCTCGGACAAATTACTCGAGCAGCTCGAAACAATGGTTAGGCGCGACCGCAATCATCCCAGCATAATTATCTGGTCTTTGGGCAATGAGGAGCACATCATACAGGGCAGCGAAGTCGGCCGCCGGATATTCGGGACCATGAAGCGTGTGGTGCAAAAGCTCGACCCGACTCGGCCGGTGACTCTCGGAATGAACGGTGACTGGGGCTCGGTGGTGACCGAAGACATGGACATCCAGGGATGCAATTACCTATTGTGTGGTAACATCACTGAACTTCGACAGAAATTCCCCAACAAGCCGATTATCCTCAGTGAATCAGCCAGCACACTGACCACGCGAGGCGTCTACGATACTTCTGCCGAGACAGGTCATTGTGCTGACTATGACGAGGTCCTGCCGGAATGGGGCCATACCGCCGAGTCAATGTGGAAGTTTGTCGCTGAGCGTGATTGGCTGGCGGGGACCTACGTCTGGACCGGGTTTGATTACGGCGGCGAACCACTTCCGCACTTCTGGCCGACTGTTAACAGCAATTTCGGTATAATCGACCGGGCGGGTTTTCCCAAAGATAACTTCTATTATTACCAGAGTTGGTGGACCGACGAAACAGTCCTGCATCTTTCTCCCCACTGGAACTGGCCCGGACAGGAGGGGACAAAGAAACGCGTTTGGTGCAATACTAACTGTCAGGAAGTAGAACTTATCGTTAACGGCAAAAGCCTGGGACGCAAGGCGGTGCCGCGAAACTCTCGCGCCAAGTGGAATGTTGAGTTCCAGCCCGGCTTCATCGAGGCCCGCGGTTATAACAACGGTAAACTCGTCGCTACGCACCGGCGGCAGACAACCGGCAAGGCAGCAGCAATAAGACTCAAACCAGACCGAACCAAAATCAAGGCTGACAACCAGGATGTTTCTTTGGTAACCATCGAGGTCGTCGATGACAAGGGACGCATAGTACCGACTGCCAATAACGAGATAACGTTAACCATCTGTAACAACGGAAAAATCATCGGTGTCTGTAACGGAGACCCCAGCTGTCAGGTTCTGGAAAGCCAGACGAGGTACCCGGTCTTCAACGGCTTAATGATGGTGTTTGTACAATCCGGTTGGGAAGCGGGAACAATTACGCTAAAAGCCGAGACACAAGGACTGGCAAAGGCCCAGGTGAGCATTGAGGCCGAGGCCTGCGCACCCAGGCCGTCCGTACCTTCGTTAACAACCAATAATGCCCCCCTGCTCCAACCAGGCAACTTTATACATGTTCGCACTCCCAATCCAGTTATGAAACAGGGCCAGGCTGGTTCCTGGGACGATGCGGTCCTCGAGAGTGCGGACTGCTTTAAGGATGGAGATACATACTACTGGTACTTTCATGCCTACAATAAATCCGGTCCGAAAGCCAGATACGAGCTTGGCGTTGCCACTGCCAAAAGTCCCCTCGGCCCCTGGACAAAATACAGTGGTAATCCCATACTGAAAATAAGCAAAGAAAAATGGGAAGAACAACTCGTAGCTTGTGCCATGATTACTAAGGAGGCCGACACATATTACATGTTTTATACCGGCGCGGGCAAAGACTGGCGATGTCGCATCGGCCTTGCCACAGCACCGCACCCGCTCGGGCCGTGGACAAAGTACTCAAACAAACCCATTATCGACCACGAGAAATTCGGTTTCGTCGGCGGTGTTGTCAAGGTAAGGGACAAATACTATCTCTACTCCGTACCGCCGGACGAAGTACAGCCGGACTACGGTAGAATGTACCTGGCGACAGCCAATGTGCCCGAAGGACCCTGGGAAATCAAACAAGAGCCCGTGCTGATTGAAGGGCCTAAAGGTTCCTGGGACGAAGGCGGATTCTCCGAGTTTGAAGTGCTTTATTACAACGACATGTTCCACGCATTCTACGGCGGCAGCTTGCTCACCGACGATCGCGATACGGCCCGGGAAAGCATCGGCTACGCCTACAGTGCTGACGGCGTAAACTGGACCAAGTATGCGAACAACCCGGTGATACCAACTGCAAATGTTCCCAATGCCGCTGCCTTTGCTGAGGTACACGCCATTTTGGAGTATCCCCGTGTCTACTGCTATCACACGTTAAGGTATTTGCAGTGCCCGGAAGGCGAAGACCAAAAGTGGTTTGATGAGGACTGGATAGAACATTTGAGCGTCCAGATGCTGGAAATAAAAGAATAGACTATTAATAACTGAGTTGGTTCTGTTTTGAAAGGCAAAAAAATGAAAGCGAAACTATTGACACTTTTCATAATGACAGGCTTGTTTTTCTCTGGTTGTGCCAAAGACTTGGTTCAACCGACTGGCGCTCCACTGCTTCAACCTGGCAGCTTCGTATATCGCCGGGATTTGAGTCTTAATCCTGTTTTCAGGCCGGATTCCGGAGAGGATTGGGATTCGGAGGTTATTGAGAGCGGAGATATCGTAAAGGTTGGCGATACGTACTACTGGTATTACCACGGACACAAGGATACTTATCAGATTGGTGTAGCTACCGCTAAGGACCCGACAGGTCCCTGGACCAAATACAGTGGCAATCCCATCATAAAGGCAGGGCCCGAGAAATATGATATCGGTTATGTAGCCTGTGCAGCGTTCTACGAAGAAGGTGGGACGTATTATCTGTTTTATTCTGCTGCCAATGGAGACAATACGCTTAATGTGGCTACTGCATCAAATCCGCTTGGACCCTGGAAAAAATCTCCAAAGAACCCAATCCTTGGTGATGACACAGGCCTGGGTTTTGCGGCAGGCATGATTTATATGTGCGGTATCGTCAAGGTTGACAGCAAATATTATTTATATGTAACAGATGCCGATTACACGCAGTGCGATTACGGGCCCATGTATGTCCTCACATCTAATTCAATCTATGGTCCATGGACACGGCGGCAGGAACCTATATTGTCTCCGGGAGGAAAGGGTGAATGGGACGAAGGGGCTTTCTCCGAAGCAGAAGTGCTTTATTATAATGGCGTGTTTCACACATTCTACGGCGGCGGCAGCCTGGAAGCTGGTAATGAGGACTGCAACGCCCCGGGCAACACACGAAAATATGTAAAAGAAAGTATCGGTTATGCTTACAGCTATGACGGAATTAACTTTGTAAAGTATGAAGGAAATCCCGTGATTGATCGCCTGGATGTTAGAGATGACCATCGTGTAAGTGCCTTGGCCGAGGTCCATTTCGAGATTGATATGCCATACATCTATATTGTTGCAACAGAGCGATGGGAAGACAACTGGGGCGGCCGTAGGGGATGCCCATGGTGTGAAGACCTGGCAATCCAGGTCCTCGAAATCACGTCCAAAAATCCCGCCTCGGACCCACTCAACACCGGCAACTGGGTCTTAAAAGAAGATATGAGCGATGAGTTTGACGCAGACACAATTGATGCGGATAAATGGTTCGTGAATGGAACAGACGGTGTTTACAACTGGATTGGCAGGGCCCCTTCCCAGTTCGCACCTGAAAACGTCAGGGTCGAAAACGGCAAGCTCTATTTAACCACAAAATGGGACCCCGATTATGATTTCGCGTCCAAAATAGACACCGACAGCAATTCTGTTTATGAGAAATACACAACAGCCGCCGTAATAAGCAGGAATACATTTCTATATGGATATATGGAAATAAAATGCAAGGCCGCCGATGCCTCTATTACCAGCTCCTTCTGGGCAACAGGCGGTAAGTCCGAGCTTGATATATTCGAATTTGTGGGCGATTCCAAGACGGGTTTCGATGACAAGAAGTATGAATGGTGCGTTCACAATTGGCAGGTAGGTGGTCTTGAGACGAATGGCTGGTGTGACAACGTGCAGTTGCCCTGGCGCGTTGCAGACGAGTTCCACATATACGGGTGTGAGTGGGATGAAAATGGTATAAAGCTCTACGCAGATGGCAAGCTGGTCAAAGACGCGCCTAAGTCCGAAATGGGTAAGATATGGTGTTTGAAATACCCATTGAAGGTTTGGGTCGATTCCGAGACATTCGCCTGGGAAGGATTTCCCGACCCCGAAGACCTGCCTGTAGATTATGAAATTGAGTATATCAGGGTATGGCAAAAATAAGGCCCGGCCACCGCTGCCGTACTGTCACGCCCGGAATGACATTCAGGAAAAGACCATTGGAGTAATCTTATGAGAGCGTTATGGTTGTTGGGCACTATATGGTTCGTAATATTGATTGGGTTTGGCAGTACAGAAGCAGATGAGTTGACCTGGCAGGCTTCAGGAAAAAACGTCGTCGTTGCAGGCCGAACCGGCTCAGCAGAGGCCGGTCTGGAAATCTTTAAAGCAGGCGGTAACGCCGCCGACGCCGCTGTGGCGACCCTGCTGGCCTTGAACGTTACCGACAGCGACCAGTTCAATTTCGGAAGCGAACTGGGTATTTTGGTCTATGATGCCAGGCGTGGCGTAGTGGAAGCACTGAGTGGTCTAGGAGAAGCACCGGCTTTAGCCACTCAGGAATACTTTGAAAAGACCGGCGGTATAAAAAATGGCTCTATTCAGGCGATGCCGGTCCCGGCCCCCCTTGATGCCTATGTAACCCTGCTCGACCGCTACGGCACCATGCGTTTTACCCAGGTAGCTCAACCTGCGCTGCGTATTCTGGACCGGCACGAAAAAGACTGGCACGCAGATCTGGCCCGGACATTGCGCAGGCTTATCGAAGCCGAAAAAGGCGCTAAAGACCGAAAACGCGGCCTGAGTCTCGTGGCCGATTATTTTTATCGAGGACCCATCGCAAGAGAAATTGACGCATGGAGCCGGGCCAATGGCGGATTGATTCGATACAGCGACCTCGCCAGACACGTCACCAGAATCGAGGAACCGGTCGAAACAAACTACCGGGGCCATACAATCTATAAGTGCAACACATGGACACAGGGCCCGTACCTGCTCCAGACCCTGAAACTACTGGAAGGTTATGACCTTAAGTCGATGGGTTTTCAATCGGCTGATACGATACATCTCTGTGTTGAAGCGATGAAGCTAGGCTTGGCTGACCGTGATGTTTACTATGGCGACCCGCTATTTGCGGATGTACCCTTAAGGCAGTTGCTTTCTGATAAGTATACTCGTATGCGGCGCAAGTTAATTGATATCAGGCATGCCTCAATGGTTCAAAGGCCCGGTGATCCTGTAGCCGGTAAGCCTTTGCTGGATGAGATGAGGACCAGAAAGGGGCTAAAATCTGTACCCGAACATGACACAACTAATTGTCTCACGGCGGACCGATGGGGCAACGTGGTAGCTGTCACCCCCAGTGGCTGGGGGCAGCTCGCCGGCAAAACAGGAATATGGACCAGCAGCCGCCTCGTCAGTCTGAACATCTGGAAGGGTCATCCCAACTGTATTGAGCCGGGCAAACGTCCTCGCATGACCCTGACTCCCTCTCTCGTACTCAAGGACGGAAAGCCCGTATTGGCCGTTAGTGTGGCCGGAGGAGATACGCAGGACCAGGGTTCGTTGCAAATCATCACCAATTACATCGATTTCGGACGCTCGGCTCCGGAGCTTGTTTCAACACCCAGGTACTCCACTGAGCACTTAGTCGGTTCTTTCAGTCAGCCGCCCCCGAAATTTGGCGGTCTGACCATGGGCACCAAAACTAACCCGAAAGTCATCGAAGACCTAAAATCACGCGGACACAAAATTGACCTGGATGACTTTTGGCAGATGAGAACCGTCATCGTTATAAATCCAGAAACCGGCCTGTTACACGGCGCCGGCGACCCGGAGGCGCCCATACCGCGCCACGCTGCGGCGTTTTAACTCCACCGGTTACTTTCTGTATCGGCGGACATGTGAAATGTATGAATATGGACTGAAGGAATGGTTCGAGATAAGGATATAAAAGTGAAGACTCACCTGTACTCCTTAACGATTGCATGGGGCTTACTGAGTGTACTGTCCTGCCAAGCAGCACCCAAAATGAATGTTACGAGCCTGATAAAAGACGGCACCTATTTCGTGGCACCGGGAGGTAGAGACACTTGGTCGGGCACCAGACCTAGGCCCAATGAGAGTCAGACGGATGGACCGTTTGCCACATTGTACGCCGCACGCGATGAGGCACGGCGGGCCAGGCCCAGCCAGCCGCGGCGGATAGTCATTCTCTATGGCCGATACTTCCTAGATAAGCCACTTGAACTCGACGCTAGAGACAGCGGGCTGACTATTGAAGCAGCACCAGGCGCCAAGGTAGTTCTCATCGGCGGCCGGAAAGTAACAGCCTGGGAAAAAGACGGCCAGAAGTTCTACTCCGTTGCCCTGCCGGGTATTGAGGAGGGCACGTGGGACTTTAGAGCCTTCTTTGTAAACGGCCGTTTCTGCCAGCGGGCACGCCTGCCGAAACAGGGATTCTTCAACCATCTCGGCACATTTGACCGACACATGCCCGATGGCACGCGACGAAAATCTACCTTAGAGCAGAAAACCACCATGAGATACGACGCCGGCGACATCGGACCTTGGTTGGATTTAAAGAATGCCGAAATCAGGGTCTATCACATGTGGGACGAATCGCTGGTTGGCGTTGCTTCCAACGATACAAAAGCAAACATGTTAAGATTTACTAGCCCCGCAGGCTATCCGCCGGGCGCGTTCGGGGTAAAAAAATACATCGTATGGAATGTGCGTGAGGGAATGACACAGCCGGGTCAGTGGTATCTCGACCGTTCGAAAGGAAAACTCGTCTACTGGCCCCTGCCGACTGAAAAGATAACCGACATCGACGCGATCGTCCCAACCATCGACAGGATTATTCGGATTCAGGGCACAAAGGACAAACCAACCGAAAATATTACCATTCGCGGCATCGCTCTGTCGGTGACGAAAACACCACTGATAACCGGGGGTTTCGGCGCGGGTAAGTTTTATGGCGCGATTTTCCTGCAGTTCGCGGAGGGCTGCAGCCTGCAACAGTTGGAAATCCTTAACGTCAGCGGTTACGCTATTAAGGCATCCGCCAGTAATTTGAACATTGAAAAATGTCACATCCATCACACCGGCGCAGGAGGCATCAAATTCGATGGCCACGGCGCGCTCATTGCCGACAACCACATCCACGATATAGGTCTGCTTTATCCCAGCGGAATCGGCATCTGGGCAACCGGCAAAGCTGTCAAGCTCAGCCACAATGAGATTCACGATACCACCTATACCGCCATTGACTGCGGCGGCAGGGACCACGTGATAGAGCACAACCTGATTTACCGGCCGATGCTTGAACTTCGCGATGGAGGGGCCATCTATACCTACGAAGGCAAAAACATCATCGTCCGAGGAAACTTCGCACGAAACATCGCCGCCGTCTATGATGATTATGGAACCTGTGCCTACTATCTCGATGAGCGCTCCGAAAACTGCCTGGTTGAAAACAACCTCTCGATAAACATCGGCTGGCCCTCGCACAACCACAAGGCAAGGAACAACGCCATACGCAACAATATCTTCATCAATACATTCGATGAAGAAACAAGGCTCGAATTCAATATGTCCTCCGATTACACCTTCGAGAAAAACGTCGTCTACACCATCGGCCCGCTCATCATCAGAAACCGTGAGGCCATCACAACCTTCAAAGACAACTTAATCTTCAGCGAAAAAGGACCCGTCAACTGTCACAAATTGAAGGAATACGACGCAATCGATATATATCCGCTGCAGGCCAGCCACGGAAACGTATTGAACAAGCCGCTTTTGACCGATTACGACAAAGGTATTGTCCGCTTCGCACCGGACTCACCTGCTCTTAAGCTTGGCATCAAACCTATCGACGTCAGCTCTGCCGGACGAAGGTGACATCAACAGGTGTTTCGTAAAAAAATGATTTAGTTGCCTATGGGGCGAGCAGATAAACACCGTCGCCTCGCGTGGTAAGCTCGATGACCTCGGCCTTAGGCGGCGCCCATCCTATTTTTATCCGAGTTTCCACAATTTCCGTACGTTGGTATAAAGGATGCCGTTGATTTCATCTTGTGTCAGGCTTGGCCACCCCGCACGTTTGCAAATCACGTTAAGGTCCTTTTTAATCCAGGTGGTTTCTCTTTTGACTTTCTTAAAGTACCCTGTGAAGTCATAATCTTTGTACCAATACACATCATAATCCGTACCCCAGATTATCCGGTCAATCACGTCGTATTCTTTGGCCATCATCAGATACCATGCCAGAACCGTCGGCCGAGAAAAAAGCTCACACACGTCCGTGTAAACATTCGGCGCGTGTTTCATCAGGGCAAAGAGTTCTTCAGTCCAGGGGTACGCCATATGTTCAATATTCATCCTCAGACTGGGAAAATCTATTACGACGTCGTCCAATAGAATAGGCTTAGCATACTTCAAAGGTGCGTGACTCGCCTTGCCGCCCCCTGCCCCGATTCCGCCTCCGTGGTGGTAGTAAACCACAACGTCATACTCAACCGCCACCTCATAGAAAGGATAAATCCTCTTGTCGTTGGCGTATATATGCTGGTACGGAGGACCAAGCCACAAACCTCGTACCCCGTGGTCTTTGACAGCCGCCTTAAACTCGCCCAAACGTTTCTTGTTGAAAACATCATTCTTGTCAAGAGGCTCAGCTCCAAACACTCCCCTGAATCTTTTCGGAAACTTTTTCTGCAGGTCAACGATTATCTCATTTGTGCCCGTCCAATCACCCCAGACCCGCTTTGTCTCTTGCACTACCGAAACGAACATTTCAATGCCGTAATCGTCCATTTGCTTGAACAGCTTGGGAATGTCTATTTCCTTTAAGTCGCTTACTTTGCGCCTTTTGGTTCCTGTTACATCTCCATCCATAAGCATATGGCTGTGACCGTCAATTATAAGTTGTTTGGATTTTTGTTTGCCGGATTCACGCCCAGTGGTTCTTTGCTGCGCCATGACAGGATTGCCCCCAATTACCGCGGCCGCTGCGGCTGCACCTGCAGCCGCAAGAAGCTCACGCCGGGTCGGATTAGTTGTATCTTTATTGCCCATACCTCACCTCCTAATAACACTTAAGTGGCGAAATTTGATTTTCCTGAAAGTTCCCGTTCAAATCGGTTTTACGCTGAGATTTTTACACTACGGGATATTTGCCTTTTTCGTTTGAAATCCAGCGATACATGTCCCGATAAGTGCAAAATATTATTCCGGCTCTCTCTCGGCAGTAGGCGAGCAGCTCCCTGACGTACCTGGCTTTCGGGTCATGTTTGAAACTTGTGCTGGGGTGCACAGTCAAAGCTAGAAACAACCTGCGTTCATAGGCGATGTCCACGCATCCTTTCAGATACGCGACCCATTCATCAACCGGCCTTGGCGAACCGCCCATATCAACGTCGAAGAAGGAGCGGTCCTGATGGCCGGCGAACGGAATCTCCAGCAGGCCGGTCTTATAGTAAAACGGCTGCTGCTTTGGAATCATGTTTATCCAGTTCCGGTCATTGTCGGAATCAGAACGCGGATATTGAAATTGCGTGCTCACCCATTTGATGCCAACGTCAAGTACGGCCTGCTGAACATCCTCTTTGCCGCGAAGGGCCTGCTCATACCCGTTCGGACCTCTCACGCCAATATTTTCCGTCCCCAGTTCGGTCTCGATCAGTTTTTTTGTCCTAGCTAACTGATATCTCACTTCCTCTGCCGGTGTCTCAACAAGGCCGTCGTGGTAGTACATGTGGCTGTCAATCGCGTGCCCCCTTTTCGCAAATTCCTTCCAGAAGGCTGTATCAACAGCCCTTTCAAAAGTATTACCTTGTATAAAAAACTCCAGTTGCGAATCATAGCTCTCAGCGATTGACGCCAGCCGATTGATGTAGTCTCGTATGTCGTCGTTCAAATGGCCGTGGGCAATTTCATCATCCGTATAAAGCCAGCCGATACTCCGGTCGTACAGGTACGCATCGCCGCCGGGGGGCATGTCCACATCGTAACCTAAAGCAACTGCACAGCCGCCGTCTCTCCTCGGATTGTAACGGCCAATCTTTGAAGCTTCAGACCGGCTCGTGCCGCTCAAAGTGCATCCATTCCCGGCGTATATGCCGGCGGCTATCAGAGAGATACTACGGATGAAACTGCGTCTTGAAATTTTGCTGCTATTCATAGTTTTTTCCCATTCTATCCCCTAACCATCAGGGCTGGCTGCAATGACCTGTTGTAGAGTCTGTTGTTTCTTCTGAATCTTACATCTATCCGGCCAAATGTCAATATTCCTGCACTACCCATTATGGGGAAGGGAAATTAATGGGCAGTTGCGCGATAATTAGTATTGACTAATGTGCAAAGACTGGTATAATAAAGAGTAATAGCTGATAAGGCGGTTTGTCTGCCGAAATACGCTACTGAGAAGGTAGTTATCAAGCTGGAAGCTGGTATATGACAGGCTACCTGATTAAATAACGTCAGGTGTAAATAAACAGGCTTTTTGCATGAAAAAGTTCTTGACATGAGTGCTTTGAATCGTGTAGAATACAGTTTACGTAAACTTAGTTGCTTGTGTGAACACTAAAGTAGTTAAGGAGATGCTACCATGGGCAGAAGAAAGGCTTTTACATTAGTAGAACTTTTAGTGGTAATAGCCATCATAGCGCTACTTATGTCCATTCTGCTGCCAGCACTGCGAAAGGTAAGGGATCAGGCAAAGGATGTTCTATGCCAGTCGAACCTAAAACAGTGGGCTCTGGCCTTTTCGATGTATTCAAACGATAACGATGGCTCTACGCTTTCAGGTCCGGGGGTACCCGGGGCTGAGGACTGGATGTGTACGTTGCTCCCTTACTACAAGGAAAAAAGGTTACTGTTATGTCCGATGGCCGTCAGGCCTCTTATTGAGGCTGCGGAGTGGGGTAAAAGGGACATGGCCTGGTGGCTCTTGGGGGACCGCTTGGAAGTCCAAGAATGTGACTTTCACCCTGCTGTTATGGGCAGCTATGGGATAAATGACTACTGTTGGAATGCACCTCCGGGTGAGACGGCTACATGGGACGAATGGTCCACCGCCATGTGCTGGCGAACTTTCAATATCAGCCGCGCGGATACCGTACCCTTACTCGCGGATTGCCTGCATATTGGAGGGGGACCCCACCACACCGATGAGCCTCCACAAATTGAGGATATGCCGTGGACGGGTACTGAGGTTGGGATGGCCCGTTATTGCATCGACCGGCATCAGATGGGAAGCATAAACGTCCTTTTTATGGATTTTACGGTCAGGCATGTTGGGCTAAAAGAACTGTGGACGTTGAAGTGGAATCGACAGTTCATTACGCACGGCATTTATACTCTAGCCGGCGGTGCCGACAGCAGCTTTTGGCGACAGAAAGCCCCGTGGATGGCAGATTTCAAACCGTATTAGTGAAAATGACCACGAGACACCAAAAGGCCAGCCTCAAGAGGCTGGCCTTTTTTATTGGTTCACGGTTGAGAGTAGGTCGGTGTTCTCAACCCGTAAGAAAAAGACAATGCTGTAACCGGATGCGGTACTAAATACAAGCGGGGCCTATACCGAAGTAATGTTGCGGATCGCTGGCGGATGGATTATAATCACTATCGGCCGCATAGCAGCCTGGATTATATGGCCCCGGCAGCATTCGCGGCGAAGTGTCTTGAGCAAAACTCCGGTACCCTCCGCCTTCCTCAAGACAAGGAGAATATGTGTGAAATACTCTCATAACAACCGGTACAAGAAATGCGGGCAGGGCAAGGTAACAAGGACTGTATTGAGCTATGCTTTATACGGCTTTTTGGCAGTGGCTCCTTTATTTGGTTTGGGTGGGTGTGACAAAAGAGAACAACCTGCAAATCCTCCTGTTGCTGTACACCCACCTGAAAAATCAGAACAAATAATAAAGTCGTACAAAGGTCGCAAGATAGTTTTTACTTCAGATAGAGATGGAAATGATGAAATCTATATTATGAATGCCGATGGGAGTGAACAGAAGAGACTGACAAACAATCCGGCCGCTGATAGGCTTGCCTGCTGCTCTCCTGATGGAAAGATAGCTTTTACTTCAGATAGAGATGGAAATCCTGAGATTTATGTCATGGATGAAAATGGTACCAGGCAAGAAAGATTGACACACAATCTTGTTCCTGATGGAAGTCCTTGCTGGTCGCCTGACGCAAAGAAGATAGCTTTTACCTCAAATAGAGATGGGAATCCCGAGGTTTACGTTATGAATGCTGATGGGAGTGAACAGATGAGACTGACAAACAATCCTGCTCCTGATGGACTTGCCTGCTGGTCGCCTGACGCGAAGAGGATTGCTTTTACCTCAAAGAGAGATAAAAATCAGGAGGTTTATGTTATGAATTCAGAGGGGGGCGAGCAGAAGAGATTGACGGACAATCCTGCATATGATGGAGCACCTCATTGGTCGCCTGACGCAAAGATGATAGCTTTTACCTCAAATAGAGATGGGAATCCCGAGGTTTACGTTATGAATACTGATGGCAGTGAACAGAAGAGATTGACGGACAATCCCGCATATGATGGAGCACCTCGTTGGTCGCCTGACGCAAAGATGATAGCTTTTACTTCAAAGAGAGACGGAAATTATGAGATGTACATTATGAACTCAGATGGTAGCGAGCAGAGAAGATTAACAAATAATCGTGCTGATGACATTTCGCCTTGTTGGTCACCATTCCTGCCTTTTACGACAAAGGAGAAGTATAGATAATTATTGAGAACAGAAAATGATTTAATTATACTTCTTTCAGGATATAAGGCACAAAGTACGAATAAATGGCAGGTTTACGCCAGAGATTTTACACGACCAGTCCATGAGTGAGACAAAAGGCAACTCGACAACAAAACGTCCGTACTGTTACCGTTTATTGGGCATGCTGGTGTTGGTGGCAACCCTTGTGACGGCTTGGTTGCTGATGCGCGCGCATGTTACTCCAAAACATCCGAACGGGATTATCCTTATCAGTATTGACACGTGCCGTGCCGACTACCTCAGTTGCTACGGCTACCTTCGCCAAACCACACCCAATATCGACCAACTTGCCGCACAGAGCGTAATTTTCAAAAATGCCATCTCGCCGGTTCCGACGACTCGCCCCGCACATTGTTCCATGTTAGCCGGCACTATTCCACCGTATCACGGCGTACACGGCAACCTTGATGATCGGCTGCGAGACTCGACAGTTACCCTTGCTGAAATATTAAAAGAAAATGGTTTTAAGACCGCGGCTTTCGTTAGTGCCTTCGTTATGGATTCTCAGTTTGGTCTTAGCCAGGGTTTCGATATCTATAACGATAGCTTTGTCCAAAAGGAACGCTTGGGCGAACAGACCAACCGTTTCGTCCTGGAATGGCTTGAACAGCACAAAAATGGCAGATTCTTTCTCTTTCTGCACTACTTCGACCCCCACGCACCATACGCTCCGCCTGAGCCGTTCGCGTTCAAATTTGCTGGCGACCCTTATGCCGGTGAAATTGCCTATGTCGACCACTGCATCGGTCTGATTATTCTGAAACTAAAAGACCTGGGCTTATTCGATTCAAGTTTGATTATTGTCACGAGCGACCATGGTGAGATGCTCGGAGAGCATGGTGAGCAGTACCACTCCTATTTTATCTATCAGAGCGCCATTAAAGTCCCTTTGATTTTCAAGTTCCCCGGACAAAGTGAATCCAGGGAAATAACAGACTTGGTCGGTTTAATTGATATCGTGCCGACCGTGTGCGGATTGTTGGATATCGAACCACCCGCTGTGGTTCAGGGAATGGACCTCGGCCCATATTTTTTCGACAAGGCCGGGGCGGTTGGCCAAAGGCAAATTTATTGCGGTTCACTTCAGCCAACCAACTACGGCTGTAATTCTCTCTTGGGCGTTGTGACTGACCGCTTCAAATACATCCAGACGACTCGGCCGGAATTGTACGATATTGTTGCCGACCCACAGGAATCCAACAACCTCATAGGGCTTCACCCTCGCCGTGCCGATATCCTCCGGAACACCTTAAAGCAGATGTTGGAACAATCAATTCCTTCAAGTGTGTCGGACACCAAAGTGGCATTAGACCAGCAGAGTCGAGATCGCCTCGAATCGCTCGGCTACGTCTCGGCCGGGATAAGCCGGGATTTTGATTTTGACCAAAGCAAAGACGACCCCAAAGATATGATTAGTCTTCATTCGTCTGTTGTAGAGATACACAACCTCATCTACGATAAAAAGCTCGACGAGGCGAAAAAATTGTGCGAACAAGTGTATTTGCAGTACCCTGATTCTCATATAACTTATCGTTGCTTGGCCAAGCTTGCTTATAAGGAAGGTGATAGGCAAAAGACCATAGAATATATATACCAAAGCCTAAAGCTAAATCCTGATCAGGCGGGCCTCCATTTCAATCTGGCTATGTTACTGTCAGAACAAGGCAAGTACGACGACGCTGCTCATTACCTGCTTGAAGTGCTGCGGATCAATCCAAACCAGATTCTTGCCTACAACAACCTCGCTTTGCTCCTCGAAAGACAAGGCAAGGCTCAGGAGGCCATCCGACACCTGACCGAATCACTTCGGATTAAACACAACCAGCCTGACATACATATCAAACTGGGCGATATGGTGTATCGTACCGGTAAATTCGATGAGGCCGCCAAACACTGGGCTGAGGCCCTCCGGTTCAATCCCGAAGAACCGCACGCCGTCCATGATAGGCTCGGCAGCGTCTTTTACCAGATGGATATGCTCGATGATGCGATTGAACACTGGCGTATGTCCCTCAAATTCAAGCCCGACCAGCCTGAAATCGAAAACAATATAGCCGCAGCATTGGCCCAAAAGCGAAAAAAACATCTTGACGAAACGCCCAATTAGACAAAGACATAACTCGATAGGCCTCTCGGCAATGGACACGCCAGACAACTAAATACAACCGGGGCCCATACCCTTTGGTATGGGCCCCGGATTGGTGCAACTCATTGGCTAAATATTATTTAGCCTTGTATCACGCCGGTTACGGCCACAGTAGCGGCCCCGCAAGCCAGTTGTCTGCGATAACCTCATAGTCGAGGAAGTTGATAATATCAGGGTTGTTGGGGTCATAAGCACCCGAGCCAAGGTTAGGATCTGCAGAGTCGCAGGGGTCCTTGGGCACTAGATTGGCCAGCGAGGTATTCGCAAAGTATGTCTTCTCGGTCGAGCCGGAAAGCGCCAGAGCATGGGCGTGCTTCACAGCAAAGTCATAGATGCGGAAGTCGTTGATGTCACCGACGAACTGCTCAGGCCCCTCACCAGCAACCGTATCGGCGAGGTCAGGGTTGAGTATAGCGCCGATGCGGGCCGTATCAAGGTGGGCATTGGGAATGTTGGGGTCGAAGTTGGATCCATCTGTTTCGGTCGGCGGATTGCCGTCCATATACACTGTGGTAAGACCGGTGATTTCACCAGGGGTGTTTCCGTAATAACCGGTGGTGATTCCGCCGTCGGCGTCAAAGGTAGCCGTCACGCTATGCCATAGGTCGTCAACAACAGGAAGCGTGGTATCCGACCACGCCCAGCCGCGAGCCCAAACGTCCCAATACGCTCCGGCTTCCGGATCAGTCTTGCCGCCACTACGGTCCACATAAAACGACATGCCCTCGCCTTCTGGGCTCGGATTACACGGGTCCCAGTCTCCCAGCCTTGACGAGCTGAACAAGACGACCTCCACGGCTGCCTTAAACGACATTGAAACTGAGAAATCCTTCGTGCCCTCAAACAACTTCAGATCATTGAAATCACCGCCTATGTCCACATAGCCGACGCCATCAAGGCTCAGAACGCCGCCTGATACACTGCTGCCCGAAGGGCTGGCCTGACCGTGATAGCTGTTGCCGGACGAGTCGCTATAGTCGCTGTCATAGGTGTAAAGGACGATAAGATTGGCGTCACAGGGGTCCTCCGGCGGAACTGCGTAGTCGCTCGCCAGCCAGTCAGCTCCCATCAGGTCAACGTCTGGAAGGCCGATATTGCAGTCCGCGGATATATCACCAAGAGCATAAGTGACCGCAGGAACGCACCTGCGGGCGTAGATCCCGATATCGTCGAAGTATACCGTTCCTGAGCCGCCGTCCTTTGACTGGTCGATTGGCGGTCCACCAAAACCGATATGTATCTTGTCGATATCGGTCAAGCTCACGCCGCATGCGTCGAAGATGGCCATATCAATATTCCACTCGTTCCACTGCTCAAGCTGGACGTCGTTCGGGTCACCGTCATATAACACGACTCCGGCAGTGCTGCTTGTATCTTCAAGCTCGACCCACATCCTGTCGTTAGCGGTGGCACTATTGGTCGCCTGGCCATAGAAGTACAGCACCAGGGCTTTAACGCCGCTGGTAGTCCAGTCCGGCCCGATTGGCAAATCAGCGATATCGGCGTCAATTCGAGAGCCGACCTTATTATAGGGTTTAACACAATCGTACTTATACATAAGCGAGTTGCCATCGCGAACGATATTCACGTCCTCCTCGGTGAAGACTTCCGACCCCGTCCCGTTTACCCAGTAGTCGTCCCACACGTTCCACAGCGCGGTTTGGTTCGCGTACGAGTCGAAGTCTTCCACTACGTAATGATTGCCTGTCGTATAGGTCCAGACATCACCTTTGACTGTGGCGCCGTTGACCTCATCGATTCGCCAGTAGAAAGACTTGCCCAGGTCTATCATACCGGTGATATAGTTGACGTCAGTTATAGGCTGGTTGCCCTGGAACAGCGTCGAGCTCGTGTTGGCGTTTGCCACGGCGGTTGCATCAGTGCCGAAGTACACATCAGAGCTTGCAGCATAGCCATCGAGCGTCCATTCCATCAGGACGGGAGGATAGACATTAGTTGCTCCATGGGCCGGCTCCGGGTCGTCAGCAAGGCCCCACGTGAGGAATTTAAACACCGGTCCTTCATAGAAGCAGGGGTCTCCGCTGCCGTTGGCATCATTGATATCCACACGCCAGTAGTACCACGTTGCCAGGTTCAAGTCAACGGCACAGGGGTCGATGTACACGACATCGTTGCAATTGGCCGGCTCACAGGCATCGGCAATTTGAACCATCGTGCACGGGTCGGCCCCGAAGTAGACATCATACTCGAAAGGCCCTTCAAGATTCGGATCAGGGGGTTTATCGTTCGGGTCGCAGGGGTCATCAACCCACAGACAAAGCGCTGCCGCAGGGGCCTGGAAGGAAAGCTTGGTATCTGGAACGACATGTTCTTCACCGACAGACGGACTCGGATTACTCACCCGTGTCGAAAGGGATATCGCCTTCGGCCAGATGGCGACCAGCTCAACGTATGCAGTATCAATTGGCAGTTCCAGCTCCAGGCAGGGTGAGACAAACAGCTCAAGTTCCGGTAAATCCGTGTAGCCCAGCGAGGTAAAATTAACATCATTAACGGCGCTACCTATCTCACCGCCGCCCACCGGGTTAAAAACAGTCACGCTTATCTCGCCATTGTTAGGGTCGAAGATGCCCAGAATGTCATACCAGGTGTTGGCATCCACGGCGGTAGACAGCTTCGCCTGTACTCTCTGACGCGTGCCTGCGGCCGTGACTGCAAATGTCGGGTGGCCGGTATCCTGGAACTCAATCCCGTAGGAAGGCACAGTATCGACACAGCCTCCATCGTAAAGACCGGTGACCACCTCAATAGAGTTCGGGCCACGGAAGTCAGCCATCTTGACCCGTGCCAGGATACTGACGGCGCCTGCTCTCTTAAGCTCATCGCCCAATGGTGATTCAAGTTCGGTATACGAAGCCCCTCCGACGTAGCTTGGTAAGGCCCAGCCGTCGAACTCTTCCGCACCGTCGATACCGGTACCGGTCACGTCAACAAAGTCAATGTATCGTGTACTTGTGTCGAGGTTGGTAAAGGGCGGGCCAACTGCGTCGCTGTCATCGGCCATATGCCAGATGCCCACGGCTTCATCCAGCGGATACGCCCAGGCGCTTCCCGCCAAACCCAGCACCACAACAAAAGAAATTAAAAAAAACAGATTCTTAGACATGATACTCCTCCTTAAAAAATAAAAAGTTAAAAATGTTTCTGGCTATGCGCCAAAACGTTTGTTTGTTGAGCAGGCACGAGGACATTCGTGCAACACACACGAATAACCTTTGCCTTCCTTCGTGCCCGTCCTATAATAGCCTGCATTTGATTTGAGCCTCACGTAAACAGCCTCAGTTTACGTAAACTACAGCTTAGCAGTATCACAGCAAAATGTCAAGAACTTTTTCGGGCGTGATCTAATTTATCTTATTATATCAAAATCGGTGCCCATGTCAATCATTTTTTTTGATTTACCGCTCAAAACGCGGATTTCCGCTTGAAAAACCACTCTTGCCACAGATAAGACAATATCGATCTTTGCTTTTTTTGTATAGGGTAATTACTGCATATGGCTCGAAAGGTGGATTTTTGTGTTGTCGGAGACAATTTTATTACCCTCCTAGGGCGTGGAACTGCTTGGCTTAACGCGATACAGCTTTTCCCTGGCTTTTTTATGGCTTGGCTGCGTTATCCGCACTATCCTTCGATTGCGGCAGTTCACGATAGGGCTGACCTGCCTTAAACAATTCCAGACGCTTTGCCACCTGGGACGCTACTTCTTTCTGCTCCGAGGATATCAGCATGTCCACGGCTTTTTGTGAGGTTTGGACCGCTTCAGAGAATCTGCCCGCTCCGGCATACGCGGCTGATAAAGTATCCAGTATGTATGGGTCTTTATAACCGGTCAGTTCACAAGCCCGCTCGGACAGCTCAACCGCTTCTCCAGGATTACGCAGGTTTTCGTCGGCATGGGTGGCCAATATCCACGCCAGGTCGTTCAGTGTGCCGACCTGGTCCGGTTTGAGTTCGAGGGCCTTTCTCAAGTGGGTAACGGCTTTCCCGTGCTTTCCGGACCTGGAAAAAGCCATCGCTATGTTGTGGTGTATTTCATAATTATCCGGCGCCAGCTGCAAGGCTTTGCCCAAATGGGCGATGGCACGTTCTAATTCTGCCTGCTGCAAAAAGGCAGCGCCTAAGCTTTTGTGGGCGGCAACGTTCTCCGCATCAAGCTGGACTATCTCGTTCCACAAGCCGATGGCCTGTTCAAGCTTGCCGTGGGCGGCTAATCGCTCAGCGATATCGTTTCGCAGACTGTTTTGCTCGACGGGCTGGTTAGCTGTCAGTCGCAAGGCCTCATTCCAGCAACCCACAGCCTCTTCGAGCTTGCCCTGCCGGGCCAGGGCCTTTCCAAGATGAAAGTGAGTTTCAGCCCGTTCCGGTTCAATCTCTAATGCCTTAATATATTGGGCGACTGCCTCATCAAATCTTCCCTGCTCGTAAAAGGCCCATCCCAGATTGATGAGGACTTCAGGCCGCCCAGGCCGCAGACGCGCCGACTCTTCAAAGTATTGAAGGGCCTCTTCGAGTTTGCCCAGATGGGTCAGAGCGGCACCTAAACCGCTGTGGAGTTCATATCGCTCTGGGTCAAATTCAAGTGCCCGGGATAAATGAGAAACGCTCCCGGCAAAATCGCTCTGCTCCGTGGCGATTTTAGCCAACATAAGGTACGCCTCAACATACTGAGGCCGCTCCAGAACCATCTTTTCGCAAATCGTTTTGGCCTCTGTGTACCTTTTCTGCAAAATAAGAGTGTTGGCCCTTCCATCCTGCGTATAGAAACCAATTAAATCTTTCGGGTCTTCCTTGCTTTGGTCAAAATCGAAATCTTCGGTAACGCTACCGGCGACGTAGCCGAGCGATTCGAGGCGTTTTCGGGACCGCTCGTCTAGCTCCAACTTGCTCTCGGCCCCGCCTGTACCGATGGGGCTCATACGAACACTTTGTTCCAATATCTGTTTTAGGGCGTCCTGGAGGATGCGTGCTCGCTGGGGTTGATTTGTCACGAGGTTTTTCATTTCCCGCGGGTCTTCGACGAGGTCGTACAATTCAGGACGGGTGGTCTGGATGTACTTGAAGCGCTCCGTAACTACACCCAACAAAGAGTTACCTCCGTATCTTGTGGCATACAGTGATTCACTGTAGATGTATCTATCCTCGTCGGCACTGCTTTTGCCGAAAAGGTCTTTCCCCTGAACGTCAGGGTCAATAGCTATTCCCAAAGCGCTACATATAGTAGGCACGATATCAATTATGCCGACGGGAGAATCTATTCTTTCCGGCTTGCGCCGGCCGGGTAGCTTGAAGATGAGGGGCACTTTGATGGCACTTTGGTAAATGAAATACATATGCGTGTTTTCACCGTGCTCGCCGAGCATTTCACCATGGTCGCTGGTGATTATGATTAAGCTCGAATCATAGAGCCCAAGGTCTTTTAATTTCCTTATAACCTGGCCGATACAATCATCCGTATAGGCGATTTCCGCGGCGTAGGGGCTGTCGGTAAACTCTGAGGCAAATGGTTCCGGTGCCTCATATCCGAAATGGGGGTCAAAGTAATGCAAGAACATAAAGAATTTTTCGTCTTTGTTTTGGTCCAGCCACTCAAGGGCAAAGCGGTTCACCTCGGCGCCTTTGCGCTCACTGATATTCAGGGCCATGTGTTCTTCTTCAAACTTGTCGTTATAGCTATCGAAACCCTGGTCAAGCCCGAATTGGGAATCCAGGACGAAGGCGCTTATAATGGCACCCGTCGTAAAACCGTTGTCTTTTAATATCTCCGCCAGAGTTACATTTGATTCGTCAAGGCGATAATCGAAGTTATCATGAATGCCGTGATAGGGAGGGATAGTGCCGGTCAGCATGGAACAGTGCGACGGCAGCGTCATCGGAATTGGAGAGATTACGTTGGTGAAAACAATGCTCTCCTCTGCGAACTTGTCAATATTTGGCGTGGTTTGCCGCCGGTAACCATAACAACTCAGGTAATCCGCCCGGCAGGTGTCAATGCTGATCAAAACAATATGGCGAATTTCTTTGGGCAAATGCGAGAACCTGCGGGAAAACCATGCAGCGATTACACCGATACACAGCATCGACAGCAGAACAAACACGCAAAATCTGGTAAATGAAGATTTCATCAAACAAAGTCGCCTGGAGCTGCGCGATACACCTTTTGAAGCGTTTTTCGTAACGGTTCCATATACATTCAACTTGGACAATGCTTACCGCAAGTGTAACAATAAATGCCGGCTTTCTCAACTGTTGGAAGATGTTTCATTTGTATCCCGTCCCTTGTCATTCTGCACTTGCCTGCCCTCGAATGTCTTTGCCGGGGGGAAACAATTGAGTTACGCATTAATACTGTGGCGAAAGTATAAATTAGACAGCGAGATTTGCCAGATGAGGTCACTTGGCAGACTGATTTTGTGAAATAATGCTCGAAACAGTTGCTTTTTTAACACAAATTTGGTAAGATAGGGTGACTTTCGTCCGCAAACAGTTTGCTTGGCCTTTGCGTTGCACGGAGGAGGATTATGTTTAGAAGGCTGTTTTTTTTAATTTCTTTTGCTTTGCTGTTGGGCCTGGCCGATGGTGCGGCGGCACAGAGCCCGGAAGATTTGGAACTCTGGGCCGAGTATCTGTTCGACGGCCCCGACCCAAATGCAGACACGGGCGGACATGGTTTTCACATCACAGCGGTGGGTTCGGGCGCTACGGTGGGTGTAGCAACGGGAGTTGGGGGCACAGCTTATCAAGGAGCGGCGGATACTGCAAGTTACGCTGTATTACCCAGTACGGCTTGGCCGGCAGGCGGGGACGTAACCATCGAGATGATGATAAACTTCGATACCTTCGAGACCATAGAGGCGACCACACGTAGCACCGGGTCAGGCTGGGAGTACACTTCCATGATGGCATTTTCCACAGATGACCATTTCTTCCAGTTTGAATACGCGGTCAACGACGTCAACACCTTCAGTATGAACTCAAATTACTGGTGGGTGGGCGGTCCTGGTTGGGAGGGTTATATCTCTGGGCCTCTACCCTGGGAGACGGGCTGTTGGTACCACTGGGTTGTCAGCATGGACAACACGAATAAGGTCATACGGCATTGGATTGATGGTGAATTGGTGGTCACAGCAACCCATCCAGGGACCGACTTTAACGATATCAACTATTCAGGGGACCTTTATCTTGCAAGCGAGATGGGCTCTGCTTATCCTTTACAGGGCCGACTTGACAACGTGCGCTTCTACAAGGGTTACACCGAAACTTCCATTCCGCCTGAGCCCGGAGAGAATTTCCCGGGTGATTTGAACGGTGATTGTTTTGTGGACTTTGGGGACTATCCTGCAATCGCAGCAGCATGGCTGAGCCACCCCAACGAGGCTGAGTATAATCCTTACTGTGACATTAATCCTGGTGGTCCAGATGGTATTATCGACGGACTGGACATTTCAGTGTTTGCGGATCACTGGCTGATGCATGCGGCACCGGCGGCGCCATCGGCCCTTACGTTTGAAAATGTCACAAGCAGCAGCATTGGCGTTAGCTGGACAGACAACAGCTTAGATGAAACCGGGTTTTACATATACGTTAATACATCTCCCAACCAACCGGCTTCTCCAACCTATACAAATTCAGCAAATGATGTGAATTTAACTGCTGTCGGCCTTGGACCAGGTACTACATATCACTTCTGGGTAACGGCATACAATTCATACTGCGAGTCAGCCGCAGCAACAGGCAGTCAAGCCACGGCGGGAGGCCCTCTGTATCCAATGTCTGATCCCAACAATATCGGCAGCTGGATTTTAAGGTCAAATATGAGTGATGAGTTCGATGGAACCAGCTTAGACCCGAACAAGTGGTTCAAGGATGGAGAGGGTGGCGTGTTTATATACAGTTGGCCTGGTCGAGCTCCTTCCCAGTTTGCACCTGAAAACATCAGAGTTGAAGATGGCAAGCTCTGCTTAACTACGAAATGGGACCCCAACTATCCTTTTGTGCCTGACATAGACCCTGACTGTGGCTGCCCATATGAGAATTACACGACAGCGGCCGTCACAAGCAAAAACACTTTTCTATATGGATACATGGAAATAAAGTGTAAAGCCGCCGACGTATCCATCACCAGCTCCTTCTGGGCCACCGGGGACAGTTCCGAGCTTGACGTCTTTGAATTTGTGGCCGATTCTAAAGTTTATGACAATGATAGAACGTACCCCTTCTGTGTTCATGACTGGGACCACGGCGGCAGGAGCTGGTGTGACAGTGTCGAACTTGCCTGGCGCGTGGGAAGTGAGTCTCACGTTTACGGATGCGAATGGGATGCAAACGGTTTGAAATTCTATGCCGACGGAAACCTGGTTAAAGATGCTCCTTCGTCAGAAATAGGCAATGTATGGTGTTTGGATGAGCAAATGACAATATGGGTCGATTCCGAAGCATTCTCATGGGAAGGTTTCCCGTCACCATCGGACCTGCCTGCTGATTATGAGATTGATTATATCAGAGTTTGGCAAAAATAAGACTCGGTGACGGCGTAGACCTGTTGTAACGCTTTGAAAGACATTTGGGAAAACAAGGCCAATAACCCAACTGTAAGCAAACAACCGACATTAGTTCATCTGCAACGCGCCGGCCGGAAAGTGCTCACCAAGTCTGAAAGTCAGCCTGATAAATTAACATCAACAGTGAAAACCCAAGTCCTTGAATGAAAAAGTTCTTGACATATTGCTGAGGTTTATGTAAACAGTGGTTTACGTAAACTTATACCGCTTGCGTTGAACTTGAATCAGAGAAAAGCTAAATTTGCAACTCTGCCGGGCAGTTGCCCCCGTTTAATAGTATGTTTGCAGGAGATTCGATATGAACTTCAGTTATCCAAAAGAAAAACACATCTCATTGCTCAAGCTTAGTTTGGCAGTTCTGGCGATATTTGTAATGCAGTTGAGTAATGCTGGTATGGGAGCGGAAAAGCTCTCCAAAAAGCCGGTGGTTCGAGTTGACCCAGCAGCAATGACGCGACTGTATGGACGAACAGCTACTAAGGTAGGAGCGGCGGCTTCGCTTGACCAATTACCGGAAAACATGGTCATAAGGTGGGTCGGTCGGGGCAGCATTAGCTGGCAGGTTGATGTGCGTCACTCTGGCGACTATGAGGTTGGGCTGTGTTATGCAGCGCTGACGGATGGTGCGAAGTTAGAGGTTATCTCGAGGTCTGGCCAGAGCAAAATCACGGGTACGGTGCGTAAGACCACAGGGCCGTATAAAGACCGACAAATCTCTGAGGAAGGCCCGCTGCATACGGACTTTCTCAGGAATTTCGAAAGAGTACCTCTCAATGGTGTCTTGCATCTGCCCGCGGGCATCAGCGAAATTACAATTCGTGTTGCTGAGCCGGAGTCGGGGGAGGTAATGGATTTTCGTGCGATGGAATTGGTTCCGGTGGCAGCGAAACAAGCAATAGCTGAGTCAGAAGAACGAGCCAAAAGAAGTCAGGCCGGCACCGATTGGATGGTGAAGGCGAAATACGGTGTAATGTTTCACTGGACAGATGGAAGCCAGCCGCGACACGGACCGAAGAAACCTTACGCGGAGGCGGTCCGGGATTTTGATGTAGATGCGTTTGCCGACATGGTTGAAGATACGGGTGCTGGTTGGGTCATCTTTACTATGATGCATGCCACTGCACACTGTCCTGCTCCGATTAAGGTTTGGGAGAAGTATCATCCAGGCCAAACGACTGAGCGTGACCTTATTAAGGAAATGGCTGATGCATTAAATGAAAAGGGAATTAAGCTGATACTTTACATGTCCTCTCATATTCTGTTAAGGAGTAAGCTTATTCCTGAGGAACAGGGTGTCGATGTTCATATGGAAATTCTACGAGAGCTTGGCCAGCGCTATGGCAGGAAGCTTGCCGGCTACTGGTTTGACGGGTGGGATATTATCCCGCAGAGGTTTCCTAATGCTCCCGTATCGTTTGAGCGTTTCTTTGAAGCTACAAAGACGGGTAACCCGGACCGCGTCATCGGCCTTAACTTTTGGATTTTCCCTGATGCGACGCTATGGCAGGAATACTGGGCCGGTGAAGCTGACGAAGAGCTGAAACCCGCTAAGGGACGGTATATTGAATACGATGCCGGCAGGGGATTACAGCGTCATGCCCTGTTTATGCTGGAGGATATCTGGGTTCATAGAAAGCCGGACTCGGAGATGGAAAAGCCGGTGTTCGGCGAACAAGAGCTTATCAGCTACGTCAAGCAGTTAACGGCAAACGAAGGGGTGGCGACTGTAAACCTGGGCATCTATCAGGACGGCACGATAGGCAAGGAGTCTCGTAAGGTGATGCAGGCCTTGCGACAAGCAATCAGCAAGTAAGCGTCAAGTTAAGGAGTAAGAGCGATGATTTGTCAAAAATGTGAAACAGTGTCAAAGGCAAGAGGGCTGAGTTTTGAGGTTGCACCGGCGCGGGCAAAATGGCTGCTCATTTGGACCGTGCTGTGTGCCGTGGGTGCGTGGAACCTGTCTTACGCTGAGGGTTCCGGGACAAAGCCGCCGCTGCGCAACGAGATTATCGAGCACGGCCCGTTCATTCAAATTCCCGGCCCAAACCCCCTCATTAGCCCCGGCGATAGCAGCGCGTGGGATGGAGCTGTCGTTGAAGCAGGTAACGTCTTTAAGGATGAACAAACATATTACTTTTATTATCATGGAACGCCGCGGGACAAAAACAAATGGCCTCGTGGCGGTTATAGGATCGGCGTAGCCAGTGCGCCTCATCCCTTAGGTCCTTGGAAGAAGCATGATGCCAATCCTATTATAGACCTCGGACCTGTGGGCAGCTGGAAAGGCCTGCATGTGGCCTGTCCGGCGGTGATTAGAGAAGAAGGTGACAAGTATTATATGTGGTTCGGAGGGATGAAAGAGGATACCGGCGAGTTTGGCCGGTGGGACATCGCACTGGCGACAGCTTCTCATCCCTTGGGTCCGTGGAAAGAGTATCAAGGCAATCCCGTTCTGGAAGATTTCGGTTTTGTAGGCGGGGTGGTAAAAGTAGACGGCAAATACTATATGTACAATGTGTACCCTATAGGTGCAGAGTCACCAGACTCCGGACCAATCTGCCTTGCTACTGCCGACAAACCAGAGGGACCGTGGAAAAAGTATGAAAACAATCCTGTTATTCCCGGCGGTGAATGGGGAGCCTGGGATGACGGCGGCTTCTCGGAAGCCGGTATGCTGTATCACGATGGTGTTTTTCACTGCTTTTACAGCGGTGTCAAATGGGGGAAACTCGAAAGCATAGGCTACGCGTACAGCTTCGACGGATACAACTTCATAAAGTACAGCGGCAACCCGGTGGCACCACGGGAAAACAGCCCCGACACACACGCGTTTGCCGAGGTCCATGCCCTTTATGAGCCGCCTTTCCATTATGTTTACCATACGCTTAGGTACCTTAGCGACGGGGGCGGGAAAGAGTACCTGGGCGTTCAGATATTGGTAAATCAAAAGCCTTTTAGCCTGCAAATGCCGATTCTGAATCTTTCGTCCCTTGGTGCCGGCAAGACGACATCATTGGCGGACTCGCCTCCAGTCAGCTTAAGTCATATCACCCGGCTGGCCTTAACAGCCCGGTGCACGTATAGTGAAAAAGCAAAAAGCCGAATCAGGGTCCATGTAAGGTCCAGCCCCGACGGCCTGAATTATGACACCACGGATTTGTCTACCTTCGATAACGTTTTTAAGCAGGGCCAAACAGTACAAAAGACTTTTGAGTTAGATACTGATGTTCGCTTTATCAAGGTCCTGGTGGAAAATCTGGACGACTCCGACAGTGTCTCCGACGTGCAGATAACCGCTACTTTGGGCGGCTGAGTAGCAAGTTCTTATTGCTAATATGAATGACCAACCTTGCTCTGTTGGAGATAATAAGAATGGGTTACAAAAAATACGTGACATTACTTGTAATTTCTGTTGCCTTGTGGGCTTTAGTGGTCTCAAGTCCAATTTATGCTAAAGACAGATTTGCAGATGAGTCCCTCCGGCAAATGGCAATAGAGCTAAGTGAATTCATCCATGTTCCCGGGCCGGACCGACTTATCAAAACCGGAGAAAAAGGCCAATGGGATGATGAATTCATAGAAGCATCTGATGCATTTGAGGATTTGGGCACATATTATTTCTATTATCACGGTTACGGTGGTGGCAAAAGCTATCGTATTGGTGTGGCCACCTCCCCAAATCCACTGGGCCCCTTCAAGAAACACCCCAACAACCCCATTCTGAACCTTGGACAACCGGGCAGTTGGGATGACCGTACAATCGCCTGTGCTATGGTCCTCAAAGAAGGCGACGAAAAGTACTATATGTGGTATTCAGCAGAGGCAGCCAGCCAGGAGGATAGAGGCTTTGATATCGGTTTGGCAATAGCTGACCATCCGTTGGGACCTTGGAAAAAATATGAGAAAAACCCAGTGATGAAAGATTTCGGCTATGTCGGAGGCGTCATCAGGGTCGATGAAAAATATTACCTTTACAGTTCATATCCGCTCGACCTGCCTAACTATATGGATGGGCCGTTATCAGTGGCTGTTGCTGATAAACCCGAAGGGCCCTATGTCAAATACACAGGCAATCCCATTATGGTAAAAGGCAACTGGGGTGACTGGGATGACGGCGGCATCTCAGAAGCCGAGGTCCTCTATCACAACGGTATGTTCCACATGTTCTACGGGGGAACTCGAACGCATGGTCCGGGGCTGGAGGATATTGGTTATGCCTACAGTTTTGATGGATTCGAATGGTTCAAGTACGGCAAGAATCCCGTTGTTTTTCGCAAGGCCAATCCTAATTGCGCTGCATTGGCTGAAGTGCATGCCATTATTGAGATGCCCTATATTTATCTTTACAATACCTGGCGACCTGCGCGGTATGAGGGAAAGAGCCATCCCTGGGTGGAAGATTTGGGTGTGCAGGTCCTGGTGACACAGAGGCCCTTTAGCGTCGATATGCCGGCCCTGTACTCCGAGACCCTTGCGGGCGGCGCGACCACAAAATTGAATGATGCTTCACCAATTTGCCTGAGCAATATTACCCGGTTGTCTCTGACTGCCGAGTGCAAGTACAGCAAGAAAGCCAAAAGGCCCATTCGCATCCATGTACGAGCAAGTTATGATGGCGTCAACTACGACACAACCGATTTGTACACCCTGGACAATGATTTACAACCTGGTCAATTATCAAGAAAGACCTTCCAGTTGGACAGCAAGGTACGGTTTATCAAGGTGATGGTAGAAAACCTTGATGAATCAGAGAGTGTCTCCGAGGTGAAAATCATCGCCACCCTCGGCGGCTAAACAGTGAACCTCTATTGCTAATATGAATGATGAATCTTTACTTAATTGGAGATAATAAAAATGGGTTACAAAAAATACGTGACATTGCTTGTAGTTTCTGTTGCCTTGTGTGCTGTAGTGGTCTCGAGTCCGATTTATGCTGAAGACAGATTTGCAGATGAGTCCCTCCGGCAGGCGGCAATAGAGCTAAGTGAATTCATTACAATCTCCGGTCCCAATCCTATCCTCAAGCCCGACACCAGGACCACTTGGGATGATGAAAACATCGAGGCGGGCGATGCCTTTGAGGACCTTGGCACCTATTACTTATATTATCACGCAATCGGCAGTGGCGGGACCAAAACGTATGAGTATCAGATAGGCGTGGCTACTGCCACAAATCCGACGGGGCCATTTAAAAAGCACGGCCTCGACCCTATTTTACGGGTTGGACCCGAAGGCAGCTGGGACGACAGTGCTGTCGCCTGCCCTATGATATTAAAAGAAGGTGACGAAAAGTATTACATGTGGTACGCGGGCATTGGTATCGACGAAGGCAGCGAGCAGGAGCACAAGCAGGAGAGTGAGCAGGGCTTTGATGTTTGGTGCGTGGGGCTGGCCACGGCCTCAAATCCGCTGGGACCCTGGAAAAAATACGAAGGCAACCCAATCCTCAAAGATTTCGGGTATATAGGCGGCGTAATTAAGCACGATGGAAAATATCGAATTTACAGTGTGCATCCAATCAGCGCTCCCGGTTATCAAGGCGATTACGGTCCTCTGGCAGTTGCGTTAGCTGACAAACCTGAGGGGCCCTATGTAAAATATGCGGGCAATCCAATTATGGCAAAAGGCAACCCGGGTGATTGGGATGATGGAGGCCCTTCCGAAGCGGAGGTGCTGTACCACAACGGTATGTTCCACCTGTTTTACGGCGGAGCCAGAATCTATGGCCCGCGACTTGAAAGTTTCGGCTACGCTTACAGTTTTGACGGATTCAAGTGGTATAAGTACGGTAAGAACCCGGTCGCAGCATATCAGAACAGCCCTATGTTGTATGCTTTTGCTGAAGTGCATTCCATTATTGAGCTTCCCTATATCTATGTCTATCACACGATAAAACCCGAGCATTACCCGGGAAGGCAGTACCCGTGGGATTATGGTGGTGAACATCTTGGAATGCATGTGTTGGTAACAAAGAAACCCTTTAGCATCGATATGCCGGCTTTTTATATGGAAAACATCGGGGCCGGTTCAACTACAAAGCTGGGCGATGCTCGTCCAATCAACCTCAGCAACGTTAGCAGGCTGTCACTAACTGTGGAATGCAAATACAGCAAAAACGCCAAAAAGCCAATCCGCGTTCACGTCCGCTCAAGCTACGATGGAGTCAAATACGACACTACGGACTTGTACACGCTCGACAGCGACCTGCAACCAGGCCGGCTAACAAGAAAGACATTCCAGTTAGACTGCAAGATGCACTTTATCATGGTGATAGTGGAAAATCTCGACCAATCTGAGAGTGTCTCAGAGGTGCAAATCACGGCGACGCTGGGAGGTTGAAGGTCCCCCAGGCCGTGGGCCAAAGATGTTATTAAGATTCAGCCGCGATAACAGCAAATAAATCGTGGAATAAGGCCAAGACGGTAAAATTGAAAGGAAAAGAAATGAAACCAAAGTTACTGATGCTGTTTGTAATATTGGCCCTGTTTTTCTCTGGTTGTGCCAAAACAGCGGTTTGTCCCGCTGAAGGTCCGCTGTTCAAACCGGACAACTTCGTACATCATGTTGGTCCCAGCCCCGCGATGAAGACAAGTGAAATAGGAAAATTGGACGATAGAGTCCTGGAGAGTGGGGATTGCTTTAAGGATGGCGACACCTATTACTGGTATTATCACTCCTATTCCACCTGGGCCGAAACTGGCTACCAAATTTTTGTTGCTACTTCCAAAAGCCCGCTCGGCCCCTGGACAAAATACGGCGGTAACCCAATACTAAAAGTCTCTGAAAAACCCCATGAAAGCGGCCACGTTGCCTGTCCAATGGTGGTTAAAGATGCCGGCAAATATTATATGATTTACATGTCTGCCGGAGATAGTCCCGTCGGGTGGGGCTGGTCCGTCTCTTTGGCTTATGCGGATAATCCGCTCGGCCCCTGGTTCAGGTATGAAAAGAATCCAATCCTCGTGCACCAGCGTATTGGCTATCCGGGTGGCCTTGTGGAGGTTAAAGGCACGTGGTATATGTTCGGCACCGAGCCCGATGTTACACAGCTTGACTTCGGCAGGATGTACGTTGCGACAGCAGATTCTCTTACCGGTCCCTGGAAAATGAGAGAAGAGCCTGCATTGAGCGAAGGGCCAAAGGGTAGCTGGGAAGAGGGCGGTTTTTCCGAGTTCGAGGTTCTTTATTACAATGGAATGTTTCACGCGTTTTACGGCGGCAGCAGATACGCTGACGTTCTCAACCCTGCAGAGCTTGGTCCAGGCCCCTATTCAGATGATGCAGAGAAGAAACGCTTGAGAGTGGTTGAAGACATCGGCTATGCGTACAGCGAAGATGGTTTTAACTTTACGAAGTTCCAGGGCAATCCGGTTATTCATCATGAGGATGTTCCCAACTGTGCGGCGATGGCTGAAGTCCATGCTATCATTGAGTATCCATGCGTCTACTGCTATCACACCTTGCGTTATTTAGAATGCCCCGAGGGTGAAAACCCGAAGTGGTTTGAAGATGGCTGGATAGAACACTTGGGCGTTCAGGTGCTTGAGATAAAAGCTTCGACTCCCTGACAAAACAGGATTGATGAGAAGATAGTCCTGCTTCCGACATGGCCCAAACAATGGAACGTGGAGTTTAAGCTGCATGCACCGTATGAGACTATAGTCCAGGGCTCCTATCGAAACGGCAAGCTTGAGCGGCTGAAGGTTACCCCGGAGTCTCGGGCCAAAGATGTTATTAAGATGCAGCCGCGATAACAGCAAATAGCCGTTCGGCTCAACTATCTCAATGTCCGCAGTGTCCGGCGGACTCCAATATTCCCCGTCAAACGCCTGCAGCCGCAATATATTATTTTCCGATGCGGAGTTTCTTTACGGGAAAAATGATTAGCGCCAAAAGGGGTAATTCCAGGCGACGATTTCGAATTCAAGTTCAGCGGAGCATTTTTCAATAGTCCTGAAAATCGCGCATCCACTCCGGCCAGTCCCCCGGCTCGACACCACCGGCTGTGGTCCAGACGCCATGCAAAATGAACCTTCGATTCCACTTCAACGTCCACAGTTCTTTCAGCCCAACAGGCCTGACGGAAAAATCCATAAAAAGGGCGTTTATAGTTCCCGGTTCATGTCGGTCTATGCAAACCTGGGCAAGCCCCCAATTTTCCCACGCTGCATCCTCAATGTATGGAGGTTCATCAGTGTGGTGCGGAAAGCCTCCGATATGTAGGCAATCCGAAAGTATCGGTACGTTATTCGCGCCTTTAAAATTGAAATTTCTCCAGCAGCGGGTAATCGCAAAACCCCATGTGTCCTCCTCACCTGGGGGCGCGTTCCAACACCAGTCATTTATCCCGTAGCTGCCGACAGCAGCGGGCGTAAAGCCATAACCTTCGGGCACTTCCACACGACCCTCCTGGATCCACCAGGCCATATCTTTCTTGCCCCACATCGCACTCTCCTTCCAAGGACTGACGGCCATCGGACATAACAGTAACTTTCTTTCCTGGTAGTAAGGGAGCAACGAACACATCCAGTCCTCAGCCCCGGGTACCCCCGGACCTGAAAGCGTAGAGCCCTCGTTGTCCTGTGCATAAGCCGCAAAGACAGCACCCCATTGGCGGAGGTTAGAAAGGCAGACGGCCTGTTTGGCACGTATTCTGCCACTGACGCCGACCGAGCCAACGGTGGCCAGGAGAAAAATAACACAGAGCACGACGACAATAATATCTTTTTTTGTCAAAGCTGCTTTTGAGCTCATCTTCCTTGTCTCACACTTATAGAGCCATTCAGTAATCTGGAAAATCGCGCATCCACTCCGGCCAGTCGCCCGGTTGGACGCCGCCGGCTGTGGTCCAGGGGCCATGCGGAATGAACCTTCTATTCCACTTCAACGTCCACAGTTCTTTCAGCCCAACCGGCCTGACGGAAAAATCCATAAAAAGGGCGTTTATGGTTCCCATTTCATGTCGGTTCATGCAAAACCGGGCCATCCCGGCCTCGCCATTACTGCTTGTCCACGGCATATCCTCAATTAGTGGAGGCTCATCGGTGTGCTGCGGAAAGCCTCCGATATGTATGCAATCCGCGAGTAATGGTACGGTATCCGCTTGGTTGAGATAAAAACTTCGCCAGCACAAGGTGGCAGACCATTCCTCCCATGTAGCCAACTCACCCGGAGCTGCATTCCAACAGTAGTCATTTATCCCGTAGCTGCCGGTAACAACAGCAGGGTGAAAGTCACAATCTCTGACTTCCGGGCGATCCCCCAGGAGCCACCAGGCTAGATCCCTCGCGCCCCACATCGCACTCTCCTTCCAAGGCCTGACGGCCATCGGACATAACAGTAACTTTTCTTCCTTGTAGTAAGGGAGCAACGAACACATCCAGTCCTCAGCCCCGGGTATGCCCGGACCTGAAAGCGTAGAGCCCTCGTTGTCCTGTGCATAAGCCGCAAAGACGGTTCCCCACTGGCGGAGGTTTGAAAGGCAGACGGCCTGTTTGGCACGTATTCTGCCACTGACGCCAACTGAGCCAACCGTGGCCGCAAGAAAAATACCGCAGAGCACGATGACAATAACATCCTTTTTACTGAAAGCTGTTTTTGAGTTCATAGTCTCTTTACCCTCATGCTTTTTATCCGGCGCCTTGGTTTTACCTTAGATCCGTCTGACTTACCTGGCCCCGGCAGACCCGGCTCGTTCGGCTCATTAGGCTCGGGCACTCCATCGAGTACGGGCTCCTCGCCGTCGCACGTTTCCTGACTTATCGCCCAGACCGTATTGTTTGCATCGCTCACTATTATCGTACTACCCGGTGCTATTGTCGGGTGGCTCAACCAGCCATCACCTTCGAATCGTGCGACCTCTTCACCGTTCGGATCGACCACATAGAGCTTCTTATCATCACTCGCAGCATAAACCAGCCCGTCATCGCCCGCAGCTAATGTAAACGCGCCTAATTCACCAAGTTTAGTGGACCACTTCTTACTGCCGTTGGGGTCAACCGCCCGAAGATACGCATCCTCGAAGCTCACGTAAATCGTCCCGTCGGGTCCCACCGCAGGCTGCGACCAGCAGTACGAATAGCGTACCGCCCCAATGTAACGGACTTCGAACTGTCGCCCGTCAACTTCGACATACTCGGGTGGCTCGCCAGCGCCGTACCAAAGCAAAACGTCCTCGTCCCGCCGTCCATAACGCAGCTTCAGACCCCAGAGATTTGTTGACCAGATAATAGAACCCGTCTCAGGCTCAATTGCGAAAAGATGAGTATCAAATGCAGGCGACATATATATCGTCCCGTCCGGCCCAATAGCAGGTGGGGCAAACGGCCAGCCCGCCACATTTACCTCTTGCGGTTCCTCACCCCAGTCGTCCGGGATTTGAACCGTATGCTCAAAATTACACGCCCATTTTACGCTTCCATCCTCCGGATTCAGCGCATAAAGGTTCGGGTCATACAAACCCGCCACATATACCGTCCCATCGGCGGCAATCTGCGGCGTTGCAAAAATTGAGCCCTCCATCGCCCCGAATCCATTCGTCTCAAACTTCCAGTTCTCGCTGCCGTTACGCCTCAATGCGTAAACAGTCCCGTCTTCAGAGCATACATATATCCGGCGTTGAGCTGATACAACCGGTGAGGAAAATACCGGCTCCTCTGTCCTGTGACTCCACTGCAGTTCGCCTTCTTTATCAATCGCGTAAACCTTGCCGTCCGTGCTGCCCACATACACAGAACGCCTCTGATCCTCAGCAGCAGAACCTAAAAGCGCAGAGCCAACATCATAACTCCACAAAAGCGCTCCCGTATCAAAATCAAGTGTGTATAGCTTGCCGTCTTCACAGGCCACATACACCCTGCGCTGCTCATCCATCTCTCTCCCGATGGTGACACCCGCCGTCACCGGCCCTTCCGTCTCGAACTTCCATTTAACACAACCGAACTCCGGCCCGTATTTTAATGGCGGTTTTGGCCCTCGCCTGCGTCCGCGAGGTAAAGATCTCGGGCCGCGATAGGGGCGAATCTCAAAGACCCCGCTTTCGACGCAGACAAGGTTAGCATCAGGTATGCTGGGAACAACCGAAACCAAACACTGGTTGGAATCGCCTTTATGTGGCAAATACAATGTTGAAGCGCCGGTATCAGGGCTGCTGCTTTCGATAGCCTGCCAATTGCCACCGGCATCGTCGCTGAATAAAATATCAACCTCATTTGCACCACAACTTGACCATTGGATTTCGTGTGTACTCCCCGATGTCCATATATCACCACCAGCAGGTTTATTCACAATTATTGCAGGAGCAAATTTAACGGTGACTATTTTGTCACAGGTCATTGTTACTGTATTCATATGCTGCCTGGATGTGTCATCATCGGTGCCACTCCAGCTCTTGACCCAATGGCCTGTCTTCGGCCAGGTCTGAATTGTCACCACTGTCCCACTTTCATAAGTGCCGCTGTTTGGGTCTACTGCGCCGTTGCCGACGACATTGACGGTTAGCTCGAACTCTTCAGCTAAAGCCGAACCCGTTACCAATATTACCGCACAGCCAATTAAGATTATTTTTCCCATTTGCTTTCTCCCTAGAGTTCTATTTTCGTTCCTTGCTGGTGTGTTGCTTTGAGGCGGACATCCTGCTCCCTCTGTATTATACTGACATTTCCCATATTAAACGCTTACAGAACATAATTCTCTCCGTACGACATCAATAATTTTACAAAAATCAACTTGGACCGTCAACAATTTTCTTTTCAAGACAGTATTGTTGAAAATTTGTGCGAAAACACGTTTTTTGTGCCCCGCCCTTCTTCCAATACCTGCTTTTGTACAGACCTTAACCACCCACACCTTCATAAATTGGTTATTATTTTCTTAGCCATACGCAAACGCCTTTAATTTTCCCACCCTGCCCTCACTTCTTCGGAAATTTCACTCTCTTAACCTCTATCAGTGTACTCTTCTCACCGAAAAAGTCAAGAAAAAACACCCATTCTTACCCCCGCACCCACAATCAAGCCCCTTTTTTCCTTATCTTAAAGCCCTTTTGACCGCGCAATTTATCCCCTAGCTTGCACCATAGGTGGTACCTGTGCCCCTGTGCCTTAGGTACAAGGTATCTTGCCTGTCCCAATTCGTGCCCATTCTCTCTAAAAAGGAAAGGCGTTTCTTTGGCTTCACCACGCCGACTTATCGGCAACTTAGACGAACTCCGCAGGCCGAACGCACAAGCTCGCTTGGAGTACGGCTGCGAGTTTGGATAAAAAAGGCTGGCCACCGCCAGGCCCATGAAGCCAAAACCTCTTCGTGTCAGTTCGTGAAAACTTGTGCCTTAGGTATTCGTGGTTACTTCCCTCTGTGGCAAAATCCAATTTCCGCTCAAAACCTGTCGCAAAATGACAACAAATTCACCAATATGCGACACTTTCCTCCAAGATATACACTAGTTCAAATAGTGTATATTGACCGCCGCCTCCCGCCCGACCAATTTTTCACCCCTCCAAACCCCCCATTTTAACGCTAAAATTTTCCAAACTTTTCACACTTTCAAACACTTATTCCAGCGCAATTTCACCACTTTTTCTGAGTTTTTCCAAACTTTTCACACTTTGAAACACTTTTCAACACCCCCAACCCCCATTTTTAGCTCAATATCAAGGGTGACCCCGCACCTGTCAAACTTTCAACCCCTATTTTCAGCCCAACATTAAGGGTGCAATTTCTTCTGCCTTACCTTAACTAAGGGGCTTGTCGCCGGCATTAGCACCCGAAGACAACGCTGTCCTTTTTTTATAACGTCCGGCAGATAAAAAGGTTACACGCCTCAAAAAAAAAACGGAAAAGCCTTGCAAAATCTGGCCAAAACTACTATAATACCTTATCCGGCCAAGCGAGCCACCGTAGTACGCGAGCCGCGTTGCAACATTCGCTTTCAGAAGGAGTGAGGTGAAATACATCCCGAAAAGAGCGTTCTTACTGCTATTCGCAGCCATTATAGTCCTAATCGCCACCAGCAGCGTTTTGGCTTATCCGCTGGGGACTGCCGCGGCCGTCTGGAATATGGACAATAATGGAGACGACAACGGCCCGCCTTACAGCGACCTCGATAATCTTGCTGCTAGCCCTGCCGACGTAACCGGTACCGGTATTGATGGCGCCGAGCACTTCGACGGTTGGGCCTACCCAAGCACTGTGGTTTCGTGGACACCCTTCACGCCGCCGCACGAGCTTGTTCCTACCGGGCCCGTGAGTATCCTGGTGCGGGTCAAAATGGCTGCGTTTGCTAACCCCATCGACGCAATCGCGGGTCTTTACGATGAATCGTGTGGCACTTACGTGCCGTCTTACGCAATTGAGTTCCATAATGGTGAGCCGACGTTCGCCGTGTGTGCCGCAGGCGATACTGTAAGGACAACGGTAGGTCTGGGCCAGGTCGCCAGTGTCGACACTTGGTACGACATCCTGGGCGTTTTCGACCCGGTTGCGGACGAGTTGCGCCTGTTCGTTTTCGACCCGGCGACCGGCTCTGTGATAGGCAGTGCCTCTGTGGCCGCTACCTTTAACAGCCTGATTGCTTACACTCCGTCGGAACTTGAGGTTTTTTGCTCACCTTGCTACGGGCTCGGCACGATTAGTGGCGGCTTCATTGAGCTGGCCGCCGTCTGGACGTCGGTGGTGGAGCCTCCATCAGGGGGGACCGTGTCGATTACCGAGACCGATGGCTCCACCGACGTGGCTGAGGAAGGCCCCACTTCAGATACCTACACTGTGGTGCTGGATGCGGAGCCCACCGATTCGGTAATCATCACTGTGGACCCCGACGGAGAGACGGAGGTCAACAGTAACGGCGCCGGCAACCCCATCGACCTGACGTTTACCATCGGAAACTGGGACACAGCTCAAACCGTTACCGTCACCGCTATTGACGACATGATTGATGAAGGCTCCCACACATCGACCATCCAACACAGTGCTTCTTCCAGCGACCCTAACTACAACGGTATCTTCATTCCCAGCGTGGTGGCCAACATCGCTGACAATGACCACCGCAGCGTTACCATCGCCCAAACTGATGGCTCCACCAGCGTGAGCGAGCAAGGCCCCACCTCCGATACGTACACCATTGTTCTCGATTCCCCGCCGGACGACCCTGTCGTCATCACTGCCGACCCAAACGAAGATACCCAGGTCAACAGCAACGGCGCCGGCAACCCCATTGACCTGACCTTCACCGTCGGAAACTGGGACACACCCCAGACCATTACTGTTACCGCGATTGACGATGTGTACCAGGAAGGACCTGAGACGTCCGAGATTACCCACGCGGCCAGCGGTGATTTTCTTTACACAGGTATATACATACCGCCGGTCATAGTCGAAGTCGCTGACAACGACCGGATCGGGGACTTGGTTCCAGACGGATATATTAACTTCCTTGACCTGAGGGTCCTGACACAGCAGTGGTTGAACGATTGCTTTGCTGATGATTGGTGTGGTGGGGCTGATTTGTCGGGGGTGATGGCAAAAACGGCAAATCCCGGGGTCGTAGACTTGGTGGACTTTGCGCTCTTCGCAGGCCTCTGGTTGGAAGGTCCTTTGTTGATTACTGAGTTAATGGCGGTCAACAACAGCACGCTATTTGATGAGGACGACGACAGTTCAGACTGGATAGAGATATATAACGCCAGTCCGCTGCCCATCGACCTAAACGACTGGTGTCTGACGGATGACCGATATAACTTGACCAAGTGGTGCTTCCCCGCAGTTATTCTGGATCCGTACGAGTATCTGGTGGTATTTGCATCGGGCAAGGACAGGGCGGTACCCGGTTCACAGCTTCACACGAATTTCCAGTTGAATGGGGACGGCGAGTATCTGGCACTGGTGGACCCTAACGGCCTGAAGGTCGCGCATTCATATTCGCCGGAGTATCCAGAACAACACAGAGATATTTCCTATGGCAAGGGAGTAGTTGGGTATGGATATTTAGAGCCGACGCCGGGCCTGGCTAACGGCCAGATATATGGTGGCGTCGTTGCCGACACGAAGTTCAGCGTCGACCGCGGTTTCTACGATGTACCATTTCAGGTTGAAATCACCACCGATACAACCGGGGCTACCATCCGCTACACACTAACTTATCTGGATGCATCCTCCGACCGTGGCAAAGAGCCCAATGAAACGTCCGGATTGGTATACAGCGGACCTATCACAATCGACGAGACGACCTGTCTGCGTGCCGTAGCATTCAAGTCAGGCTGGCTCAGCACAAACGTCGACACGCACACATATATTTTTCTCGACGACGTCCTAATCCAGGCCGCTAATGGGAACACTCCACCCGGCTGGCCGGCTTCCTGGGGCAACAACGATGAGGACTACGGAATGGACCCTGACATCGTTAACGACTCTGTATGGGGACCTCAGATGAAGGATTCCCTCACGTCGTTGCCGACTATCTCGATTGTTACCGATATGAATAACCTGTTTGACCCGACCATCGGCATCTATGCCAATCCCCTCAGACGTTACCGAGAGTGGGAGCGGCCCTGCTCTATGGAACTTATAAATCCTGACGAGACAGAAGGATTCCAGGCCAACTGCGGCATTCGCATCCGGGGAGGCTCCAGCCGCGACTCATCTAACCCCAAACATTCGCTGCGTTTTTTCTTCCGCGGCGAATACGGCCCGACCAGACTTCGTTACCCGTTGTTCGGCGACGAAGGCGCAAACTGGTACGACCACATAGACCTGCGTACCCCCTCTGACCACTCGTGGGCCTGGGGCGGTTCGAGCATGTTTTGTTTCCTCCATGACGTATTTTCACGAGATACTCAGCGAGACACAGGTCAGGAATACACCCGAAGCAGTTACTACCACACCTACATCAACGGGCTGTACTGGGGCATCTACCAGAGTATGGAAAAGCCCGATGGCTCTTATGGCCAGGCCTATCTTAGGGGCGATAGGGACAATTACGATGCAATCAAGGTTTCTCGATGCGAGGCATACTGTCAATATGAAATTTTCACAATCTACGCCACTGCCGGCAATCTCGATGCTTACGAAAGACTCTGGGAGGCTGCCATGGACGGTTTTGCCGCCGACCCCAACTACTGGCGGGTCATGGGCTGCAATCCCGATGGCACACGTAATCCGGCCTATGAAATCCTCGTCGACCTCGATAACCTTATTGATATGATGCTCGTCATCTTCTATACCGGCAATTGGGACGAGCCGCTTTCCGGGTTCCTCGATGAAGATGAAGACGGGATTTATAACGACCTGCCGAACAATATTTGGGCATTGGGCAATCGCAACGGCGGCGACGGCTTTAAGTACTTTACGCATGACAACGAGAATACCCTCAACGACTGCGAAGATTACCCAGGTGCCTGTGACCGGACAGGTCCTTTCTACAATGCATTCCGAGATTTTAAGTACTTCAATCCACAGTTATTACACCAGGAGTTGATGGTCCATTCCGAGTACAGGATGCGGTTCGCAGACCGCACGCACCGTCATTTCTTTAACGACGGTGCACTGACGGACGATGCATGCATCACCCGTCTAATGACGCGAGCCGATGAGATAGACCTTGCAATCATTGCCGAATCGGCGCGTTGGGGCGACGCCCAAATCAAAAACCCTCGTACCCATGATGACTGGGCCAGCGCGGTCAGCGATGTCAATGACTTCTTCCCCGGCCGTAACATTGTTGTCCTCAACCAGATTGAGGCTGACAGTCTGTACCCCAACGTAGATGCTCCATCGTTCAGCCAGCACGGTGGCGCGGTCTTCCCGGGCTTTGCGCTGACCATAACCAATGTCAATGGCTCCGGCACAGTCTATTACACAACAGACGGCAACGACCCTCGCCTGCCCGGAGGTGCTGTCGCGCCCGGCGCATTAACTTACTCTGTGCCGGTGATACTTACCGAAACTGCCAACGTCAAGGCACGAGTTTTGGACAGCGGCGATTGGAGCGCACTGAACGAAGCAATCTTTGCCATCGGCCCGGTTACCGATTACCTGCGTATCACGGAAATTATGTACCATCCGGAGGAGACGGGTGATCCGAACGACCCGAACACCGAGTTCATTGAACTGAAAAACGTCGGGCCGAACACTCTGAATATAAATCTGGTAAGCTTCACTGAAGGAATACATTTCACATTCCCGGATATGACCCTCGATCCAAATGAATATGTCGTCGTTGTTAAAGATGCAAATGCTTTTACGGCCAAATACGGCCTAGGCCCCAACACAGTCGGACAGTACACTGGCAGGCTCGATAACGGCGGGGAGCGAATCAGGCTCGAAGATGCTATCGGGGTAACGATTCATGACTTTGGCTACGACGATGACTGGCGGCCGAATACCGATGGCGACGGTTTCTCTCTGACCATAATAGACCCCACCAGTGGCGATGTAAACGACTGGTCCTGCAAAAACGGCTGGCGCCCGAGTGCGTTTGTCGATGGCTCGCCCGGTTCCGATGACAGCGCCAACACGCACAATCCCGGTGACATCGTGATTAACGAAGTATTGGCACATTCGGACGTTTACCCCAACGACTGGATAGAACTGCACAATACCACCGACGCCAACATCGACATCGGCGGCTGGTTCCTCAGTGACAGCGACTTCAATCTTATCAAGTATGAGATTGCCCCCAGTACGACAATCGACGCCAACGACTATATCGTCTTTACTGAGGATGACCATTTCGGCAGTTACTTCGCACTCAGCGAAAACGGTGAAACGGTATATCTGTCCTCAGCCATCGACGCTAACGGCAATATGACCGGATACCGCGAGAAGGAGGATTTTGGCGCCTCTGAAAATGGCGTGGCCTTTGGCCGCCATCGCAAGAGTACAGGCACATATAACTTTGTTGCCATGAGTCTAAACACACCGGGGGCGAGTTACGAGGGCGCACCCAATGCCTATCCGAAGGTCGGCCCAGTCGCAATCAATGAGATTATGTATAATCCTCTGTCCGGTGACCAACTTGCCGAGTACGTCGAACTTTACAATATAACCGGCGCAGATGTGAATTTATGTGGCGACCCAAATAAGCCGTGGAAGTTCACTGATGGTATTGACTTTAGTTTCCCGGCCGACGCAAACATCCCTGCTTACGGTTATCTACTGGTGGTCAAGGACACAGCTACCTTTACATCAGAGTATGGCTCTATGCCTTCCGGTGTCGAGGTTTTCGGCCCCTACGGTGGTCAGTTGAGCAACGGAGGTGAGAAAGTTGAGATTGGCATGCCTGGCGACGTCGACCAGTATGGCACGCCTTATTATATCCGCATCGACAGGGTAAATTACAGCGATGGTTTCCATCCTCAGGACTGTCCCGCCGGACCGGACCCCTGGCCGACCGAGCCGGACGGCAACGGCTTGTCACTGACCCGGATCGATCCGAACCTTTACGGCAACGACCCTAATAACTGGCAGGCAGATTCACCTTCCCCCGGCACTTAATAAATCTTTGGTAAAACGCGCAAAAGCCTTTAACATATAAGAAGCATCGGCCCCAATAAACCAGATCTGAAGCTTGGCGTTGTAATCGCGCGGTTTAGCCAAAGGTACCAATTTGCGGTGATAGCCGTTATGCGAAGGGTGCGGGAACTAATTATTGCAAGTACAAGCTACCCACTCATTGCACGCTTTTGATTTAAGGCGAAGCCGGTTCCAACACGGCTGCATGTCGCCCAACACGTGGATCGCCCGCCGCGTACATCATCCCCGTTTCAGGGTCCACATAGAGCATAACCGGATGAGAGTTTGCTCCGGAAAACGTTGTTAACTTATGTCCCCGTTTCTTCAACTCAGCAATAACTTCCTCACTAACACAATCCTCCACTTCAAGACCTCCCAGCCTGTCTATAGTCTCTCTACGGTCAGGATCGGGGTTGAAGGTATCCTCGTAGTGTCCCGTGCTAAATCGCGGGGCCCGGACCGAATCTTTGGGCATGATACCAAACTCAATGAGATTAAGCAGACAAACAAGCGTCGTCTGGTCCTGCAGGTCACCGCCGGCCACACTGACAGCGATAACCGGCTTACCGTCTTTAAGGACCAGTGTCGGCGTCAGAGTGATCCGCGGTCGCTTACCGGGCTCAATCCGGTTCGGGTGCCCCCGTGTTGTGTTAAGCTGCCGGAGTCGGTTACCGTGTGGTACTCCGGTTTCCGGGCAAATAGAGTAGGGTGGGTTGCCGCTTGGTGTCGCAGCTACCATGTTACCCCAGCGGTCGGTAACCACACACGTCGTAGTGCCGCCCATGCCGCTTTGATTGTAGCGAGGTTTTATAACTGCCTTCATGTTTACTGGGTCGCCGGGACGCACTTCCACAGAAGCCTTCGTCATATCAATCAAAGACCGCCGAAGTTGTGTATAACGATCACAGAGCAGTGCCTTCATAGGCACATCGACAAAAAGCGGGTCGCCATAATAGTAATCACGGTCTGCGAATCCAAGCTTCAACGCCTCAACAAGAACATGGATGTAGTCAGCCGATAGATGCCCCATCTTTTTTAAGTCAAAGTCCTCCAAAAGCCGCAGCGTCTGGCAAAGATATGGCCCCTGTGTCCACGTCCCGCATTTGTACACGGTGTACCCACGGTATTCTACTTTGACCGGATCCTCAAGGTGTGTGACGTGAGCGGCAAGGTCTTTCTTCCGCAGAAAGCCCCCTTCCTTGATATAAAAGGCCTCCAGCGCATCGGCGATGTCTCCCTTGTAGAAGCGGTCTCGGGCCGCTTGTAGTTTTTCTTCCCTCGTGCCGACCGTATTGGTTTCCTCCTCTATCAGTTTACGCAAGGTTCTTGCCAGCTTTGGGTGCCACTCCTTGTCTCCGGCAGCGAGCAGAGCCAGCGACGGTGCCGCCACCTGTGCGAAGGTCATGGTTCCATAGAGTTTGACTACCGCCGCACACAGGCTCAGGGCACCTGGTACCGGTGCCGCCTTCATACCACCGTCTCCCGGGATGTCGTTTTTATAATACCAATCCATTGCTTTTGGGTCGAGTGGCGCACCGCCAAGTCCGCTCAAAACCTTAATTTCTTTTTTGTGTGCGTTGTAAATAATCAATGGCACTTCGGAGCCAATAACGAAATAACCAAAGTCCGTTATACTCAGCGCCAAAAGAGTAGCTGCGGCTGCATCAGCTGCGTTGCCGCCTTGCTTAAGCATGGAAAGGCCTGCTGCCACGGCCTCTTTTCCCCCAGCAGCAATCGCTCCTCCTTTGCCCATTGCGTGCCAGGTTATCTCATCGGCGACTACATTCCCGAAAACGATGGTTATTACGAACAATGCCATTACAAATAGTCGCAGCGTTCCCATTACATTATTCCTTTCATCTTGTTAAGTTGCTAAATGGTGCAAGTCTATCAGGTCTATTCTACCAGAGTTCTACTTATGCCTCATATACAAGAAAAATAATAAAGAAATTGACAAAACATGCAAAATAATATAAGCTGCCGTTTACGTAAACCCAAAATGTGTACAACTTCTAAATTATATACTAAGAGAAATATAAACTACTCCCTGGTTAAGGCGAGTAATTGCAGTGAGTCAAGGAGAAGACCAAGAAATTTACGCTGGTTACTCAGTTAGTAAGGTTAAGAAAATTAGGAGAAAATTAATATGAAGGATTTCAAGAGTTCTCGCATGTTGGTAATTGCCATTGTTGCATTATTGCTCTGTTCCTTTGCTACAATGGCCGATGCCAGGAATGTGGCTCCGAAGAAGAATATCTTCGCAGAAAGACCCTTAATCCACGTACTTGGGCCCAGCCCGGCTCTCAGCCCAAGCGCCGAACATTCGGCAGTTGACAGTTTGATGATGGAGTCCGCGGATGTATTGAAGGACCACGATACCTACTACTGGTACTACCATGCCCGTAGCAAAGACCAGAAGCGCTGGCCCAATTCCTATCGGATTTGTGTAGCGACCGCCCCCAAGCCTCTGGGTCCTTGGAAGAGGTACGAGGGCAATCCGATACTGGACACGGGTAAGGAAGACGAGTGGGACTATGGTCTGACAGCCTGTGCCATCATCCTGAAAGAGGGGGCCTATGACATCGCGCCTAACACCGAAAAATACTACATGTGGTATTTCGCTTTCGGCGGTGCCGATTTCTCCGGTTACGGCGCCATAGGTCTGGCTACCGCCGATAATCCGCTGGGCCCCTGGAAGAAGTATGAAGGAAATCCGATTATGGAATGGCCGGCGGGCGGCGTCTACCCGGGCAGTGTAACAAGGATTGACGGGAAATACTATATGTTCGCTCAGCATCCGGTATCGGTTGCCGATCAGGGCGCGTTCTGTATGGCCACCGCTGACAAACCTGAAGGGCCTTGGAAAGTACATGAGGGCAACCCTGTGCTGACTCCTGGCGATTGGGGTTCCTGGGACGACGGCGGCTTCTCGGAAGCGTGTGCCCGGTATCACGAAGGTATCTTCCACTGCATATACGGCGGCACGAAGACCCCAAAGATTGAGTCTCTCGGCTACGCCTGGAGTTTTGATGGAATCGACTGGCACAAATACGCAGCGAATCCCGTCGTTCCTTTAGGCAGGGTGCCGGACGCTGCAGGCTTCGCCGAAGTCCACTGTTATGTCGAAGGACCATACATATACGTGTTTCACACCTTACGATACTTCACGGGAAAGGGGACTGCACGTGGAGTCTCGAGCTATGCGCCCCTGACAGCCGATGACTTTGGCGAAAAAGCAATGACCTCCCACATTCTGCACAATAATTACAATGTATTTGACACTGAATGGGATACAGAAGATTTGGCTATCCAGGTTCTCACTATAGACCCGCAGTTCAAGATAGCCTTCCCGATTCTGATGATGGATTCGTTAGGCCCCCGGCAAAGCAGCAGAATACAAGCTTGTCTTCCCGTAGGTCTCGAGGCTGCTTCAAAGCTTGCCATTGCTGTAGAGTGCACATATGATTCCGATGCCAAGGCTGGCCTTCGACTCCATGTAAGAGGCAGTGATGACGGTGTGCACTGTGACACGGTAGACATGTTCACCTTCAATATTGACCTTCAGCCGGGAAAGACTGTAAGAAAAACAGTCAATTTAAACCCTAATTCGAAGTTTGCGAAAGTTGTCATCGAAAATTTGGACAGGTCCAACAGCGTTAAGTCAGTGAGCATAACAGCAACGGTAGGAAATTAAGCCAAAGTGAATACAGGAAAGTTTTGACCAAGTGTGGCTCTTTAGAAACATTCAAAAAATTTAGGAGGTACTATTATGAAGCATGTAAAGAATTCTGAGATGTTGGTAATTGCCATTGTTGCATTATTGCTTTGTTCATTTGCTACGATGGCCAGTGCCAAGAATGTAGCCCCGAAGAAGAATATCTTCGCGGAAAGACCCTTAACCCACATCCTTGGTCCGAGTCCTGCTATTGTTCCAAGCGCCGAGAAATCTGCTGTTGACAGCTTCATCCTGGAGTCCTGCGATGTGCTCAAAGACAACGATGGCAAATACTATTGGTACTATCATGCTCAAAGCCATGATAAGAAACGCTGGCCTGATGGATATCGGATTTGTGTAGCAACCGCTACAAGTCCTCTCGGGCCATGGAAAAAATACAAAAACAATCCCGTTCTGGACCATGGTCCCGAAGGCAGCTGGGATTATGAGTCGGTTGATTGCGTAGTTCTCTTGAAACAAGGAGCCTATAACATTTCTTCAGATGAGGCAACTTATTACATGTTTTTTGACGGAGATAATGGAGAAGGCGGCCGACACATTGGTTTTGCTACTGCTGACAATCCGCTGGGACCCTGGAAAAAATATGAAGGCAATCCAATCGTAAAGGACTTCGGATATCTCAGTACGGTAGAAAGGATAGATGGAAAATTCTACATGTTCGCTCAGCATCCTGTCTCTGTTGAAGACCAGGGACCGTTCAAGATGGCCACCGCCGACAGGCCTGAAGGGCCGTGGAAGAAATATGAGGGCAATCCTGTTCTGACTCCTGGTGACTGGGGCGCTTGGGACGACGGTGGCTACTCCGAAGCAAGGGTCAGGTATCACGAAGGAGTTTATCACTGCGTTTACGGCGGAACGAAAGCCCCGAAGATTGAGGCTCTTGGCTACGCTTATAGTTTTGACGGAATCAATTGGCATAAATACCAGGCCAACCCGGTTGTCCCTCTGAGTAGGGTTCCGGATGGCTCCGGCTTTGCAGAAGTACACTGTTTTGTCGAGGGTCCATATATTTACGTCTTCCACACATTAAGATACTACACCGGTGATGGAACCGCTCGTGGTCTCAGCAGCTTCCCCGATTGGAAAACGGAAGACTTAGCAGTTCAGGTTCTTACGATTGAGCCGAACTTCAAGATAACATTTCCGATCCTCATGATGGACTCGTTAGGTCCTGGAAAAAGCAACAGGCTGGCGGAATGTCTTCCCATAGGTCTCGAAGCCGCTTCAACGCTTGCCATTGCAACTGAGTGCACCTACGCCGATGACGCCAAAGCCGGACTTAGGCTTCACGTAAGAGCAAGTGACGATGGTGTGCATTGTGACACCGAAGATTTGTACACCTTCGATATTCCGCTTAGAGCTGGCCAGACCGTAAAGAAAACGGTTGTAATGAACGCAGAAATGAAGTTTGCCAGGGTAGTTGTCGAGAACCTCGACAAGTCAGAGGCTGCTAAGTCAGTCAACATCACGGCAACAGTAGGCAATTAAGTCACAGTAAGAGAGAGGACATTTAATCCTCTATGCACCCAGCGACACCCGGATGTTCAAAACGTTCACCACTTTTTGTAAATTTTTTAAGTCTTTGATATTACAAAGCTTATGGATTTGCAATTCTTGTGGTTTTATGAGCTATTTGGTGTTTTGGTTGTACTGCGGTTGTAGGGATTTCGGGAAGGTACAAACGAATGTTAACCCTGTTTTAGGCCATGTGGCAGAGCAACTGCCGGTTGGTGACTGGTTATAAATGTGTCTACTTTTTGTATTATTGACCCCATTTTTTTCTTGCAAAATAGATAGAAGATTATATAGTGCAGCAAGTCATACATTTACGGCTATCGGGGAGGATAGCCAAAATGCGTTTCTTTTGGCCCTTCTCCTGAATAATAGCTGTAAACATAGCGAGGAAGAAAACCGCGTTTTGCGCGTTTGCTAACGGTATTTGGATTTCGATTTTATGCGCACTGCGCCTCACGAGACACAAGATACGGACTAAAAAGGAGGCTGGAAAAATGGCCAAGAAAGCAAATCTGAAATAGTTAACAATATCTGGAAGAATTTCGAAGTACTTCGTAAGAAAGCTCGGATTCTCAAGTGCTCATTGCACGACCTTCGTCGCTCGGCAATAACCAATTGGGCACAGTCTCTTCCAATTCAAGTTGTGCAACAGCTGGCTGGCCACTCGGACATCAACACAACAAGAAAGTACTACCTTGCTGTGAGGCCAGATGATATGATCGCAGCCAACAAAACCATCAACAGTATTTTGGCGAGTGAGCGGACTCACTGACGCAAAACTGACGCACGCCCCCAAAAAGCCTGATATGCAAGAAGGCTGCCAAACATAAGTCTTTGCCACTACTGAAGTTAAGTAACGCGCCCGGCAGGACTCGAACCTGCAACCTTCGGATTCGAAGTCCGCGACTCTATCCAATTGAGCTACGGGCGCCAAAAATCCTAAGTCCCTGTAATATAACAACTTCCCACACATCCTGTCAACTCTCTTAACCAGCAAAACCTACTCAACCGGCAAAAGGCAGGCATCTGCATAATACTGATATTTTACGCTCCAGAGTTTAATATTGTGAAAAAAACACACTTTTGGTATAATATATCCTGCCGGAATAGCCCAAAATTCGCAAAAAAATACGAAATATATGGAACAGAAACCGCATTTGGCGCATCTTATACACAGACACAGGGACCTCGAGACCGGAAAGGAGAAGAAGTATTTGGAGGAAAGACAGGATTCGCTTGCAGCTCGGCTGAGGGCTGGAAACCATGCCGCTGCAGCCGAGCTTGTTGATATATACCATGGGCAGATATATTTGTATATGCGAAGACTTGGCCATAGCTGCCAGGTCAGTGAAGATCTGACGCAGGAAAGCTTCATTCAGGCCTGGCAACATATAGGCCAGCTAAGAAGTGCCAAGGCGTTGAATAGCTGGCTCTATCGAATTGCTGCAAATGTATCAAAGAGACACATACGTAAATACAGGGGCAGAAAGCTGTTCAGCATGGAAGCGGCTGATCTGCCGGACAGTACCGAAGACGAATATAACAAAGTCAGGCATTTGGAGCAGGTTGGCAGGCTAAAAATTGCCGTTGAAAGACTGCCAGTTAAATTAAGGCAGGTGATTGTGTTGCATTATATGCAGTACCTGACTATTGCCGAGGCCGCCGAAGCTGCAGAAGTTACGGAAGGCACCTTCAAAAGCAGGCTCAATAGGGCATTGAAAGTTTTGAGAAATCAGATTAGCTCTGAAGATGGAGAATTGCAATGAAAGAGGAAAAGTTGCAAAAACTACTGAATGGATTGGCAAAAGCAACCGAAGAGCCCGTCCGTCCCGGCCTTGCCGAAGATATAAAAGACCAAATCCCCCACAGGCTTACCCGGCATAGAACCGGCCTCGATACCGTCAGCATCATTATAGATTTGAGGATAAACAAATTAACCGCAGCGGCGGCGATAATTATAACCTTGATTCTGTGTGCGAGCCTCCTTGATGGCAGAGACCTGCCAGGTAGCGGTATATATCAAGACAGCAAAATGCTGGTAAAACATCTTCTCAGCGCTCAGGGACTCGGCAGAAGCGAAATATCGCTGGCCAGGACTAGGTATGAATATTTGGTTGAAAAGGGCAAAGAGGCTGCATATTACGGTGATAGCGTCGATCCTGAAGATTCTAATGCGGTTCTGATGCAGTGGCGGCTTTCCGATGGTAAGTACAGGATAATCTTCGGTGACTTGCGTGAACGTACGGTCAGTGCGGAGGAATTGGTAAAACTGCAATCGCGGATGCTCCAGAAAAAGGCGAGATGAGCGGTGTTACGGCAGGCGCAACCAACCGGTAATTGTTTACCCTTGCTTTGCTTGGGGGCGGTCATCATTAAGAACTAAGGAAGACCCAGCCGGTTAATGCAGTTTGGAAGGAAGAAAAAGTACTCCTCCCGGGGCTTATATGGTAAACGAGCGGAACTCTTGGATGAGCAATTTTGTATATTTGCCGGGTTTGCCATCACCTATCATCACGTTGTCAAATTTCACGACGGGAACAATATCGTTAGTGGTCGCAGCAATAAAAAGCTCGTCTGCCCCCCCGGCCTGCTGAGGCGTTAATGATTCTTCGACTATTTCTAATCTGATCTTTTTGCCTGCTTCGATCACAAATTCGCGCGTAATCGAGGGCAGAATGTTACTCGTAAGGGAAGCGGTTTGTAGCGCTTGGTCCAAGATTGTGAAGAACGCCGAAGCGGCCCCTTCGGTTATCAATCCTGAATCATCGACCAGTATCGCCTCGGCACAGCCCTTTTTGACGGCGTCCTGACAGGCAAGAACGTTGGGCAAGAGATTCAGCGATTTTATGTCGCACCTTTTCCACCGCAAGTCCAGGCAAGTTGATACGGTGATCCCTTCGGTTTTCGCTTTCGTGTCGTCACCTACTTCCGTAATGGTCAGAAAGAAATTCGGCTGGATGTTGGCACCACAGACATGCTCTCGTAATCCTGAGCCTCTGGTAATGTGAAAATATATCTTTGCATTGGAAATACCGGCAGCGTCAAAAGCTTTCTGTATGCGGCGGTTAATTTGGGCAATGTCCACCCCGACTATTCCAATCGCAGACAGACTCCTCGCGAACCTGGCCAAGTGCTCTTCAAGCGCAAAGATTTTGCCGTTATAGCTTCGCACAACCTCGTAAACGCCGTCACCAAAGTAAATAGCACGGTCGAAATGAACTGATTCGAGTTCGGCCATCGGCACGATTTTGTCCTGTATCATAGCTACCTGCATAGAATCGCTCCCAAAACCATTATTTGCCTCTGGGCGGATAATAGGATACAAAAATAACTGATAATTTGCTTTACAAAAAAGACCGGATGCTTAAAATAGTGTAATTACCTGGATTCTTGAATATTAAATCAGGGAGTTTACAGAATGTATGCAGTAGTTGAGCAAGGGGGAAAACAGTATAGACTCGCTCAGGGTGATTGTCTGAATATCGAACTGACCGATGTCCCGGGTGATGCCGAGACTATCGAACTGGATAAAGTTTTGTTTGTCAATGACGGCGAAAAAGTCAAAATCGGAACCCCATATCTGAAGGGGGCGAAGGTTGTTGCCTCATTTAAGACCACGGCCGAAAAGTCAGTGGTTAAAGGCAAGAAGCTTTATCCGATGCACTTTCGTAGACGCAAAAACAGCAAAAGACGCATTGGCCACCGCCAAAAGTATCTGCAAGTGACAATTGACAGAATTGAAGCGTAAATGATATTTATTCATTTTGCCAAGAGCGGCAAAATCAATCTGTCCCCGAAATGAGCCTGTCGGCATACTCTCGCCACTGAGCCGGACCGTTTTGCACAAAATAACCGAATGACTCATCATCAACCAATTTGCCCAGCAGGGCCTTGCGGTCTGCTGGCTCCGGCACATCTTTGATGATGCGCTTTCGAAGCTGCTCCAGCTCGGCCAAAAACTGCCCATGCTCATCGGTGAAAACTGCCTCTAATTTCTTCCGTACATGGCCCGCATAGGCGGGACAATTACCTTCGGTGCTGATAGCTATCTGCAGGTCGCCCCGTTTCACAACGGCTGGCACGAAAAAGTCACAAAGCTCCGGCTGGTCCACCACGTTACATAAAACCTCCAACTCCTGACAGTCCTTGTAAATTTGCCTGTTAAGTTCGAGCTTATTTGTCGCAGCTATGGCAAGAACCGCACCGACAAGGTAATCTTTCGAATACCTGGATTTTATTAGTTCGGCATTGCTGCCTGTGCAAAGACTCGTCAACACCTCATCAATGTGCTCGGCTACAACCACCAATCGGGCACCTGTAGCCAGAAGTGCCTCAGCCTTTCGTACTGCTACCGCCCCGCCTCCTATCACGACCGCGCGGCGACCGCTTAATTCAAGAAATATGGGATATTTGGCCATGCCGCTATTATATCATACGCTGCTCTATAACAATATCGAATTTGAAATAAATAAGCTGCTCAGATACGAAAATTGCAGCCCACGAATACCCGTGATCTGTTGTTTTCTATTTTAGAAAAAATTACGGTCTTTTCAATTCGCAAAAGCCGAGATAAAATAGTAAAATATGGGTTGTGATTTTGAATTATCAGATGTCCAAAAACTGAGGGCTGAATACTTACGAAATTTAGCAGGAGGACGACATGAATATAAAGTTCAATCGGCGTAATTTTTTGAAAGACATAGGCATAGGAGCGGTGACGCTGGTGGCGCCGGGATGTATGAGAGTTTTTGAGACGCCTGCCAGCAAGGCAAGTACTGGTCGCCCACCGAACTTCATTATAATCTTCACTGACGACCAGGGTTACGCCGATGTTGGATGCTACGGTGCGAAGGGCTTTGAGACCCCCAATCTTGATTGGATGGCCGCTGAGGGTATGCGGTTTACAGATTTTTATGTTGCTGCGCCTTCGTGCACCCCCTCGCGTGCGGCACTTCTGACCGGCTGTTATCCACAGAGAGTAAGCCTGCCGGGAGTGCTCAACCCCAGGGCGAAAATTGGCATCAATAGCAAGGAGCAGACGCTCGCTGAGTTGCTTAAGCCGCTTGGGTATGCTACCGCCTGCTATGGCAAATGGCACCTTGGTCATCATCGGCGGTTTTTGCCCATGCATCATGGATTTGACGATTACTTTGGTTTGCCTTACTCGAATGATATGTGGCCCTACCACCCGGAGCGGCCTGAAGGATTTCCAGACCTTCCCCTTATCGAGGGTGAAAGAGTCATCGAGTATAACCCTGACCAGACGAAACTCACTACATGGTACACCGAACGTGCCGTCAACTTCATTGAGAAGAATAAGGATAGGCCGTTTTTTCTATACGTCCCTCATTCAATGCCGCACGTGCCTTTATATGTATCGGACAAATTTAAGGGCAAGTCTAAGCACGGCATATATGGCGATGTAATTATGGAAATTGATTGGTCGGTAGGGCAAATCCTGTCAACTCTCAAGCGACTCGGTATCGATGAAAAAACGCTTGTAATTTTCACGTCAGACAACGGCCCATGGCTGTCATATGGAAACCATGGGGGCTCTGCTTTACCCTTGCGCGAAGGCAAAGGTACAACTTGGGAAGGTGGGATGCGTGAGCCGTGTATTATGTGTTGGCCTGGCAAGATTCCAGCAGGTACGCTGTGTAATGAGCTTTGCACTATTATGGACATTTTGCCGACGTTTGCCAAGTTGGCTGGTGCGACGATGCCGAAAAAACGAATCGATGGTAAAGATATCTGGCCATTGATGTCAGCCCAAAGTGGTGCTGCAAGTCCGCATGAAGCATTATTTTACTATCGCGACTGGAGGCTGGAGGCGGTTCGCAGCGGCAGGTGGAAACTGCATTTTCCTCACGAGTATCGTACTTTAGCTGGGGAACCGGGCGGGAAGGATGGCAAGCCTGTCGAATACAAGCAAGGCAGGGTGGGGCTGGCATTGTTTGACCTTCAGAACGATATAGGTGAGACGACCAATGTGGCTGACAAGTATCCAGCTGTCGTAAAGCGTTTAAAGAGGATGGCAGATAGGACTCGCAAGGATTTGGGCGATCCCCTGTATAACGTCAAAGGAAAGAACATTAGAGAGCCCGGGCGTATTTGAAGCGAATTGCTTAATTAGATAATTGTTGAAAACTCACGGCTCAATGCTCAGAAGGAGAATGAATATGAATTTAAAGTTCAATCGTCGCAGCTTCTTCAAAACCATCGGCGTAGGCGCAGCTGCGCTTGCAATGCAGAAATCCAAGGTTGTTGGTGAGGTTAAAAATAACAAAAAGCCCTCAAATATTTTATTCCAGCGTACAATCCCAATTCATCACGAAGTTGATGTCTTTATAGCAGGCGGTGGCCCCAGCGGTGTTGCAGCAGCTATAGCGGCCGCACGGCAGGGAGTGAAAGTGTTCCTTGCCGAGGGGCAAAGCTACTTCGGCGGCATGGCAACAGCCGGGCTTGTACCGAGTTTCTCCAGGTTCTCCGATGGAATTAACTTCCTTGCAGGAGGTGTTGGTCGCAAGATTTACGAACGCTGCCGGGATACTGGTGTTTTTGGGCCTGCTTACAATCCAAACCGTAAGTACCGCCTGGACGGCAATCCGATTCATGCCGAAGGCCTGAAACGCGTCTATGATAGCCTTGTCTCCGAAAGCGGCGCAGACTTCACTTTCCAGACGCATCTGGTAGCGGTCAATACCGCTCACGGCTCTGTGAAATGTGTCATCTGCCATGCTAAAAGCGGACTTTTCGCCGTCAAAGCACATATCTATGTCGATTGTACCGGCGACGGCGACCTGGCAGCATGGGGTGGGGCTAACTTCCAGAAAGGAGATGACAAAGGCAATCTGCAGGCCGGCACTCTCTGCAGCATCTGGTCTGGTATCGATTGGCAGCGCGCAAGAAAAGCCGGAATGTATGGTAAGTGGCCTCTCGGTCAAAGCGCTAAGCTTCAGCAGGCTATTGATGATGGCATATTCACCGTGAAGGACCAGAACATGCCCGGCATTTGGCTCAACGGCCATACTCAGGGTGGTGGCAACATCGGCCATGCCTTTGGTGTTGATGGAACAGATGAGCGCTCAATTACAAAAGCTCTACTGCAGGAACGAAAAAAACTCCTCGAATACCAGCGGTATTATAAAAAGTATAACCCAGGCTTTGAAAATATAGAGCTTGCCGCAACCGGGTCTCTGCTCGGCATTCGTGAGACTCGTCGGATTATCGGTGATTATGTTATGACCTTTGAGGATTACTTGAACCGTGCAAATTTCTCCGACGAAATCGGCCGCTATAACAACGAAGTGGACATTCACGCCTCATCGGTAGATTCAAAAGAGCAGGAAAAACTCAAAAAACTATTTGCAGGCTCAAGCTACAAACACGGCGAAAGTTATGGAATTCCATACCGTGCCCTTACGCCTAAAGGCCTCGACAACGTTCTTGTAGCTGGCCGCTGTATTAGCACCGACCGTTATGTGCACGGCTCAATTCGTGTTATGCCAGGCTGTATGATTACCGGCCAGGCCGCCGGAACTGCGGCAGCACTGGCGGCGGTAAAGCAGACTTCAACCCGGGGCGTTGATATCAAAGAACTGCAACGGCGACTGAAAGACATGGGCGCGTTTCTGCCGAACGCGTAACGTCTGTAAGGTGAAATGTAGAAAATGAAATAAGAATTTAAGATATTGACCTTGGTGTTAGCCTACGGAATAATAAAAGTATAGGAATTACGATATGGCTGAAATTATAAAACTTCAACCGCCGCTTAGCGAGGCTGATGCCCGTTCGCCAAGAGCAGGCGACGAGGTTCTTATCACCGGCGTAATCTATACCGCCCGCGATATGGCGCACAAGAGATTATGCCAGGCAATAGATGCAGGCGAAAAACTGCCACTTCCACTCGAAGGAGCGATTATCTATTTCGTTGGCCCCTCTCCCGCCAGGCCGGGACGGGTCGTCGGTGCAGCGGGCCCTACTACCTCTTCGAGAATGGATGATTTCAGCCCCAAGCTTTTGGCCCGCGGTCTGCGGGCAATGATTGGAAAAGGATATCGAGGCAATAAAGTAAGAGAGGCCCTGAAAAAATGTGGTGCCGTCCATCTGTCCACTATCGGCGGAGCAGGAGCCCTCTTGAGCAAGCATATTGTTTCCGCAGAGGTAATCGCCTACGAAGACCTGCAGACTGAGGCCATAAGGAAGCTGCAGGTAGTTGATTTCCCGGCTACTGTGGCGTATGACTCTCATGGAAATAGCGTCTATAAATAAGGAGTTACACAGTTGAAAGCTGCTCTACTTGGCCTGTTGCAATCCGGCAAGAGCACTATATTAGCAAGCTTAACCGGCAAAGCAATCCCGCCGGTTGGCTCAACGACGATTGAGGAAGCCATCGTGCCGGTCCCCGATCAAAGACTCGATTGGCTTACCGAATACTACAAGCCCAAGAAAACAACCTATGCAACAATCGACTGCCTCGACCTGCCGGGCCTTAACTTCATTGATGAGCACGGCCGAGCAGCCGCAAGGCGGCTGATTAACAAAGTAAGGACCGTTGATTTACTGGTTCTTGTGGGGCGGGCCTTTGAAAATCCTGCCGTACCCCCCTACCGCAGTAGCATAGACCCAGCCAGAGATTTAACCGAACTGCAGACCGAACTGCTGCTTGCCGATTTAGAGCTTGTTACTACGCGCGTAGAAAAACTTGAAAAGCAGGTCACCAAACCCACCAAAACCCAGGCTCACGACAAGGCGGAACTTGCCCTGCAAAAAAAACTGCAGCAGACTATCGAATTAGAAAAACCCATTAGCTCAGCCGTTGGGACCGAAGCTGAGCTTGAAATGATTAAGTCCCTCGGCTTCCTGACCCTGAAGCCAATGGCTGTTGCCGTAAACGTCGGCGAGGGCCAGCTAAGTGCTGAGTTTGATTTCACCGATTGCATCGACAGCTCTGTGCCAGTCGTCACTCTCTGTGCCAAGTTGGAGTATGAACTGGCCCAGTTAGACCCCGACAGCAGACGCGAGTTCATGGCCGATTTGGGTATCAGCGAATCAGCTGCAGGCAGATTCGCGAAAAGCTGCTACTCGGCCTTGGGCCTGATTAGCTTTTTGACCGTTGTCTCAGATGAACTGCGTGCCTGGCCGATAAAGAAAGGAACCGCAGCGCTTGATGCAGCCGGCAAAGTACATACTGATATCAAACGCGGCTTTATCAAAGCAGAGACTTTCAGTTTTGACGACTTAAAGCAGTTCGGCAGCGAAAAGGCAATAAAGGCCGCCGGGAAAATCCGACTCGAAGGAAAAGATTACATCGTCCAGGACGGCGACATCATCAATTTTAGATTTAACGTCTAAGCTACTACTACAAGGCCCTTACTTAACTCTGTTGGAATTGCCATTTAACAAATCATTTTACTGTTACTGCCCTGCCGGTAGCATCACATCTGACCACGCCAGGTTCCAACTCAACAGATGTGATTCTCTTGATTGTTCTATTTTGCATAACTTAAAGTCTATACTTTCGCAGCCGTCAAGTCAATTTGGCCGAAGAACCTTTTCGACAGAGCGTAATCATCGATTAATCTAATCACCCCCCTTCCACCCCAGAGGCTAATCCAATCCTGTTATCCTGTCCGGAACCATCACTGCTGGAACCTGTGTTTGACAGGCCTCTTTTTGAGTTCTTCCGCCGTAGCCAGCAGTTCGTACGAATCTATATTTTCAGCTTCGACGAACTTATCTATCACGCGTTGAATATCGCCCATGCTCACAGCGTGCATCATCGCGAACATATTGTAAGGCCAGCCTTCAAAGGTCTTTCTTTCATAGCAGTGGCTGACTATTCTGAAACGGGCCAATCTTTTGCTGGCTTCGACAACCCTGCTCTGGGGAACCTCGCTGGCAAACATTACGTTATGAACGAATCCGAGCTTACGGTAATTAACCACGGCCGCTATACGCCGGATGGCACCTTTATCGATTAGCTCTTGTATAACCTGCAAAGCATCCTCAGCCCCGAAGCCTTCATTGCACAGAAAGTCAAAGGGCTTCGCAGTCAAGTCCAAATCTTCCTGCAATTTCGAAAGTATTCGCTTTTCGCTTTCACTCAGCTTCACCGTCTCGCTCGTCGGGACATCTGCTACGTCTTCAGCTAATTGGCTTTGGTCCTCGGCGTCGAAACGGACATCAAGCTTGAAAACATGCGTGACTGGCAGACTGTGGAAATTAATGCCGAAACGCCCCGAAAGATTTGATAACGTTAGCCTGATTTCTTCAAATGACCGGCCCTGTAATGTAAACCATAAATTGTAGTGGTGCTTCCTCAAATAATTATGGGAGACGCCCTCCAGAGCATTAACTGCTTCTGCAACTTCCTGCAGGCTCTCCTGTGTAACATGGGCCGTAGCGAGCGTGCTTGTCTTGCCCAACGCGCGATGGTTAATCAGCGCAGCTATCCGCCGGATAAGCCCGTCCTTTTTTAGTTGAGCGATTTGCTGCAAAACGGCCTCCTCGTCGCTTCCTACAGATTTTGCCAAAATGGCAAAGGGCCTTGAACATATCGGCAGTCCCTTCTGAAGCTCGTTGCACAATTGTCTTTGTAATTTTGTCAAGCGCAAGCTCAAGTCTTACCTCCTTTGTAATTACAAACCGGATCCTCAGTCAAATAATCACCGCTCATTGCATAAGCCCGTGCCCTGCAGCCGCCGCATACGCCAACGTATTCACAGGTCCTACAGGCGCCCTTATACTCGGAGCGATTGCGAATTTCTCCCAAAAGTTGCGATTCTGTCCAAATCTTGCCGAAATTGAAATTGTTCTCAATCAGGTTCCCTGCCGGCACATCCAGGAACCCGCAAATCTGCACATCGCCGGTGCAGCTTATAAACCCAAAGCCTCTGCCGCCCATACAGCCTTTGACTTCGGCTGTTAGCTGTTTTGCCTTCGCCTGCCGACAAACTCTTGCGAATTGCGGACCGCAGGTAACGCGAACCTCGATTTCTGATTCCAGCTTCATCCTAAGTAACTCGTTGAGCAGGGCTTCGTACTCCATCGGTTCAATAATCTCCTCAGCCATTTCCCTTCCTCGGCCGGTTGGAACAAGTATAAAAGGGTTGAAACAGTAGGCCCCCAGCCTTTTAGCCAGGTCGGCTATGCCAACGGCTTCATCAATGTTGACTTTGCTGATTGTGGTATTTATCTGAAAGCGAATGCCTGCCTCACGGGCTATCTTAGCCGCGTTGATGACCGCGTCAAAAGCACCCTTACTCTGTCTGAATGCATCATGCGTTTCTGCATTGGCGCCGTCCAGCGAAAAAGACAGGGCCTTGATGCCCGCCTTTTTCAATTTGCGAATGGACTGGTCATTGACCAAGTAACCGCACGTGGCCATAACCATCTGCAATCGCAGCCCGCGGCCGTATTGGATGAGTTCGTAAATATCATCTCGCTCCATCGGCTCGCCGCCGGTCAAGATAATTACACACTTTTTATACTTCGCTATGGACGACAGTATTTTCTTGCACTGACTAAAGTTAAGTTCTTTTTCATCCCCGGTGTAGCCCCCACAGGCCCGGCAGTGCCGGCAGTTGTAGCGGCAGCGGCGCGTAACTTCAAAGGCTATTAGTTGAGGTTTGATTGATTGCTTTTTCATAAGTACAGTTACCGTAACATACTGGGCAATTATAGTCAACGGGGCGGGCCTCGGGGGGCGGCTGCGGTCGGTTGCACTTCGACGTTGCTCAGGCCCGAAGGTAGCGCTTCGATGTGGTTTTAAGGTTGACTTAAGGGCAGATAACTGTAACCTAATGTGTTTTCGGAAGTTAACAGAATCGAGATATAGATTTTTACGGAGTAAGAAGTGCCGTACAACTGCGTTGTTTTGATAAAGCAAGTTCCTGATACGAAAAGGATTACAGGCCAGGCGATGAACGATGACGGTACGGTCAATCGGGGGGCGCTTCCTGCGATTTTTAATCCGGAAGACCTTAATGCGCTGGAGCTGGCCCTGCAGATTAAGGAGCAGTTCGGCGGCAAGATAACGGTAATCACGATGGGGCCACCGGCTGCGGCCGCCGTGCTTCGGGATTCACTTTACCGCGGGGCAGACGATGTGGTTTTGATAACGGACGCTCGATGTGCTGCGAGCGACACGTTGGCAACCAGTTATATTTTGCGCTGCGCGGTCAAAAAGACGGGCGGCTTTGACATTGTTTTTTGCGGGAGGCAGGCGATAGACGGTGACACTGCGCAGGTCGGGCCTCAACTGGCAGAGAAGCTGGGTATTGTGCAGATTACGTATGTTGAGGAGCTTGTTGAGCTTGAGGGCAGAAGCATAACAGCCCGGCGCAATATCGGGGCGGGGTGGCAGCAGGTCAAGACGAAGCTGCCGGTGCTGCTGACGGTGACGGGCGAGGCGAATGAGCCGAGGGTCGCAGCGGCGAAAAAGATGATGAAGTATAAGAACGCACGGGCACCGGTCGAGATTGAACAACAACTCAAGGCTGAGAACGCCGGGGCTGACGGGGCGACAATAAAAGAGTTGGTTGAGCGCAAGTGCAGTATCTTAAAAGAAAAAGGTCTGCTGATAAAACAGTGGGACCTTGATTTTGTGAAGGTGGATTTGGCATGGTGCGGGCGAAGCGGCTCGCCGACGAAGGTACATCGGATTCAAAGTGTTGTTCTCGCGGCGAAGGAAAGCAAGGACGTTGAGCCGAGCGAGGATGGAATAGTCGAGATGATAAGTGAGCTGATTGAGGATAAAACCATTGCGTGAGTCCGTGGATGAGTAAATGTGTAGGTAAGTTATGATTGATGTGAACAGGCAAGGCGAGGTTTGGGTATTTGCGGAGCAGCACGATGGTCGGCTGGAGGACACGCCGATCGAGCTGATGAGCAAGGCCCGCAGCCTGGCTGATATTCTTGGTGTTAAATTAGCTGCGGCCGCTTTGGGGGACGGGGTCGGCGAGCTTGCGAAGAAGCTGATACAGTACGGGGCGGACAAGGTATATGTGGTTGAGCATCCGCTGCTCGGGAGTTACCAGACGAATAGCTACGCGAAGGTGATGTACGATTTGATTCACAAGTACGAGCCTCAGATTGTGCTTTACGGTGCGACTATAACGGGTCGTGATTTGGCCCCTCGAATCGCGAGCGCCGCCAAGGCGGGCCTTACGGCAGACTGCACAGACCTGCAGATTGGGGACCATGAGTCGGTGAAAGACAAACAGCTGCACAAGAATCTGCTGTTTCAGATACGCCCTGCCTTCGGCGGCAATATAATCGCGACGATTATAAATTATAATCGCTGGCCCCAGATGGCGACTGTCCGTGAAGGTGTGATGCGGATGCCGGAACCGGACGTCAATCGTAAAGGTGAGATTATCGAAGAGAAGGCGGAGCTCTCTGAGGATGAGCTGCCGTTAGAGATTTTAGCTGAACACAAACGGCCGAAGAAAGTCAATCTGAGGGCTGCGAAAATAATTGTTGCCGGCGGAGCGGGTGTTGGCAGCAAAGAGAATTTCAGGCTGATATGGGATTTGGCAAACTGCCTTGGCGCTGCGCCTGGTGCGACAAGAGCGGCGGTGGATTTGGGCTTTATAGACCACGACCATCAGGTGGGACAGACGGGTACGACGGTGCGACCGAATCTTTATGTAGCTGTGGGAATCAGCGGTGCGATTCAACATCAGGCGGGGATGAGCCAGAGTCAGAAAATTGTCGCAATTAACAATGACCTGGATGCGCCCATTTTTCAGATTGCGCATTACAAAATCGTAGGGGACTTGAATGTTGTCGTGCCCAAAATGATTAAAGCGGTCAAGGAAAAAAGCATAAAAGAGGAAATCGCAGAGGCAGCCAAGTAGCGGGACCGGTTATGGGAAATTTTTACAGTGACAACGAAGATATGCAGTTTTTGTTTCGCCACGGGAGCCTGCGCGAGCTGGCAGCGCTTTGCGAGGATGATTTCAGGTTTGCGGGTGAATTTGACCATGCGCCGGCCGACGCCGACGAGGCGGTACAAAACTATGATATGGTGCTTAATTCGCTGGGGCAACTGAGTGCGGACTTCATTGCGCTGCGCGCTGAAGATGTTGACCGGAAGGGTAACACGCTTAACGAAGACGGAACGGTGAGCTATGCGAAGGGGATACAGGAGTCTCTTGAGAAGCTTGCACAGGCGGAGGTTATGGGTTTTACACTGCCTTATAGATTTGGTGGGTTGAATTTTCCGAATGTTATTTACTCGATAGCGATTGAGATTGTCTCGCGCGCGGACGCATCACTTATGAACATATTTGGTCTTCAGGGTATTGCCGCGACAATCAACGCGTTTGCATCGGAAGGAATCAAACGAAAATACTTGTACGATTTTTCGGCCGGCAAGATTACAGGGGCGATGGTTCTGACCGAGCCTGACGCGGGTTCGGATTTGCAGTCGGTGAAGCTGCGTGCATTTGTCGATGATGACGGCAAGTGGTACCTGCGCGGTGTGAAGCGGTTCATCACGAACGGCTGCGGCGATGTGCTGCTGGTTTTGGCGAGGAGTGAGCCTCAGATAAGTGACGGGCGGGGGCTGAGCCTGTTTGTCTGCGACAGAGGACCGACGGTTCACATCCGGCGTCTGGAAGACAAATTGGGCATTCACGGCTCACCGACGTGTGAGATATTCTTCGATAACACGCCGTGTCAGATTATCGGCGAGCGGCAGCGCGGGCTCATTACGTATGTTATGAGCCTGATGAACGGTGCGCGCGTGGGCATCGCGGCCCAGTCGATGGGTATAGCAGAAGCGGCCTATCGCGTTGCCCGTGATTACGCTGCGAGCCGCAAGCAATTCGGTGTTGCGATTGAGAAGCTGCCGGCCGTGCGGGACATGGTGATTGATATGAAGATTGCCATTGAAGCAGGTCGGGCGCTTCTGTACGAGACATTGCGGGTGGTGGATATGGAAGTTGGATATGCCAGGCGTCTTGAATCCAGTCCGCCTGAAGATAAGGTCCAGGCCAGGCAGTTTAAGAACGACCAGCGAAAATACAGAAGATATGCGTCGATGCTGACGCCGATGAGTAAGTATTACTGCAGCGAGATGTGCAACAGGGTCGCTTATGATTCGATTCAGGTGCTTGGTGGCAGCGGCTATATGCGGGACTATGCGTGTGAGCGCCACGCTCGCGACGCCAGAATCACAACGATTTATGAAGGGACGAGCCAGCTTCAGGTTGTTGCCGCGGTTCGTGGCGTGTGCAGCGGCACAGCGGGAAAAGTGCTCGGCGAGCTTTCGGAGGGCGAGTTTGCGCCGGAATTGAATGAGTTGCTGTCGAAGCTTACCGAGGGAGCGGAGCAACTAAACAAGGCGGTTGCATTCGTTAAAGAGCAAGGCAACGAATATATGGACTTGTACGGCCGAGCTTTGGTCGATATTGCGATAGGTTTGATTACGGGGTATCTGTTCTGCGGCCAGGCGAGTACGAAGGTTGATATGGATGTTGCTGTTGCAGGGAAAGGGCCCGGCGGTAACAGCGAGATGGTTTCCATGAGGCAGCGCAAGGCAGGTGTCGCTCGCAGGTACATAACAATGAATGCGCCTAAAATTTCGGCGCTGGCGGAGATGATATGCGCTGGGGACACATCTACATTCAAAGATTATGAAAGTTTAATCGGGCCGGTGCCGACCGAATAAGAAAGGTTTATGCTTAGAGCGGTGATATTCGATTTCGACGGTGTAATAACAGACTCGGAGATTTTACACCTTCGCACTTTTAATGAGGTTCTGGCTCAGTACGGCATCGAAATACCAACAGGGGATTACTACACAGAATATCTTGGTTCAACGGACTTCGACTGCTTTATGGTACTTTCCGACAAGCACGGGCTCGGACTTGACGAGCAGGGAATCGAAAATCTTGTAAGGCAAAAAAACGAGATATACGAGGAACTGGCAAAAACGGAGGGCAAGATAATCGAAGGAGTGCGCGGCTTCTTAGAGATGCTCAAGGACAATAATGTGCGGATGGCGATATGTTCAGGTTCGCTGCTTACGGAAATTGAGCTGCTGCTGGACGAGGCGGGGTTGCGTAATTTTTTTGAGGCGATAGTTTCAGCCGAAGAGGTAAAAAAGTTCAAACCTGACCCCGAGGGGTTTCTGCTGGCTTTGCGAAAACTCAACGAAAAAGGTCTTAATCTAATATCGGCAGGCGAGTGTATTGCGATTGAAGATTCACACTGGGGGCTTGAAGCTGCGAGACGAGCGGGAATGCATACTATTGCAATAACCAATTCTTACGATGCCGAGCGGTTGGCTTCGGCTGAAAAAACCGTCGATATCCTTACCGAATTGACCATGAGCGACCTGCAAGAGCTCTGCGAATGATTCAGTACCAATTTTGAGCACCTACAAATTCCGAGTCATTCTATCAGGTGGTCGGGCGGTATGTTTCGAGACGTAAAGTATTGAAAATTCAAAACATCCGGTAATTTGCTTGACATTCTTGCTGAAGCGGGTATACTAATGGAGATTTAAGGAGGAGTTGAGCAAAGGCGTATCATCGAGTTACACCCATCCCCCGCGGAAAATCTGTATTTAGATTGCGTCTGGCGGCGGCCGGGCGAGAAACGGAGGTAGATATGGATACGAAAAGAGAGCTAAAAACGGCCGGGGCAATGGTGGTTTTGGGGGTGGTTTGGGTGTGTGTTTTTTGCTCGGCGGGATTTGGCGGGCCGCAGGTGCTGGAGGTAAGCCCGAGGTACTTAGAGTTTACGGGTTACGAGGGGGGAGCGAATCCTGCTGCGCAGGTTTTGTCGATATGGAACAGTGGTCATGGTCCGATGGACTGGGAGGTTTTGCCGGACTGCAACTGGATAACGGTTGCGCCGAACAGCGGAACGAGTTCGGGTGAGGTGGACGATGCCAATGTTATTGTAGATATTAACGGCTTGGCTGAGGGCACGTACAATTGTCAGTTGACAGTAACAGGCTCAGGGGCTCCTAACAGTCCACAGATAGTTGATGTTAATTTGGTCGTGTATGAGCTTGTGAGTTGGTGGAAGTTTGATGAGGGCAGCGGGACAATAGCATATGATTCGGCCGGCGGGAACGATGGAACTATCTACGGAGCAACACGGACGAGCGGGCAGGTTGGGGGTGCGTTGAGTTTTGACGGAAGTAATGATTACGTTGAAGTTGTTGACCCTGCAGATGAAAGTTTAGATTTTGGAAGTGGGAATTTCACTATAAGTCTCCGGTTCAGAACAGCAGACACAAACGGGGAACTTGTTGACAAAAGCGGTGGAAATAAGGGGCGTTCCATAGGCTACTCTATATATATCGGCACTTATGCAACTATGAATGATGGCGAAATAGGCTGGCGGGTAGCAGATGGGACCAGCCGCGACCTGATAAAAACAGATAATACTTACAATGACGGGAGCTGGCACCATTTAGCTGCGGTAAGAACAGGAACTGGTTCTGCAAACCTTAATATTTATGTTGACGGAGCTGATGTTTCCACGAGCAGTTTACTCGACGAAGGGGCAGTGGGGATAAGTAATTCATATGACTTGTCCATAGGCGCGAAGTATGATGGTGGTGACACCAACGTTTGGGAAAATTTTCTGAACGGTGTAATTAACGATGTTCGGATTTACGAGCGGGCTTTATCTGTTGAAGAAATCGCACAGCTGTGGAGTGAGGGTTTTGGCGGGCGGGCATTTAATCCGGGTCCCAGTAATGGGATGATTGGGGTGGATGTCAACGCCGTCCTTAGCTGGTGGGCGGGCGCGTGGGCTGCTGATGTAAATGGTCACGATGTATACTTTGGGACAGATTATAATGATGTTAACGAAGCGACAACCACTTCGTCGGAGTATATGGGTAATCAGGATACAAACAGCTGGTCGACAGCTGACTATGACCCGTGCGGGCTGACGTACGGGACGTGGTGCTACTGGCGGATTGACGAGGTCAATGAAAGCTATATTCCCGGCCCGGTGCCTGCTCCTCCAAACGGACGGTGGAAAGGCGATGTCTGGAGCTTCAGGGTAGAAGGCCCCGCTTACGACCCGGTCCCGTCAGACGGCGAGACGGACGTAGCCTTCTTAGGGCTGTCGCTTGAGTGGACAGCATGGGCTGATGCAGAGGAGCACGTGGTTTACTTTGGAACCGACGCACAGGCGGTTTCAGATGCGACGACCAGCTCTGATGAGTACAAGACGACTCTGGGTATCGGTACTGAGAGCTGGGATGTACCCGGGTCGCTTACTGTAGGGCTGGCTTACTACTGGCGAATCGATGAGAAGAGCGCCGGCGGCACCCACACAGTCAAGGGCGACGTTTGGAGCTTTGTGGTAGGACCGCTTCTTGTCGTGGATGACTTCGAGTCGTACGCTAGCCAAACCGACCTGTGGAACGTATGGGACGACTACTGGGTGAACGGCTACGATGGAGAAATCTTCCTTGAGACCAACCCGGATTACATTCGCCAGCCGGGCAGCCAGGCGGCGAAGCTGAGATTCACCAATGTTGATACATCGGGCGGCAAGCTGATAGGCTCACAGTTCGACGTTCAGGATATGACCGACTTGGATATCGGCTCGGACTGGACAATCGGCGGGGTCAAGGCGCTGTTTATGTACGTGCGCGGCGACCCGTGCAATGCTCAGGTGGTACCACTGGGCGGAGACAAAGCCCCGCGATGGAATGCGGCGACACCATGGATTGAGCTGGAAGATACCAGCAGCAACGTCGGCTATGTCGTGCACCCGAATCCGGACCAGATGAGCTCGGACAGCTGGGACGAGTGGAACATTGACCTTAGCATCTTCGACGCGTGCGGTGTGACGCTGTCTGCGATTGACAGATTCACCATCGGTATCGGCGGTCTTGCCAAGACAGGACAGATGAAGATGATGTACGGACCAGGTCATATCTGGGTAGACGACATCAGGCTCTATCCCCCCAGATGCATCCCAGAGATGTCCGAACTTGTGGGGGATTTTACCGCCGATTGCAGCGTTGATTATTTTGACGTAAATGTAATGGCAGCGGACTGGCTAATCGCCGATGGGTGCGTTGTCATTTCCCAGCGGGACGGTACGTTGACGATGGCGGGGGGCGACCCAAACTGGACCGCCGGGCAGATAGATGGTGCGCTGGGGTTTGACCCCAATATTAAAGTCGACGTCAATGACCCGTGTCTTGCCGGCCTGACTTCTATGTCAATTACAGGATGGGTAAAGAGAGGCCAGTTACCGGCATTCGTATATACAGGTATAGTGAACAGCCTAGAAGATGGTAAATATACCGGGGTAGGTGTTTACTCGTTGGGCGTGCCGGTTTATCTATGCTGGGGCTGGAACGAGAGCGGGAACTACACGTCCGACCTTGATGTCCCTGGTGGTACCTGGACTTTCGTCGCCATGGTAGCAGAGGCCACTGGATGCACCCTGTATATGAAACCTGACGGGGGAACACTGGATTCGGAACGGGATTGGATAACACTTGGGCCGTTAGAGCAATTCGACGAGAAGTTCTTCATTGGTCGTGGTGACGAGGACAGCAGCTTTTTCAGAGGGGCTATAGATGATGTCCGCATCTACACCTACGCCTTGGATGTAAACGAGATAACGTACCTTGCTACCGAGGGCGTCGACGGT
>Ga0114922_10000071_pt1 | contig 85102 bp, 92 predicted proteins | sample AartaG_FD_100975 | JGI IMG/M metagenome (GOLD analysis project Ga0114922, IMG submission 100975) | Deep subsurface microbial communities from Aarhus Bay to uncover new lineages of life (NeLLi) - Aarhus_00045 metaG | ecosystem: Environmental > Aquatic > Marine > Oceanic > Sediment | place...
TCTTTTCTTATCATTAAACAGTCAAAAGCATGAAGTGCTTTCATCTTTTTATCAAATGTTATTTTTTTATAAAAAGTTATTATATTTTCTGGTATTTTATCCATCTCATCTATAGTCTCTATAAATCCATGAACAATATTATTTCTTACTGTTAAATTATTTGTGTACATTATAGAAACTTTATGTTTTCTTTTTAAACACTCTTGAATTATTGTTAAAGTTGAACTTGAAGTTGGTTCTATATCGTTCCAACTAGCTATTATGAAGCCTATATGCATTTTACTTTCCTTACTTTGAATTTGGTATAAGAGAAAGTACACCAACTACATTTTGATTTTTTATCTATTGTAAGAAAGGTGTATGTTTGGAGAAGCTAGCGTACTCTTACTTATAAAAATAGTTTATGAATTTTGGATAAAACTATTGTTTTGTTAGCAACATATGCCCTACTTAAAGTTAATGTAAGATTCATTTGTTACTATAGTAGTACTTTTATTTAAAAGTACACAAGTTAAGCTAAAGTATCTTTTCTCATTCGTCAAAATTTTTAAAGATATTTTGGCAACATTTTTTTGTTTTATCCAAATTCAACCTACAATTATATAATTATAATTATATTTATTAGCTTAAAAACTATAATCCACTATTTAAAAAACTTTATAATATAAGAATGTCAATTTTATTTACTCTTTCTACCACTTAACCTCTAGCTTCTTTCTTATATACACAGCAAATGCATTTAATGATATAAGTACAGTTAAAAGTACTAAAATACCCGCAGCTGTTCTTTCTATATAGGCACGTTCTGGCATACCTGCCCATGTAAATATTTGTGCAGGCATAACCGTAGCAGCATCTAAAATATTTGTTGGACTATCTGGTATAAATGCAATCATACCAACAATAATAAGTGGAGCAGTCTCCCCCATAGCTTGTGCTAGTCCAATAATAGTACCTGTCATAATTCCTGGAAAAGCAAGTGGAAGAACATGATCCCGTACCACTTGAACTTTTGTAAGTCCAAGCCCATAAGCTGCTTGTCTTATACTAGCAGGTACACTTCTTAAAGCAGCACGGCTACTTACAACAATAATAGGCAAAGTCATTAAAGCAAGGGTAAGACCTCCAACTAAAGCTGAACTTCGTGGCATTCCAAAAAGGTTTATAAATATTGCTAAACCTAAAAGTCCAAATAAAATAGATGGAATAGCAGCTAGGTTGTTTATATTTACCTCTAAAAATTCACTCCATTTACCTTGAGTACTAAACTCTTCAAGATAAACAGCGGTAGCCACTCCAATAGGAAATGCAACTAACATAGCAACCATTAAAGTCATAATTGTACCTATCATTGCAGATAATATACCAGAATACTCAGGAGTTTTGCTATCTCCGTGCGTAAAGAAAACAGTATTAAATCTTTTTTCTACCCTATTATTTTTGACTAAATCTTCTAAAATTTTTAAATCTTTCTTTTTTAATTTGTAATAATACTCTTTCATATACATATCAACTTGGTCATCTGCTAACATCCAAATTAATTTAGTAGTTCCCATTAATGATGGATTGTCTTTAATTTGCATTGGTATAGTTCTTAGTTCTGCTCTACTTACTAGGTTTACATACTTTCTTTCTACCGCTTTTCTATAGCTTTTTACACTTTTTTCGTTATAACTTACCTCTACTTGTATATAGGTTTGTTTAATTGCAGAACTACCTTTAACTACCATATCACCTAGAAATATTGCTAGAAATAAAAGTGAAATAGCTAGTGATGCAATAGTAAAGTATTTAAATAGTTTAGCTTTAAAATGTCTTTTTTTTAAACTTGGGTCATAAAATATATTTGTTTGCTTATTATTTTTTGTCATTCTCATTTTCCTTTTATAGACTACTCATTTTATATTTCTCTTTGAACTTTTTTATCATACGAACTGATATAATATTTAAAATTAAAGTAACAATAAATAAAGCCAATCCTAGGGCAAATGCACTTAGTGTAGCTGGACTATTAAATGCTTGATCACCAACTAAACTATCAACTATTCGTACGGTTACTGTTGTCATGTCTTCTAACATATTCCATGATAGGTTAGGTCGAAGCCCTGCTGCCATTACAACAATCATAGTTTCCCCTAGAGCTTTTGATATTCCTAAAAGTGATGCAGAGATGATACCTGGAAGAGCAGATGGTAAAACTATATCTTTTATAGTTTCAGCTTTTGTCATACCTAAAGCTAATGAACCTTTTCGTAAACTATCAGGAACACTAGAAATAACATCATCACTTAAAGATGAAATTACAGGAATAATCATAATCCCCATAACAACACCAGAAGCCAATGCACTATTAAATGATGCATCAATACCCATAGAGTTACATACATTTACAATAAATGGTGCAACAGTAATTGCAGCAAAGAACCCATAAACAACAGTTGGAATACCTGCAAGTATCTCTAAAAGTGGTTTTAAAAATGTTCTTTGATTAGCAGATGCATATTCACTCATAAATATAGCGCTACCTAAACCTATAGGAAGTGCTATACACATTGCAATTGCAGTTATCATAAAAGTACCAGCAAATATTGGCAATGCACCAAATTTACTAGCTACTGTTCCAGGAGACCACTCAGTCCCTGTAAAAAAGTAGAAGATACTTTTTAATTTAAAAAACTCAATTGCTTCAAATATGATTGAAAATAAAATACCAAACGTTGTTAGTATTGAAATTGTAGCTGCTGCTATTAGAAAATATTTTATTAAATCTTCTTGTAGTTGTACTATTTTATTTTTACTTTGAAAACCAGCCATTTTAATCCTTTTATAATTTTTCAGTGTTATATTTTAGATTAAATTGGTTACTGTTTGGTTACAAATCTTATTTTATTAATTCATCGCTTATTTTAGGAAGTAGATTTTGTTCGATTAGGTTATAAGTTTTGATAAATTCATCAAACTCTTTTCCATCAGGATCTTCAAATCCTACGTGGATGACCTTTGTATTTTGAGGAAAGATTGGACATGATTCATTTGCATTATCACAAACTGTAACTACTAAATCATAATTTATATGAAGTACATCTTCTATAATTTTAGAGTGGTATTCATCTTTCCAACAATTATTTTGTTCTAATATCTTTTTTGCATTTGGATTTACTTTTCCACTTGCTTTTACACCAGAACTGTATGCTTTTATCTTATCACCTAACTCTTTGTTTATTAAAGCTTCTGCAATAATACTACGACAACTATTTCCTGTACATAATATTAGTACATTTTTTAATATTTTATTTGTCAATTTTGACATTTCTATTATTATTTTCTTTATCAGGTGATGTAAACATTGCTAACCATCTTAATAAAAATAAAAATAGTAAAACTCCACTAAATATCAGAATATGAAAGTTTACACTACTTGCAAGTAATGCCTCAACACTATTTAAGTCCTCTTTATTTATTTTTACTACATTTACTATAAACTCACGAAGTGCTAGTATGATAAAAGCATCTATTAAAATTCTTATTTTAATTCTTTTTTCTCGTAAAAAACTCATAACTGCACGAACTATCTCAAGCATAATTATAAAATATAATAAACCTATAATAATCTCAATCATACTATTTGTTGAAATAGCAACTATAAAAAGAACTGATGCTAAAATCAATTCTATATAAAATTTACTATAAAAAAACTCTTTTAATCTTCTCACTTTTAACCCTTTATTTAATAAATATTAACAAACTTAACTTAAACCTGCTTTTTTTAGTAAGACTAATTATACTATCATATTGTTTCAGTTTGATTACATATTAAATTAATATATTTATATTATGTTTTACTTATAAATATTATAGTAGTATCTAATATATAAAATTAAAAGGGGATATTATGAAAAATATATTAATACTTATGATGTTATCTAGTTCAATACTATTAGCAAGTGAGGGAAATACCCAAAATGAAGAGAAAATTAAAAAACAGCTTGAGATAGAGATGGAAAAAGAGAGACGATATGCTATCGAACAAGCTTTTTATCAACATGGGAATTATGATTTTGAAGGTTCCCAAATAGATGAAGATTCATTGAAAAATGTACCAGAATTAGAACTTGATGATTTAGATATGGATAATGTATATGATTAAATATAGAATAAATTTAATTCTATATTTAATCTATTAGGAGATAATATATAGGTTAGTGTTTTTTAGATAACTCTTCTAAAGTTATTTTTGCTCTTTTTGATACTGAAGCTTTTAAAGATGCTCTTCTATCATTTGGTAAAGAGATTAAACCAATTTCGCTAAGAATACTATCTTTTCCAATCATATCTTCAGACATAAACATATCAATATATTCTGCCATTGCAGGAACTTTATGAGCATGTGAATTTTTGATATAGAAGAATAAACTTCGTGAAATAGGGTACTTACCACTTGAGATAGTATCAGGAGTTGGAACTACACCATTGATTTTTGAACCTTGAACTTTGTCATCATTTTCCATAAGAAAAGAGTACCCAAAAATTCCAAAAGCAGCTCTGTTTTTATTAAGCTTAGTAACAATTAAGTTGTCATTTTCCCCACTTGGAACATATACACCATCTGTTCTGATTTTTTTGTATTTTTTATACGCTTTATTTTTAACTTTATCAGCTTTATAAAGGTTTGTATATACAGCCATTTTCTTTGTTTGACCTTTTAAAATCATATCTTCAAATGCATCTCTTGTACCAGATGATTTTGGTGGTCCATAGATTACAATCTCTCTAGAAGGTAACGAAGCATCAATTTGATTCCATAAAGTGTATGGGTTTTTAACTAATGATTTTCCATCTTTTGAAGGAACTTCGGCTGCTACTGCTAAAAGTAGTTGTTTTTTTGTTACATTAAAAGGTGTATTTAGTTTGCTCTGTGCAAATGCAATACCATCAAATCCAATAACAGCTTCAGTTATATCTGTTACCCCATTTTTTTCACATAGTTTGAACTCTTTTGCTTTCATTCTTCTTGAAGCATTTGTAATATCTGGTGTATTCATGCCATTTCCAGCACAAAATAGTTTCATACCACCACCTGAACCTGTTGATTCTACAACTGGTGTTTGGTATTTAGTTGTTGCACCTAACTCCTCTGCAACTGCAGAAGAGAATGGATATACGGTAGATGAACCTACAATTTTAATTTGATCTCTAGCACTTGCAGATACAGTTAAAGCTGATACTGCTAATATTGATAATGCAATTTTTTTAATTGTCATTTTTAATTCCTTTTTTAATTTATGTTGAAAGTATAAATAAATATGATTACGGTTTGGTTACAATATATTAATCCAAACAAAAATCATAAAACAAACTCTTGATTTATAAAAATATGATATAATATGGCATAAAATTTAAAGATAAAATAAGATAGAAAGGTAGCATATGAGTAAACATTTGATTACAACTGCAGACTTTACAAATAAAGAGATAAAAAGATTATTTGATGATGCTAGGTTATTTAAAGATTTACAATCTAATAGTTTATTAGATGGTAAATTAATAGTGACACTATTTTTTGAGAACTCTACACGTACAAGAAGTAGTTTTGAAATAGCTGCAAAAAGGTTGGGTGCAGATGTGGTTAATCTTGAGGTTCAAACAAGTTCTACAAAAAAAGGTGAAACTGTTGAAGATACAGTTGCAAACCTTAATTCTATGAAACCTGATGCTATTATTATACGTCATAGTGATTGTGGATTACCTCAAAGTTTAACATCTCATGTAAATTGCCCAATATTAAATGCAGGTGATGGTAAAAATGCACACCCTACGCAAGCTTTACTTGATCTATTTACTATTGTAGAATATTTTCCAAAAGGTATTAAAAATAAAAACATAGCTATAGTTGGAGATATTTCAAACTCAAGAGTTGCTTCATCAAACTTAGAACTTTTACCTAGATTTGGATTAACTCCAATTTTGGTTTCTCCCAAGGCATTTAAAACAAAGTCAGAATCATTATTAAAATATAAGGCAACTACAAGTCTAAAAAAAGCTATTAAAGATTTTGATATTATTATGAGTTTAAGAGTTCAACATGAAAGACATGATGAACATATACTTCCCGAAGAGTTAGAAAGAAGTAAAAAAAAGTATGCAAAAAAATATTGTATAACTAAAAAACTTTTAGGGACAAAAGATGTTTTACTAATGCATCCAGGACCAGTTAATAGAAATATTGATATAAGTGATGAGATGCTTTTAGATAAAAGATGTCAAGTTTTAGAGCAAGTTGCTAATGGTGTAGCTGTTAGAATGGCTTGTTTAAAGATGTTGATACTAGATAAATAATTGAACTTAAAAGAAAAGCTTAACTATTATGGCTCTAAAAAAGAGCCATTTTTTTTTGTTATTGATTTTGATATGAAAAACTATGAGGTGATACCTCTTAGTGCTCTTCCCTCGGATATTATTTATGAAATAGATAACAACATAAAAAAACAACATAAAAAAACACAACTACAAATAGAACCAATAAAACTAGATAAATACAAAGTGAAGTTTGATAATGTAAAAAATCAAATTCTAAATGGTAATACATACCTATTAAACCTAACAACACAAACTACAGTACATACTAAAATACAATTAAAAAATGTATACAACTTAGCAGATGCTAAGTTTAAACTATACTATAGAGATGATTTTGTTTGTTTTTCACCTGAACGATTTATAGAGATAAAAGATAATAAAATATTTACATACCCTATGAAAGGTACTATTGATGCCTCTTTGAGTGATGCAAAAAAGAAAATTTTGGAAAATGAAAAAGAGTTGGCAGAACACACTATGGTAGTAGACCTTCTAAGAAATGACTTATCTATAGTCTCATCAAACGTAAGAGTTGAAAAGTTTAGATATATAGATAAAATAAATGCAGGTAAAAAAGAGTTACTTCAGGTGAGTTCTAAAATATCTGGAGATTTAAATAAAAGTTGGCAAAATAATATTGGTGATATATTAACTTCACTTCTTCCAGCAGGAAGTATAACGGGTACTCCAAAAAAGAAAACGTTAGAGATACTTAAAGATATAGAAAACTATGATAGAGAATTTTTTACAGGTGTATTTGGTATTTTTGATGGTGAATGTTTGGATAGTGGTGTGATGATTAGATTTATTCAAAAAAATGAAGATGGAAGTTTAGTTTATAAAAGTGGCGGTGGTATCACTTGTGATAGTGACTTAAAAAGTGAATATGATGAGATGCTAGATAAGGTGTATATACCATGATAGATGAAAGATTTTTTCAGGAAATTTCGCAAGCTTATTTTGAAACTATAAGATGTGAAGATGATGAGGTGTTAAATCTTGAGTATCATCAAAAAAGAATATCAAGAACAATAGGAAAAAATATAAATCTTGGAGAATATATCTATCCTCCAAGTGATGAGCTTTTAAAATGCAAAGTTATTTATAATGTAGATGAAGTACTTGATATAAGCTATTGCCCTTATAAACCTAGAATTGTAAAGAGTTTTAAAATAGTTGTTGATGATAATATAAAGTATTTATATAAAGCTGTAAATAGAGAATATATAGATAATCTTTATAAACAAAAAGAGAATTGTGATGAGATTATTATTATAAAAGATGGTTTTGTTACAGATACAAGTATTGCAAATATTGCTATATATAAAGATGGGCTATGGCTAACACCAAAAAAACCACTTCTTTTAGGAACTACAAGAGATAGATTACTTGAAAATAACTCTATCAAAGAAGCTAATATAAGTTTAGATGAGCTATTAAATTGTGAAAAATTAGCTTTAATGAATGCGATGATTGATTTTAAAGTTATAGAGGAGTTTGAATTATTGGTTTGAACTCTCTATAACAGGGATTAGAATTTGGTTGTATTTATTTGAATCAAAAGATAAAAGATCACTATCTGTACTAAAAAACTTTATAGTTCTTTTTTTGAACATCTCTTGTTTTAATGGTAAAACTTGTAAAATATTTTGTTCTTTATTTAATCTTCTTATTGGATTTGTTTTCTCTTTGATAACTGTGATATTTTGAGTAAATATTTTCGCTAAGTTATTAAGGTGTGATATTAATCCATCTCTTTCTTTATCTCCTATTGGATCTAAATCAAATACTTTAGGTGTGATTTTTAATTGTTCAGATATATCAAAAAGCATTGGAGATATTTGTTCATAAAGTTTATTGTCATTTAAAAGCAGCAATGAACTTTTTAATGAAGATATATTTTCAATACCAACCTTAAATATTGGAAGTTTTAAAGATACAATATTTTTAATCGCTTCTTTGTAGTTTAACAAACTATTTGTTAATACAATTAAACCAATATCAAATTTAACTTTATCTCTTTTTAAAATATTTTGAATTCCAAGGTTATAATAATCCATATCTATAACTAAGTTTGAAATATTTGCTAAAGAAAAATGAATTTTATTTAAAAGATCAACTGTTGTTGGCCGTGTAATTTTTACTATTAATTGTTTGTTTTTCATTCTTTGGTGAAGTATTTTAATATCCTCGAGAGCATCTAAAATCTCATTTTCATTTTGTATATACATATCAAGGTACATATATATATTATTTCCAAATGGCATTGGAAATTGAGATTGTAATTTAGAAATAGTATTATATACTTGGATTAAAACATCTGGTTTCCCAATAACAATAATCACATCATTTGGTTTTAAAACTAAAGATGGTTTGATAGTTGTAAGCTCTTGATTTCTATATAATGAAACTATTTTCCAATCTTTTTGTCCAATACTTCCTATATATCTATACGCATAGGTACTTCCAAATGGAATTTTGATTTCCATTATTTCACCTTGTCTTAATCCAATATTTTGTGCAAAAACAGGTATGTTTGGTAACTGTTCTACTAAACCATTTGATAAAATATCATGACCTCTATAGTATTGAATATTGTTGTCATTTTCAATATGTAAATCCCATTTATCATAAATAGTAAAAGATAGATTTTTATATTTTGTTCTAATATTATGAACAGTTGCTAAGGTATCCTCTTTATTATTTAAAACTATTAAAGCATCTTGATATAATTCTTTATTTAAAAGAAACGAAATCTTTGAGTAGCTTGTCGGATCAAATTTATAAAATATAAAATTTGATGGGATACTTTCAGGCAGGATTGAATCATCCGTGTAAACAATATCATATTGGTTAAGATTATTATTTAAACTTACCATTCTTTTTACAAGATGTTTGGCTATGTGCCCATCTAATATTACTAGTACATTCTTCATAAAGTGCATTATATCTAAATTATGGTAAAATGCCTGAATTTAATTTTATATTTCAAGGATATATATGGCAACGGAAGTAAGAAAGCTACCTAAAAAAACAGTTATTTATATGGTTATATTAGGAGTATTGGGTATTTTATGGTTTTTCCTTGTTTCTTTTGGACAAGCTTCAAAAGTAACTAAAATATTGCACACTCTTGGATATGAAAATGTATCAAAAGTAAAAGTATATGCTAATCATCAGTTCTTAAGAGAAGATATAAATGTAAAAGGGTACAAATACACTATAAGTTTTGTTAATAAAGATACAAAAGAAGAGTGTAAAGGTTTTGTTTTAAAAGATTTTAAAAGAAATGTTGAAAAAGACATTATTTGTACAAAAGTAAAATAGTAGGAAAATATATGAGTTTAAGAGAAAGTATAGATTATTCTATTTGGTGTGATTTTATAGAAAGAGATTTTTTAGAGGATGGATTTCAAACTATAATAAATAATAGTACAATTCATGGTGCTACTAGCAATCCCGCAATTTTTCAACAATCAATAACAAATTCAATAGCATATACACAACAAATAAATATGTTGCAAGCAAATGATTCTAAAAATATATATGAAGAGTTAGCATTATTTGATATTAAAAGAGCTGCAGATATTTTAAAACCTTTACATGATAAAGAAGCAAATGATGGTTTTATCTCAATAGAGGTTGACCCAACTTTATGTGATGATATGATGGGTACTATTGAAGAGGGTTGTAGACTTTATAGTCAAATTGGCTTTAACAATGTGATGATAAAGATTCCTGCAACATCTGCTGGATATGGAGCAATGGAACATCTAACTTCAATGGGTATAAATGTAAATGCAACATTGATTTTTTCTCCACATCAAGCAATCGAATCTGCAAAAGCTTTAAACTCTGGTATCAAAAAGAGTGGAAAAGATACAAAAGGGGTAGTTTCTATATTTGTAAGTAGATTTGATAGATTATTAGATGATGAACTGGAAAGTAAAGATTTGGAAGTTTCTAAAGTTGGTATTGTAAATGCAACAAAATGTTATCATGAAGTAGAGAAGTTTAACAATGCAAATATAAGAACTTTATTTGCAAGTACTGGTGTAAAAGGTGATGCTTTAGTTCCAAGTTATTATATTGATAAATTGATATTTCCACACACTATAAATACAGCGCCATTAGCTACAATAGAAGCTTGGAAGAAAGATGGAGTTAAAGTTCAAAGTGAGATTTTAGATGAGAATTTATGTGATAAGTTTTTTGAAGATTTAAAAAGTAATCATATTGACATCAATAAAGTATATAATACATTACTTCAAGATGGATTGAGTGCCTTTAAGGTATCATTTCAAGAATTATTAAAAAAAGTTAAACTATAAAATAAGGCAAAAAGCATGAGTAATATTTGGACACCAAGTAGTTGGAGAGATTTTCCAATAAAACAACAACCAATTTATGATGATTTGAAAAAAGTAAAAAAAGTTGAAAAAGAGTTAGCTACTTATCCTCCACTTATTTTTGCTCAAGAATCAAGAGATCTAAAAGCTCAACTCGCAGATGTATCAAATGGAAATGCATTTTTACTTCAAGGTGGAGATTGTGCAGAGAGTTTTAGTGCTTTTGATGCAAATAATATAAAATCACTTTTTCAAGTTATGATGCAGATGGCAGTAGTAATGACATTTAGTGGTGGTAAGCCTGTAGTAAAAGTGGGTCGTATTGCTGGACAATTTGCAAAACCAAGAAGTAGTGACTTTGAAACTATTGATGGTGTTGAGTATCCTAGTTATAGAGGTGATATAGTAAATGATATAAAAGCTGACCATAAACTTAGAGCTCCAAATCCAAAAAAACTATTAAAAGCTTACAACCAAAGTGCAGCAACTCTAAATCTACTTAGAGCATTTGCAAGAGGTGGAATGGCAGATTTAAATAAAGTTCATAGTTGGAACCTTGACTATATGAAAGATCACTCACTTGGTGAAAAATACGAAGAGTTAGCTACAAAGATAAGTGAAAGTTTAAAATTTATGGAAGCTTGTGGAATAAACTCTTCAAATACTCCTGCTTTAAATCAAACTACACTTTATACTTCACATGAAGCACTTCTTCTTAATTATGAAGAGGCACTTACAAGAAAAGATAGTTTAACTGGTGATTATTATGATTGTTCTGCGCATATGTTATGGATAGGTGATAGAACTAGAGATTTAAATGAAGCTCATATTGAGTACTTTAGAGGTATTAAAAATCCAATTGGTTGTAAAGTTGGACCTTCAATGCAAGAGGATGAGCTTATTAGATTAATTGATAAGTTAAACCCTGAAAATGAAGCAGGAAGATTAAACCTTATTGTTCGAATGGGTGCCAATAAAGTAGCTGATCTTTATCCAAAGCTTTTAGCTAAAGTTGAATCTGAAGGTAAAAAAGTTGTATGGAGTTGTGATCCAATGCACGGAAATGTGGAAAAAGCACCAAATGGATATAAGACAAGAGATTTTGCAAATATCTTAAGTGAAGTTAAACAATTTTTCCAAATCCATAAAACACAAGGTAGTGTTGCTGGTGGAATTCATCTTGAGATGACAGGTCAAGATGTAACAGAGTGTACAGGTAGTAAATCATGTGATATTAAAGCAGATGATTTAACAAGTAGATACCACACACAATGTGATCCAAGACTTAATGCTGATCAATCTTTAGAGTTGGCATTTATGATTGCTGATACAATGAAAGAAGCAAAGTAATAAAAAAATGATGAAAGAGGTAAAATTATAATGATTAAAAAAGAGGGAACAATTTTGAGTGTAAGAGAAGATATAAAAGTTTTTGATTGTACTATTAGAGATGGCGGATTAGTAAATAATTTTTATTTTACAGATGAGTTTGTAAAAGGTGTTTATAATACTTGTGTGGCTGCCGGTGTTGACTACATGGAGATTGGTAAAAACAATTCACCATCACTTATGAGTGAAGATGATTTTGGTGCTTGGAATTTCTGTAAAGAGGAAGATATTAGAAGAATCGTTGGTTCTAATGATACTGATATGAAAATAGCAGTTATGTCTGATATAGGTAGAACTGTAAACTCTGAACTATTACCAAAAAGTGAATCTGTAGTTGATATGATTAGGATAGCAACATATATTCACCAAATTCCTGCTGCTATTGAACTTATTGAAGAAGCTCATTCAAAAGGTTATGAAACAACTGTAAATATTATGGCAGTTGCAAAATGTTTTGATACTGAACTTGATGAAGTTTTAGAACAACTTGTTAAAACTAATGTTGATGTAATATATATAGCAGATACATTTGGATCTTTTTATCCAGAACAAATTCAAGAACTTGCGAAAAAATATGTAAAAATTTCAAGAGAACATGGTAAACAAGTTGGTATCCATGCACACAACAATATTCAATTAGCTTTTGCAAATACAATTGAATCTATGATGTATGGAACAAGTTTCCTTGATGTAACAATTTCAGGATTAGGAAGAGGTGCAGGTAACTGTGCAATGGAACTTTTAATTGGTTTCCTTAAAAATCCAAAATACAAACAACTACCTGTGCTAGAATTTATTGAAAATTATATAGTACCTTTAGAAAAAGAGCTAGATTGGGGATATTCAATCCCTTATATGATTACAGGTCAACTAGTAGAACACCCAAGATCTGCAATGAAGGCAAGAGATGAAAAAGATACAAACTATACAAAGTTTTATAAAACTTTAATGGACGCTGAATAGTCAATATTCAATAGCTCCAAACCAATAACTTTAAGTGCTAATTTATTTTATAATTAGTACTTAAGTAACCCTTCTATATTTTAAATTATTAAAATAAAAACTCAAAATATTATGCTACAATATTCCAATTTAAAATTATACATATAATATATCCTAAAATAAAAAGGTAAAAAATAATGAAACAATACTTAATGACAATAGATGCAGGAACAGGAAGTGTAAGAGCTGTTATATTTGATACAAAGGGAAATCAAATAAGTATAGGTCAAATAGAGTGGGCACATTTAGAAGAGAAAAATGTACCAAATAGTATGAGTTTTGATTTTACTAAAAATTGGAAATTGGTGATAAAGTGTATTAAAAAAGCTTTAAAAGACGCAAAGTTAAGAGGTGAAGATATAATAGGAGTTACTGCTTCTAGTATGAGAGAGGGGATTGTCCTTTATGATAAAAAAGGAGATGAACTTTGGGGCGTTGCAAATGTAGACTCACGTGCATCAAAAGAGGTAAAGTATCTAAATAAAAAATATCCAAAACTAGAAAGTGAATTTTATAAAAAAAGTGGACAAACATTTGCATTAGGTGCATTACCTAGACTTTTATGGGTTAAAAACAATAGACCTAAGATATATAAAGAGGTAGCCTCTATATCTATGATAAGTGATTGGATAATTGCGAAACTTAGTGATATAATTTGTACAGACCCTAGTAATGGTGGAACTTCAGGGATATATTCTTTAGAAAATAGAGATTGGATTCCTCAAATGGCTTCAATTGTAGGATTAAAAGATAATATATTTCCACCAACTTTTCAAACTGGAGAAGTTGTAGGAAATGTTACTTTAAAAGCTTCAAAAGAGATAGGCTTATCCATAAAAACAAAAGTTATTATGGGTGGAGGAGATGTTCAGTTAGGTTCTGCTGGTTTAGGTGTAGTTAAAGAAAATCAAGTAGCTATTTTGGGTGGAAGCTTTTGGCAACAAATTGTAAATATACCTAGCTCTACAAAACCACCAAAAGATTTAAGTATTAGAGTAAATCCACACGTAGTAAACCATCTCTCGCAAGCAGAAGGTATAACTTTTTTTAGTGGTTTAGTTGCTAGATGGTTTAGAGATGCTTTTTGTCAAGAAGAGATAAAAGAGGCAAAAAAACTAGGTATTGATACATATACACTTTTAGAGCAAAAAGCTAGTAAAGTACCTGTTGGTTCATACGATATATTACCAATATTTAGTGATAGTATGAAGTATGGAAAGTGGTATCATGCAAGTCCAAGTTTTCTAAACTTAGGACTTGATGCGAATATTTATACAAAGTACAGTATGTTTAGAAGTTTGCAAGAAAATGTATGTATAGTTTCAAATATCAATCTACAAAATATTAAAAAGTTCACAGGTATAGAAGTAGATACTATTGTATTTGCTTCAGGTGCAAGTAAAGGTGAACTATGGTGTCAAATATTAGCTGATGTTACAAACTGCAAGATAAAAGTACCAAAAGTAAAAGAAGCAACAGCATTAGGTGGTGCAATTGCAGCTGGTGTTGGAGTAGGAATTTATAAAAGTATAGAAGATGGTGCAAATAAATTAGTAGTATGGGAAAAAGAGTATACTCCAAATAAAAAGAACCATAAAATATATAAAAAATTAACAAAAAAATGGATAAAAGCATATAAAGCACAACTAAAACTTGTAGATGAAAATATAACTACAAGTATGTGGAAAGCTCCAGGATTATAGAATAAAAAGATAAGGAATAAAATGAATTTAAAAAAATTAAAACCACTTACAAATGAGTATTTAGAATCTATAGGTTTTACATGGCATACTGATTTAGATAATACATCATATATAAGTGATGAAGTTGTTGTTATAAACGAAGCCGAAGCCGAAGCTTATTATGAGGCTGCAAATGAGTTATATGATATGTATTGTGAAGCGGGGGAATATGTGATTGAAAATAATCTTTTTCACGAGCTGGATATCCCTTTTAATCTTATTGAATTAGTTAAACTATCATGGGAAGATGATGTGCATTGGCATCTTTATGGTAGATTTGATTTAGCTGGTGGATTAGATGGGAAACCTATAAAACTAATTGAGTTTAATGCAGATACTCCAACAGCAGTTTTTGAAACATCTATAATTCAATGGGCAATGTTAAAGTATAACAATTTAGAAGAATCATCTCAATTTAACTCTTTATACGAGGCTTTAAAAGATAATTTCAAAAGATTTATCACTTTAAATTCTGATATAGAGGATTTTGATAAACATTATGAAAAGTTAAATTGGAAGATTTTATTCTCATCTATTGCAGGAAATGTAGAAGAGGAGCATACTGTTAAGCTTCTTCAACATATAGCTTCTGAAGTTGGATATAAAACTGACTTTGCTTATATGGAAGATGTTGAGTTTAGTGATGATGGTATTAGTAAAGGTGATGAACTATTTGAATTTTGGTTTAAACTTATACCTTGGGAAGATATAGGGATTGATGAGGGTGGTTTAGGAGTTATTTTAACAGAGATTTTAAATAATAAAAAAGCTATTATTTTTAATCCTGCATATACTTTGGTATTTCAATCTAAAGGTATTATGAAAGTTCTTTGGGATTTATATCCAAATCATCCACTACTTTTAGAAACATCATTTGAACCATTAGAAAATACAAAACAAGTTGAAAAAATGTGTTTTGGCAGAGAGGGTGCAAATGTTGCTATTGTAAATGAGGATAACTCACTTGATATTAAAACAGAGGGTGAATATGGAAACTTTAAACCAATATATCAAGAGTATGTAGAGTTTCCACAAGATACAAATGGTGACCACTATCAAGCTGGAGTTTTTTACTCTTATGAAGCTTGTGGATTAGGTTTTAGAAAAGGTGGAAAAATACTTGATAATATGTCTAAGTTTGTTGGACATATTGTTAACTAAAATCTATTAAAGGAATTTTTTTAAATTCCTTTAACTCTTTTGTAGTGTAAATAAAGTTGATTGGCAAGTGGATATAACGGCTTATATATTTGAATTTTTAAATATCTTAATGCGATACTTAAAAGCTTAAAATTGCCGTTTGTACACTTGTTCTCTTCCTTTGATTTGTTGTATCTACCTTACTGTGATGGTTGATTTTTATTAAATATTCTTAATATTTCTATTTCTTTTAATTCATTTTTAAATTTCATACTTGCACTAGGTTTATCTAGTGCAATATATTCTATTATTTGTTTTAACTGTTTTGAAAAAGTTGGTTTGTGTATTATTGTCATTTTTGTAATGATTCAGTAAAAGTATCAATATCATTCCAGAAATCTGTATTATTAATCATTTTAGCTTTACCACTATCTATATCTTCAATATCTTGTTGTAGTTGCTTTTGTCTATCATAAAAATATGGGTCGTATTCTAAATTTTTATCTTTTACATTTATGGTTAATGTTTGCATGATAAATCCTTACCGTTAAACTTCTTAAATTATATCAAAACTTAAGTGAATTTCACTTAAGTTTTAATGTTAACCATTATGTAGATATGGAGCATTACAACAACTTTTTTTTCTGATATTTTTCCATCTTTATTCATAATTTTGTTATCTATATTAAAATATCCTTTTAATCTAACGCTTGAAGTGAGGGACAAGATGGATTTATTCAAGAATTATTTAGTCTTTAATATATCTAATTTGACATAGTAAAAGCTCAATATTTCCGCAGTGTAATCTTGTTATCTCCTCTGATTTGTTGTACTTAATGCCCAAATTATCATTAAAGTTTATCTTTACTTATCTATAAATCTATCAATTCTAAACTTTTTTTAATACTTTCATCAAGAAATACACACAATTCGTCTTTATCATTTATAGCTTTTAAGTAATCATCTCTATGTTCATTTTCAATAAGTGGTGGCACAATATTATTTTGTATAGCTTGATATGCCATAAGTAATCTTCCTACTCTTCCATTACCATCTGCAAAAGGATGTATTCTTTCAAACTGAATATGAAAATCAGATATATCTAATAAACTCATATCATTACTTTTTATTCTATATAGTAAATTTTCTATATCATTTGAAATCATATGAGGTAAAGATAGTTTTATATCCACACCTTTTATATATCTTTCATCAAGTCTATATGCTCCAACTGGTTTAGATACAAACTCAGGTGCTACTTTTAAAGCATCTTCAAACATAATTGCATGAATATCTTTGATGAAACTACTATCTATGATATTATGTGGATTTGTAGCTTCACGAATGATTACATCATAAGCTTTTGCAAAACCTAATATTACAAGTTGTTCTCCCAGAGGTTTATGTCCTGCTGTATGCCCAAGCTCTAGTAACTCTTTTGTTTCTCCAAATGATAATGTAGTTCCCTCCATTGCATTTGAGTGATGTGTGATTGAGATTCTTAATTGTCTAAAAAGTTCTTCTCTTTGTTTTAGTGTTAGTTTGTTTAGTTGTTGCATATTTATTATTCCTATTATTAACGTATTTTACCATTAATTACTTTTATTTTCTTCTTGTATTTTGTCGTATTGAAATTACTAATTGATAAAGTAAATAAGCTATTGTAACTCTATATAATAATTCATCAAAACTCAACTCACCTTTTTCTGTAATAATTGAAAAAGGATTAATATTATTTGATACGATTGATAATGTAAAATCTTTCGTTAAATATATATACAAAAAGGTAGTTAGTATTCCAATTAGTAAATAGTAGTTCTTATTTATAATACTATTGGCTGATATATAAGGTAATATCATTAAAATTGATAGCATAAACAAATGAAATAAATCTGTTGAATATATATATTGTAACATTACCGAATTTGAAAGCTTATCTTCAAGAATACATTTATAATAATCTTCCTGTCCTAAAAAGTTAAAGAGATATGAATATATATAACTAATAATAAAAATCCAAAATAAAGCTAAAAGAGCATTTTGCGAATGTCCTGAAGTAAATCCATGTATCTTTAAAATGACCCATTCAAAAAAATCTTTTGGAAGTCCTTTTTTTAAGTCTTCTTCTTTTTTTCTCATCTCTTTTTGATAAAACTTATTTGCTTCAATAATATTCCCAATACTATCAAATTCATATTTTAATCTTCTATATGTATCTTGTGGAGTATATTTTACAGCCAAATCAGCCTTTAAAAAATTAGATAAGTCATTTATTTTAGTATCTGGTATATCTAATCCATAATAAAACTTTACATTTCTAAAATTTATTGATTTATTAATGATAACAGATTTTAAAGTTGTAGAATCTTCAGTTAATTTATCCTTGATTCCAAATACAGAATCTTTAAAATCCACATTTTCTTCAAAGACACTATCTTTAATAATAAAATTAGTAAATATACTATTCATAAAACTAGAGGTATTCTTAAATACTGAATTATTTATTATAACATCTGTAATAGTATTATTGTTAAATTCTAACATATCATTAAAAGTAGTATTTACACAACTAAATCCATCTATATTATAATCATTAAGTATAGTTCGTTCTTCAAATATACATTTATCAAATTTTAGTAATTTAAGAGTTTTTTTTTCTTTGTCATCACTATTACATTCTGTAAAAAGCTTATTTTTAAATGTACAATTATTTAATTCTAGGTTTTCATTAAATGTACAACTATAATTAAATTGTGGATAATCATATATATTTTCTTTACCAGATGAATAACTTGATACTTTTCCATTAAATGTACAACAAAAATATGTTTCTTTTTCATCACTATGTATAGTATAATTATCAATTATCCACTCATCATTAAATATACATTGCTCAAAAAGACACTTTGTTTCTTTAAGTTCTAAAGAATCAATATAAAATTCACAATTATCAAAAAAAACTTCTTCAAATAAATTGAGTATTTTTAAATAGTCAAAATAATCACTTCCATCTCTTGTAGGAAAATGAATACCATAAGGTCTGAAAGTAATTTTCTTTAAAACTTTGTTGTATTCTTCATTATCAAACTTATAACTTATAAAATAAGCTTTAATGTCTTCTTTGGTTAGTTTATTATTTAATAGCTCTGTATGCTCAAATATTTGTTCTATTGTATAGTTTAAAAATTCATCATAAAAATCTGATAATAATCCAGAATGTCTATCTTTTTGATAGTCATTTTTTTTACAGTGTAATATACACTTATTATCAATATAAACATCTTTTTGACATTTACCATAACAATCTATATTACATTTTTGCAATTTCTTTCCTTTGGGTACAACTACTTATTGAATAATATTTTAGTTGTATTATCCTTAAATATGTATAATTATAAACAAATTTGAATTTTATAATAGTGTGTTACAAGGCATAAACTCTTTTATGTTGATATTGCTAATACACATAGATATAAAACAACACTATTTAAGTAAAAGAAAATATTATGAAATAAAAATTAATGGATATATTAGTTGGAAAATTGCTAAAAAATTATTCTAAATCAACTGAATAATATTAATAGCAATTATATGATGAGTTAAAAGTAACTTTTAAGATATACTTGTATTTATTATAGCTCTAATACATGTTTTTCTAAGGTTGCTGTGTAAAATACACCTTTGAAAACAGTTTTATTTTCTACTGTTGCAATAACTTCAACAGTAGATTTTATTCCATTTTGTTCTGTTATAGTTGCTTCTAAAATAACTACATCATTTAGTTTAACTGGGGCTGTAAATTTAGTTTCACTTTTTGATAAAACAACATAAGGGTCATTTACAGCTGCCATAGCAGCCAAATCAGCTGCACAAAAGATAAATCCACCATGAATAAGTCCTTGCTTATCTGCAACCATTTGAGAACTTGTAGTTAATTCTACTTTTGAGTAAGCATTTTTAAGTTCTACAACTTTTCCATTTAATGAATTATCTAGTTCTAAATGTGTATTAAGTTTCATAAATTATATCTTTGCATCACCTAAAATTTTAGTTTAGGTAAGTCTCTTTTTCTACTTGCTATTGCAATCACAGTGAACACTAAGATAGTTAATACATAAGCCCATGTAGGAACTGGTACGGGATCACCTGTAGCATATGAGTGCATTCCACTTAGGTAGAAGTTTACTCCAAAGTATGTCATAAGTATTGTTGCAAATGCAAGTGTTGAAGCAACAGCAAATACGAATGGTGTATTTAGTTTTGGAATCATTCTAAGATGTATAACAAAAGCATAAGAGATGATAGCTATATATGCCCATGTCTCTTTTGGATCCCATCCCCAGTATCTACCCCAAGATTCATTTGCCCAAACACCACCAATAAAGTTACCAATTACAAGTGCAGCTAGTCCTATAATAAGAGCAGCTTCGTTTATAGCAGTTATTTGTCTAATAGAATCATCAATATGTGGTTTGTTTGGACTTCTAAATATAAATAGTAAAAGTGCCATAAAACCAAGCATAGCACCAATTGCTAAGAATCCATAAGAACCTGTAATAATAGATACGTGGATAGTTAACCAGTATGATTTAAGAACTGGAACTAAGTTTGTTATTTGTGGGTCTATCCCTGTTAAGTGTGCTGTAAACATAAATACACCAGCCATAACAACAGTTGCACTAAGTGCCATTAGAGATTTTCTAAAGAATACAACACCTGCAAACATAGCAGACCAAGCAATATAAACTAATGACTCATAAGTATCACTCCACGGAGCATGACCACTAATATACCATCTATGTCCCATACCAAAAGTATGTAATGCAAATAAAACAGCTAAAATAACAAAAAATATTGTATTTACTTTTGTAGAATGCCATTTTTTATTAAATACAGTTAAGAAAGAAACTATAAATAATACAAGACCAACTAAAATATAAGCAATTGTAAGTTTTGAAAATATATTTAGTTCATTAAATAATATCTCATTTTTTATTATATCATCACTTGGGATAACGTCTTTTCCAATTTTTCGTTGAAATTGAGATATTAAACCTATATATTTATTTGCTTCTTCATAGTTAGCTGTAGAAACTCCATCAATAAATCCTCGAATCATCATTTGAACTATGTTTTTATCTTTCTCATGGAACTCTTTCATTGCTGTTATTGGTGTATACCATTTATTTCCAGCATCATGTCCATGATCATCTTTTGGTCTAGGGAAAATATTAAATAAGTCTCCATAGTAAACCATATATGCGATATTTAATCGTTCATCAATTTTGATAATATCTCTTTCAAATGTTCCTCTTTTGTTAGGATTCATTGCATTTGCATTGTTTACTAAGTCTTTTAATTTATATTTACCCTCTTTTGTAAACATCTCTGTAAATGCTACATGAGTTCTTGATTTTTCTATACCTAGTTCTTTTTTAAGTTTTGGAGTTTTGATTTTTAACATTTTTATATTTTGCCAAACTTCTGGATGACTTAACATACCTAAAACTACTTGATTTGCATTCATACCCATAAATGTATTTTTTCTTGTTAGTTTATTTAAAATTTCATGATTTAAAGAATCTAGAGGTTTCATTCGACCCATATTAGATTGAGTAACTAAATGACTAAATAGTTTTGCAGTTTCTTTAGAGTCTTTTTTAAAGTTTTCTAAATATGTTACTGAATCATTTGTAGTTTTTAATAAGCTATCTGCAGCATTTACGTTTGTATTTAAAAATGTAAATAAGATAGCTATTATTGCTATACTATTAAATTGTTTTGTGTATTTTATTAGTTTTGCAAATCTTGACTTTTTGTCAAACATATTCATTATAAGTCCTAATGTTAATAAAAAATACCCTATATATGTTGGGATTGTTCCTGGATCATTATTTACTGAAAGCACAGTTCCTGTTTCATCAGGGTCATATGAACTTTGGAAAAATTGATAACCACCATATTTAAGTGTAGAGTTCATAAAAATTCTATAATCAAAGTTTACATTATTTGCTTTATCGATAACTGTTACTTCACTTGCATAAGATGAAGGTGACATACTTCCTGGGTATCTATCAAGTTGAAAGTCATTTAGTTTTATTGCAAATGGCACAGTTAATTGTTTTGAACCGTATGATAATAGAACTTTAATATTATCTTTGAACTTTAAATCTCTTGTAAGTCCAGGTGCACCTCTTTGTCCAACTAGTTTTGTTACTTGTTTTTCATCACCAATAGATACATTTGTTGCAATAAGGTTCATTGTGGCTGCACCTTTTTTTGCAAAAGTATATTTATTTAAAGATAAATTTAATGACTTATCTCCAAATTCTACAATATAGTGAAAACTATTGTCTCCAATTGCACTAAACTCTTTTTGGAATTCACTATAATACTTTTTGTCACCATCTATAATAGTAACTTGAAAATATGGCTCTAGCGAGATCATTTCACTTTGTGTTTGACCCTCTTTTATATGCATAATACCTTCATATCCAACATATCTAGTCATTGCTGCACCTATTAGCATAACTACAAATGATATATGAAAAATAAATTTTGCTTTTTGTCTCCACATTTTTCTTTTAATAATAATACCAGATAAGTTTATTATCGATAATGTCATAACAACTTCATACCAAAGATTGTTATATACAAGAACTCTTGCTGTTGAAGTACCGTAATCGTTCTCAATAAATGTAGCTACAGCTGCACCACCACCTAGAAGTGCAAGTAACACTAACATTAACCATATTGAGAAAAATATGTCAGAAATTTTTTTTGTCATAATAAATATATCCTTGTGTAAAATAAAAAAAAATTATATCAAAATTATATGATGCTTTTTATTGCTTAGTATTAATTAGTTAAAGAATAGAAGCTTCGATAAAGTTTTACTTTATACTACTTTTGCCAAGTAAAAACTTGATATAAATTTAATAATTAGGGTAAATTATAGAATATATAACTATAGATTAAGAGAAGATTTTGGAAATCAGAACTATAGAAGTTTAGAGAATTTTAATTTATGTATAAATCAATGTAAATAATTTGATAAATATATAGATATTAACAAAATAGCAAGTGGAAATTAAACTAAATTAAAATCCGTAAAATGATGGAAAAACTACAATAGATATTAAAACAACAACTTGTATCAATATAAATGGTATCACCCCTTTATAAATATCTATTGTTTTTATACTTTTATGCGCTACCCCTTTGAGGTAAAAGAGTGAAAAGCCAAAGGGTGGGGTTAAAAATGATGTTTGCAGATTCATCGCAATTAAAATCGCAAACCATAATGGATTTATCCCGATAGCATCTGCAATTGGAACTAGAATAGGTACAACAATATATGATATTTCAAAGAAATCAATAAAAAATCCAAGTAACATAATAACCAACATAGATAAAATTAAAAATCCCCATTTCTCCCCAGGTAAACTCATCATAAACTCTTCAACAATAGAATCAGCGCCCGTATAAACAAATACCATAGAAAATGCAGTTGCTCCAATAAGTATGGCAAATACCATGGCTGTGATTTTAACTGCTTCCAAAGCTGCCTCTTCAAGCATTTTCCAGTTGAGACTTTTATATAGACCAGCTAAAATAATAGCTCCAACTGAACCTACGGCTGCTGATTCTGTTGGCGTAGCAACTCCTCCAAATATGGAACCCAGAACGACAAATATTAAAAGAAGTGGAGGGATGATTGCAAAAAGAGCATCTTTAATTTTATGACCAGTATCTTCTACTTCAATTAAAGGTGCTAAATCTTTATATAAATTTGTAATAAATAAAATATATATTATATAAGAACCCACAAGTACAGCACTTGGTATAATAGCAGCTCTAAACATATCACCAGCAGGTTGTCCAAATACATCACTAAGTATAATAAGTATAATTGATGGTGGTATAATTTGTCCAAGAGTCCCTGATGCACAAATAGTTCCAGTTGCAAGTTTTTTACAATAACCGTGTTTTAACATAACAGGAAGTGCAATAACACCCATAGCAACAACAGAAGCGCCTACTACACCAGTTGAAGCAGCTAAAAGTGAACCCACAAGAACGGTACTAATTGCTAAACCACCTCTTATTTTACCAAATAGTGTACCCATAGACTCTAGCAATCTAGTAGCTAGTCCAGATTTTTCAAGAACTATCCCCATAAATATAAAAAGTGGTACTGCCATTAAAATTGTATTTGTCATTGTTGAATAGATTCTAAAAGGCATCATAGAGAACATTGATAAAAACTCTTCAGTTACCATAAGCATAGTTCCACCATCAGGCATCATCTCAAAATACGCAGCAATAAAACCAAATAAAATAGAGATAGCACCAAAACTAAAAGCAACAGGATAACCAACAGCTAGCAACAATAATGCTGCAAAAAACATATAGATACCAATCATTTTTTTAACTCTTTTAATATAATAATATTTTTTAAAATATATACAAATCCACTAAAGATTAAAAATAAAAATCCTAATGGAATAAGAGATTTTACGATCCATCTATGTGTTAATCCACCTGGGTCTTCACTAATCTCGTTTAATGTATATGCATCATAAACAAACTCTTGCGAACCAAATATGATTAATAAACAAAGCGGTATTAAAAAAAGGACAGTCCCTAATATATTTATGTATGCTTTTGTTTTTTTAGTGAACTTTTCATATAAAAAGTCAACTCTTACATGAGCCTCTTGTTTTAGTGCATAACCCATACCAAAAAGGATAACAGCAGAGAAAAGATGCCACTCCATCTCTTGCATACCAACTGATGAGTTTTGGAAAAAATATCTCATTACTACATCATAAAAAACATTAAATACCATAAGAAGTAATAATACAGCTATTACTCTTCCTATAATATCTATAAAAGAGTTGGAAAAATTCTCAACTCTTTTTAATATAGATCGGTCTTGATTAAATTTCAAATTTATTTAACCATCTCAGAAGTTTTGATGTAGTGGTATTCACTCATAATACTCCATTCTCTAGCTTTTTTCATAAATGTTTGTTGGTTTTCGTAAATCTCTTTGAAAAGTGCATTTTGACCTGCATATTTAGCAAATACTTCATCAGTAGCTTTTTTCATCTCTTTAACAACTGGTGCAGGAAATGATTTAACTTTAATATTTGGATATTCAGTTTTCATTTTTGCCCAAGCTTCAGAAGATGCAGCAAAGTTTTCATAATACATATCAGAAGCAACAGCTTTCATTGCAGTTACTAAAATAGCTTGATACTCTTTTGGAAGTTTATTAAATGCTCGTTTATTTACCATAAACTGCATCTCAGAAGCTGGTTCGTGCCAACCTGTATAGTAAAATGGTGCAACTTTATGAAATCCCATTTTAATATCCATACCAGGTCCAACCCACTCTAAAGCATCAATTGTACCTCTGTCAAGTGAAGTATATAACTCACCAGCTGGGATATTTGTTACATTTACACCTAGTTTAGCCATTACTTCACCTGCAAGTCCTGGGATTCTCATCTTTAGACCTTTTAAATCTGCAACTGTATTTATCTCTTTTGCAAACCATCCACCCATTTGAACACCTGTGTTTCCACCTGGGAAGTTAAGAACTTTGAACTTATCATAAACTTTGTTCATATACTTTATTCCATCACCATAATAGAACCATGCATATTGTTCACTAGCTGTCATACCAAAAGGAACAGTTGTAAACCATACAGTATTTATATCTTTACCTTTCCAATAATATGAACCACTGTGACCCATTTGGTACTGACCACCTTTTACCATATCTAAAATACCTAAGGGAGCTTTATGCTTCTCTTTTCCTTCAGGCTTAATAGTAAACTTTCCATCTGTCATTTGAGATACTAACTCTCCAACTTTAAGTGCTGGAGATGCAAGTGGTGTTAAGTGACTTGGCCAAGTCATTGCAAGTTTCCACTTTACTTTTTTTGCAGCAAATGAGGGTGTTGCTAATAGAGCTATTACCCCAACAGCTGCTATAGATTTAATAAATCTTTTCATAGTTTTCCTTTTTGTGATTTTATGGTATAAATTATATCAATTAATAGAGTTAATAAATCTTTTTATGATTTATTTTTTCTATCATTAGAAAAAAGTGATAAGTATATTCCCACTCCAATAAGTATCATTCCAATAATATGATAAAACATAAGAGTTTCACCTAAAAATATATATGCAAGGATAGAGCCAAATACTGGCATAAGGTGTGTGAATTGACCTGTTTTATTTGCGCCTATCTCTTTTACACCTTTATTCCAAAAATAATAAGATAAAAGTGATGCAAAAATCGATACATATAAAAACTCTAAATAATATGTTTGAACTAAATATATCTCATGCTCGATTTTATACCCTTGATAAAGATAAATAGGGAGTAAAAATATGAAACCTATTAAAACAATAGTAGAAAAAAACTCAAAGTCATTTAACTCTTTTGGACGATATTTAACATATATTGAGTATATAGCCCAAGCAAATGAAGATGCTAAAATCCAAAAATCACCAGCATTAAACTTTAAACTAAGAATATTATTTATATCACCTTTTAATATCAAAAACAGTACCCCAAATGTAGAGATAACTATCCCTAAAAGTTGTTTTCTATTTGTTTCTTGTTTTAAAATAACATATGATAAAAAAAGTATAATCATAGGAATACTAGAGTTTATAATCAAAGCATTTGTTGCAGTAGTTGTTGTAAGTCCAATATATAAAAGGGTATTAAATCCAGTTATTCCTAATATGGCTAATATAAATAAAATTTTAAAATTGTTTTTAATACTATTGTATATTTTTGCTCTATTAAAAAATAAAATTGGAGATATAAGGATAAGGACAAATAACCATCTGAAAAATATCAATTCAAAAGGTTCAATATCATCTTTTATAAATCTACCAAGTACAAAATTACCTGACCAAAATAATACACATAGTGTTAATAAAAAATAGATTTTGATTTTATATCCTATTTGGTGTATTTATTAAAATGAGTTAATGAAGATATATGAAGGTCAAAATAAAAATCTTTTTGATCTCCAATATATTTATAAAAGTCCATATTTTTAATAGTTATGATTTTTTCAAAATCTTTTATATTATTAAACTTTTCAAGATGTAGATGGGTATTTATAAATTTATCTTGATAGTTTTCTAAAGTAGGGTACATAAAGTCTTTAGTAACAATACCCTCAAGTACTATATTGTCGCCAAACTCAGTATTAACTGCTGGACATGAGTCATCGATATAAACTTTATCATCAATATTTGGACTAAGTGGATATGCTCTACAAATTGAAGGTCGTTCGTTATAAATAGAACATTGGTGATTTATAATATATGGACAAAAACTCTCTCCATCACTAAAAAAGACATTGGCTTTTAAGTATCCTATTTCTCCAAATGTAAAAAGTATAGGGAAGTTTTTTGATACAGTTTCAAAGTCTTGAAGTATAAGTTGAGAAAAGATAGTCCCCTCTTTACCATCACAGCATCTTGAGGGGCAACCATCACAAGAACTAAATGTGAATGATTTATTTGTAGTATCTAAGAAAGTTTTTATTTTTTAAATACTCTTTTAAAGATTGCGTCTACATTCTTTGTGTAATAATCAAAGTTGAAACACTCTCTAATTTGTTTTTCACTTAAAGATTTTCTTAACTCTTTATCTGCAAGTAAGTGACCTAAATAAATTGACTCACCTTTTTTGTTTGTAGATGGTTTTCCTTGTTGGATCTCTTCCCAAACTTTCATTGCATTTCTTTGTACAATTCTATATGCATCTTCTCGGCTCACTCCTTTAATAGGAAGTTCTAAAAGTACTCTTTGAGAAAATACAAGTCCACCAGTAAGATTAAGATTTTTCATCATATTTTCTGGCATTACTGTTAAGTTTGCAATAACACTGTTCATTCTATGAAGCATAAAGTCAGTTGTGATAAACGCATCTGGTAACCAGAATCTTTCATTTGAAGAATGAGAAATATCTCTTTCGTGCCATAATGCTACATTTTCCATTGCTGGTGCTGCATATGCTCTAATTGTTCTAGCAAGTCCTGTAATATTTTCAGTTAAGATAGGGTTTCTTTTATGTGGCATAGCAGAACTACCTTTTTGACCTTTTGCAAAAAACTCTTCACATTCATAAACTTCTGTTCTTTGTAAATGTCGTACTTGAACAGCGAATTTTTCAATAGTTGAAGCCATACAAGCTAAAGCAGTTGCAAGTCTCGCATATCTATCTCTATGAACTACTTGATTAGAACATGGCTCAGGTTTAAGTCCAAGTTCTTTCATAGCATACTCTTCAAGTTCTAAAGGAGCGTGAGCAAAGTTACCCATAGCACCAGAGATTTGACCAACAGAAATAACTTTAAGAGTCTCTTTTAAGTTTTTAAGGTGTCTTTTCATCTCATCATACCATACAGCTAAAGTTAAACCAAAAGTGATAGGCTCACCGTGAATACCGTGGCTTCTTCCAACCATAAGAGTCATTTTATGCTCTTTTGCTCTTTTTTTGATAGATTTCATAAGCATCTTAACATCTTTGATAACTATCTTTAAAGAATCTCTCATTTGAATAGCAACACCTGTATCAACTGCATCTGAAGATGTCATACCATAATGGAACCATCTTGATTCTTCACCAAGTGATTCTGATACACTTGTATTAAAAGCGATTAAATCATGTTTTGTAACAGCTTCAATCTCTTCAATTCTTTCTACTGAAAAAGTTGCATTTTTTACTATTTTTTTACAATCTTCATCAGGAATAAGTCCAAGTTTATTCCAAGCTTTTACAGCTGCTTTTTCTACTTCTAGCCATGCTGCATATCTTGCTTGTTGAGTCCAGTGTTGAGTCATCTCTTCACGTGCGTATCTTTCTACCATATTAAATTCCTTATATCATCTTCTTTTATTGTGCGTATTTTATCTAAAAAGTGCTTATTTAGTTTCATCTTTTACTTTAGAAGGTTTTATAATCATATACATTATAAATAGAAAAAATAAAGTTATACCAATAGAAAAAACAATAGGTATAGATTTCATTATCACAAATGTTACTATTAGAATAGCTAAAATAGTTGGTACCTCATTGTAAGCTCTAAAAAACTTACCGCTTCTAGTACACTCATCATTTTCTAGCTTTTTTCTAAAAAACTCTAAACTAATAGAATAAATCATAAGTAATACTACAAGAGTAAGTTTAGCATGCATCCAAGCACCACTTAAAAGATCTGGGTTTAAGTATATTAGAAAAGCCCCACTAAAAACAGTTGCCCACATAGCAGGGGCTCCTATATACTTGTATAGTTTAAACTCTTGTATCTTTACAATTTCAACAAACTCTTTTTTATCACTGTGTTCTTGATGGTACACATAAAGTCTTGGTAGATAAAAAAGCATTGCCATCCAAGACAATACACTTATAACATGAAATGCTAAAATAGGCATATAATATTCAATCATTTTTAATTCCTAAAATTTTAAATTGATATATTTTATCATATAATAATATATTAGGAGTTGAGATGGTTAGGAAAGTTTTATTTTTTATAGTAATAGTATTAATATTTACAGGATGTTCTCAAAAAAGTGTTGAACAGATATTTATGGAAAAAGGTATAAAATATAATGTAAATCATAAAACTCTTTATGCTATTTGTAAAGTAGAAAGTAACCATAATGCAAATGTAGTAAATGTAAATAAATCAATTTTTAATATCCAGCAAGGTCCACATTATTTTAGTTCAGCATTTAAAGCAAATTTATATATGGATTATATTTTAGATCCATTATTACTTAATTATGATATTGGTATTTGTCAAATTAATAAACAACATTTAGAAAGATTAGATTTAGATAATGACGAGTTATTAGATAGAGAATTAAACATAGACACAGCTGCAAGAATATATAAATATAACTTAGGAAAATGTGATAATAAAATAGTATGTGCCTTAAGTATGTATAACACAGGATATAAGAACTCTACAATTGGAAGAAAATATGCACAAAAAGTTTTAAGAATCAGAGAAAAGCTTACTTACTAGTATTTCATTATATATTAATCATAAATTATGTACAATAAGTAAAGTAAATATATTATTTAAAGTTTATAAAATTTAGAAGGAACAAGTATCAATAAAAGAATCAAAAAATGTTTATTTCCTGCAGCTGGTTATGGTACAAGATTTTTACCTGCAACAAAATCTATACCAAAAGAGATGTTACCAGTTCTTACAAAACCTTTGTTACAGTATGGAGTTGAAGAAGCTATAAGTGCTGGCATGGATACGATGGCAATAGTTACAAGCAAATATAAAAAATCTATTGAGGATCATTTTGATACAAATACAGATATTCAAAATAGTATTAAGGGCAGTTCAAAAGAGGAACTTTTATCTGATATAAATAGTATTGTTCAAACGTGTACATTTTCTTATACAAGACAGTTAGAGATGAAGGGTTTAGGTCATGCAATTTTAACTGGTCAAACACTAATAGGTAACGAACCATTTGCAGTTATACTTGCAGATGACTTATGTGATAATGCTGGTAAAAGTGTATTGTCTCAAATGGTTGATATTAGTGCTAAGTACCCTGAACATTGTATTGTTGCAATTGAAGAAGTTCCAAAAGAAGATACAAGTAAGTATGGTGTTATCTCAGGTCATGAAATAGAATCTAATCTTTTTCAAGTTGATAATATGGTAGAAAAACCAGATCCAAAAGATGCACCAAGTAATCTGGCAATAATAGGTAGATATATTTTAACACTTGAAATATTTGATGTACTAAAAGATACAAAGCCTGGAAAGGGCGGAGAGATACAAATTACTGATGCACTGCTAACTATGGCTAAAAAAGGCAAAGTTTTAGCATATAAGTTTGATGGACAAAGATTTGATTGTGGTTCAGTAGATGGTTTTGTTGAAGCTACTAACTACTTTTATAATAAGGGTTAATTAAAATGCAATATAGTAAAAACTTCTATCAAATAAAATCAAATAAGATTATATTTAACGCTGTAAAAGATGAAGTTAACGAGATAGGTTATTATAATCTTCCCCTTCAAGATACAACAATGATAAAAGAGTTTGCTAAAAATGTAAAACAAAAATATATAGCAGTTATAGGAATTGGTGGAAGTACTTTAGGTACTATTGCAATTTATAATTTTCTAAAAAAATCAAATACTTACAATAAGTCTTTACGCTTTTTTGAATCAACAGATCCTATGGATATAAAAGCAAGGCTTTTAAAAATAGATTTAGAAGATACATTTTTTATAGTGATTAGTAAATCAGGTACAACTATTGAGACTATTAGTATCTATAAATATTTAAAATCACTAGTGTCAATTGATAAATTAAATTGTGCAATAGTAAGTGAGAAAAAAAGTAAATTAACAAAATATGCTTTAAAAAATAGTATTAAAACTTTTGAGATACCTGAAAATGTAGGTGGAAGGTTTTCGGTATTTTCAGCAGTTGGACTATTACCTTTATCAATAATAGGTGTTGATATTGATAAGTTATTATTAGGTGCAAGGGAAGTAAGAGATAGCTTTTTTAACAATAAAGAGTTTTATGAGCCAGTTATTCAAAAAGCTAGATTTATGGTTGAAAATAAACATAGATTTAATATAAATGTAGTGTTTAGTTATTCTACCGCATTAGAAGGTTTCAATAAATGGTATATTCAACTATGGGGTGAGAGTTTAGGTAAAATCAATATTAACAATACTAAACAATCACATACTCCAATAGGATTAATAGGTCCAGTTGATCAGCATAGTTTTTTACAACTAATAGCCCAAGGTAAAAGAGATAAAACTGTAACTTTTATAAAAATAAATGATTTTGAAGATGAAGCAATAATCCCTTCAAATAATTTAGATGGATTTGGTGATTTAGATTATATAGATGGACTTAAATTCTCAGAGCTTATAGAACATCAAGCAAATGCAACAATCCAAGCAATAGAAGAGCTTAAAGATATACCATGCGACGTAATAACAATAGATAAAGTAGATGAACATAATATAGCACAACTTATGTTTAGCTTTCAACTTCTTACATCATGTATAGGTAAGTTTGTACAGATAAATACATACGACCAGCCAGGTGTTGAAGCAGGTAAAATAATATTAAAAGACAAATTACAAGGAAAAATTGTATGAATGAAAATCAAAGATATATAGAAGAAGATGAGATAGATTTAAGAGAGTTATGGAAAACTATAGTAAATAGAAAAAAGTTTATTTTTATATTTACTAGTATTATAACTATTGGTGCAATAGTTTGGGCTGTTACAAGAACTCCTATATATGAAGTGCGTGCATTGATTGAGATAGGTAATTATAAGATGCATAATAATAATAATAATAATAATAATAATAATAATAATAAAATAATTCTTGATAATAATTCTCAATTATCTAAAAAATTAAATATTTTATTTATTGATATTGCAAAGAATAAAAAAGACAAAACAGCTATAATAACATCTATTACTATTCCAAAAGGTTCATCTGAGTTTATAGAGATAAAATCAACTGCAAAATCAAATGAACTAGCAGTTAAAGAGATAAATAAAATTTTATCTTATATTCAATTAGAGCACAAAAAAATATTGGATGATGTAAAACAAAGAAGAGAAATAGAGGTAAATAATATTAATATGAAAATAAATAATATTAAAAATAAAGCTATCCCTTTATTAGAAAATAAAATTAAACAACAAGAAGAATCATTAAATGATTTTAAAAACCAAATCAAATTTATTAGTAATAATATTAAAAATATAGAAGCCTCAAATCCATCATTAACGGCACTAAAACTTATGGAAAAAAGAGATTTAACAACTTTTATTATAAACTTAAATACACAACTTATGGATATGAGAGATAAAAAAGATAGTTTATCAACAACTTCAATCACTAATTTAGAAGAATCAAAAATATTAATATCTTCTTTAATGCTTCCACATAACTATAAAAACACTCAAATAGTTGGAGAAATAATAACAAATGACTACCCAATAAAACCAAAGAAAAAGTTAATAGTAACAGTTGCTTTTGTAACTGGACTTATATTATCTATATTTTTAGTATTTTTCATAGAATTTATCGGTAAAAAAGAAGAAGATAAATAATATGGATATTGTAAAGTTTGAAAACTTAGAAAGTAAATTAATAAATTATAATAATATACCTGTATTAATAGATAGCGATGTGGCAGAATTGTACGGAGTAGAAACTAGAGAGATTAATCAAGCAGTTTCTAATAATACTAATAAATTTCCAGATGGTTATATAATAGAGCTTACTAAAGAGGAAAAACAAGAGGTTGTCAAAAAATTTGATAACCTCTCAAAATTAAAATTTTCTCCACACTTACCAAAGGTTTTTACAGAAAAAGGTCTATATATGCTAGCAACTATTCTAAAAGGGGAATTAGCTACAGAAACGACTATTAAAATAATAGAGACTTTTGCAAATATTAAAAAACTATCAAGAAATTTAAATAGTATAGATGAAAATCAAACCAAAGAAGAACAGCAATCTTTAGTTGCAGAATCAAATATCTTATTAGAAAAAGTGATAGATATAGAACCAGTAGTAAAATTGCAAGATGATGAAACAGAAGTTGAAACAAAAATAGAATTAAATCTTGGTTTTATGAAAGTAAGTAGAGTTATAAAAACTAAAATTTCTAAGGAAACTAAATAATGGTAAAAATAGCAATTGCAGGTACAGGATATGTGGGACTGTCAAATGGAGTTTTATTAGCTCAGAACAATGAAGTGATAGCATTAGATATAGTAGCTGAAAAAGTAGAGATGTTAAATAATGGTATCTCTCCTATTGAAGATAAAGAGATAAGTGAATACCTTAAAAATAAAGAGTTAAATTTCAAAGCTACACTAGATAAAGTAGAAGCATATAAAGATGCAGACTTTATCATCATATCAACACCTACAGACTATGATCCAGAAACAAACTACTTTAACACCTCACTTGTTGAGATGGTTATAAAAGATGTTTTAGAGATAAATACAACTGCAACTATGATTATTAAGTCAACAGTACCTGTGGGATATACAAAGTCTATAAATGAAAAGTTTAATACTAAAAATATTATTTTTTCTCCAGAATTTTTAAGAGAGGGTAGTGCATTATATGACAACTTATACCCAAGTAGAATCATAGTTGGTGAAAAAAGTCAAAGAGCACAATCTTTCGCAAATTTATTAGCACAAGGTGCCAAAAAAGAAAATATAGATATTTTACTTACTGATTCTACTGAAGCAGAAGCAGTTAAATTATTTTCAAATACATACCTTGCTATGAGAGTATCCTATTTTAATGAGTTAGATTCATATGCACAATCTCATGGCTTGAGTTCAAAAGATATTATAAATGGAGTTGGACTAGATCCCCGAATAGGAAACCATTATAACAATCCAAGCTTTGGATATGGTGGATATTGTCTTCCTAAAGATACTAAACAACTAAGAGCAAACTACAAAGATGTACCTTCAAATATTATTGGTGCAATTGTTGATTCAAACTCAACAAGAAAAGATTTTATAGCAGATAGCGTAATTAAAAAACTAGAATCTCTGGCACTTCAAGGTGAAATGAGTGTAACTCAAGAGAAAGACCACCTGGGTGGAAATGCCGATACCCCCGTTGCTAAAGCAAAAGTGGGGTGCAAAGTAGTAGGCATATATAGATTAGTTATGAAGTCAGGTTCAGATAACTTTAGAGCAAGTGCCATTCAAGGTATAATGAAAAGAATCAAAGCAAAAGGTATAGAGGTCGTTATTTATGAGCCTGTTATGGAAGAGGATGAGTTTTTTAACTCTAAAGTTATAAAAGGTTTAGAAGAGTTTAAAAACATTAGTGATGTTATAATAGCAAATAGATTTGAAAGTATTTTAGAAGATGTAAAAGATAAAGTATATACAAGAGATATATTTAATAGTGATAGTTAAGGATATATATGAATATTTATAAAAAATTAGAATTTCATTTAGAGGAATCTTATCTGCATATCAATAGATTAACAGATGTTCTTTCAGTTTTAGAAAAGTTATATCCGTTAAATAATGAAAAATTAGAAACTATCTCTTTAGAAAATAAAGATAAATTAGATGTTTTAGCTTTTAGATTTTCAAAACTTCAAGATTTACTTGGGGCAAAAATATTTAGAGAATATTTGGTAGTTTTACAATATCCAGTAGAGGATAAAAATTTTTTAGAACTACTAAAAGAACTAGATAAAGAAAAAATTATAGATATTGATATATGGAGTGAATTTAGAGGGGTGAGGAATAGTATATCTCATGAGTATCCTTTTGAAGAAGATGAGAAATTAGAAGCAATTAACTATCTTATAAAAAATGTAAAATATTTAATAAATATTACTAAAAAGATAAAGGATAATTTTGAGACTATCAACAAAAGAGATTAATCTTATAAAAAATAAAGTCAAAACTATTTTTGGAGAAACTATCATATATCTTTTTGGAAGTAGAATAGATGATAGTAAAACTGGTGGGGATGTAGACTTATATATTATCCCTAAAACTAATGATAATATGTTTAAAAAAAAGATTAAGATAAAAACTATTTTAGAAGATATTTTATTTAAGCCTGTAGATGTCATAATTGCAAAAGATAAAAATAGACTTATTGAAATAGAAGCTATGAAAGGGTTGAAACTATGAAGATATTAGTTACAGGAACAGCAGGATTTATAGGTAGTCACCTAGCTATTAAATTACTTGAAAGAGGCGATGAAGTAGTAGGTCTAGATAATATAAATGACTATTATGATCAAAATGTAAAGTATGGACGACTTCAAAGAGGTGGTATTATTGAAAATATTGAAGATGGTAAGGATATAGAGTTTAATAAGCTTCTTACTTCATCTACAAATCCAAATTATAAATTCATAAGAATGAATCTTGAAGATAAAGATGCAATGAATAAGCTTTTTGAAGATGAAAAGTTTGATGCAGTTTGTAATCTTGCGGCACAAGCAGGAGTAAGATATAGTTTAACAAATCCTGATGCTTATATGGGATCAAATATTATAGGATTTATGAATATACTTGAATGTTGTAGACATAATGATGTAAAAAATTTATCTTATGCAAGTAGTTCTAGTGTATATGGATCTAATACAAAGTTGCCTTTTTCAACTGATGATAATGTCGACCATCCAATATCACTTTATGCAGCATCTAAAAAATCAAACGAACTTATGGCTCATACATATTCACATCTTTTTGGTATCAGTACTACTGGACTTAGATTTTTTACAGTATATGGACCATGGGGACGACCAGATATGGCATTATTCCTTTTTACAAAAGCTGCACTAGAGGGTAAAACTATAGATGTATTTAACAATGGTGATATGCTAAGAGATTTTACATATATAGATGATATAGTTGAAGGTGTAGTTAGAGTAATTGATAGTCAAAAACCAACATCACCACAATATCTGGCACTAAATGCCGATACCTCCGGTTCTAAAGAACAAGTGAGGTATAAAGTTTATAATATAGGAAATAACAACCCAGTAAAACTTATGGATTTTATAACAGCTATTGAAAATAAATTGGGTAAAAAGATAGATAAAAACTTTATGCCATTACAAGCAGGAGATGTACCAGCAACTTATGCAGATGTTACTGATTTAGTATCTGACTTAGGTTATAAACCTGAAACGCCAGTACAAGAAGGTATTAATAAGTTTGTCGATTGGTATCTTGAGTTTTTTGGATATAATATGAAAGGCGTTAAGTAGAAATGAATAATTTCATTTTTATAGTCTTGGAACCGAAAGTTATATGCGAAGGCATAATTGTAGGAAAAGGATTAAAATATGTTAGCAATTAAAATAGAAAATAAAGAATTTGAAAGTAAATTTTTAGAATTTGCTAATAATCAAAAAAAAGCAGCAGAAGATGTTGCACTAGAAGCTATTAAATATTTTATAAATTTAAAGGATAATGATACTTTAGTTTATACTAAAAAAGACCCATTGAAACATTTACATAAAATAAATTATGAATGTGATGAAGATTTAAATGATGTAATACCTTATAGTCATATTGAAGATAGTGCTGCTTATATTCATAATTTAAGACAACAGAGAAATATTTAATGATATTTTTAGATACTTGTATACTAATAGATTATTCTAAAAATAAGATTTCTATTAACAATCAAGATTATTGTTTTAATTCAATTGTTCAATTAGAATTTACAGTTGGTGCAATAAATAAACGAGAATTGAAAAAAATAAATAAAATATTATCTGAGTTTAAATTAATAGACACAGAACAAGAAATTTTAGATTTATCAGTTAAACTTATAAATAAATATTCATTATCTCATAATATGACTATATATGATTCTATCATTGCCGCTACTTGTTTAATATATGATTTAGCATTATGGACATATAATAAAAAAGATTTTAAATATATAGAAAATCTAGTATTAGTAGATGAGAATACTCATGATTAACGGAAATTTTAAAATTAAAATAGTTTCACATTCAAATGAAATTATTATAGAAAAAGATATTATAAAATACTGTTGGCTTACTGAAAATAGAATAGAAGTGTTTGACAGTGATAATAATAGAAGTATTTATCATTTAGCTTCATTTTTAATGATTATAGAGGAGATAAAGAATAATGAAAAATATAAGAACTAAAGTTCAATGCAGGGAGGCACTTTTAAGACTAAAGTCTAATGCAAGCCTTTCACTAAATGGAAGGATGTAAAATGCCAAGTCGTAAAATATGTATAATAGGTTTAGGATATGTAGGACTACCACTAGCTCATGCATTTAGTAGTAAATATGAAGTAGTTGGTTTAGATATTTACCAAACTAGAATAGATGAACTAAATAAAGCTTATGATAGAACACTAGAGCTAAATGAAACTCAACTTCAAGAAGCACTTGACAATGGTATAAAATTTACTTGTAATACTGATGATATAAAAAACAGTAATATCTATATCGTTACAGTACCAACACCGATAGATAAAAATAAAAGACCAGATCTTACACCACTTATAAAAGCTAGTGAAACTATAGGTAAGGTTCTTAAAAAAGGTGATATAGTTATCTATGAATCTACAGTTTATCCAGGAGCTACAGAGGAAGAGTGTGTACCAGTACTTGAGAAATTCTCAAATATGAAATTTAATAAAGATTTCTTTTGTGGATATAGTCCAGAGAGAATCAATCCAGGGGATAAAGAACATACAGTTACAAAGATACTTAAAGTAACAGCAGGTAGTACTCCTGAAATTGGTAAAATAGTAGATGATTTATATGCTAGCATAATTACCGCAGGTACACATTTAGCCCCAACTATCAAAGTAGCAGAAGCAGCAAAGGTAATAGAAAATTCTCAAAGAGATATAAATATAGCATTTGTAAATGAACTTGCGATTATATTTAATAAGCTAGATATAGATACAAATGCAGTACTTGAAGCAGCAGGAACAAAATGGAACTTTTTACCTTTTAGACCAGGACTTGTAGGTGGACACTGTATAGGTGTAGATCCATACTATCTAACACATAAAGCACAGCAAGTAGGATACAATCCTGAGATTATCTTAGCAGGAAGAAGACTAAATGACAATATGGGTATCTATGTAGCAAACCAAGTTATAAAACTTATGATTAAAAAAGGTCACAAGATAGAAGGTTCTAAAGTATTAATACTTGGTATAACTTTTAAAGAAAACTGTCCAGATATAAGAAATAGTAGAGTTATAGATGTGATTGAAGAGCTTAAAGAATTTGGATGTGATATAACTGTATCTGATTATTGGGCTGATAAAGATGAAGTGAAACATGAATATAACTTAGATCTTAATAATGATGCTAATTATGATGATTATGAAGCTGTAGTTATGGCTGTATCGCATGATGAATATAAAGTTTTGAATTTTAGTAATGAAAAACAAGTTATTTATGATATAAAATCAATTTTAGATAAGAGTGATGGAAAACTATAGATATGAAAGGTATAATTTTAGCAGGGGGAAGTGGTACAAGACTTTATCCTATAACAAAATCAATAAGTAAACAATTATTACCAATATATGATAAACCGATGATTTATTATCCATTGTCAGTTTTGATGTTAGCAGGGATTAAAGAAGTTTTAATTATCTCAACTCCGCAAGATATTGGAAAGTTTGAAGAACTTTTAGGCGATGGTAGTGACTGGGGTATTAAACTAGAATATAAAATTCAACCATCTCCTGATGGGTTGGCTCAAGCTTTTATACTTGGTGAAGAATTTATAGGTGATGATAATGTTGCCTTAGTTCTAGGCGATAATATTTTTTATGGAGCAGGATTAACTCCACTTCTTCAAAGTGCTTCAAAAATTAAAGATGGTGCAGTTGTATTTGGTTATCAAGTAAATGACCCTGAAAGATTTGGGGTAGTTGAATTTGATAAAAATAAAAAAGCTATAAGTATAGAAGAGAAACCAACAAAACCAAAATCAAACTTTGCAGTTACTGGATTATATTTTTATGACAATGATGTGATAGAAATAGCAAAAAATGTAAAACCATCTCATAGAGGAGAGCTAGAAATAACTTCTATAAATGAAGAGTATCTAAAAAGAGATAAGCTAAAAGTAGAGCTTCTTGGTCGTGGTTTTGCATGGCTTGATACTGGTACGCATGATAGCTTGATAGAAGCAGGACAATTTGTACAAACTATAGAGCATAGACAAGGGTATAAAATAGCTTGTCTTGAAGAGATAGCATATAATAATGGCTGGATAACTAAAGAAAAAGTATTAGAGGTAGCAAAACCTTTATCTAAAAATGGATATGGACAGTATCTTAAGAAATTGGTTGAAAATGATTAACAAAAATAAAAGTATTTTAGTAACAGGATGTGCAGGATTTATAGGTAGTAACTTTGTACCATACTTTTTAGATAAATATAAAGAGTATAACATCATAAATCTTGACTTACTAACTTATGCAGGTGATTTAGAGAACCTAAAAGAGTGTGAATCAAACCCTAGATATAAATTCATCAAGGGTGATATTTGTAATCGTGATTTAGTAGAGTTTATATTTAGTGAATATGATATACAAGATGTAATACATTTTGCGGCTGAGTCACATGTTGATAACTCTATTAAAAATCCAGGAGTATTTGTACAAACAAATGTAAATGGTACTTTTACATTAATTGATGTAGCTCAAAAATATTGGATGAATAAACCATTTGAATATAAAACAGAATATACAAACTGTAGATTCCACCATATATCAACCGATGAAGTGTATGGAACTTTAAATGAAACAGATTTATTTACAGAAGAAACACCTTATGCTCCAAATAGTCCATATAGTGCATCTAAAGCATCATCTGATATGATAATTAGAAGTTATCAAGAAACTTATGGATTAAATACAGTTATTACAAACTGTTCAAATAATTATGGACCAAAGCAACATGATGAAAAACTAATCCCTACAATTATTAGAAAAGCACTGACAGGTGAGTCTATCCCTATTTATGGTGATGGTAAAAATGTAAGGGATTGGCTATATGTACTTGACCATTGTAAAGGTATAGATTTAGTTTATCATACAGGACTTGTAGCAAATGTATATAATATAGGTGGAAGAAATGAGAGAACAAATCTTCAAATAGTAGATAGAATTTGTACTATTTTAGATAATAAAGTGCCTAAAGATAAAAGTTATAAAGAACTTATTACTTTTGTTGAAGATAGAGCAGGACATGATAGAAGATATGCTATTGATGCTACTAAGTTAGAAGATACTCTTGGTTGGAAAGCAGATGAAGATTTTGATAGTGGGATTGTAAAGACTATTGAGTGGTATTTAGGGAAGTATAAAGTTTAATGAATAATTATAAGTTAATAGACTTTAAAACACTAGGCGATGATAGAGGTTCTCTTATTGCAATAGAAGAGGGATACAATGCACCTTTTGAAATAAAAAGAGTTTATTATATCTTTGATACGAAAGAAAATGTAGAAAGAGGTTTTCATGCTCATAAAAATCTTCAACAGTTATGTATAGTTGTTAAAGGTAGTTGTACTTTTGTAGTTGATGATGGTAGTATTAAAAAACAGATTGAACTTAATAATCCAAATCAAGGTTTGTATATAGAAAATCTTATATGGAGAGAGATGAAAGATTTTAGTGCTGATTGTGTTTTGGTAGTATTAGCAAGTGAACATTATGATGAAAGTGATTATATAAGAGATTATGATAAATTTTTGGAAGTTTTAAGTAAATGAATCATAAATTCCTAGCTATTGGTTATCATGGTACTGATTTAGATATTAAAACAAAAAATGATATCAACTTTGATCACAATCAATATAAAGATCACTTTCTAGGTAGAGGTTTGTATCTTTTTAGAGATTCTTATAAAAGAGCAAAAGGGTGGACAGATAATCAACATAAAGGCAATAGTACTGTATTAGAAGTTAAACTTGAAAGTGATGAGTTAGAAATTCTTAATTTTACTTCATCAAAATGGAATTATGAAATGGATATACTAGAATTATTTGTTGAATTGTGTAAAGAACATAAAATACATTTTGGAACATTTCTTGATTTTTTAATTGAGCAATATGAGCTAGATATAAAAGCAATAGCTATCATTGATCTTAAAACAAAAAATCATTTTATACCAATAAGGTCAGAGTATAAAACACTTTTTGCTTATGGAGATATCCAAATATGTGTAAAATCTCAAGATATAATAAGTGAACTTAAGGTGATAGTATGAAACTAAATGAATTTTTCGATAAAATAAGTAACTATGATATATCTAATGATTTAAAAGAGTATATACCTAAATATAATATATCAACAGACAATAGTGAGTGTCCATTATTTAAAAATCTTTTATTACAAAAATATGAAGATGCTAAACATGAAAAAATAACTAAAAACAATACAAAATTAAGGAGTTATTAATATGCTTACAAATAGTGCAAAAACAGTTTTATTTTATAGCTTTAAAGGTGGGGTTGGAAGAACACAACTTATGCTAAATAGTGCAAAATACTTAGCTAGTCAAGGTAGAAAAATATTAATGGTAGATTTTGACATATATGCTCCTGGGCTTAGTTTTTGGGATATTGACTCTAAACCAAAAGACTCAAATGAAGATTATTTATTAAATTTTATGGTTAAAGATTTTAGTGGTGATGCTACTACGAATAGTATTTATTTAAAAAAGATAAGTGAAAATTTATTTTTAGCTCCCATATATGATATGCAAAATATAGATATATATCATAAACTCTTGGTTGATTTATCAGCATACTTATATGATATAAAGCTAAAAGCAAATGATAAGATAAGCCAACAGACTAAATTGTCAGATGCTATTTTAGAAAGTTTTATAAATAAATTGACTCAAAATTATGATTTTGATTATATATTTTTTGATGCAAGAACAGGTTTGACTGAAATAAGTGATATTCTTTTCTCTAGTAGAATTGATTTAAAACTATTTATATCTGCTTATAATCATCAAAATATAAGAGGGATAAATTCAGTATTAAAATTAATTAATAAAGATGATAAACATACAATACTGAGAATTTTATCACTAAAGCCATCACTAGAAAACAATAAAGTTTTAGAACAGTTAAAATCAGAAGCAAATCTTGATGACAATAAAGATTTAAGGGAAAATTTCAACTGGTATGATATGATGGAGATACAATACAACAGAGATATTGTTTTAAATGATTTTAAACTATGGGAAGAGATAGATACCCAGTCATCATATAAGCTTGAAGTAGAAGAGATAGCTAACAAAATTGAAACTATAATACATGGAGATAGTAGTATTGAACTATAAATATCTGTTTAAGGAACTTGATATAAGTGAAAAGTTTAACTATGCTTTTTGCTTTACTAAAAATGAAGTCAAAGGTATAAAATCTAAAAATATTGATAATGATTTTTTAAATAACTTAGCATTTGCACCTGTAACTTTAGAATCTAAAGAAAATATATACATTCAACTAATAGAAGGTAAGTTAAGTGTTAGCGATCAAAATAGATTAACAGAAAAACTAGATATAATTTACGAAGATTTCAACAGCAATATCAATACACAAGCTATTAAAATCAGAGAATATATAAAATTTATTTTTGATTGGATTGTCATACAAGTTAAATTAAGAGGTGATGATAACTATCAAATTGAAGTTATAAAAGATAGCATTGGTAGATTAACAAACAATAAACTTATAGTGTTTTATTTGATACATAGATTTTATACTAAAAATTTATATAAACAAACAGTAGAGTTAATATCATTTATTTTTAAACAAAAATTATTTACACTTGAGGATGATTTGTATAATGATCTATTGTTATATAAATTGATTTCCTTAAAAGGCAAAAACTTTGAGTATTTAGATAACCATGAAGTGGTTGATGAGATATGTAAAATAACACAAAATTTATATGGTTTTGATTATGTTAAGATTATAACTCTATTTGAATGTAGATTAATAAATAATGATAATGATGGTTTTGTCGAAGTATATAATAAACATTTTGATATCTTTAGCAAATGGTCTGCAGGAGAACTGTTAAATATATATGAACTTGCTGTTTACTCAAAGATACAATCCTTAATTTTGACATTTAAGTCATTACTAGAAAGCAAAGATATTGAGCTTATCGAAGATACACAAGAGTATTACAATACATATAAATTTTTAAATGCAGTTGCAGATAATGAGAAAAATTATATTGAAAAATATGGAAAGATATTAAAGAGATTTGATTGGAATTTTAATCATTATAATTATTTTAAGAATAAAATTGATGAAAGATTTTAGTGAAGATTGTGTATTGATGGTTTTGACGGATGAATATTATGATGAAAATGATTATATTAGAGATTATGATAAATTTTTAAAGGAAGTGAAAAATGGAAAAAAATAAAAAATTAATTATTGTAGGTTCTGGTGAAACAGGCTTAATTGCATATGAATATTTTAAATATGATTCAGAATATGAAGTTGTTGCTTTTAGTGTTAATGAGCAGTATATATTAGATACGACTATATGTAATTTACCAGTAGTTCCATTTGAAACTTTAGAAGAAATATATCCATCAAGTGAATATGAGGTATATGTAGCAATAAGCTCAGGTAAACTTAACAGAAATAGAACAAAAGTTTATAATGAAGTTAAATCTAAAGGCTATACTTGTGCTACATATATAAGTTCTAAAGCATTTGTGTGGAGAAATGTAGAAATTGGTGAGAACTGTTTTGTCTTTGAAGACAATACACTTCAGCCTTTTGTAAAAATTGAAAACAACGTAACCTTATGGAGTGGTAATCATATAGGACACAATAGTATAATAAAAGACAATTGTTTTATATCTTCTCATTGTGTAATCTCTGGTTTTTGTGAAGTTGGAGAAAATAGCTTTTTAGGCGTTAACTGCACAATAGAAGATAATACAAAAATAGCTAAAGATAATTTTATAGGTGCAGGTTCATTAATTCAAAAAAATACGAATGAAAAAGAATTTTTTCAAGTGAAGCAAACAGAATTATCAAGAGTAAATACACATAGACTTTTTAAAATTAAGGAAGATTAATGAAGTGGAAAAAAAAAGGTTTAGTCTATACACCGCCACTCGATGATAGCTGGAGAGACAACTCTGCATTGACCCCTACTGCCTTTTTGTTGGATGAAGAGACTATTAGAAATTATGTTAGCTTTAGAGATAAAAACGGTACTGGTAGAATAGGTTATATTGATGTAAAAGCTAGCAATCCATCAATAGTCTTAAAAATATCAAAGAATCCTGTTTTAGATATTGGTAAAGATGGAATGTTTGATGATAACGGTGTTATTTTAGGAGATATTATAAGAGTAAAAGATGAGATTTACATGTATTATGTAGGTTTTCAACTAGTTAAAAAGTCTAAATTTCTAGCATACAGTGGATTAGCCATTAGCAGTGATAACGGAGAAACATTCCAAAGACATAAGAATACCCCCATTTTAGATAGAGAAGATGAAGGACTGTATATTAGGGCTATTCATTCAGTTATTTATAAAGATAATAAATTTAAAGTATGGTATGCAACAGGGAATGGATGGGAAAATATAAATGGTATAGATTTTCCACAATATGATATAAATTATATTGAATCAAAAGATGGAATACATTTCAAGGATGCTGGAGTTAAATGTATTGAAAATAATAAAGCAAATTTAGAGTATAGAATAGGTAGACCAAGGGTTTATAAAAAAGATGATGTCTATGTTATGAATTTTACTTACGGTACTACTGATGGAAGATATATTGCAGGACAAGCTAGTTCAAATGATGGTATAAAATGGAATAGAGATGATAAAGACTTGGGAATAGAACTTTCAAAGGATGGTTGGGATTCTATACATTTAAGTTACCCATCTATTGTAACAACTAAAGATAAAACATATATGTTCTATAATGGTAATAATATGGGTAAGGATGGCTTTGGTTATGCTGAGCTTATTGAGGAATAAATGAAAATTATTAAATATACAAAAGATAATAAACATCAGTGGAATGATTTTATAAAAAATTCTAAAAATTCTCATTTCTTTTTTCAAAGAGACTATATGGAATATCATTCTGATAGATTTGATGACTTTTCTTTACTTTTTTTAGATGAAAAAGATAAATTGATCACTATTTTACCTGCAAATATAAAAGATGATATTTTATACTCTCATCAAGGACTAACGTTTGGTGGTTTTTTAGTTGATGATAGAATGAAAACTGAAACAATGTTAGAGATATTTGAAATATTAAAAGAGTTCTTAAAGAAAGAAAATATTCAAAAAATGGTTTATAAATGTATCCCATATATTTACCATATAAAACCATCTGAAGAAGATAGATACGCATTGTTTAGAAATGATGCACGTTTAATTAGAAGGGATGTCTCATCTACAATTGACCTAAGGGAACAAGTTAGATATTCTAAAGGTAGAAAATGGACTATAAATAAAGCTAAAAAAGAAAAGATTGAAATTATAGAGTCACAAGACTATAAAACTTTTTGGAATCTATTATCTGGTGTACTTGAGTCCAATCATGCAGCAAGACCTGTACATAGCTTGGAAGAGATGGAAAGCTTAGTTGATTTATTTCCTAAAAATATTAAACTGTTTTTAGCACTCAAAGATGATGAAGTTGTTTCAGGAAGTTTAATGTATATAAACACAAATACAGTACATACTCAATACTTAGCCAATAGTGAAATTGGCAGAGATACTGGAGCATTGGACTTATTGATTGACTATTTAATTAAAGATGTTTACAAAGATAAAAAATATTTTGATTTTGGAATATCAAATGAAGATGATGGAAAATATTTAAATACAGGATTAATAGCTCAAAAAGAGGGCTTTGGTGCAAAAGCAATAGCACAAGATTTTTATGAATTGGAGATAAATTAATGATCCCATTTTTAGATTTAAAAAATACAAATGCTAAATACCGAACAGAACTAATAGAAGCATGTACAAAAGTAATAGATAGCGGTTGGTATGTTCAAGGAAACGAGCATAAAGAGTTTGAAAAAGAGTTTGCCCAGTATTGTGGTGCGAAATATGCTATTGGTGTAGCGAATGGTTTGGATGCTTTGATATTAATCCTTCGTGCATATAAAGAGATGAGAACCATTGAAGATGGTGATGAAGTCATCGTACCTTCAAATACATATATAGCTTCGATACTTGCAATTTCACAAAATAATCTAGTACCAGTTTTGGTAGAGCCTGATTTAGACACTTATTTAATAGACCCATTAAAAATAGAAGAAAAAATTACTTCAAAAACAAAAGCTATCATGCCTGTACATTTATATGGTCAAACTTGTGAAATGGATGAGATAAACAAGATAGCAAAAAAACATGGTCTAAAAGTGATAGAAGATTCAGCGCAATCTCATGGAGCGTATTATAAAAACAAAAGATGTGGAAATTTAGGTGATGCAAGTGGCTTTAGTTTTTATCCAGGTAAAAATCTTGGTGCTTTAGGTGATGGTGGAGCAGTGACTACGAACGATGAAGAGTTGGCTCATACTATTAAAGCACTTGGAAACTATGGAAGCCATAAAAAGTATGAAAATTTTTATAAAGGTGTAAATAGTAGACTAGATGAGATGCAAGCGGCAATGTTAAGAGTAAAACTAAGACATTTAGATAAAGAGATAGAAAAAAGAAGAGAGATAGCTGACTATTATCTTGCAAATATAAAAAATGAAAATATAATTTTATCAAAAGTTAGAGTTAAAGATAATAGTGTTTGGCATCTGTTTGTGATAAGAACTTCTAAAAGAGATAAATTACAAAAGTATCTTTTAGATAATGGTATTCAAACTTTGATTCATTATCCTATTCCCCCACATAAACAAGAAGCTTATAAAGAATGGGGAAATGAAAGTTATCCTATAAGTGAACAGATACACGATGAAGTGTTGAGTTTACCTATTAGTGGAGTTCAGAGTATGGAAGATACAGAAACAATAGTACAGGTAATTAATGACTTTAGTTAAGACATCTATATTAACTGCTATTTCAACTCTGGCAAGAATATTATCAGGGTTTGTTATAAATAAAGTTATAGCAGTATATGCAGGACCATCTGGACTAGCTATCGTTGGACAGTTACAAAACTTTAATTCACTTGTGATGACATTTGCAAAAGGTGGCATATCTCAAGGTGTAGTCAAATATACAGCAGAGTATGATACTATAGAAGAGAAACAAAAAATATTTAGTACTTCTGTAGTAGTAAGTATTGTATCTTCTATATTAGTTGCGATTACTTTAGTATCTTTTAGTGAATATTTTTCTATGCTTATATTAAAAGACATAGTATATGAAAATATTTTTGTAGTTTTTGGATTTACTATTGTATTATTTGCTTTAAATTCAGTATTTTTGTCTATATTAAATGGGCAAAAAGAGATAAAAAAATATGTATTAGTAAATATCGTAGCAAGTCTATTTTCACTCTTTTTTACTTCATTTTTAGTTATTCAATATGAGATAATCGGTGCACTGTATGCACTTGTATTAAATCAATCGGTTGTATTTTTTGTAACACTTTTATTTCTTATAAAAACATCTTGGTTTAAAATAAGATATTTTATACAAGGAAGTGATAAAGAGTCACTATCAAAGCTTGCTAAGTTTTCACTTATGGCGATAGTGACAGCTATAGTAGTACCAACATCCCATCTTATTATTAGAAATTATATAGGTGAAAATTTATCTTGGGATGATGCAGGGTATTGGCAGGGGATGTGGTATATCTCAACTATGTACTTACTGTTTGTTACTACATCACTAAGCGTATATTATACACCAAAGTTATCAGAACTAAAAACTAATAGTGAATTAAAAAAAGAGATTATAAATGGGTATATTAAAATCATACCATTTGTGATATTATTAGCTTTATGTATATACTTTTTTAAAGAATTAGCTGTAAAGATTGCATTTTCAGATAAATTTTTACCTATGTTGGAACTATTTAAATGGCAGTTAATTGGGGATGTCATCAAAATAGCCGCTTATTTATTAAGTACTATGATGATAGCAAAAGCTATGACAAAAACTTATATATATTCTGAAATATTTTTTAGTAGTAGCTTTGTTTTACTATCTATATATATGATACAACAATATGATTTAGTAGGAATTACATATGCTTATGCTATAAACTATCTATTTTATTTTATATTTTTACTTTTTACTTTTAGAGGACTTTTAAATGACAAACAATAAACCACTTGTTAGTATTTCAATACTGACGTACAATCATAAAGATTATATAGAAAATGGATTAGAATCTATACTATCTCAAGATTATGATAACTTTGAAATAATAATTGGAGATGATGCATCAACAGATGGTACGCAAGAAATATTGAAGAAATACAAAGTAATGTATCCCGATAAAATAACATTACTTTTACATGAAAAAAATTTGGGTATTACAAATAATTGTAATACTGTTTTGAGTTTATGTAAAGGAAAATATTTTGTTGCTATAGGTGGTGATGATCAAATGTTACCTTCAAAATTATCTATACAAGTTGATTATATGGAAAATAATCAAGATTGTAATATGTGCTACCATAATATGGAAGCCTTTGATTTAGATACAAATAAATTTTTATATTATACCCATTATGATTCAAGTACTGGAAAAAGAAAAAGAGATAATGGAACGGTAAAAGAAGCAATAAAAGAAGGAGTTTTTTTTAGTCCCGTAAGCGGTATGATAAGAATGAAAAATATTCCAGATGGTGGATATAACGAAAGAATACCATTTGCTAGTGATTATCTTTTTTATGTTGAAGTATTTGCTAAGGGTGGATCAATAGAATATATTGATAATGTTCTTGGTAGATATGGTAGAGGTAAAAATAATATTACAATTAAAAGTAGAGATATTGATTATACATTAGATTTAGATATGTTAGATACTTGTAATATTTTACTTGTAAAATATCCTCAATATCATAATGAAATACTATACCGATATTCAGAGTTCCTCAGAGGAATGAGATTGAAAGATAAGAAAAATTATTTTAATTGGTTGAAAACAAGTTTTAAAATGAGTTTTAACTTTAAATCTTTAATTTTACTTAGTATTTATTTTTTATCCTTTGGAAAGGTTAAAAAATGATTTCATTTTTAGGTGATGTTTATTTAGATAAATATGTCAAGGTTGATTTTGATTTAGATAACTTTATTTTTAATTTAGAATATCCTATTTCTTCTCGAGGTATACCATCTAAAAATAAAATAAATTTAATTCAAAAAGAATCATTTATTAAAAACTCTTTTATAAAAAATCCGATAGCTGTTTGTCTCGCTAATAACCATATTATGGATTATGGGAATGAGGCATTTGAAGATACTATTAATTTTTTAAATAAAGAAAATATTAAATATTTTGGTGCAGGTAATCAAAAAAATAATTTCAATAATCCTTTAGTCCTAAAAGATAAAAACAAAATAATATCCATATCAGGGTACAGTTGTAAAAGTACAAATGCTATTTTTGGTTCTGATACTTCAAATGGAAGTGCATTATTAGATTTAGAACAAATAAAAAAAAATTTGGAAAGTCATAAGGCTGACTTTAAAATAGTTCAATTACACTGGGGGATGGAAGATATTCCTTATCCTTTGTATACAGATGTAAATATTGCACATCAAATAATTGATTTAGGAGCAGATTTGATTATAGGACATCATGCACATATTATACAGCCTGTAGAAGACTACAAAGGTAAAAAAATATTTTATGGTCTTGGTAACTGTGTATTTCCTGACTTTAATCTTGATTCACACTTTGATGGGAAAAAGTTCACTAGAATGTCTTCAAAAAAACAAAGAGATCATAATAAAAAGTCATTACTTATAAATTTAACTAATGACTTGAAAATAGAATATAAGAAATTATACTTTAATAAAAATATATTAGATGTAAAGAATTTTAAAATAGAAAGATTTATTCCAAAAAATGATTTAGAATTTGAAATAAAATATAATAGATATAAAAAGATAGACACGATAAAGAGATTTTTTATTTCACCTAGAATACCAAATATATCACAAATAAAAAGATTGATTAAAAAAGAGAAACTAAAATGATAATAGCAATTCATCACAAAGAAAATGGCTTTTCACAAAAATGGATAGAGTACTGTGAGACGAACAATATTAAATATAAACTAGTAAATTGTTATGATAACGATATTGTAGCTCAGATAGAAGAGTGTGATGCTTTAATGTGGCATTGGCATCATAATAATCCAAAAGATATACTTTTTGCAAGACAATTAATTTATTCTATTGAGATGATGGGTAAAAAAGTTTTTCCAAATAGTAAAACAGTTTGGCATTTTGATGATAAAGTAGGTCAAAAATATCTACTTGAATCAATAAAAGCTCCTACTATAAATAGTTATGTTTTTTATGATAAACAAGAAGCAATAAAGTGGATAGGTAAAACAACATTACCAAAAATATTTAAATTACGTGGTGGTGCTGGTTCTGAAAATGTAAAAATGATTGATACCTATGAAAAAGCAATAACATATATAAATCAAGCATTTGGAACTGGTTTTACAGGATATAATAGATTTCACTCGTTTAAAGAAAAAGTATGGTCCTTTCAAAGAGATAAAACATTTAAATCTTTTATTAATATAGCAAAAGGGATAGGAAGAGTTTTTATACCACATTCAACAAACAAACTGTTACCTATAGAAAAAGGCTATCTATATGCGCAGGACTTTATACCAAATAATGATAGTGATATAAGAGTTATTATTATTGGTAATAGAGCATTTGCTATAAAAAGAATGACAAGAGATGGTGATTTTAGAGCTTCAGGAAGTGGTAATATTATTTATGAATCAACTGCTATCCCTCAAGAGTGTATAAAAATAGCATTTGAAACAACTACAAAATTACAAATTCAAAGTGCTGCATACGATTTTGTATTTTTAAATGACAAACCGTTAATAATTGAAATAAGTTATGGTTTTGCTCAATCTGGATATTTAGATTGTCCTGGATATTGGAATGATAACTTAGAATTTATTGAAGGTCGTTTTACACCTGAATTTTTTATGATAGAGGATTTAATTAATAAGCAATGCTAATATCTTTATTTATCTTGATTACAATTATAACATACTACATAGTTCGAGATATACTGCATCCTGCATTTATGATAATCTTCTTTTGGACATTAGGTTTTGTATCAATATCTTTAATCCCTAGTTTTTACTTTCCTAATATAACAACACAATTAATAATATTTATTTATTTATTTGAATTTGTGACTGTAAGTATAATTGTAAGTTTTTTAATAAATCTAAAGCCTAATACAAATATTAACTATCATCCCAATATTGATAGAGATATGCTAAAATTTTTGATATTTATATTTATGATAATAATTATTTATTATATAGTTAGATATATTGAACTTATACTAAGTTATGATACCTTAAGAGAATATTTTTTTAGAATTAGACATGCTGCTGTGCATACAGATGAGCCTTTGATAACAACACACCCTTTATTGGAACAGTCAAAAACTTATGCTTCTATATTAACAGTAATATTATTTTATGAGATAATAAGACAAAAAGTGACTAAACTATTTAAATATATTTCTATTATTTTTATAATTTTAGTTTTAATATCAACTATGATGGAGGGGACTAGAACAAACTTTATACTTTTGGTATTTAGCTATATGATAATGTATATTTCGATAAAAGGAAATACTGTTATCTTAAAATCTATTATAATATTTCTAGTATTTTTCTTTATTATATCCATGTTTACAAGAGGTGGTGGATTACTTGATGATGATTTAGGAATGGCTTTGTATTATTTCTTTGAACATTTGACAATGTATGCTTTTGGTTCAATTATATCTTTTGAATCATTCTTACAAGGTGGTATCGAAACATATAGTAGTATAATGATAAAAATTATTAATAAATTAAATACACTTATGAATATATTTTCTCTTGATATTTTATTTAAACATCCTGTTCAGCAACAGTTACCTTTTGTAGCTGTTTCTGATAATATCGATACAAATGTTTATTCATTTTTAGCAGTGAGAATTACTTATTTTGGTTTTTATGGTGCGGCAATTGTTACTTTTATTCATGCTGTTATTATAACTGTTGTTTATAAATTAAAAAATAATAATATAAATTTTTTCTTACTATATATTATGATGGCTCCTACAACAATATTAACTTTATTTCATGAATACTTTTATGCATATTCTCCATATTTTATAAGATTACTTATTTTGATTGGAATACTATATTATTTAAAACCATTATCTAAATTCTATATATCAAAAGTAAATAAAAACAAATTGGAAAATTCATGAAAAGAATAATGATAATTGTCCCTTCAATGAGGGGAGGGGGTAGCGAAAGAGTAATGTCCATCCTTTCTAATAATTTAGATAGAAAAAAATTTGATATTACATTGATTCTTTTAAAAAAAGAAGGACAGTATCTTAAAGATTTACATGATGATATAAAGATAATAGATCTTAATGTAAAAAAAGCTCGATATTCAATAATTAAACTGTATAAAATTATAAAAAGTGATAAACCAGATATTGTATTTAGTACATTGGGTTACTTAAATATTTTATTGTCAATGTTAAAATATTTTTTTTCAAAAAAGATTAAATTTATTGCAAGAGAGTCTAGTATTCCTAGTCAAAATCACAGTGATTCTCTATTTGGAATTGTAATGAAGTTATTATATAAATTATTTTATAATAATTTTGATTTAATAATTGCTCAGTCGGATTTTATGAAAGAGGATTTAATCAAAAATTATAATATTTATAATGGTAAAATAAAAGTTATAAATAATCCTGTAGATATAGAAAAAATTCATAAATTATATAATATAGAATTGAATTATTATGATAATGATAAAATAAACCTTTTAGCTGTAGGACGATTAAATAAAGTTAAGAGATTTGATATTTTAATTGATATTGTAAATAACTTAGATAATAAATTCTTTTTGACTATTATAGGTTCTGGAAGTGAAAAACAAACATTGATAAAAAAAATACAGAGTTTAAATCTAGAAAATAAAGTTAAAATATTAGAATTTCAAACTAATCCTTATAATTATATGAAGAATGCAGATGTTTTATTATTAACTTCTAAATATGAAGGCTTTCCCAATGTTGTGCTGGAAGCTAATACATGTGGAACTCCTGTTGTTGCATTTAACTCTCCAGGTGGTACAGCAGAGATTATAGAAACTGATATAAATGGTATTTTAATAGAAAATAATAATTTAAATGAATTTATTGATACCTTAAATACTATTGAGTTAGAATTATTTAACAAATCTTTAATTAAAAACTTGATGTATCAAAAGTATTCATTAAAATATATAATTAATAAATATGAAGAGGTTTTGTTATCATAAATAAGAAAAAGGAAATAAATATTGCAAACAAATAAATATAGAGCAGATATAGATGGACTAAGAGCAATAGCAATTATAAGTGTCTTGATATTTCATCTTGATTCAGCATATCTTAGTGGTGGATTTATAGGTGTAGATATATTTTTCGTAATAAGTGGTTTTTTAATTACAACTATTATAAAAAATGAGATTGAAAATACTGGAAACTTTAGTTTTAAAAACTTTTATATAAGAAGAGTTAGAAGACTATTTCCTGCACTTATTGTAGTATTGATATTTAGTTCTATTTTAAGTACTTTAATTTTGTCATCTACACATCTTAGTAGTTTTGGGGCTTCTTTAACGGCATCGTTATTAAGTATATCAAACTTTACCTTTTGGCTAGAAGCTGATTATTTTGATGTATCTGCAAAGATGAAACCACTTCTACATACTTGGTCTTTAAGTGTAGAAGAGCAGTTTTATTTTATATGGCCAATAACTTTATTGTTATTATTAAACTTAAATTCAAAATGGAAAATAATATCAATAATGATATTTTTTAGTTTAATTAGTCTGTATATGAATGAAAGATTTGATGATGGTTCAGTTAGATTTATCAATAGTTATATCCCATTTTTAAAAGAGTATATATCAGATGGAAGTTCTACTATATTTTTTCTTTTGCCATTTCGTATATATGAGTTTATGATAGGTGCAATTCTCGTTTGGATTGTTCATTATAAAATAAAATTTACTTTTATTTATGATATTTTATTTATATTAGGTATTGTTTTTGTTGGATATGCTATTTTTAATTTTAATGATAAGATGTTATTCCCCTCATATATAGCTCTTATGCCAACTATTGGAACTGCTTTATTGATATATTCTGGAAATAAAAGTAGATTAACAATATTGTTATCAAATAAGCTTATGGTAGGTATTGGACTTATAAGTTATTCTCTATATCTTATACATTGGCCTATAATTGTTTTTTGGAACTACTTATACACTAAAATCACAATATATGATAATTTATTTATTCTTTTGGTTTCAATAAACCTAGCAATTTTGAGTTATAAATATATCGAGCAACCATTTAGAACAAAGAAATATGATTTGGAAAAAGTATCCATAAAATATACTTCAATTTTTTTAGTACTTACTCTTGGTTGGGGGGGGCATAATATGTACTCTAATCATGGATGGGAATGGAGAATAGATTCTCCAGTAAATTTTGAGAATATGGGCGATAGCAAAGATTTCCATAAAAAGTTTTATGGGGGTGTGGGTTATCCTACTACAGGAGGTATACATACATCTAAACCAGCTGATATTGTTGTTATTGGTGATTCTCATGCTAAGCATTATATAGAGGGTTTATATAAATTATTGGCAAGACCAAATAACTTGAGTTTATATAATAGTTCAGGAACTAGTTGTATCTCATTACCTAATTTTACAAGAATAACTAAAGGTTCTAATTGGAATATAAGTTGTCCTAGAGCATTAAATAAAGGCTTAAATTATTTAAAAAAAGGTAGTAAAAATTCCATTTTAATAATATCTGAATCATGGGTTACTCAAATGACAAGAGCTGATTTAATGGATAAAAATGGTCAAAAAGTGAATAAAAAAATAAATGTAAGAGATATAATAATAGGTATTAATAAATTAAAAGAATTAATTGGAAATAAAAAATTAATTGTAATAGGAAATGTTCCAAGGGCAAAAGTTAATCTAGCTAATGTCTTTTCTAAACCAATGCCCATATTATTTGCAACAAGTGATTTAAAAAAGTATATTACATCAACTGCACAACCAAGAATGTATGAATTTAATAACAAATTAAAAGAGGAATCTTTAAGAACAAATAAATTTTTATTTTTAGATCCTCATGATGTTTTATGTGGAAATAATATATGTAGAAACATTGATAATAAAAATCGTTTAATTTATTCAGATTCTGCACATCTTAGTAAATATGGATCAATAGAAGTGATAAAAGGTTTTTTACCACAGATAAAGGAATATATGAATGCAAAATAAAAACATCCTAATCCTAACAGCAACAATGCAAAAAGGTGGAGCTGAGAGAGTTATATCTTTACTTTTAAAAGAATTAAAGTTAGACGAAAAGATTAATCTTCATTTTATGATGATGGAAGATGGTATTGAATATAATTTACCTAAATCTATAAATCCTATAATATTATCTAAAACTAACAAAAGTGGAATCAGAAAACTCATAGAGCTGCCTTTTGTAGCTTGGCAATTATCAAGATATATTAAACAAAATAATATTGATATAGTTATGTCATTTTTATATAGACCAAATTATATAAATATTTTAAGTAAGTTATTTAGTACAAAGCAAAAAGTTATTATAAATATAAGACAATCAACCTCAAGATATTTAAATGAAGGATTACTTGGAAAAGTTAATTTATTTTTGATAAGAAGATTATTTAATAAAGCAGATTTAATTGTATCTAACTCGCAAGGGGTAGATGAAGATTTAAAATCAGTAATGAATGTTTATACGGCAACTAATGTAATAAATAATCCAATTGATATTAAGTATATTAACTCAATAAAGAATTTATGTCAGGATGTAAATTTTGATTTTAAAATAAATAAAAAATATATTATTTCCGTAGGAAGATTAATTAAGCAAAAAAGAAATAAGGATTTAATAGAAGCATTTTATAAAGTTCAAAAGAATGATGATAATTTAGAATTGATTTTTTTAGGCAATGGCGACTTAAGAAAAGAGTTGTTATTGCAATGTAGCGAATTAAATATTAGTCATAAAATACATTTCTTAGGCAATGTATCTAATCCATTTTATTATTTAAATAAATCAAATTTATTTATATTAACATCGCAAAATGAAGGCTTTCCCAATGTTTTGGTTGAGGCTATGGCTTGTGGATTGCCTGTTGTATCAAGTGACTGTAAAAGTGGTCCTAGAGAGATACTAGAAGATGGAAAGTATGGATTGTTGTATGAAGTTGGAAATATTGAAGAGTTGGTAAAGCAGATGAAAAAATATTTATATGAAGAGATTGACTTAGTGAGTATTAAAAATAATAATTTACACAGAATTGAAGATTTTAGGATAGATAAAATTATGAATGAGTTTAAAAAGGTTTTAGAAGATGACTAAAAAAATAGCAATAGTACTAAATAATTCTTGGTATGCATATAATTTTAGATTTAATTTAGCAAGAAGTTTAAAAGAAAATAATTATGAAGTTATATTTATAGTACCTTATGATAAAAAGTATAGTGAACTTATAAAACAGGAATTTAAATTTTATGATATAAGTATCGATGCAAAAGGGATAAATCCAATTAGTGATTTTAAAACTATGATTACATTGTATAAATTATATAAACAACTTGATATTGATATGGTTTTAAACTTTACTATTAAACCAAATATATATAGTTCTATAGTATCAGGAATAGTAGGCATAAAATCTATTAGTAATATTACAGGGCTTGGAACAATATTCATAAAAGAGTCTATAGTTACTAAAATAGCTAAACTACTATATAAAACTGCATTAGGATTTAATAGTAAAATATTTTTTCAAAATAATGATGATAGAAATTTATTTATTGAATATAATTTAGTGAAAAATGAAAAAACTGATTTATTACCAGGTAGTGGTGTCGATTTAGACAAATTTCTACCTATTGATAAAGAAGATGATGGTATATTTAAATTTCTACTAATAGCCAGATTACTTAAAGACAAGGGAATATTAGAGTTTATAGAAGCTATAAAAATTGTAAAAAGTAAATATAATAATATAGAATTCCAAATACTTGGTGCAGTTGGTGTTGCTAATAAAACAGCAATATCAAATGAAGAACTACAAGTATGGATTGAAGATGGTTTGGTTAATTATCTTGGTACTACTGATAATGTTCAAAATATTATCGCTAAAAGTGATTGTGTTGTATTGCCATCTTATAGAGAAGGAATACCACGAAGTTTATTAGAAGCCTGTGCGATGGAAAAAGCAATAATAGCTACAAATGTTGTAGGATGTAAAGAAGTTGTAGATGATGGTTTAAATGGATATTTATGTGAAGTTAGAAATACTAATGATTTAGCAAGTAAAATGGAAATAATGATAAATCTAACTAATGATGAAAGAAAAGCTATGGGTAAAGCTGGTAGAGAAAAGATAGTTAAAGAATTTGATGAAAAGATTGTGATAAATAAATATCTTAAAAGTATAAAAGAGATTTTATACCCTAAGGGCACTTCCTACGGGGCGAATAATGCATAATATACTATTAACAGGATCAAATGGATTTGTAGGAAGTTATTTTAAAAACAATTACAATAATAAATATAATATAAATACTTTTTCTTTTCTAAATGATACATCTAAAGGTATTTCCGTTGGTCACTTTCAAGATTTAGACTTATTAAATACAGATACAATTATTCATCTTTCAGCATTAGTTCATCAAATGGGTGGAGCAAGTGCAGAAGAATATGAAAAAGTAAATGTAACTCAAACTTTTGAAATAGCTACAAAAGCTAAAGAAAGTGGAGTGAAACATTTTATATTTATGAGTACAGTAAAAGTATATGGAGAAGAAACAGATGATAAATATACAGAAAATAGTATTTGTAATCCTGAAGATGAATATGGAAAGAGTAAATTAAAAGCTGAAAAGTTACTTTTTGAACTTGAAGATGGAAATTTTAAAGTAAGTATAGTAAGAACTCCAATAGTTTATGGATATGGTGTAAAAGCGAATATAAAAAATCTTATAAATTTAGTAAATAAAGTTCCAGTATTACCATTTGATAAAATACAAAATAAAAGAAGTATGGTATATGTAGGTAATCTTTGTCATTTAATAGATGAGATTATAAGTCGCCCCGTAGGAAGTGCCCTTGGGGTGCAAGAAAAAGCAGGTGTTTTTTTAGCTAGTGATGATGAGCCATTGAGCACTACAAGATTAATAGAATTAATAGCAAATGGGCTTGATAAAAAAGCATATCTTATAAAAATACCATTTTTTGAGGATTTATTAAAGTTAGTTAAACCATCTTTTCATAAAAGGCTTTATGAGAGTTTAGAAGTTGATAATAGTCAAACTAAGAAGATATTAAATTTAACGAACCGATATAGTGTGGAAGATGGAATAAAATTAATGTTGACAAAAGATATTAAATAAAGTACAATATAACATATTAAAAAAGGATTTAATAATGCAACCAATATTAGCAAACTATACAGCAAGTATAACAGAACTGAAAAAATCACCTACACAACTACTTAAAGATGCAGGAGATGAAGCAGTCGCTATTTTAAATCATAATGTAGCTTCAGCATATCTAGTACCTAGTGCTTTGTATGAGAAAATGATGGATGTTATGGATGATTATTATTTACGAAAAGTAATTGATGAGAGACTAAATGATGGATCAAAACCAATTAGAGTTGATATAGATGACTTACTTTCTTGATTTTCATCCTAAGGCTTTAAAAGAGTGGAATAAATTAAATCATTCTATAAAACTGCAATTTAATAAAAAACTAAAAGAGCGACTTGAAAATCCAAAAGTTCAAAAAGATAAATTAAATGGATATGAAAATATGTATAAAATTAAATTAAAAAGTTCTGGTTTTAGATTGGCTTATGAAATAAAAGATGATGAGATTATTGTTTTTGTAGTAAGTGTAGGTAAAAGAGAAAATAATAGTGTATATGATAATTTAAAAGATAGGATATAATATTTAATAATATGATGTTATAATGTACAATAAAATGTAAGGAATTGATATGCAAGTAGTAAGTATGACAGAAGCTAGAAATAATTTGAAAGCGATATTTGATAGTGTTTTTCATGATAATGATGAAGTTGTTATTCATAGAAAAGGTAGAGAAAATGTTGTAGTGATACCTTTTGATGAGTATAATTCTATCAAAGAGACAAACTATCTTTTAAGTAGTGAAAATAATAGAAAACATTTGATAAAATCAATTAATCAGTTAAGAGAAGGTAAAACTGTTGAACGAGATTTAATAGAATGCGATTAGTTTGGAGTGAAAAGTCTTGGGATGATTGTCTTTATTGGCAACAAACAGATAAGCAAATATTAAAAAAAGTAAATAGTTTATTAAAAGATATTAAAAGAGATTCTTTTAGTGGCATAGGTAAACCTGAACCACTAAAATATCAATTTAGCGGATTTTGGTCTAGGCGAATTACAGATGAACATAGACTAGTATATGAAGTATCTGATAATAGTATATCCATAGCATCTTGTAGATTTCATTATTAATGATATATTTACTACTACTTGCCATATCTTTTACCCTTACATATCTCATAAAAAACTACTACATTAAAAATGCCATTTTAGATGAGATAAATGAAAGAAGTTCACATACAGTACCAACACCTCATGGTGGAGGAATAGCACTATCTATTACTTGGTTTATTGGGCTGATTTATTTGAATTATACTAATCAAATAGATACAACTTTATTTTATGCTTTACTTGTAGGTATCATTATATCAGTTGTGAGTTTCTTTGATGATATATATGAGCTTAGTCCTAAGGTGAGAATTATTACTCAACTTATAGTATCTATTTGTGGTCTAGTATCACTTGGTGGGCTTGAGACTTTGGAGTTTGGTATATTTAATATAGAAAATCAATTTATCACAAATATTGTTGCTATTGTTGCTATCATATGGTTTATAAATCTTTACAATTTTTTAGATGGTATCAATGGTTATGCGGGAAGTGAAGCTATTTTTTTAAGTCTTGCAGGATTTATTTTATTTGGTGGAGGTCACTTTTTGGTATTGACTATGGCTACTCTTGGCTTTTTATATTGGAATTGGAACAAGGCAAAGATATTTATGGGAGATGTTGGAAGTACTCTTTTGGGGTACAATGTAGCTATATTTACAATATATTATGCAAATCAAGAGCCGACTAATTTATGGATATGGATTATTCTATTTGGTCTGTTTTGGTTTGATGCAACGCTTACCCTTATAAGAAGAAAGTTAAATGGAGAAAAACTAAGTCAAGCACATAAAAAACACGGCTATCAACGACTAAATCAAAGTGGTTGGAGTCATCATAAGGTTACAAATTGGTCTATAGGTATAAATATCTTATTGTTTGGAATTGTTTATTTTATATCTAATGTTTTTATTGCATTTGGTGTAGCTATTACATTATTATATGTAAGTATGAAATTTATAGATAATAAAAAGGCATTTAACTAGATGCTATTATCAGAAAATAAAAAAATAATACTTTTAATCCTAATAGCATTTATCTTTAGTTTCTCTGCTAGACTTATTTGGGTATATCAATTTAGTGATAACGAACAAGTTAAATTTAATAACCAATTTATGATAAATACAAACGATGGTTACTTTTGGGCTGAGGGTGCTAGAGATATTATATCTGGAGTTAGTCAGGAAAATGACAGGTCACCTATAGATACTGCTGCTTCAAATTTAACTGCATTTATATCCAAGATTCTTCCTTTCTCTTTTGAGACTATTATATTTTATATGCCTGCATTTTTTTCTTCTCTTATTGTGATACCAATTATTTTAATAGGTCGTAGTATTGGAAAAGTTGAAGTTGGATTTATTGCTGCACTTTTAGCTTCTATTACATGGAGTTATTACAACCGTACAATGATTGGATACTATGATACTGATTTTTTAAATATTGTATTTCCTACTTTTCTTTTATGGTCTTTGATTTTAGCTATTAAAACAAAGCAGGATAAATATTTAGTTTTTACAGCTTTGGATATCATAGCTTATAGGTGGTGGTATCCTCAAAGTTATAGTTTAGAGTTTGCTTTTTTTGGACTTTTGGCAGTTTATATTATTTATAAAAAGATAAATAAGGATGATATAAATTATCTTTTACAGCTAATTACAATTATGTTAATATCAATGGTTAATATTGATATGGTTTTAAGAATTTCTCTTGTATTTGGATACTTTATGTTATTTAGGCAAGAAAGATGGCATAAGCATCTGTACATTATGTTAGTTATGGCTTTTATACTTTTTTTATCTTCTGGAGGATTTGATCCTATTTGGGGACAGTTAAAAGGATATGTATTTAAAGATGCGATTTCAATAGTTGATGATGGTATTAAGCTACATTTTTATACTGTAATGCAAACTATAAGAGAAGCAAATACAATACCATTTGAAACTTTTGCAAATAGGATAAGTGGACACACCGTTACTTTTATTTTATCAATTATTGGATATATTTGGCTATCGTATAAGCATAAAGTCATGCTTCTTGGTCTTCCTATGATAGGACTAGGATTTTTAGCTTATAGTGGGGGTTTACGATTTACAATATATGCAGTACCGCTTCTTAGCTTTGGTGTAGCATTTTTGATTTATGAATTATCAAGTTTAATAAAAAATAATATACTAAAATATGGAGTTATGGTTATTTTATCTTTAGCTATTTTGATTCCAAATATAAAACATATTATAGAGTATAAAGTTCCTACAGTATTTAGTAAAAATGAAGTAGAAGTTTTAGATAAGCTAAAAGGCATTGCTTCAAGAGAAGACTATGTTGTTGGTTGGTGGGACTATGGTTATCCTATACGATATTATTCAGATGTTAAAACACTTAGTGATGGTGGAAAACATAGTGGAAGTGTGAATTTCCCTACATCTTTTATTTTGACAAACCCTCAAGATATTGCCTCAAAAATGCTTAGGCTTGATGTAGAATATACTGAACAAACATTCGCCCTGAAAGAAGTGCCCTTGGGGCATGCTATAAATAAAATAAATAATGATAAAGAAGAGTCAGAAAAAATAAAAAGAATTAATAATATTGGACAGATGACATTAGACTATGGCTATAAAGATACAAATGATTTTTTAGATTTACTTCAAACTGATATAAAGTTACCTAAAAGTACAAGAGATATTTATCTTTATTTACCAAGTAAAATGTTAAATATTTACCCTACGATTGAACTATTTTCAAATATAGATTTAATGACAGGTAAAAAAGCAAAGCCATCATTTTTTTATAAAACTATTAGATTTAAAGATTCAAAAGAGTTTATAGATTTAGGTAATGGGATTAAAATAGGTAAAAAAAGTGGTAAATTACATGTTGGTAATAGTTCTATAGGGATAAAAAGGTTTGGGAAAACATATTATGATGCAAGTGGAAAACTTCAAACTCAAATAAATACTATAGATAGAAGATCTACACTAAATGTAATATATATGAGTAACTACAAGCAATTTTTAGTTGTAGATGATAAAGTATACAACTCTTTATATTTTCAACTTTTTGTGTTAGAAAATAACAAAAAAGAGTTATTTGAACCAATTATATTAACTCCCCTTGCAAAAGTTTATAAATTAAAGATTTAATAATATATATGATAATATATGTATAAATTAATACATAGGATTTGATATGACAATAAGAAAAAACTTTTTATTGGATGAAGAAGTTGCGAAACATCTTGAAGAATTAGCAAAAAAAGAAAACACCACTCAGACAAATATTATCAAAAATATGATAGAAGAGAAGTATGAAGAATATTCTGTTGAAGAAAAACTTGAAGCACTAGCTAGAATAACTGGATGTATGAATGGTATGATTGGCGATGATGTATCAATTCAATCAATCAAAGCTGAAATGGGCTCTTTAATATGAAAATATTTATAGATGCTAACATCCTTTTAGATATCTTTAATAATGAAAGACCCTTTTATGGATATAGTTTAGCATTTTATGAATATGCACTTAAACGTCAATATCCACTTTTTACAAGTTGTGATTTAATTACAACAATTTATTATATAAATTCAAAGAAAGACAAGTCCCAAGCTTTATTAAATATTCAAGATACTAATAAAACTTTAAAAGTGATAGAATTCTCAAATAAAGAGATTGAAGAAACTTGTAATCTTATGCTAGAAGATAGTAAATATCTGGAACTAAATTCCGATACCCTCGTCTCTAAAGAGAAAGTGGGGTATAAAGATTTAGAAGATACTATTCAATATATCATGGCAAAAAAACAACAATGTGACTTAATAATCTCAAATGATAAAAATTTTGTAAGTAAAGATATTAAAATATTAAGTAGTGAAGAGTTCTGCAAACTACACAACATAAAATCTAAATGAATAAAATATTATTTTTAATAATACCATTTTTACTTTTTGCTTCAAAGCCAGAGTTATTACTTTTAAAAACTTATAAAGACCAAAATGTAAGTGCTTGGGTTATGAGTGAGAAACTTGATGGGATAAGAGCATATTGGGATGGTAAAAAGTTACTTACTAGAAATGGTAATATCATTTATGCTCCAAAATGGTTTATAAAAGATTTACCGCCATTTGAACTTGATGGTGAACTTTGGACTAAAAGAGCAGATTTTGAAAATATAAGTTCTATTGTAAGGGATAAAGAACCATCAGAACAGTGGCAAAATATTACTTATAATATATTTGAAGTTCCAAACGCAAAAGGTGGACTTTTTCAAAGATTAAAAAAGGTAGAGCCTTACTCTGGCAAATATTTTAAAATAATTAAACAGGTAAAAATAAGATCAAAACAACACTTAAAAGAATTTTTAACTTTAATTGAATCAAAAAATGGCGAAGGTGTTGTTGTTCGAGATCCAAAAGTTGCATATATAAACAAACGAACCTCAAAAGCTCTAAAAGTTAAAACTTTTTATGATGAAGAGTGTACAGTTATAGGATACAACAATGGTAAAGGAAAGTTTGATGGTTTAGTAGGTTCTATAGAGTGTAAACTAACAAATGGTATAATATTTAATGTAGGTTCAGGATTAACTAATATATTAAGAGAAAAGCCACCGGGTATAGGTGATATAATAACTTTTAAATATCAAGAGTTTACTGCATATGGTAAACCTAGATTTCCAGTATACTTGAGAATAAGATATAAATATAAGGATATAATAAAAAATGATTTTAGATAAAAGAATATTAAACTTTTTAGTGATAGTTATACTTACATTTGGTACATTTTGGTGGACTTTTTTTATATTTCATATTCCATTTGATTTAAATATAGTTTTGAGTGTTATTGTTATTCGTATGCTTGCGTCACTTTTAATATTTAAAGACTATTCTCTATCTTGGAGTAAGGCTACTCAAAAAACATTTTTAATTAAAAGTTTTGTTTATATTGTACCTTTTATTTTGTATATGCCTTATTATCATGGTGAATTTAGATTTGCTTTATTAGCATCAGAACTGTTTCTTTATATTTTTTCTATTAACTTTCTTATGTATCTTTATTATTTTATAATTAATCGAAGTAAAGTTCAAAAAACTAAGCAAGTTGTAATATTTGGTGCGGGAAAAGCGGGTATGAAACTGGAAGAGGAGTTTCGAAATAGTGAATACAAGGTGCGATATTTTGTTGATGATGATAATATTGTTCAAGGTAGAAGTATTGATGCAGTTAGAATTCTATCTAGTGTTGATTTGCAAAAAAGAATTGGTAAAGAAAAGTTTGATTTACTTGTAATAGCGATGCCATCAGCCAATAAAAAAAGAATAACTCAAATATATGAAGAGTTAAATAGTTATTTTAAAGAGATAAAGGTTTTACCTTCTTTATCTGATATATTAAGAGATAAAGATTTTTCAACTCAACTTAAAGATATATCAGTTGAAGATTTACTTGCACGCCATCCTGCAGATTTAGATAAAAATAAAATATCATCTTTTATTGGAAATAAAGTAGTTTTAATAACTGGTGCTGGTGGAAGTATAGGTAGTGAAATAGTACGACAATGTATTATTTTTAAAGCTAAACAGTTGATATTATTGGATCATAGTGAGTTTAATCTATATCAAATAGAGCAAGAGGTTGGTGGTGTTAATGTTGTCCCTATTATGCAATCTGTTGTTTCCCTTGAAGATTTAGATAGAACATTTAATACTTATAAACCTGATATTGTAATTCACGCTGCAGCTTATAAACACGTACCTTTAGTTGAATCAAATATAAGTGTTGCAATTAGAAATAATATAATTGGTACAAAAAATATAATTGATACAGCTATAAAACATAAAGTAAAAAAATTAGTTTTAATATCAACAGATAAAGCAGTTCGCCCTACAAATGTGATGGGTACTACAAAAAGAATATGTGAACTTTATGCTCAGAATTCAAATGGAAATGGAACTGATATAGTAGCAGTTAGATTTGGAAATGTATTAGGAAGCAGTGGAAGTGTTATCCCTAAGTTTAAGGGGCAAATTGAAAAAGGGCAAAATATAACAGTAACTCATCCTGATATTACAAGATATTTTATGCTTATACCTGAAGCTTGTGAACTGGTACTCCAAGCTGGTGCTATTGGAACTGGTGGTGAGATATTTATTCTTGATATGGGTGAACCTATAAAAATAGTTGATTTAGCTAAAAAAATGATAGAGTTAAGTGGACGAGACAATATTCAAATAGAGTTTAGTGGATTAAGACCTGGTGAAAAACTTTATGAGGAGTTACTTATCGATGATAGTGATTGTACTACAGATTATGAATCTATAACTGTAGCTAAACCAACTTTATATGATATAGATAAATTAAATAAAGATATATCAAAACTTTTAATTTGTGAAGATAAAATAGAACAGTTACAATATATAGTACCAGAGTTTAATCATCAGTTAAATAATCAATAATATAAATGTCACATTTAATAGATAATCTTATGGTACAATAGTTTAGAATTTTATGGAGTGAATATGAATATTTATCTAATTTTATTTTTTAGTATTTTATTATATGGGGCAAGTGTTGATGAGATCCCTTTTGATAAGTCTAAAGTAGATGGATATGATACTACTGTTGATATAAATCATATAGTAACACCAATAAAAAATCAAGTTTGGATAGCATCAAAAAAATTATCACAAAATGAATTAGAAACTTTAGTTTTAAATAAATACAAATTTAAAATTATAGCTTATAAAAAAGTTTATGGATTATTAGTAGAGATTGATGAAGAAGATAAAGAACAATTATCTATTTTAGAAGAGATAAGGTTGCTTGATACAATTGATAACGTTTATAATAGAGTATATGAAGGAAATAGTGCATTTAAAACTTATCCTTCTTTATCAGAATAAAGGAATATAATGAGATATTTTAATTTAAAAAAGATAATTTTACCAGTTTTTGTAGCATCATTTTTTATAGCTTGTGGTGGTGGCGGTAGTTCAAGTAGTACTGGTGGAACTGATGGTATTGCAGTTGATCCATATATATCAGATGCAACATTCTTTTGGGATAAAAATAAAGATGGAATCCACGATAGTACAGAGCCTATATCAACAGCTTCTGATTCAAGTGGTAAGTTTTCATTTAGTGAAGTTATTCCATCAGGAGAAAGAATTGTTATGAAAGATAAGGGAACTCATAATGGAGTACCTTATACTGGAACATTATCAGCAAATCTTGGTGAAAATGGTGTAGTTTCACCTTTAACAACACTTGAAGTTACATATGAAAATGCAGATGTTGTTTCTATGTTAAATAGTGCAGGTATTACTATATCTAGTGCTGATATTCATAAAGATCCAATGGATGCAAGCAATAAAAGTGTAAATTTTACTGCTGCTACAATTGCTATTGATACATTTTTAAAACTAGATAGTTTTGAAGAGATTGCAAAAGATGCAAATACTCTATCTGATATAATTGATGCAGTTAAAATTATTTTAAATAGTGATGTAAGTGATTCTAGTATAGAAGATCTTGTAAAAGTGGTGGATAGACTAATAGAAAAAGTTCAAAAAGATGGTAACCTTGATGAATTAGCAAAGTTAAAGGGTCAAGCAGACTATGCTTTAAATTTAAAAAACACTCTTGGTGCTATGACAAGTATGGAAGCATCTGTAATTGATGAACTTAGTGCAGATGGTACCACTTATATATATGATTCAAGACTATTAGATGACAGAATCTTTTCATTTGGTGCCACACCAGTAAAAGATAGTGGTGCAACATTGAGTTTAAACCTAGATGATATTACTGGGACAACTATAGTTTGGAGTGTATTATCTGAACCTGATACTTCTACCTTGGCATTAACTCCTGCAGGTGATTTAAAATCGGTTACATTTACACCAGCTGTTGTTGGTGTTTATACTATCAAAGCTTTAGCTACTGCAACTTTAAATGGTGCAGTTTCAAGTAAAACAATATCATTTAATGTTACTGAAGTTTTAGCTATGGATGTAGCTGATGTACAATCTATGGGAACTAGTGCAAATGATGAAGATAAGTTAGGTGTAGTTTCAAATCAATCTTGGGTAAGTTCAAAATCTTTAAATGAAGCACAACTTACAGCTATTGTAGGTAATTACGCAGGATTTACAGTTCTTGGATACAACAGTTCAAATGGTTTATTAGTTGAGTATACAGTAAGTTCTACTATTAAAGAATCTTTAGAAAATATAAAACTAGAATCAGGTGTTGATAAAGTTTACAATAGAGTATATGCAGGTGATAATGCTTATGGTTCTTATGCCTTATACCCGTCAGATAATGGTTCACTTACAAATGGTGGTTCAAACTGGCATTTAGAAACAATAAATATGCCAGAAGCATGGGAATACTCAACAGGAAGTGATAAGTTTTTACTTGGTGTTTGTGATGGTGGTTTTGATACTAAACATAATGATTTAAGTGGAAGATTTGCCTCTATTTTAACATCAGCACAAAGTAGCCATGGTATGGCAGTAACAGGTGCGATGGCTGCAAATACAGATAATGGTATAGGAATTTCTGGTATAAACTGGAAAGTTCAAGCAGTTGCTTCATATATGGGTGGAAGTTATGTTGAAGATGTAATAACAACTACTAAAGATGGTAAAGAGGTAAAACTTATAAATAACTCATGGGGTTACCATATTCCTACTAGTTTTGATCCTACAAATAACACTATAGCACAAGATAGATTCCTTGGTTTACAATCAGCTTATGCTCAAATAAGACAAATGATAACATACTATGATAACAAACTATTTTTCTGGGCAGCTGGTAATGGTATTGGAAATGGTTTAGGAAATAGTAAAGGTGTTTATGGTGTTGATGCAAAATATGACAATGGAGTTTTACACTATAAAAATAGCTCATTATTAAAGTTAGACAACTTATTGGTTGTTGGTGCATTTGTACAAGATAAAGTTTTAGTTTTTTATAGTGAGTATGGTCAATCAGTTGATATAGCTGCACCTACACATTTTGATTCTTTAGCATTAAATAATGGTATCTATCCAACATTTGGTGGGACATCAGCAGCAACTCCAGTTGCAACTGCTGTAGCTTCTCTTATATATTCAGTAAATCCAAATTTAACAGCAAAAGAGGTTAAAGAGATTTTAATCGATTCTGCAACAGAATATATAACACAAAGACAAACAAATCCTTATGGAGGAATTGAATACTTAGCTCATCCTATACCTATTTTAAATGCCCAAGAAGCATTAAAAATGGCAAAAGCTACTCTTGTTCAAAAAGTAACAGTAGCTAAAGAATTAACAGATATTTTTACACCTACATTAAATCTCACTTATACACCTTCAAGTATTAAGTATACGGTTACAAATATATCTATAGATGTTAAAAGTTCAGATTCACAAGCAAATTATACAAGTTTTCATAGTGAATCAGCATCTTCAAATGAAATAAATACAATATTAGATCAAGATAAAAGATACCATCAAATTGATGCAACACTTACTTTAAAATATGTAGCTACTGGTGATACATTTACTCAAACAAATACAACATATTATTCATATAGTGATATATCAATTAAAACTGTAAATAACATCTCTTTAGAAGAGGTAGCAAGTGTAGGAATTACGGTATCAAAAATTGATTCAGATATGACACATGTATCAAGTACAACAGATGTAAATGGATTATTAAAGATTTATGTAGATGCAGGAACATATAGATTAAAAAGTTCAGTTGCTTCCTATACAGATAGTACAAAAGATATATCTATAAATGAAGATTTATCTATTGAGACTGATTTAGCACTTACACCTGATACTATTGTAAAACAAGGTTCAATCTCTGGATACGTATATGATGAAGATGGTATTGCTATAATTGATGCACTTGTAAGAATCTCTGGTGAAGACTACACAAATGGTTACTTCGCATCAGCCAATACTGATAGAAATGGTTACTATAAAATAACAGGGATAAATAAAGTATCAGCCATAGGTGATGCTATACCTGATTTTATAATGTCTGTATCAAAAAGTGGATATGTTCAAGTTTTAAGAGATGAGGTGATTGTTTTAGATGCTCAAGAGAGAACTGAAAACTTTAATCTTATTGAAGAGACAGTAATCCAAGAGAGCGAATATATATACATAAATGATTTTGAAGATGATGTTAGTGATTGGAATGCTACGGGTATGTGGCACCAACAAGATTTTAGTATTGAAGATCTAGTAAATATAAATATTGCAAAAGGTAATGTTTCATTATCACCAGATGATGATAGTAACGGAAGTTTACCAGAAGCATTTAGTGGTATAAAAGCATTTTGGTATTCTGATGAGATAAATGGAAACTTTATAGGTACAGAAACTGGAAATGTCGCAGGTGGACAATCAACTGCAAAGAATGAGGGGACTTTAATCTCTCCAGAAATTGACCTAGGGGATCAAAATGCAACATTGAGATTTTCTACATGGTGGGAGATTGAATCAGTAAACCCTAATGATACTGGATTTGACAGAATGTATGTTTATGTTATCAAAGCAGATGGAACAGAGGAGTTAATAAAAAAATTAAATCCATCTGTTGACCCAAAAACAGAATCAAGATATTCAAAACCGTTTACTAGTGCTGGTAACTTTAGAAAACCAGTTTGGAATAGTGAAGAGTTTGATTTAAGTTTATATGTAGGTGAAACTATAAAACTTAAGTTTTATTTTGATAGTGTAGATGCAAACTTTAATGGTTTTAGAGGTTGGATAATAGATGACCTTAAGATTATAGAAACAAGTAAATTAAATAAATAGGTATTAATATATGACAAAAAAGAAAGATTTTAGAAAAGTAGTATACAAAAAAGCATTTTCTCTTATGGAGCTTATGGTTGTTATTATTATATTAGGTTTATTAGCTTCATTTGTATTGCCAAACTTAACTGGTAAAGGGGAAGAGGCAAAAAAGAAACTTGTATGTGTTCAGATGAAAAGTATCTCTACTAGTTTAAAAATGTTTAAAATTGATAACTCTAAGTACCCTACAACTAGTGAAGGGTTAAAGCTTTTAGTAGATAAAAATTATTTTGAAGATAATAAACTACCAAAAGACACTTGGGGAAATGAATATATCTATACGTTAAATGATAAAATATTTGAAATTTTATCTTTTGGAGCCAATAAAAAAGAGGGTGGAGATGATGATATTCTTTACTCTAAGTGTAACGATAAATAGATAGTTGAAAAACAAAGCTTTTACTCTTTTTGAGTTAATTGTTGTAGTTATTTTAATATCTATTGTTTATTATATTACATTTTCAAATTTAAATGTAAAACAAAATAAGTTAAATACAATAACTCCTACAAATATAAAACAAAAACTTTTAGAGTATGATTTTGATAGTAAGATAGCTATTAAATGTCTTAACAATGAGAATATTGATTGTTTACTTATAATTGATAATTCAATACAAAAAGAAAAAATAGAAAACCTATTTAAAAGCTGTCCAAATATTTACGAATACTCAAAAGATATTATTCAAATAGATTATGAAGATTTAGAATTAGACCAGCTTAACTCAGCTGAAGTTTGTTTTGAATTTGAAGTATCCAAAAATCAAAAAAGTTCACAAATTATCGTAGAAACTTCTAATGATGTATATATTTATGATAATATATCTTTAAAACCAAATAAACTTAAATTTATAAATGATGTGAGTTTTTATTTTGAAGAAAAAGAGAATGAGGTTAGAGATGCTTTTTAAATATAAAGGTTTTGATAGTTCAGGTAAAAAAGTAAAATCCACAGTGGAAGCCACAAATTTAATTGAGGCAAAAAGAAAACTAAAAAATAGAAAGATAATTTGTACCCAAATAAGAGAAAATAAGTTTGATTTATACTCTTTTTTATCATTTAAAAAAGGGTACAAATTAGATGCTTTAGTGTTAAGTGTGATTAGTCGTGACTTAAGTATCTATTTGAAATCTGGAATCTCTTTATTAAATGCCGTTCAACTTATCAATGAAAGATATAAAAAAGATAGAAAACTAAGCCCATTTTTTGAATCATTGGTAACTTTTTTGGATGAGGGTAAAAACTTTTACACTGCACTAAGTTTACAAAAATCTATAATTTTGCCAGAGTTTTATTTACAATCTATCCGTATTAGTGAAGATGGAGGTATACTAGAAACTGTTTTAGTAGAACTAGCAGATTACCTAAAAGAGGAAGATAAGATAAATAAACAAATCCAATCAGCTATGGCATATCCATCATTTATATTAGTGGTTTCTGTTTTTATGGTTGGTTTTATGTTGAGTTTTATTGTTCCTAAAATTACAGCTATATTTGACCAATATGATCAAGCCTTACCAACCATTACACAAATAGTAATCAAAAGTGGTGATTTTATAAATAACTATTATCATGTTTTATTTATCTCAATTATATCATTGGTATTTGGATTTATATCATTAAAAAAGAATTCTTATTCGTTTAGATATAGTGTTGATAAGTTTATATTAAAAATACCATTTATTGGTTCTTTAATAGAGTTAAGTGAACTTAGTCGTTTCTCATATATGAATGCAATATTGATAAAATCTGGAGTGCCTATTGTCCAATCATTTAAATTGGGTGCAAATATTATTAAAAATAGTGTTATTAAAAAACTTTTTGAAGAGGCTAGTACTAAAGTTGTAGAGGGTGATAAACTATCAAAAGTACTCGATAATTCAAAAATATATAAAATAGATATATCTTTTATTCAAGCGATTGCCATTGGAGAAGAGACAAGTCAGTTAAGTATGATATTGCAAAACTTATCTGAACTATATACACAGTCAAACAAAGATAAAACAAATCTTTTTTTATCTCTACTTGAACCAATTCTTATGCTACTTGTTGGTTCTATTATTGGTTTAATAGTTGTTGCTATGTTATTGCCAATATTTAGTATGAATTTTTCATAAAGAGTTTTATTTGAATTCTAAAAAAAGTATAATTTTACTTATAACACTATTTTTTATATCTGTAATATCTATTTTAATTTTACAAAATCTAAAAGATACATCTACATATTTAGATAATATTGAATATGAAAACTCTTTAGTTCAACTTCAAGTATCAATAGAAAATATAAATGATGAGATACCTAAGTATTTAAAAAAAAATAAAGATAATATTGATGATATGTTAGAGGAGAAACAAGTTATCCCTTTTAGTTTTGGAAATATTGATATTTTATTAAATGTTCAAGAATATATGGGTGCAGAATTTAATATAAATAACTTAACTACCCAAGATACAATGAGTGAAGATTTTACAAATAATGTTAACTTTAAATATGATTTTTTACAAATTGTTGATGAGCAAAAAAAAGATAACAACTACACAACACACTCACAAATAAAACAAACATTAAATGAATATATAAAGTTAACAAAAGATAAAGATATTTTAAATATTGATGATAAGTTTGGTTACATTACAGATACAAATGAAACTAAATATATAATTTGTAATTATACAGTTAAAGTAAATGAACAAAGCTCTGATGTCACTTTTATTTTTGATTTAGAAACTTCTAAAACAGTAGATTTTCAGTGCACTATTAATCAATAAAAGTGTATAATGTTTAATCTAAAAGTGTATAACAAAGGTGGACTTGAATTTGCGAAATAAAGTAATTTTTTTAACTCCAAATTCCAACAATAATTATACAAAAAACGTTGACCTTATATTGTCCCCTGAATATTATTGGATAAGAACTTTTAATATACCACTAAAGAAAAAGAAAGATGTGTTAAGTGTTGTTCCTACATATTTTGAAGATTATATTGATATAGAAGGGTATAAGTTTTATATCAAAGAGCTAGAAGAGAATAAGTATTTATGTTTTGCATATAAAGAGGATACGATTTTTCAAGCTATTGAAAGTGCTAATTTAAAATCAAGCCAAATCTCAAATATATATTTTGCACAAAATGAGTTTGTAGACCAAAAATCATTTAAAATGGAAGATAACTATTTTATCTATCAAGATGAGATACTTTTAAAAGTACCTAAAGAGTTTATTGACCATACAAATGTAGAAAACTATGATATAGAAAATATAAATTTATCAAAATATAAAATAACTATAAATAAAGTAAATAAATATATTGACAATAAAAGTTTGTATATCTTAAGTACAATATTTCTAACTGTAGCAATAATAAATTTTGCAAAAATAAATGATATAAATAACACTATTTCTAGTTTTGAAATTCAACAAAATAAGATGAAAAAAGATTATAAGATGCTTCCTTCAATGATGCAAACAAACTCTTTGATAAAAACATTAGAAAATAAACAAAAAGAGCAAAGAAAATTAAGAGATGATTTATTTATAACTTTTAATAAAAATAAAAAAATAAACAGAATATATCTACAAAATGGAAAGGTAAAATATGAATAGATTTAATCCTTTTTATATTTTACTTTTTTCTGTGCTAATATTCTCTTATTCTGTATTTGCTTTAAAAAATGGATATAGTGATTTATCAGTAGAATCAAAAGATAATAAAGAGTTTATAAGTGTAGCAAATAGATATAATACATTACAAAAAGCATGGGGAGATAATAGTTCAACTCTTAAAAAAATAGAAAATATTATTAAACAATCGAATATTAAAAATGCAAATATAATTTCTAATGATAAAGTGATTAAAATAGAGATTAAAAATACAAGTTTAAAATCTATAGATAAGTTTATAAATAAGCTATTTAATGAATCAATAGAGGTTTTAAATTTTTCTTTAACAAAAAAAAGTTTAGATATAGAGTTAGGTTACTAAAATGAGTATATTAAAATATTTTAGTTTAGTTCTTATTTTTATAGTAACATTTTTATTTTTTTTGCCAAAGCAAAATATCTATTTTCTTTTAGAAAAAGAGTTGTATAAACATGAAATAGTAATATCTAATGAAAAGTTCAATTCAAAGCTTTATAACTTTGAATTTAAAGATGCAAATTTATATATAAAAGGTGTAGATGTTGCATTGTTAAATAAAGTAAATTTATCTATAGATGGTTTAAATATAAGTTCAAAAGAGATTGGAAATGTAAGCACTTCCTTTGACTTAGAAACTAAAAGTATAGTGATAAATTTTAACCCTACAAAAGCTTTTATTAAAGAGTATAAAACTGCATTAAAATACTTTAAAAAAGAAAAAAATGGAAAGTATAGGTACAACTATGAACTTTTCTAATCTAATAAAATATAGCATATCGTTTATCATAGTTATATTTATAGCTTTTTTAATAACAAATATTTTATATTTTTATCTACCTAAAGATGGTATTAATTTTGATAAAAAGTATAGTAACAATATAGAATATAGAAAGTACAATGTTAAAAACAGTTTTGAAGCTAAAAAAATACCTAAAAAAAGAGAAAAAAAAGAGCAAAAATATAACCTCTTAAAAAAGATACAGCTAAAAGCTATATACTCAACACAAGGATTTAATGGCTGGGTAATCATAGAAGATAAATTTAAAAAGACACATATCCTTTCAGTCAGAGAGAGTTATAAAAACTATATGTTAAAAAAAGTTTATTTAAATTATGTTCTATTTAGTAAAAACAACAAAGAGTATAAACTCTCTTTAAAAGATGATAAAAAAGTTAGTTTTACTATAGATAAAAGTAGTTCAGATATTAATTCAATAGAAAATGAACAAATAATAGTTATGGACGATAAAGTAACAATTAAAAGGTCTTATTTAAATAACTATATAAAAAACTTTGAAAATATTTGGAATGATATAGCTATAAAAGAGATTAAAAATAGAGCTGGAAAAATAGATGGTTTTAAAATTAATAAAATATCGAAAAATAGTGTGTTTTTAAAACTTGGATTGAAAAAAGGTGATATATTAAAAGAGATAAACAATATAAAGTTAAATAGTTATAATGAAGCCTTTGGTATATACAAAAAAATAAACAGATTAAAAAACTTAAATATAAAGATTTTACGAAATAGTAAAGAGATGGAGTTAAACTATGAAATTAAATAAGATATTCTTAATATTGTTATTAGTTAGTGGAGTGTTATTTGCACAGACACAAGATAAAATAAATATAAACTTTAAAGGGTTAGAAATAGATGACCTTATAAAAATTACATCAAAAATATTAAATAAAAATATATTAATGACCCAAAAACTAAAAGGGACAGTTGACTTTATCTCTAATAAACCGGTATATAAAAAAGATATTTTAAACATTTTAATTTATGTTCTCGGTGAAAAAGGTTATACAATCATTGAAAATAAAGGGTTATTAAGAGTTATCCGTATAACTGATGTGGCTAAATACAACGCCCCTGTATATAGTAATACTTCAAAGATAAATAGCTCTCAAATCATCACAGAAGTTTTTATTGTAAAACATTCAAACGTTGATTATATAAGTTCAAAAATCAGACACCTTATTAGTAAATCTGCAAAACTTATTACAGATAAAAACTCTAATTCAATTATCTTGACTGATTTTCTAGAAAATATTAGAACAGTTAAAAAAGTGATTAGTATCATCTCTGCAGATAGCAAAAAAACTATTGAAGTTGTTAACCTTAAAAACATAAAAGCAGTTGATATATTAGCTGATATGAAGAGTGTAGCAAAAGCAGTTTTTAATGAAAAAATTGAAAAAGAGAAAGTCTCTATTTTATTAAACAAAGATATAAATGCAATAATGTTTGTAGGTAAAAAGAAAAATGTTACATTTTTAAAAAAGTATCTATTAAATATTGAATCAAAAGGGAGTTTAGTAGAGAAAGTTGTTGAAGTTGTATATTTGAAAAATGTAGAATCAAAAAACTTAATCACTATTATAAAAGGTTTAATAGGAAATAAAAAATATAAAAACCCAAACAATAAACCATTTGCTTCAATAGATGAAGAATCAAACTCAATTATTCTAATGGGTCAAAAAGAGGAACTAAAATACTTTACAAGTCTTATAGAGCAACTTGATATTGATAGACAGCAAGTTTATGTTCAAGCTAGGATTATAGAAGTTAGTGAATTAAAAACAAAAAATGTTGGTGTTCAGTATGGTTTATTAGGTGGAAAGTCTTCAAGTTCAGGGCTTTTAACATTTGCAGCAAACATGGGTGGTAGTGCGATTCCTATAGATACAAGTGCATTAGGCTTGTCTATTCCAAGTGTTTCTGAAGGATTAGCTTTGGGTGCAACTATCAACCTGTTAAATCAAAATGGAGCTGCTGATATAGTATCTGAACCATCATTATTATGTATAAATAACAAAGAATCAAAAATCTATGTTGGTGAAACAAAAACAATAAAAACGGGAACAACTACAACTAGTGGTGGAAATGTAAACGATGCGTATAAAAGAGAAGATATTGGACTTACTTTAAAAGTGAAACCTAGAATTTCAAATGGGAATAAAGTGTTATTAGATATAGAAACTATTTTAGAAGATGTAAGACAAACAAATACAAATGGTCAGCCTGATACTTCAAAAAAAGAGGTTACAACAACAGCTATTGTAAACAATGGAGAGAGTGTTATTTTAGGTGGATATATAAAAGCAAAACAAGAAATCACAATCGATAAAGTTCCATTTTTAAGTAGTATTCCACTTTTTGGAGAGCTATTTAAAAATAACTCTGTTGTAGAGGATAAAATAAACTTAGTGATAATTATCACGCCATATATTATCCCAAAAACTAAAGACCTTACATTTGTAAGAAAGCAATTAGCACAGCTTAAAATACTTGAAGATAAATATACTAAAGATACAATTCTAAGGTTAAAAAAAGCAAAGTTAAAAGCCAAAAAAGAGAATGAAGCAAGAGAAGATGAGATGAAAAAACTAAATAGAAAAGTTACGATAGATTCACTATAATGTTAAATATTAAAGAGATACATAACCTTAACCTTATTCCATTTGAAGAGCCAAACTATGAAAATGCTCTAAAGAATTTTGTTTTATATACAAAGTTCGAAGATGATATTGTTGTAGCTATATCAAATGAATCTTTTAGTATATCACTAGACTTTATCTCAAAACAAGATAATAAAAAGAGAATTATTTTACTTAATAAAATATCTTTTGATACTTTATATAATAAGTTTATCGAGCTAAAAGCGGATAAACAGATGAGTGATATTGCTAAAAGTCAGCAAAGTGCAGTTATTGAAGATGATGATATAAGTATTGTAGAGTTTCTCAAAACATCATCTGATATTATGACAAGTGAAGAGTCCGCTCCAATTATAAAATTTGTTAATTCACTTTTTTATCAAGCTATTAAAAAGAAATCATCAGATATTCATATAGAGTTACATGAGTTTAAAGGCGATGTACGATTTAGAATTGATGGGATATTGTCAAAACATATAGAACTAGATAAAAATATTATGTCACTAGTAATAAGTCGTATAAAAGTTATATCAAATCTGGATATTAGTGAAAAAAGAGTTCCTCAAGATGGCAGAACATCTATTAAAATATCAGGAAAAACTTTAGATATAAGGGTCTCTGTTTTACCAACTTTTTATGGGGAAAGAGTGGTTATGAGGATATTAATGCAAAGTGAAGATATTCCATCTTTTCAAAGTTTAGGTATAAGTGATGACATAACAAATAAAATATCAAAACTAACACAATATTCTCATGGTATGATTTTAGTAACAGGTCCAACAGGAAGTGGTAAATCTACAACTTTACATTCACTTTTACAAACAATAGAAGATCCTTCTAAAAATATTATGACAGTTGAAGATCCTGTTGAGTATAAGTCTGATAATATAAACCAAATACAAGTAAATTCAAAAGTTGGATTAACTTTTGCTTCTGGATTAAGAAGTATTCTAAGGCAAGATCCTGATGTGATAATGGTAGGTGAAATAAGAGACCAAGAGACCTCTAGTATAGCAATACAAGCTGCACTTACTGGGCATATGGTATTTTCAACACTCCATACAAATTCTGCTCCATTAGCTATTACAAGGTTACTTGATATGGGTACTCAAAAGTATTTAATATCATCATCTATTTTAGCAGTTTTAGCTCAAAGATTAGTTCGACAACTATGTGAACATTGTAAAGTTGAAGATAATATTAGTAAGGCACATTTAGAAGAATTTGATTTATTAAATAGTATAAAAGCTTATAAAAGTGTAGGTTGTAGCGAGTGTAACTATATTGGTTTTAGTGGAAGAAAAGCAGTAGCAGAATTATTTGTTTTAGATGATAAGGTAAAAGATGCTTTAACAAAAGATGTTAATGATACGATTCTTTTAGATATTGCAAAGAGCAATGGGATGGTTTCAATAAAAGATCAACTAAAACTATTAGTAAGTGATGGAAAAACAAGTTTAGAAGAAGCTATACGAATAGGTATAAAATAATAAATATGTCTACAAGAAAAGATGGAATATCACTTATAGAGGTACTAATCTCAATAATGCTTATATCAGTAGTAATAGCTTCAATATTTCAAATACAAAAGAACAATTTAAATTTCTTAGAAAAATCCAAAACTTCAATTAAAAATAGTGAATATATATCATTAGTAGCATTAACTAAACAAGATGGACTGATAAATAAAGATCTATATTTAAACAATGAGATAAAATTTGATGATGATGAGATACGAAAAGAGTTAAAAACCATAAAGATTAATGTAAAAGATAAAGAGCTTGATACACTTAATTTCGATGATGATAAGTACAGCATATCTATAAAAACTATAGAAACTACATACAAAATTGATAATAAAACACAAAAACAATTTTATAGATTTACTTTGGATAACTAAGATGAAAAAAAAATCATTTACATTACTTGAGGTACTTATATCTATAACATTATTTGTTATAATCATTCTATTTTTATATGAGTCATTAAATATAAATGAAAAAAGTAATCAATTTTTTCATAAAAAACTAATAGAAAAAGTAAATAAAGTGGAGATAAAAAAGATATTTTTTAAAGATATTATAAACTCTATATATGATGAAAATAAAATAGTGTCAAATATTGATAAAGAGGTAGTATTCTCTTTATTTACATCAAATAGTTATCATAACGCATTTTATAAAAATATCACTTATTTTGTATCTAAAGAAAATAATCTACTAAGAATAGAGAGTTTAAAAAAGTTTAATAAAAATAAAATGGATGAAACTTTTTTTAGAAAATCGTACATAGATACAATTGCACCTGATGTTAAAAAGTTTAAAGTGATAAAAAAAGATAAACACCAATATATCATATATTTAAAATTTAAAGATGAAAGTGATATGATGTTTACATTTAAAAGTATGAGGTAAAGAATGAAGTTTTATATATATATTATATTGATGGTATTATGTTTAAATGCAAATGATGATATTTCTAATAATGAAAATAAAGAGGTAACCACTCCCTCAACAGAACTAGAGGTACTTTTATTTAAAATAGGATTTTTCTCTATGCTTGAAGATATAGAAAATGAAAAAAATACCACTATGACCAATACAAATGATATAAAAGAGTTAAAACAAACAGTAAAATATATCTTACAACAGATGAATCAAAATAGGTTAAATCAAAATCATACAAATGATAAATCAATAAAAAATATTGAAGTTTTCAATAAAACTGTAGATGAACATGTTATCAAGCAAGATATTAAAAAAACTAAAAAAATAGTAAAGAAAAGTGATAACAAATATCTCTTTTCGGGTGGATCATATTTATCTAAAGAATCTGCACAAATATTTATTAATAATAATCTTTCTAGTGAACAAACAGATATTGTAAAAAGGAAAAAATATTTTATTATAAGAATATTCAAAACAGGAGAAAAAAGTTTTTATCAAACTCGTAAAGATGTAAGAAAATTAGTTCCAGATACATTTTTATTTAAAAGACTATTCTAAAATAAGTAAAAATAATGTAACTTTAGATATAATGTGATTAAAATGTCACATTTGTCATATAATTGTGTGATATACTATATAAACGAATAATTTGTTTTATATAATAACTTAAGGTACTTCAAGATGTTAAAAAAACTATTTCACAAACTAAATCCAACAATTAACAATCTTAAAGAAGAGGTACTAAAACATCCTTTTGACCAAAAAATGGCCAATAATATTTTTAATTCTGGAAAGATTAATATAAATGTAAAAGATGATAAAGGCAAATCACTTTTATATTTAGCTTTGGCAAAAAATCGATTTATTTCAGCAGTGTGGCTAATCGAAAATAAAATCGACACTACTTTTGGTGAGGGGAATGAATCTGCGTTAAGAACATCAGTAAACAAAGAATCTTATGAGGTTACACAATCTCTAATTAAAAATACAAAACAAAATATAAATCAAGTTGATAAACAAGGACGAACACTTTTACAAGATGCAGTTATCTTAGGAAATAGAAAGATTGTTCAGTTACTGTTAGATAGTGGTATTGATGTAAATATTCTTGATAATAAAAATAGAAATGTAATGTTTGATGCTATTGCTTATGGTGATAATAAAATTATTAATATGTTACTAGGGACAAAGGTAAATTTATCTGTTGTAGACTCGGATGGAGTTACAATAATCAACCATCCTCTTGTTTTAAAAGATGATGAACTAGCAACAAAGCTTATTGAAAATGGAGCAGATGTAACTGTTTGTGACTCGGATGGAAATAACTTTTTAACAAATATAGCTTTAAGAGGTGAAAAAGGTGAGGCTATTCTAAATTGTGCGATACAAAATGGTTGTAACGTAAATAGTAAAATAGCAAATAACAATTCAATACTGATGGAGGTTATGTTTGCATTCTCTAAACATCAAACTTCTGATAATGATTTAGACTATAGAAAAGGTTTAAAAAATATTGCTGAAAAGCTTATCGATAGTGGACTAGACGTTGAGGCTATAAATGATGATGGAGAGACAGCTTTATTTGATGCAATCCGTTCAGGAGATATAGAGGCTTGTCAATTTTTATTAAATCATGATTTACCTGTTAATCATAAAAATAAAAATAGTGAAACAGCTTTATTGCTTGCAGTATATAAAGGTATATCAAATCTTAGTATGATAAAGCTTTTATTAGAAAATGGGGCAGATATTCTTATAAAAGATAAGCACTATAGAACTATCCCTGAAATCTTAAATATTATCATTTTAAATGTACACGATTTTAAACCTATGGAGGATCCTGAGTTACTTGAAAGAATAGATTCTACTGGTAATTATATGGTTATATTAAAAGAGATATTAGATATGAAAAAGTGGGACTTAAACTATTTAAATAGTGAGGGGGAACCTCTGTTTTTTACATCATTTTTAAATAATGATAACAAAACATGTCAACTATATCTAAAAGCAAAACTTGATATAAATATGAAAGATAATGAGGGGTTTACATTATTTTATAAGTATGTATTAAATGTTTTTGAAAAAAATATTTATATTGAAGAGTTTAGAGATAAGTTAATATTTTTATTAATAAACAAAGCAAATAACAATGTTTTAAATGCACAAGGCCAAAGTATATACACAAAAGTAGCACTTGGACCATGTAACTTACAACTATTTAGAAAACTAACAGAAGTAGCAAGACATGACTATAAAGCAGTAGATGGTCAAGGACGAACTATATTACACTCATGTGTTTGGAGTGGTAATTTGGAGTTGCTAAAGTTAGTATATGGAGTTGATAGAAATATACAAGATATTAGTGATAACTATAATATTTTACCAATAACATATGCAGCTTTACTTGGAAATAAAGATATTGTAGAAGAATTTTTAAGAAGAGATACCAATGTAACAAGTGGAAAAGCTATACCAAAAGCGGTTCAAGAAAAATTCAAACCGATGTTAAAAAATCTACCAAAATTATGGGACGGTATTGAAGATAAAAACTATTTAAGAAAGTTAAAAATTTTAGTCCAACAAGTTACAAAAGATTTTTTAAATAAATAAAGGTATTAAGATGTCAAAAAAATATAGATTAGTTACAAGAAGTGATATGGATGGATTAGTTTGTGCCGTAATCCTTAAGCAATTAGATATGATTGATGATATTTATTTTGTACACCCAAAAGATATGCAAGACGGAAAGATTGAGATAACATCAAATGATATTATTACAAACTTACCTTATGTAAAAGATGCTTTTATGGTTTTTGACCATCATGAGAGTGAATCTATTAGAAATGAAAAAGCAGATAACCATGTAATTATTCCAGAAGCTCCAAGTGCAGCAAGAGTTGTATACGACTATTATGGTGGAGAAGATAAACTTCCTATGATTAGAAAAGATATGATGGAAGCTGTAGATAAAGCAGATGCTGCACAGTTTGAAGTATTTGATATTTTAGATCCTCTTGGCTGGGAGCTGTTAAGTTTTATTATGGATAGTAGAACTGGTCTGGGTAGATTTAGAGAATTTAGAGTACCAAACTATCAACTTATGATGGACTTAATTGATTATTGTGTAAATCATACAATTGAAGAGATTATGGAACTTCCTGATGTAAAAGAGAGAGTTGAACTTTATAATCAGTATATAGATGAAGCAAAAGAACAACTTGAAAGATGTACCGTAGTACATGATAACCTTGTTGTTTTTGATTTAAGAGAAGAGGAGACTATTTATCCTTGTAATAGATTTATGATTTATGCTTTAAATACAGATACAAATATTTCAATACAAGTACTTTGGGGAAAAGATAAAGATGTAGTTGTATTTGCAACAGGAAAATCAATCTTAGATAGAAGCTCAAATACAAATATTGGTCAATTGATGCTTAAACATGGTGGTGGTGGACATAGTGCTGCTGGTACATGTCAAGTTCCTAAAGAGATTGCAGAGCAAACTTTGGAAGAGTTAATCAAAACAATCACAAACGACGGGTAATCTTCCCGTTTTTTAATCTAAAATCCTTAGGTTTTCACCTAAATTTCTAATATTTTCAATAAAATGTCACATATGTAATAAGAATGTCATCTTTTACAGATAATCTTATGTTATCCTTTGAGTAGAAAACTAAAAGGAAATTTTATGCTAAAGATTTTAGCTACATTACTATTTGTAAATATTGCTTTTGCTAACGATATGAATCATATGTATAAGATGGTGACTGAGTTAACAGACAAACATATTAAGTGCCAACAATCACTTTTAAAAACTCAAGAGAAAAATCAATTAGAAGTTGATAACCAGATAAGAAAATATAAAAATGATAATAAGGTACTAGAAAAGAAACTTGCATTATCAGAAAAAATTATTTTAGAATTAAAAAATGAGATTGCAAAGTTAAAAATAGCACAACCTAAAACAAAAATGGTTAAAAAAATCATTTATAGAGATATGACAAGTCAAGAGTGTAGAAAAACACAACTAAAGAAAAAACAGATCACTTTCCCTCCCCCTGTAAATAATACAAAACCAAAAAACTAAGGATAAATAAATGATATTAAAAAAAACAATAGCAAGTTTATCAATATGTATGGTAGGGTTAACACTAAACGCTGAGAATATAGAAGTAAAACAAGGATGGAACCTGTTTGGTGCACCAAGTGCAATAGAACTAAATAAGTTTGATAATAGCTGTGTAGATTATATACTAAAATATAATACAGATACAGATACAAAACTAGGATGGCAA